>ERZ795056.2240-NODE-2240-length-21732-cov-48.450662_pt1 | contig 21732 bp, 11 predicted proteins | sample MGYA00375140_ERZ795056 | MGnify/ENA primary metagenome ERZ795056 (study PRJEB30185, sample SAMN05720227) | activated sludge metagenome | isolation source: Anaerobic digester | place: USA | collected 2015-03-09 ... | reverse complement strand
GATTGGCGGCTGCGTCGTCCAGAGTAATGGTCGCGTTCACCGCCGCGACCGACGTCGCGCCGACGTCGGAGAAGATGATCATCTTTTGACCAGTCGGGCTTACCAGCAGCATGTCCACATCGCGGGGATAGGTGTGGCTAAACCCTTTCAACTTCACCGTAATCTTGCCCACCGTACCGGTAAATCCAGAAACGTTGATGGTTGACGGGTAAAGCTCCGCAGCCCCCAAACGCGGGATCGTGATAGACGCAGGGTTGGCAAACGTGACGCCGTTGACTGTGCCGAGGCGAAGCGCGTAGGCAATTGTCCCGAGATTCGCGGCCCCGTCTTGAAGACCGAGTGTGGGGGTGATGTTCGCGCCGCATGCGCCGCTCGCAGTGAAGGTAAAGGGGCGCGAAACTGTCGCTCCACCAGCCACCACCGTTCCGTAATTTTGAGGCGCAGATGGCGCTGTCACGCCCCCTGAGACTTGCATTGCCGCGACCAGACTGGTTGTGTCGCCGGTACCAATGTTTCGCAGAGGCACCGATAGCGTCAAGGTTTCGCCGGGATCAGGTGCGCTGTTAAGAAGCACCGCATTTTCCGCAATGACGGTCGCGGACGCGACGGCCTGGATTACAGGCACGCCGACGAGGCAGCCGTTAAACGTTGCCGTCCCGCCGTTAGTGACGGTGAGCGTCGGCGACGTCGCGGTCGTACCGTAGCTTGGCGATTGCGCCGAAACTGTGTAGGTGCCCGGCACCACCGTCATGCTGTAGGTGCCGTCGATAATGGTTGCGCGCGAATAGCCGCCGACGGCCGTCGAGACGGTGACATTCGCGGCGGGCAGCCCCGAGGCGCAGTTGGTGATCGTGCCGCTGATCGTGCCGCGCGGCGACGTCGTACAGGCTCGCGGGGCAAATTTTGCGATGTGGGTGCGCCAGCCGCCGCCGCTCGTCGCTGCGTAATATTCTTGCGTGTACCAGAACGTGCAATCGTCCACTGGATCAATCGACATTTGGCTGTAGTCGCCCCAGCGGCCTGACGTGCTGGTCTGTTGCCCCGCACCCACTTGAATGGTTTGTTCGCCTTGCGCCAGTCCGCTGCCCGGCGCATCTGTACCAAACTTTGCGGCGTAGCGGATCGACGGCGAGACCGTCGCGCTCGACACGCTGTATCCGACGGCAATGTCGCCCTGATGATTGATGGCGGCGCTGGCCATCCAACGGTGCTCGGTGTCGGCTACACCGTTATCGAACGTTTGTTGCTCCGTGATGGTGAACGGCGCGGCGGCAGAGGCGCGAGAAAGTTGATAGAAGCGCACACCGGCTCGGAACGCAGGTGCGGTGGCCGCATTGACCGAGTGATTCGCGATAAGCGTCTCGCTGGTTCCTAAATTTCGATAGGCCAGCCGATACATCAACCGATCACTAATCACGTCAAGCCAGCGGCTAGCTGCCTGCCCCGGCTGCGGAACGATGTTGCGTGAGCCGGCAGGGATCTCCCGCGGATCAAAAGCGGCCACAGTTAAGGGACTACCGACGCGCTCCGTAAACGTGGAGTTTGCTGGTGTCGTGAAATCAGCGTGAAAATCGAAGATGCGAAGCCGATCACCGGGGTCGCCGTATTCGTTGGCCTCGAAGTAGGCGAACGGTGCAGGCGCGCCCGCAGGCGGAGGCGTGAAGCCGTCTACGCTTGCAGGCAGCACGCCACCTGCGCCAGGAACAATCGTGTCCATGTCGAAATAGACGAAGTTGGCCGTCGGATCGCCCGCAAGCATTTTGGCGCGGTTAAACGCAAAAGCACCGGCGCCCTGAAACGCGGTGCCCGCTTGGTTGAATTGGTTGTCGGTCATGTAGTAGCCGTCTGGCCACATGCCGAAATGCGGGTAGTCGTTGAACTTATTGTTCGGCATTGCGAAGTCGTAGAGGTAATACGCGCCTGTCGCGTCACCTGTCTTGGAAATCGCAATCAATTGGTGATTGTTAGGGTCAGCCAATGTGCAAAACTGGCTGATGAGCCAACGATCAGCGAGTTGGTCGTAGAGCACGATGGGGTCGCCGTCATTGGTCGTGGCGCATGCGCCGGGCAGCGTCGCGAACAATGCGCTCAACGTTGCGGGCGCAGTCAGCGGATTGCCCGCTCTGTCCCACACGCGAAATGCGGAATTGACCGCCTGTACGTATTGCGTCGGACCAACGGCACCCGTCGTGTCCGGCGGCAAAAAGCCTTGGCCGAGCGTGACCGTGTCGGCGCTAGAAATGCCGTCGAACTGCACCGACGGACCGGCCGGTGCGTTCGGAACGCGACCATATCGCGCCACACTGTCCGACCATAGCGCCGCATCGGGCGTTGCAATGGCGTTTACGTCGTAAGTACGGATAGGTTTTTTGTTACTCGCGTTCTTTTCTTCGTAGTACGGATCGGTCGCGAGGCGCTTCTTCGAGAAACCCATTTTTACCGGCGGCAAGTCGCGAACCGCGAATGATTCGCCAAAATTGACCGCGACCGATGACCGCGCTGCGCCTTTAGACTCCGGACTGGTCTGCGCTGCGGCCGGCGTTGTTACGAGAAAAAACGCTAGGGCACTGACGCCGAAGAGCGCAACCATCCAACGCCGAGAAACGGCGTCACCCCCGAAAAAATTGTTCATTGCTTTTTGAGACGTACCAAAAAGCAAAGCATAGCCAGATGAACCGAATTTGCCTAGGAATTAACTGAGGAATTCGTCGGCTGGTCACAACAAGTCTTTTTCAAGCGAACACGACACCAAGCATGCGCGCGGTCTACGTCTACGCGAGGGGGCCGCGTCTATATATTCAGGCAACTTGATCGACTTGTACAAAAAACCGCCTGCAATGACCGCCTGGCGGTCGCTCAAGCACAAAAGCTGTTATCAAAGAGCTGAAATTTACAGAGCGAGTATTTGCTGCCGCTGCTGCTTCGTCGGGGCGATGCCTTCGCGTTCGTATGAATCGAAGATCACGTCGACGATCTCCTGCGGTTCTTCGAGAATCTGCATGAGTTCGATGTCGCCGGGCGAAATGAGTTTGTCGCGCAGAAGCGTGGAGCGCATCCAGTCGTGCATCCCGCCCCAGAATTCTTTGCCGACGAGGATGATCGGCATGCGGCGCGCCTTGCCAGTTTGAATCAAGGTCAGCGCTTCGGTCAATTCGTCCAACGTACCAAAGCCGCCGGGCATGCACACGAGCGCAGCGGACGAGCGCACGAACGCGAGCTTGCGATTGAAAAAGTACTTGAACGAAATCCCCATGTCCTGAAACGGGTTGCCATGTTGCTCGTGCGGCAACTGGATGTTGAGGCCGATAGAAAGGCTCTTCCCCGCAAACGCTCCGACGTTGGCCGCTTCCATGATGCCCGGCCCGCCGCCGGAGATCACGCTGAAGCCGGAATCCGACAGCAAACGCGCGATCGCAACGGTGCGGTCGTACCACGGGTTATCGGCCCGGATACGCGCCGAGCCGAAGATGGACACCGCCGGTTTGACCGGGCGGAGTTTTTCCGTCGCGTAGACGAACTCCGACATAATCTGTAACGCTCGCCACGCCTCCTGCCCCGGCGTCAAATCGGTCGCGCTCATCGCACTTTTCAGGTGCTCAATTTTTGCCTTGGTGCTCTCATTGTGAACAGTCATGTCGGAATCTCGTAAAAAGCTCGTTCTGGTTGACGGCTCATCATATCTCTACCGAGCCTTTCACGGGTTGCCGGACCTGCGCACCAAGGCGGGCGAGCCCACGGGCGCGATTCGCGGCGTGCTCTCGATGCTGCGACTGCTCGTCGAAAAAGAGAGGCCCGACTACTTCGCCGTGGTCTTCGACGCGCCGGGGAAAACCTTTCGCGACGATTGGTACCCGGAATACAAAGCGAATCGCTCTCCGATGCCGGACGACATGCGCCCGCAAATCGCGCCGCTGCATGAAATCATCAAGGCTCACGGCTGGCCGCTCATCATGGAAACAGGTGTCGAAGCCGACGACGTGATTGGCACGCTGGCGCGGCAAGCTGAAGCCGCGAACATTGAATGCGTAATCTCCACGGGCGACAAGGACCTCGCGCAGCTCGTAAGCGAGCACATCACGCTCAAGAACACAATGTCGAATGAACTGCTCGACATCCCCGGCGTGCAGGCCAAATTTGGCGTGTTGCCGACGCAGATTCTCGATTACCTCACGCTGATCGGCGACACCGTCGACAACGTGCCCGGTGTGCCGAAAGTCGGACCGAAGACCGCCGTAAAGTGGCTCACCGAATACGGCACACTCGACGCGATCGTCGCCAACGCCGCGAAGCTCACGGGCGTCGTTGGTGAGAACCTGCGCAACGCGCTCGAATGGTTGCCGAAGGGCAAGCAACTGCTCACGGTTAAGTGCGATCTGGAATTGCCGTACGCGCCAGACCGATTGGCCGTCACCGCAGCGGAAACGGCAACGTTGCTCGCGTTTTTTGAGCGATTCGAATTCAAAGGATTCGCCAATGAGTTGCGCGGCGCTAATTCCACGCCCGCAAACGACCACAAGGGTGCGGCGCCGCAACAGGCCGATTTGCTGGGCGCCGCCACGCCGACTGCTTCAGCCCCATCTTCCGCATCTGCCCCAGCGGTCACAGCATTCGCGACAGTAGTTGCGGCAGAAAAGAAACCGCGCCACTACAAAACCATCTTCACCAACGAAGAACTCGACGCCGTTGTCACCGCCATCAACGCCTCCGAACTCACCTGCTTCGACACTGAAACCACGTCGCTAGAACCAATGCTCGCGCAAATCGTTGGCTTGTCGTTTGCGTGGACGCCGCTTGAGGCGGTCTACATCCCGCTGACGCATCGGTATCCTGGCGTGCCCGAGCAGTTGCCGCTCGCCGATACGCTCGCGAAGCTCAAGCCGTGGTTTGAAGACGCGTCGAAAAAGAAGCTGGCGCAAAACGCGAAGTACGATGAGCACGTGCTGTTGAACCACGGCATTCAAGTGCGTGGGATTGCGCACGACACGTTGCTCGAAGACTACGTGTTGGAGAGCCACAAGCCGCACGACATGGACTCGATGGCGCTTCGTTTCCTCGACGAAAAGACGATCAAGTTTGAGGACGTCGCTGGCAAAGGCGCGAAGCAAATCGGCTTCGACGAAGTGGACATCGAACGCGCGAGTGAATACAGCGCCGAGGACTCGGACGTCACGTTACGGTTGCATCACGCGATTTACCCCTACGTTGCCTCCGACGAGAAGCTCAAGTACGTTTACGAATCGTTGGAGCTGCCAACGCGTGAAGTGTTGGTGCGCATCGAGCGAAATGGAGTGCTTGTCGACGCGGCGTTGCTGGGTCGCCAGTCGCACGAATTGGGTCTGCAAATTAACGCACTGGAGCAAAAGGCATACGAGCTCGCCGGACAGCCGTTTAACCTCGGATCACCGAAACAGCTCGGCGAAATTTTGTTTGGCAAACTCGGTATCCCCGTCAAGCGCAAGACCGCGACCGGACAGCCGTCGACCGACGAAGAAGTACTCACCGAACTCGCGGAAGACTACCCGCTTCCGAAGCTCTTATTGGAGCACCGTTCGCTCTCGAAATTAAAGAGCACGTACACCGATAAACTGCCACGCATGGTGAACGCAACCACCGGTCGCGTGCACACGAATTACGGCCAAGCCACGGCGATCACCGGCCGTTTGTCGAGCAACGATCCGAACTTGCAAAATATCCCCGTGCGCACGCCGCAGGGCCGCGAAATTCGCAAGGCCTTCATCGCGCCGCCGGGCAGTGTGATCGTGTCCGCTGACTATTCGCAAATTGAGCTTCGGATCATGGCGCACATCTCGCAAGATGCGTCTCTCTTGGACGCCTTCGCCAAGGGCCTCGATATTCATAAGGCCACGGCCGCTGATATTTTCGGCATCCCGATCGAAGACATCACCAGCGAGCAGCGCCGCTACACAAAGGCCGTGAACTTCGGTCTCATTTACGGCATGGGCGCGTTTGGGCTGGCATCACAGCTTGGCATCGAGCGAAACGCCGCGCAGCAGTTCATCGACAAATATTTCGCGCGCTATCCCGGCGTGGCCGAGTACATGCAACAAACGCGTGAATCGGCGCGCGCCAATGGTTACGTCGAAACGGTGTTCGGCCGCCGCCTCACACTCACCGACATCAACGGCGGCAACGGGCCGCGCCGTGCGGGCGCAGAGCGCGCCGCGATCAACGCGCCGATGCAAGGCACCGCAGCGGATCTCATCAAACTCGCGATGATCGCGGTCGATGCATGGCTCTGCGCGTCCGGCCTCAAGAGCAAACTCATCATGCAAGTGCACGATGAGTTAGTGCTCGAAGTGCCTGAAAGCGAGCTTGTCATCGTGAAACCAACGCTCGCCGCGAAGATGACCAGCGTCGCGCAATTGCGTGTGCCGTTGGTCGCGGAAGTTGGCGTCGGATTAAATTGGGATGAGGCGCATTGATTCGTTTCGAAGGTAGTCAGGCATGACCACGCCGTCCCGCGCCAAGCGCATCGCGCTCGATTTGCAAAGCGCTCGCATCGACCTTGAAAAGGAGTTCGGCGAACACGGCTTTCGCAACGGCATCAGCTATGTGACCGACAAGCGCATCCACATCCAATCGGCGCATCTGGATGAGGAGCGCGTGTGGCATCTTGTCGCGGCCGTGCGCGGCACGGACAGCGAGCCCTATACGACGACGGTCGAGATGGAGTTTTTCGAGTTCGGCATCGACATTTTTGCTGCCGAGTGCACCTGCCCGGTTCGTTTGAACTGCAAGCACGCTGCGGCACTGTCATACTTGTGGACTACGATGCAGCCGCAAAAGAACGGCACGCTGACGGGCGCGGCTGCGGAACCGATTGGCGAGGGCATGAGCCCCGCGGAGCCCGTACAAACGCCGGTCGCTGGCGCTTCGACGACGCTTCGCACGGGCCTTGCACCTGATTTGTCGAAGTGGCTTCGCGCCGGATTCGATCCGGTGCAACGACGTGATGCCGCGGTCGAAGCCGACGCAAAGGCGGCCAACGAGTTTGTCGCATATTTACTGACTGGGCTCGGAGAAATTACGCTCGCGAAAGCACGGCGACTCAAGGGCGGCGAGACGAAACTCAATGTGCAAGCAGCCTCGCTCAGTTGGATTCATCACGGGCATGCTGTACCGAATTACGTCGCGCCGGAAGACGAGCCCATTTTGCGCATGATGTCGGCCACGATTGGCTTGCAGTCGGTGCGCCCGATTTTGCAGTTGAGCGGCGTGATTGGTACGCAGCTCCTGAAGATGGCGCTCGACACGGGGCGTCTGTGGTGCGCACCAGAGGGCTTTACAGACACCGAAACCCGCACGCGTGCGCTCAAAGCCGCAGAGATTCCCGCGTTGGGCGAACCGCTCGCGTTATCTGATCCGGAACCCATGCGGCTCATCTGGGGCTCAATTGCTACGCCGTTCGGACCGCGCGTTGCGCTGCGTGCAGAACCCACGACACGCGTCGTCGACGCAGGGTTGCCGATCGTCGCCCTCGACCCACCATTGGTAATTGATACCTCCGCCAACGTATTGAGTCCTCTGCAGACGGCCGTGAGCACTGCGACGCTCGCGCGTCTTGTGGCGCTGCCGCCGCTGACGGACGACGACGATAGCGCTTGGGCATTCGTCGCCGACGCATTGCGTGAACTGCCCGACTTCGCGGCGATCCCTCGTTGCCCGACGGTGTCGGACGTCGAGGCACCGATTGCAGTGCCCTCGCCTGTGTTGCGCTTTGCGTTGATTGAGTTTGATGTATCGGTCGGCTGGGGCCGCAATTCGAGCATGCAGGGGCGCGTGTTTCCCGCGGTGCAACTTCTGTTCCGGTATCCCGACGGCAAGTTGCTCCCGTTTCAACGCAATGGCTTAGAGCACGCCGTTGAGCAAGAGCGCATCGGCCGTGAAGTGTTGAGTCAGCGCCTACGCAATGTACGGGTCGAATCGCGATGGGAAATGCGCATGCCGCGCCTGCTCTATCCCGCGGATCGAGTCGAGCCGTCGCTCGCCTACGCGCGAGACGTCAAAGCGCTACGCGAATCGCTCTGGGGCTTGCCGGATCACGATTGGTCAGGCCGTGGGCCGACGGTGCTTGCCGACGCGCAGATGGCGGGTTTTGCGATTGAGATCGAAGCGGGCTTTCCGATTTCGATGGAGGATATACCTGAACCTTCGTTGGAGCTTTCCCCCGGCAACGAGAACGGTTGGTATCGACTTTCGCTCGGCGTGGATGTCGACGGAAAACGCGTCGATCTCGCACCCGCGTTGGCAAAGCTGATTGCCGCGCAGAAAGACCCCGAACAATGGCTAGCAGTCCTACCGACGGTGCAGCATGTGCTGCTGTCGGTGCCGGTCCCGGACCGTGTGAAGGCGGCGCAAATCGTACGCATTCCGGGCGAACGGGTCGCAGCGATATTGACGCCGGTTTTCGAGTGGTTTCAAGGCGGCGGCGTAACGGAAATGAGCGCGTTGCAGGCGGCGCTGTTGCCCGATTTGCCCAACGATACGGTGCGCTATTTTGGTCGTGACCATCCGGCATGGCTCGCCATGCGCGAGCGCCTGCAGAGCGGTGCGGAGTTGGTGCCGGTTTCTCCCGCGCCAGGGTTTGCTGCGACGTTGCGCGGATATCAGTTGCATGGCTTGGCGTGGCTCACGCACCTGTACGAGTTGTCGATGGGTGGCGTGTTGGCCGACGACATGGGTTTGGGCAAGACCGTGCAGACGCTTGCGCATTTACATCGCTTGCATCAAACGTCAACGGGAAAACCAAGCCTCATCATCGCGCCCACGTCGGTGCTCAGCAATTGGCAGCGCGAAGCCGAGCGTTTCGCGCCGGGCCTTAAAGTGCATCGACATCACGGCGCGGAACGTGCGTCGACCGCCAAGGCGTTTGCCAACGCGCACGTCGTGCTGACAAGCTATCCGCTACTGCAACGCGACGAGAAAATGCTTTCGGACATCGATTGGAACGTCGTCGTGTTTGACGAAGCGCAGACGCTCAAGAACGCGAAGGCCAAAACGTATTTGTCTGCGCAGTCGCTCAAAGCGCATCAACGCATCGCACTGACCGGTACACCGACGGAGAATCACCTCGGCGAACTCTGGTCGATCTACAACGTGTTGATTCCGGGGCTGCTCGGCGACCTTGAAGGCTTCAATAGCATCTTCCGACACCCGATCGAACAACGCGCGGACACGAACCAGATGAAAAAACTGAAGGCTCGGATTCGTGCCTTCATCCTGCGTCGCGGACGCGATCAGGTGCTGACTGAACTGCCGCCGAAAACCGAATACACGCGTTGGATCGAGCTCGAATCGACACAAGCCGACATGTACGAATCGCTACGCACGGCGATTCACGATGACATCCGCAAAGTGATCGACAAGAAGGGCTTGAAGCAAAGCACGATTCATATTCTTGACGCGCTGTTGAAACTTCGGCAGGTGTGCTGCGACCCGCGTCTGGTGAAACTCCCGGGCGGGCGGGCGCATGCGGCCGTCGCTGGTTCGGCGAAGCTCGAGTGGCTCGCGACGCACGTGCCGGAGCTGATGGAGGAAGGCCGCAGCGTACTGATCTTCTCGCAGTTCACGAGCATGCTGGCGTTGATTGCAGAAACACTCACGGCGCAAGGCATTGTGTTCTCGTTGCTGACCGGAGACACGCGCGATCGTGACACGCCCATTGCGGAGTTTCAATCCGGCAAAACGCGTGTGTTTTTGTTGAGCCTCAAAGCCGGTGGTGTTGGGATCAACCTCACTGCTGCGGACACGATTATTCACTATGACCCATGGTGGAACCCCGCGGTCGAGGCGCAAGCCACGGCGCGCGCGCATCGCATGGGCCAAAACAAACCCGTGATCGTGACCAAGCTCGTTGCGAAAGGAACGTTGGAAGAGCGCATGCTCGACATGCTCGCGCGCAAACGAGAGCTTGCTTCGGCGCTACTCGAAGGCGAAGGTAGCGCGCTGACGGGCATCACGTTGGCCGACGTCGATGCTTTGCTAGCGCCGATTTCTTCCCTGCAGTAACGGCGCTCGCAAGCGCGCGAGCGAATCCACTAGGCAGGCAACGGCGTTTTCCGGGAATCAAGCGCGCGCTCGTCAATTGGCAAATGCACCAACGCAGCAAAAATCCCGAGCGCGATCGTCAGCATCCACACCCTGTTGTAGTTGCCCGTGGCGTCATAAATTTTGCCGCCCAACCACGCACCGAGGAAGCTTCCGATTTGATGCGAAAAAAACACTATCCCCCCCAGCATGCCGAGGTAGCGCACGCCATACACCTGTGCAATGATGGCGTTGGTCGGCGGCACGGTGGAGAGCCACAAAAAACCGATGGCAGCGGCGAATACGTAGACCGACCACTCAGAAAGTGGGAGCAACAGAAACGCGGAGATCACCACCGAGCGCATAAAGTAAATGAACGAGAGCACGTAACGCTTGGGCATTTTCCCCGCAAGCACCCCCGCGATGTAAGTGCCAAGACAATTGAATAGCCCGACCAACGCAAGTGCGGTCACTCCCACGCGCGCAGCAACGCCCTTGTCAAGCAGATACGGGGTTAGATGCGCACCAATAAACACAACTTGAAAACCGCAAACAAAATAGCCCAGCGTGAGCAGGGTGTAACTGCGGTCGCCAAACGCGGTGCGCAACGCCTCTCCCGCCGTAGCTTGATGGATGTTGGTCGCCGCAACCGGCAATTGGCCCTCCGTGCCGAGCTTGGCGAAATACCAGCCTAGTGGAGCGATGATGGCCGTGATAAGCGCCAGCCCAGTCAGCGAAAACGCCCAGCCGTTGTGCGTGATGAACCATTGACCAACGGGGATCATTAGAAATTGTCCAAACGATCCGGCCGCAGCACTGATGCCAAACGCCCACGCACGACGCTCAGGTGGCACCATTTTTCCAAGCACACTGTACGCCACCGAATAGGTCGTGCAGGCAATCGCAGCGCCCATAATCAAACCACCGGAGAGCGCAAGCGTGAAGGTGTTAGATAGATTTGCCGTCCACACCAACCCCACGGTGTAGAGCACCGCACCGGCGATCAGCACGCGCTTCGCGCCGTAGCGATCGGCGATGTAGCCGACAAACGGCTGGGTTGCTCCCCACATCAGATTCTGCAGCGCGACCGCGAACGAAAATACTTCGCGTCCCCATTTCATATCGGCTGAAATGGGTTGCAAGAACAATCCGGAGAACGCGTTACGCGTGCCCATTGCGATGCCGAGGATGATGGCCACGGCAAAGAGCGCGCGGAAGATGCGTTGATGTGAAGTCATGAATTTCTGCAGTGGTGGCGAACGGACTGTCGCGCTCTCACGCGACATTGCGCACGTACTGAATCGGCTTGTCGCGATCTCGTGAAGTCACAATGCTAACGAGGGAAGCGCTTACGCACGAAACCAAGCGCAAGAAACGAAACGTGCCGCTCATAGCGGCACGAGGTCCAGGTCAACTCGTTCGAACAAGTTCGTCCGAGTCACGACGATTGCGAGGGTCAGCCTCCGGCCGGCATTAAATCGTTTTCGTTGGCGTACCGAACGAGATCAACGACCGATTGCGCACCGAGACGCTTCTGCACCGTAACTTTGTGCGTACTGACAGTCTTTACGCTCAGATGCAAATCTTTAGCAATGTCGGTGACTGACTCACCGCGGACTAGTCGAATGAAGATGTCGTACTGCCGCACCGACAAATGTGTATGCGGCGCGCCATCGGTATTGGCGACACGCTTTTGCAATGGCCGCAGCACCACCTGATGGATCGCCTCAAGGATCTCGGCGGGCCGAGTGTCCTTTGCAAGATAAGCACTTGCGCCTAACGCCAGTGCACGATCTTTATGTGAAACCGGATCGTACGCAGTGAACACGATCACGCGCAGTTCTGGGGCTTCATCGAGCACCTGCCGCAGCAACGAAAGACCTGCCCGACCCGGCATAGCTAAGTCGAGCAGCAATACGTCCAGATCACCTTTGCGCACAAGCTCTATCGCCTGGCGACCGTCCTCAGCATCGCCCACGACTTCAATGCCTCTATCCGAGGACAAAATGCCTCGTACGCCTGATCGAACGACGGGATGGTCGTCGGCAATACCAACACGAATCACGGTAGCAGCATTCATTTCATTCATAAGTTGTGCATTTTCCAGCATCAACGCGCAATACGCCTTGAAAGGGCACGACAAGTTGTCATATTCAGATTACTCTTATCGTCAGAATGTCGCTAGTTTTACCGTGACTACGTCTTAGTTACTTACGCGGTCGTTACCGAATGTGTTGCATCCAATCACGAAGACTGGCGCGCGTACGCCCGGAGACTACGCTTATGTCACGAATATTCACGTCACTAGGTTGTTCCGAAGCTGCTCTGGCGAGCATCGCCAATTCGCTAGCACCCACAGCCGACGCCGCTCCCGCCAACGCATGAGCCGCTGCTTTAGTTTGTCTAATGTCATTGGCTTCCCAATGCCGCCCAATCTCCGTCACGTCAGCAGTGAGGCCATTCAAAAATCGTTCAATCAGTCTGCGAAGAAATGGTTCGCTGGCGCGCGCGTCCAGTTCAGTGAGCGAGTCCAGAGTCTCTCGGTCCAACGGCGCAAAATCTTCAACAACCGCCTTTTCGTCCTCAGACGCATCCTTTGCCAACGCCGCGCGTAACGCCATATCCAAGCTAAACACGGTTGCCGGCTTGGTTAAAAAGCCGCGCATCCCCGCCGCGGCGCACAGGGCGCGATCTTCTTCGCTAACGCTCGCAGTCAGCGCAACTATCACGGGAGCCGTTTTCTCGTCGCGACAGTTCTGAAGGATCTGACGCGTCGCCTCAACGCCACCGATTCGCGGTAAATTCAAGTCCATCAACACAACGTCTAACGGTTGGTTCGCCACAGCCTCTATCGCTGCTTCACCGTCCCCGACTGGCACCACGCTGTGCCCCAGCTGTTCGAGCATGATTTGTAACAACTCGCGGTTGATGTCGTTGTCTTCCACCACCATCACGCGCAGTGATCGTGTCGCAATAGGCACACGAGACGTGAGCGATGTATTCGTCGAACTTGGGATTGAGTCCACGACTAAACCCGTTCCGAGCGTTTGCGCAAGAATCGAAAATGTCATGCACGTACCCTGCCCTAGCCTGCTTTGCATTTGAATTTCGCCGTCGAGTGCTCGCACGAGCATGGAGCAGATAACTAAACCGAGACCGCTTCCAACCGCTTGATTTTCGTCACTGGCCGCACCTTGTTGAAACGGCTGGAACAGTCGATGCTGCGTGTCAATATCAATCCCTGGCCCTGTGTCTGTTATGGCGAAACGTAGCAGCACTGGATTGCCGGGTTGAGTCGCACTGTCGGCCCCAACGCGAATGCGAACCTCGCCACTGTGCGTGAACTTCAGCGCATTACCCAAAAGGTTAATCAAGACCTGTCGCAACATGCCTTGATCGGTGTGTATAACCTGAGGGACGGTCTCATCAATTTGCACAGCCAACGTAACGTTTGGCCTCGCCTGCGCGGCGGCCGATACGCGCATCGCCTCGTCGATACACGCGCGCAATTCAAAACTGCGTAGCACAGGCGTAACTACGCCCGCCTCGAGCCGCGAATACGAAAGCACGCCGTCAATCAGCGTCAACAGTGATTTACTCGCGGCATCAAGCGTTTCCACTTGCGCTGTCGAGACGGTGGGGTTAGATGCGTGGGATAAAAGTTGCGTCGTGCCCACAACCGCTTGCAATGGCGTGCGCAGTTCGTGGCTCAATATCGCCAGAAAGCGTGCCTTGTCTTCGGCTGCCTTTTGTGCCGCTTTAGACGTCTGCCGCAGCTCACGCTCTAGTCGCTCGCGTCGAAGAATTTCCTCCGTCAGCGTCACGTTTTGCTCAGCCAATTGCGTCGTTCGAGTCACAACGCGCTCCTCTAGCGTGGCATTAAGCGCCGCAAATTTATCGTTTTGCCGGCGAATAGTTGCGAGCGATTGTTGCAAGCGTTGCACCATTTCACCAAACGCATGCGCCAAGACGCCAGTCTCAGCCAGCGACGTCGTCGGCAACGTCGACGGCAAACCATCTGCCGAAATGTCTCGCGTAGCTGCCACCAGTTGATCCACGTCCCGCGTCACGCGACGCAACACCCACAGTCCGAGCATGAGCGCTCCGGCAAGCGCAGCGAGAATAACGAAGAACATACTGATCGCGCTCTTGACGATTGGAGCCGTGAAATCGCTGCGAGGAATCGCCACCACGATGTCCCAGTCAATGCCCTCTATGCCCGTCACGCGACGCGATGCGACGTCCACCTGTTCACCCGTGGAATTAATTAGCGCGATCACTGGCGCCGACGTGCTAGCGCGCGCCGCACCTCGCCACCACTGTGCAGCAGCGCGCACCATTTCCGCTTGACTATCGCGCGCTGCAACGCGCAACTGAACGCCATTTTCTATGCGGAAAGGCGATTCAGGTGTCGACGAGGCCACCAACATACCTTCTCGATCAACGATGAATGCCACACCATTCGCGCTGACCGCAACGCCCTTCATGAAGGTGCTTAGCTCAGAGAGTTCCACGTCCGCCGCGAGTACTCCGTAGAGCGCACCGCTTTTGGCGAACACGGGCTGCGCTGCGGTCGTCACTAGCGCACCGGAGGCGAACGACGGATACACCTTTGTCCAAATCAAGCGCTGGGTGGCCTTCGCCGATTCGTACCAAGGGCGCTCGCGAGCTTGGTAGATGCGCGATTCAATTTCTAGCAAACGCGAACGATCGCCGGGGCCGCGTGATGTGTAGTTTTTTCTAGGTACCGAACCCGGCGCTTGAAGGCGAACGGTTGCCGCCGCGCGGGCTCCAGGGCGACCACGATCCACGCCAACAAAGCTGCCATCTTCACGGCCAAAGTAAAAGTATCCCGATGTGCGCGTGCCCGACGTCAGTTCAAACAACTTGCGCTCTAGTCGTTCGTCATCGGTGAAAACCTCAAACGAGGCGCTGTGGTTATCGTCCACTCCCGGGAACGTCGCTCGCAGCGTGACCGCAGCCTCTTCCAACTGATGTACGGCGGCCTGCCCCACGCGCGCTGAGATGTCTTCCATCAATTGCCGCGAGAGTAAATCGACCGCTTGCAGCCCAGTGTAGAGCGACGTACCCGCAATGATCAGCGCGGGCGCCACGATGAGCAGCACAAAGGGCACGGTGAGGAGCGTACGCAGGCGCAATGCGCGCGGTGCGCCTTTAGCCGGCGTCGGAATCGGAGTCGGTGCCAGAAAGTCTGTCTTCGTGTCAGGCGGGGAGTCGCTCATACAAAAGAATGTCGAATTAACTGAGCGACTTTACCATCCCGCTTGGCCCCAATGATTGGTCAACCGAAGCCACACATGCACGCGATGCTTCAAGCGCATGCTCAAGCCATATAAGGGCTACTTCTCGAAAAAGTCTTTCAACTTGTCGAAGAAGCCCTTTTGCTTAGGGCTTTGCTTTGCGGCATTGTTCGCCCGGATTTCCTCAAACTCGCGGAGTAGCTCCTTCTGCCGCGAGTTCAGGTTCACGGGAGTCTCGATTTGTACGTGGCAATACAAGTCACCTGTCACGCTGCCGCGCACCGGCCGTATGCCCTTGTTTTTCAAGCGAAACACTTGACCAGATTGGGTCTCTGCAGGAATTTTCAGAAGTGCCTTACCGTCGAGTGTCGGGATTTCCAACTCACCGCCGAGGGACGCGGTCGCAAACGAAATTGGCATTTCGCAATGCAAGTCGGCGGCGTCGCGCTGAAACACGGCGTGCGGCTTGAGTTGCACCACCACGTAGAGATCGCCCGAAGGCCCACCGTTGGTGCCCGCCTCGCCCTCGCCCGCGAGGCGAATTCGATCATCGGTATCAACGCCAGCTGGAATCTTGACTTCCAACGTTTTCGAAGTCTTCTTGGAGCCCGCGCCGTGGCATGCCTTGCAGGGATGCTTAATGATTTTTCCGCTACCGCGACATTGCGGGCACGTTTGCTGCACAGAGAAAAAGCCTTGCGACACGCGCACTACGCCCGCGCCTTTGCAGGTCGGGCACGTCTCGGGATCGTGCCCTTTTTCTGCGCCGGTACCGTGACAGACTTCGCAGGTCTCTGTGCTCGGAATGCGCAGCTTAGTCGTCGTGCCGCGTGCGGCTTCTTCCAGCGTAATTTCTAAGTTGTAGCGAAGGTCCGAGCCGCGAAACGGCGAGTCCGCTCGTTGCTGCCGACCACGGCCGCCCGCGCCGCCAAATATCTCTCCAAAAATATCGCCAAATGCATCGCCAAAATTGCCGCCTGCGAAACCACCCGCGCCTGCAGCCTGTGGATCCACGCCAGCGTGCCCGTATTGGTCATACGCGGCCCGCTTTTTCGGGTCGGACAGAATCTCGTAGGCTTCCTTGGCTTCTTTGAAATTTTCTTCGGATGCTTTGTCGCCCGGATTGCGATCCGGGTGATACTTCATGGCAAGCTTGCGATACGCTTTTTTGATCTCGTCTTCCGACGCAGATTTTTCGAGGCCGAGAAGTGTGTAGAAGTCTTTTTTTGCCATGCTTGTCGTACGTGGTCAGCGCAAAACGCTGCGCTGACCTAAAACCATTGAGTTAGCGGGGGATATGGGCGCGAATCCGATCATTTCAAGCGATGAAACGGAGCCTACTTGTCGGAATTCGCCGGAAATGTGAAGGCGATTGTCCTGAATTCTGCCGGAAGCGGCTCCCACCGCGCGCGCATTGCGTCGAGCGCGGCCAGCGGCACGTCATGAATGTTGCCCCAGTTGGCGACGCATTCGACAAAACAGAGCGTCCGTCCCGCCAACTGCGTCGCCCCAACAATACCGGCCATTTCCCACAGGCGAACATGAGTATTGGCCACCACCACCTTGCGTCCCGCTTGCATGGCGCTGAGCGCGTCGCGCACGACCACAGCGTGCGCATCTGCCGCGCGCAGCGGATCGAAGGTGTATTTGCCGTTTGTCATGAAGTGACTGTCGGTCTCAAGGTGAACGAAGCCGTGCGAGCGCGAGAGCAGCGCCGCGAAGGTGCTCTTGCCGCTCCCTGGAAGCCCACGCAAGACTACGCAATCGAACGGCACAATCGCTTCGATTAAATCTGTACTCCGCGCGACATACGTGGACATCTGGGGCCTCTATTTACGACTTTTTTACACGATGCGACGCACAATTGTCGTCGCCTTTACGCGCATCGGCCTACGCTTGCATTCATTGAGTATTGATCGATTCCCCATGATAAAGACCTTATGGCGGCCCAGATTTCCACTTCGCGGCACATTCGCGTACGTTGGAGCAGTCGGCTTGTGCGCTCTGGTCGCTCTTGTCGCATGGCCCCTCTCGTACTGGCTCGACAACGTGAACATCGTGATGATTTTCTTATTGAACATTGTCGCAGTTGCACTTCTGTTTGGTCGTCGAGCTGCAATAGCTGCTGCATTCTTGAGCGTTGCCCTGTTTGACTTTTTCTTTGTACCGCCCAAATTCTCGTTTTCTGTCAACGATGGTCAATACCTTGTCACTTTTGCGGTGATGCTAGCCGTCGCGCTAACGATTGGCCACTTAACCACGGCCGTGACGCAACGTGCTGACGACGCGCAGCAGCGCGCGGACGAGCAAGCTGGTTTGTATCAATTGGCGCAGGAGCTGGCTGGCGCTTTAAGTCTCCCCCAGACCGTTGGCGCAATACACGCGTTCTTTCGACAGCAACTCAATGCACGCAGCACAATCTTGCTGCCCGACGAATCCGGTGAACTAGTCATTTCCGGGCACGACGCAACGCCCGCAAGCCATCATGCCAAGCTGACGAATGCAGAGCGCAGCGCTGCCCGTGCCGTCTACGAAACCGGCACGCTCATGGACTCACCAAAGCTGGGCAACGACGACGGCGAGCGACTTTTGTTGCCCTTGATTGGAGCGACCCGACATCGCGGCGTATTAATCGTTGCGGCCTGCGAGCAAACGCCGCAAACACTCGTAAGCAAGACATCAATGCTGCGCGCGGTGGCGTCGCTCATCACCACCGCCATCGAACGCCTGCACTACGTTGAAGTGGCTAACAAAACCGAGCTCGAAATCCAGAGCGAAAGGCTGCGCAGCGGCATTCTCGCTGCGCTGTCGCACGACATTAGGACGCCACTGACAGCGCTATACGGTCTTGCAGACACCTTGGTCGCTGACACACAAATTGAAAAAATACTGATCAAAGAAACCGCGGTCGCCATTCGAGATCAGAGCCTTCAGCTCAACAGCATGGTGACCAACTTGCTGGACATGGCGCGCATTCAAGCAGGGCAAATCACACTTCGACGCGAGTGGCAACCGCTTGATGAAGTCATCGGCGCGAGTATCCGCTTTGCTGCAGCTGCATGCAGTCAGCGCCATGTCATCGTTGAGTTGCCGCCCGAATTGCCGCTTGTAAACATCGATGCAGTACTCATCGAACGCGTGCTGTGTAATCTGCTAGAAAATGCGTCGAAATATTCTCCTCCGAATAGCGAAATTCGCTTAGTTGCACATGCATCAACTCTCGAAATCGCGGTCTCGGTCCGAAATCCAGGCAGCGGTTTCCCCGCGGATCGGCTCGAACGAATGTTCTTGCTCTTTGAGCGCGGCGCGCAGGACGGCCACGTTTCCGGGATGGGGGTGGGTTTAGCGATTTGCCGTGCAGTGGTTGAGGCGCATGGCGGCCACATATCCGCGAGCAACCCAACCGACGGCGGCGCGTGCGTCACCTTCACGCTGCCGCGCGGAACACCTCCACCCATCGATCTTGAAGCCGACGCGCCTAGCGTCAGCGCGCGGCCATGAACGCCGGCTTAGCCACGCTATTGGTGGTGGAGGACGATGCGCAGATTCGCCGCTTCGTTCGGCACTCGTTGGAACGCGAAGGGTTTCGGGTGCGCGAGGCCGAAGCCTACGCGACGGGATTGATCGATGCTGGCACGATTAAGCCTGACGTGGTGATTCTTGATCTCGGGCTACCGGACGGCGACGGCAAAAATTTTGTACGTGAACTGCGCGGATGGTCGCAGGTACCGGTTTTGATTTTGTCGGCGCGCTCGATGGAGACGGACAAAATCGAGGTGCTCGACGCTGGCGCCGATGACTACTTAACCAAACCATTTTCGGTGGGGGAATTGCTAGCGCGCGTGCGGGCGCTCCTGCGACGCGGCTCACGCTCGCCTGATACTGAAAACGCGCTGGTGCGGTTTGGCGAAGTTACGGTCGACATGACGCGACGTCTGGTGCTTCGTGCCGACGTTCCAGTGCATCTCACCGCAATTGAATATCGATTGCTCGTGGCGCTCATTGCAAACGCCAACAAGGTGGTGACGCAGCGTCAATTGTTGCGTGACGTGTGGGGCCCTTCGCACGTGGAGAGCAGCCATTACCTTCGCATTTATGTGAGTCATTTGCGACAAAAACTAGAGATAAATCCAACGCTTCCACAACATTTACTGACGGAAATTGGCGTCGGTTACCGCTTCACGATGTAGGCCCTCCGCGTTCGTTTTTCTCGCTCAAACATTTTCATTTTTCGTGCAACCCACTGAGAGGATGCTCACTCGTGTCTACCCAAACGTCACAAAAATCCAGCACTGCGGTACTTACGGTCGCAGCCCTAGGCATCGTCTACGGCGACATCGGCACAAGCCCACTGTACGCCTTCAAGGAAGCCTTCAACGGAGCGCATGCTTTAGCGCTCACGGAAGCAAACGTGCTAGCGACGCTCTCGGCGTTGTTCTGGGCAATCATGCTCATCATTTCACTAAAGTATGTGTGGCTCGTCCTCAAACTTGATAACGAGGGCGAAGGCGGCGTGCTAGCCCTCACAGCGTTGGCGCATCGGCTTGTCAAGCGTTTGCCGCACGGCGACAAAGTGGCGCTCTTGGTAATCACCGGAGGCGTGTTTGCAGCGGCGTTGTTCTACGGCGATGCAATTATCACGCCCGCCATCTCCGTGCTCTCGGCCGTTGAAGGACTCAGCGTCGCGACGCCGCAGTTTGAGAAATACGTCATCCCCATCACCATTGGCGTGTTGGTCGGACTGTTCGCGATTCAGCGACACGGCACTGGGCGCGTCGGCGCTTTGTTCGGCCCAGTCACCATTATTTGGTTTCTGGTACTAGCAACGCTAGGCGTACAGAGCATCGTGCAGACGCCGGTCGTTCTCAAGGCGCTCAACCCGATGTACGCAGTGCAATTTGCGCTTGAGCATCCTGGCAGCACGGTTGTGTTGCTCTCCGCGGTGTTTCTCGCGCTCACGGGCGGCGAAGCACTCTACGCGGACATGGGGCACTTTGGCGCAAAGGCGGTGCGAATCGCATGGTATGGTTTGGTCTGCCCATCGCTAGTGCTGAACTACTTTGGGCAAGGTGCTCTGGTACTGCGGGATGCGGCTGCCGTAAAAAATCCGTTCTATCTACTTGCAGGTGATAGCTGGTTACTGCCGCTAGTCGTGCTGGCCACAGCCGCAACCATCATCGCGTCGCAGGCCACGATTTCCGGCGCGTTTTCCCTCACGCAGCAGGCTTCACGCTTGGGCTACCTGCCGCGCGTGAACGTGCGTCACACGTCCGATCGCGAACGCGGCCAAATCTACATCGCGAGCGTCAATTGGGCGATGCTCATTGGCGTGATCTTGCTTGTATTGCAATTTCGTTCTTCGAGCGCGCTAGCCGGCGCTTACGGTATCGCAGTCTCGGGCACGATGATCATCACGACCTTGCTCTCCGCCGTCGTTTTCATTGCGGCGCGCGGAAAGTATCGGGTGCCTTTGCTAGTGTTACTTGCAATATTCGGCGCGCTCGAAATTTCCTTCTTCGCGGCCAATCTGACCAAACTGGCGGATGGCGGCTGGTTCCCGCTGACGCTAGGCGCGCTGCTTTTTTTGTTGCTCATGACCTGGAAAAAAGGCTCGAGTCTGGTCAGCCAGCAGCGCAGTAAGCTAGATCTGCCGGTGGATTCGTTGGGCGAAACGATGCTTAAAGACGTGCCGCGTGTCACGGGGACGGCGGTGTATTTGTCGTCTGACCCGCTACTGGTCCCCAGCGCGCTCTTTCACAACCTTAAGCATTTTCATGTGTTGCATGAGCGCATCGTGCTGCTCCATGTGCGTACCGACGATGTGCCGTATGTCGCGGACGCTCATCGGCTGGCGGTGGCTCGAAGCGGATCTGGCGTCTGGTCGATCAGCGCGCACTTCGGGTTCCGCGAGATGCCCGACCTGCCGGCCGCGCTGATGTGGGCGGGGGAATCGGGGTTGGAGTTTGATCCGATGACGACCACCTATTTCATCGCTCGATCGGTGGTGCAAGACGGACCAGGGGAGCTTTCATCGTGGCGCTGCGCGCTCTATTCGTGGATGACTCGGCAAGCCGAGGGCGCGGCGGGCTACTTCAATTTGCCGCCTAATCGTGTCGTGGAGCTGGGCACGCAGGTGCTGCTGTAATTCGTCGAAGAGTACCTCCTCCGCGCCGCCCGCCCTGGAACCTCGCTGACCAGGAGGGATTCGTGACGATACAGCTTTTTGCCACGAACGACAGCTGTTTGGTACTTTATGGATGTTTTTCTTAATAGTCGACTTATCCAATATTTCTACCAGGAACAAGCTAAATCAGTCGTTTGGTGCAAAAAGCTGTAACTCATCGTACGCGAAAGATATTGAAGCCTCAGTCACTTATTTCGAAACACAGGGTATCGCAGAAGCAGGTTTTGGCACAACTCATAT
>ERZ795056.2238-NODE-2238-length-21742-cov-10.257343_pt1 | contig 21742 bp, 18 predicted proteins | sample MGYA00375140_ERZ795056 | MGnify/ENA primary metagenome ERZ795056 (study PRJEB30185, sample SAMN05720227) | activated sludge metagenome | isolation source: Anaerobic digester | place: USA | collected 2015-03-09 ... | reverse complement strand
AATCTTCAAATCAAACAATCTTCAAATCAATCAATTTTCAAATCAAACAACCTTACCGGCGTAACCATTCTAAAAACTCCGAAACCTTATTTTTACTTATAATAATATCGCTTTTTGCTTCAACCATTAATTTTAAAATGAGTTTACGGGCAGAATATTGTAATACTTCGCTTATGCTTTTCCGATTGACAAGATACTGCCTGTTTGCCCGGTAAAATTGATCCCCACATATGCTTTCCAGTTCATCCAGTGTTTGATTGATGAAATATTTCTGGTTATCAAACATTACGAGTTGAGTCATTTTAAATTCGATATGAAATAACCCGATATCACTGATTCGTACTGGAATGATTTTGTATTTCCAATTTATTAAAAGTGAAGATTCGCTTTTATCCTTACTATATTTTGTTTGAAGCCGATCAAGAATGGCATTATAGTCAATTGCATTATCCTGGAACAGCGATTTTAAATTTTCATAACGTTGAATGGAGTCTTGTATAACTTTTTTTATATAAGGTTTTAATATGTAATCAATGCCATTGTTTTTAAAAGCCTCTAAAGCATATTGATTAAATGCAGTACAGAAAATGACAGGAACTTTAATAGGAGCCTGGTTAAATATTTTAAAACTATGCCCGTCGCCAAGTTGAATATCGCAAAAAATAAGATCGTATGCGTTGTTTTGCCGGAAGTAAGCAACCGCTTCTGCAACAGAATAGAGGACCTTTACGATTTCAATATCAAAGGGCAGTTTTACCAATATTTCTGTCAGGTCTTCCGCAGCCAGTATCTCGTCTTCAATAATTACAATTCTCATCTTCAATTACTTTAATTATTACCGTAAACTCGTAACCTGATTTATTGATCGTTATTCCATCATCACAAAGCAGGTTGTATCTTTCTTTTAAATTAGCCAGGCCAATACCTTGTTCTTCAACCAGGTTTAATTTTTCCTGTAAATTGTTGGATACTTTGATCGATTTCAGATATTGATCTCCGGTAATTTTTATGAATAGCGGGGTTTCTACAGTGAGGCTGTTATGTTTAATGGCATTTTCAACCAATAATTGAATTGAGTAAACAGGGATCTTGCCTGCCTGTGTCATTTCGGGTGGAATATCAATTTTAAAAAGGAGCGCTTTTCCAAATCGTACCTGTTGCATATTCAAATAATTCTTGCATAGCTCGAGTTCTTCATTTATTGTAATAAGTGCCTGGGCATTTGTACTGGTTGAAAATCTCAGTAATTCCGACAATTTCAGGAGGTATTGTTCAGCATCGATCGGCGAACGTTTTATTAATGAATTGAGTGTGCTCAGGGAATTGAATAGAAAGTGAGGATGTAATTGTTGCTTCAACAGGTTGTGTTTCGCTTCCAGGTTCACCATTCGTAACTGTGTGTTTTCGAAATCAACCTTTTGTTTATTTTCTCTTAATAGTAAAAGCTCTAATAATACAATGATGATTATGTTTATCGATTCATATTGCAGAATAGGCATTATAAATCTCATAGACATACGTTGTTCCGGTAAAAATGGTCTTTTAAGATTTTGAGAGAAAATTTTAAAAGCATCCGGAGGTATTTCCAGTGTTCTTAGTTGAAAAAGTTTATCAGAAAAAAAATATACGATGAATCCTGCAACGATTATCCCCAGGCCATACCTTACCCAATCCTTTCCTTTAAAATGAAAATGCCTGCTAATCACATACAGATAAAGGTTAAGCATCCAGAATAAGAGGATTATTAAAGAGACAAGTAAGAAGCTCTTTAGCATTATTTCCATATTCATTTTGGGAAACATGAAAATAGGCGTAGCGCCAAATAATCCAAACAAAGGCGTAGTGAAAATAGCTAACCTGAAGATTTTTTTATATGGAATTTCCTTTCGCATCCGAATGAACTTCTAATATCGATTATTTTATTAAGGAATATTATTCTCATCAACTATGCGATACCATTTTAAGGTAAAATTGGCGAAAAACAGTCTCCAGAGGCGTAAATAAAGGACCGAGGAATCCTTTTTCTTAAATTTCAAAATAACAGCAGTGGATGTTTGGTCGGTGATTGAGTGTATAGTGCCGGTATAGATATTTTTCTTTTCATTAAAAAAGATGCCTGATAACACAATGGCGCCTGCAGTATCTTTTTTTCTTGTTGAAGAAAACAGCGTTCCCTTAAAACCTTCTTGTGTTTTGGTAATCTCATAGATCCGTGTACTGTCTGCTGAAAACCATTTACCGGCAATATCCTGTCCTGTAACATTGAATGAAAATATTACGAAACCTAGTGTGATAAAAATCTTCATCTAATTTATGTATTTAAACAGTTCAGGTGATTTGTTGTGGTTGGTCGGCCGGTTTGAAAATAAAGCTGTGAGTCATAATATGATTTTAATGAAATCTCCCGTATTTTTTTGTTCCAGACCATATGTCCTTTAAAGTAAACCCTGCAATGAACTGGGTGTAATTTTCTTCCAACTGGCCGGAAGAAACGCTTCCTCTTTTCCCAATTTCAATGCTTGTAAATACTGAAATTCTTTTATAAAGATTTATTCCGCCTCCGAAGGAAAAAGAATAGTCCATTAGTTTTTCATTCTTAACTCTTAAATATGAATTCTCTGCACTTAGCCCGAACGCGATGTAGCCTTTCTCATAGCGACTATTGTCCCAGTTGTGTTTTTGAAATGAATAATCCATTCCTGCTGAAAGTCTCAATGAAGGATAAGTATACGAGTTTTCGTAATTCACTTTTTGATATTTCCAATGGTAATAAGCAGCTTCAATTGAAAGATTCAACTTTTTGTCTTTTGTTGCCGTATAACCAATGGCAATTGTGGTTGGCATGTAAAATTTTCTGTTCCTATCTACTTCTTTTTTTATTAAACCAGTTTCATCTGTATATTCTGTTATTAGTTCGCCTTTTAAATTGCTGCTAACCGAACCTGTTAGGCCTATTTGATGTTTCCAGATGTTTTCTTTCAGGGTTTGGTATTGCATTCCGAATTGAATGGAGGCGCCGGTGTAGAAATCTGTTTCTTTTTTTAGAATATCCAGGGAAATAGATGAGTTTGTATACTCTGTAGTTTTCTCTAAAGAGCCAAAAAGCCAGGAACTGGTGAGGCCCACTGAAATCCTTTTATTTAAAGTCAATCCTGTTGAAAAGTAAACCTGGTTTATTCCCCCGTTTCCTTCGATTAACTTTGAGTAAGAATTATTTCCGTCGAGGAATACCGCTTCCTGTTGTAAATTATAATTTACCGAGCTATATGGTTTTAATCCAAATGCAATGGCGGTTTTGTCAGTTAGTTTAAATGCAAGCGATATGCGTTTCACAATAAAATCTTTAGCGCTTTTAGCACTTGTGTCTTTTACAATGGATTTGTAAGTACTATACTTTCCTCTCATGCTTATATCAAAAAAAAGCACTTTTAAAGGCAGGGCAGTCAATGAAGCCGGGTTAGAAAAATTATACGATGTTGCATCTCTCCTGGATACAGCTGCATTTCCTGATGCGGCATACCGCCCATAGTCTTTGGTATCTACGTCACCGATTCCTAAAATAGAATAAGGCGAAGTAATATTCTGGGCTTTCAATATTGTGCATGTTAATGACAGCATCAGTATTAAACTAAACCTGGCATATTTTTTAGTGAATCTCATTTTTTAAAGTGTCAATACATAAAGGTTTAATTGAATGTTTTTTCCAATGCCCTGGTCGTTTAATATCAATCGCTCCAAACTCTTATCATAAGTAGTTAAAACCGGGGTGAGCATTAATGCAGTTTTAGAAAATAAGCCTTCATTAACGATATCGCTTATAAAATTGGTTATGTCGAAAGTATATTGTGTTTTCTCACCATACAGGTCATCGATATATAAATTGCCGGTTGCCGGCGCCTGTACCTGGCTTGCAGGATCAGCCAACAATCCATTTAACCCGTTTCCATCATCGGTAGCGTACAATACGAGGTACGGTGGTAAAGTATAAGGAAAATTATATGTTCCGGCATTTGGTTTAATGATAAGTTCAGCTTTTACAATCTTAACATATGGCGACAATTCTTTAATGTTAAGGATGGTTGGAAAATTAATTTTAATATAGCTACCCATCGGGGTATTCAGATAAGCTTTATTGCCGGTAAGGCTGCTCTTTTTTAATTGTGTTTTATATGGAGTGAACACGGAAAGATTTGTTCCTGCATGAGAATAGAATACTGAATTGAATTGTTTGGTAGAACTCATGCTGAAATCTAAAAACGTTTTTTCAGGAACAGTGCCATTCAGTGTATAGTATAGTCTCATTATTTTCCCGGAGTCTGATTTAAAATAGTAAAGGCTGTTGCTAAACATCGTATCCGTTCCAAAGAAAAGCCCTTTAAAATAGTTGCTAAAATTCTGTGTGCTTTGTACTTCGGTTGAATTGTTTTTGAATTTCGTTAATAGATCCTGCCCGAATGCATCAGAGAGCCTGATATTTACCGTGGTATCCCGGGTAGGCCTGATGGGACCATTTTTTTGCCCCAATAAAACCGGATCGTATTGAAAAGATCGTGGATTAAAATAAGTAGAATTATCTGCATCGTCATTTTCAATTTTTTCAAGAAGACGGTGCACGTTTAGTTTAAAAGGTAAGCTGGTGTCGCCATAGTAACTTTTGTTTGGCCGAAGCATTACAATCAACGAATCAAAGGATACATTTTGATCATGAAGGGGATTTTCCAGCGGTAAATCTATCGCTGCATAAGAGCCCCCGGTAATTGATCCGAATAAATTGTCTGCATGATGTCCAATGGTGAATACATCATGATTTGAAGTAACAAAGGAGTCAACTTTATAAGTAGATAGTTCAACCGGATAATCATCAAAAAATAAAATATTTGGATCTCCGGTAGTATTTTCCTCTGCAAATTCAACATTTATCTTATCGCATGAGCATAATAGTGCCAGCAGGTAAAGCAGGGAGGTCTTTAATTTCATTACTTACATGTTCAGGTTAAAGGAATACAATTCAGAAAAATTACATTGCCCCTGTTAATTATTATTATCGTCTTGCTCTGCAGCGGGAAAAAATTGCCACATATCATCAAATTCATAGCTGCTGTTATTGCCGGTAACTATATACATGTTTGATCTGACTGTAAATCCTAATGCACCTTCTCTGGCAGTGCCTTCAAATGAGGTTTTTTCGTCCCAGGTATCACTGGAGATATCATACTCCCAGGTTGAGGCTATTGCACTTCCATTATTTCCGGATGTTAAGTAAGCTTTATTTCCCATAACAGAAATGATTGCATTCTTACGAACAATATTGTAGTCATAGTCATCATCATAATCATTATCTGTAGCATCGGTAAGTTTTCTTTTTTCCTCCCAGCTATTGTTTGCAGGATCGTAAACCCAAAAATCATTTAACAGGCTTCCATTATTAGTTCCTGTTAATATATAGGCTTTGTTATCGTACACAAATGAAACAGCTTCACTTCGTTTGGAACCTCCCAAACTTGCTTTTTGAGTCCAGGTATCATTCCCCGGATCATATTCCCACAAATCTTTCAGGTAATTTCCATCATATCCTGTGCTGATATAACCTTTGCTGTTTATTGAGAAGCCAACCGCATTATATCGGGCAGTGCCAGGAAAATCGGCTAGTTGAGTCCAGGTATCAGAGGTTGGATCATATTGCCAGAAGTCTTTTAATTTATTATCATCTTCGTCGATGCCTGTGCCGATATAACCTTTTCCATTAATAGAAAATGAAATGGCAGAATTACGGGGTGTGCCGGGGAAATTCGCTTTTTGATACCATGTTCCGGTTGCATCATCTAATAACCAAAAATCGGTAAGGCGGTCATCTCCATCATAACCGCCACCAACGTACACTTTATCATCCACCACAAACGATACAGCTTCTGTTCTTCCCACACCTTCAAACTCAGATTTTCTTGCCCAATCACCTACCTTTTCATCGTCGGTGGTAGTATCTTTTGAACACTGGCTGAAGCATACAATAATGCAAATTGCCATAATTCGAAGGAGAAGAGGGTTGGCGGGCGTGTTAAATATTTTATTAAGATCAATAATTTTGTTCTTTCTCATAATTTGATTTTTATCTCCGGAATTTGTTTTTAATAATAGGTGCAATGTGCAACCGTGAATGAAAAACAAAGTGTTAATCGCTCCAAACTGGACAAATAGCGATTTGGAGCGGACAAATTCCGTCCTGAATGAATCAAATTATAATTTGTAGGTGAGTACTTATTTAAGTTAAATAGTCTAATTGTATCAAGTCGCTCTTTGGCGAAAAACTATCATCTTAATCTGCAGCGCTAAACTTTTTTTCTTCAAATCAATGAATCTTCAAATTTCCAAATCAATCAATCTTCAAATCAATGAATCTTCAAATTTCCAAATCAACCAATCTTCAAATAAAAAAAAGTCGCGAACTAAACAGATTAAAAATCAAATGATCTTCAATCTGTTTACTCCGCAACTTTCTTATTTTTTATTTCTTATTCCTTATTTCCCTTTGATCTCTTTCTGCATCGGGTTCACTCCACCGCCACTTCCTCTCGGACCGCCGCCCGACCTTGATTTAAACAACTGGAACTTGCTCGGTTCTTCCACCACTGGCCAGCTATTGTTCTTCTCGTTGATATCGGCAGTTTCCCTCATTGGATCAAGTTTAATGGAGGCTACTTCTTTATCTTTTAAAAAGGCCTTGGTCACTTTATTCTCGTTCTTGCGCCAAACATATACAGGAATACGGTCTATTTCTTTGCTGCCGTCTTTGTAGGTCCATTCGATGATGATGGGCATCACCAATCCGCCTTTATTGCTAAACGTTAGTTCATACATGGTTTTGCCGCCTGCAATTTGTTTTTTCTCTTCTGCCGTAAAATCTGTTGTGGAACTGGCTGGTATGGTAATGCTGAAAGGAGTACTATCAACTTTGGCCAAGCCACGGGCATACCTCCAGTAAAAATCACGAAGGGATAGATCTGCGTCGGTTGCAAAAACAATGTTCTTGTCTTCGCGGTTACGAACCTTCGAAATGTCATCGAAGTTGTTAAGCACTGGTTTGGCAACGGGTTGTGTAATGGTACGTTCTTCCGATTTCTTTGGTTCGGCTACTTCGGTATCCATTTTGGCCCATTTAACGGTATCCAGGGAGATGTCGCAAGGCTCGGTGCCATAGAACCATCCTCTCCAGTACCAGTCAAGGTCTTCGCCGCTGGCGTCTTCCATGGTGCGGAACAGGTCGGCAGGAGTTGGGTGTTTGAAGGCCCACCTGCGGGCGTATTCTTTAAAAGCATAGTCAAATAATTCACGGCCCATGATGGTTTCACGGAGGATGTTAAGGCCGGTGGCAGGTTTGCTGTATGCATTGGGGCCAAACTGGATGATGTTCTCACTATTGGTCATGATCGGCTCCAGTTGGTCTTTTGGCAATTTCATATAGTCAACGATCTTGTAAGCCGGGCCTTTTCCAACGGGAAATTTATTGTCCCACAATTCTTCGGTGAGGTATTCAACAAATGAATTGAGGCCTTCATCCATCCAGGTCCATTGACGTTCATCGCTGTTGATGATCATGGGGAAGAAGTTATGTCCCACTTCATGGATCACCACGCCGAGCATACCGTTCTTGGTTCCTTCGCTATAGGTGCCGTCTTTTTCGCAACGACCGAAGTTGAAACATATCATCGGGTATTCCATGCCGTTAGCAGCTTCGAGGCTCTGGGCTACCGGGTAAGGATACGGGATGGTGAATTTTGAATAAGTTTTGATGGTGTGTGCAACGGCCTTGGTGCTATACGTACGGTAAAGGTTATACGCCTCTTTTCCATAAGCGCTCATGCACATTACTTTTTTTCCTTCTACATAGGCTGGCATGGCATCCCATACGAATTTGCGGCTGCTGCCCCAGGCAAAATCACGCACCATATCAGCTTTGAATATCCAGGTTTTCTTCTGGGTTGATTTTTGTTTTTCCCTGGCTTTGGCTTCATCCAGCGTAACGATCTCCGTTACATCTTTCGCATTCTGGGCTGTTTGCCAGCGGCCAAGTTGAGCAGGGGTAAGTACCTGTGGATAGTTCTGGCACTGGCCGGTAGACATCACCACGTGATCGGCAGGAACCGTCATGGCCACTTTAAAATTACCAAAGGCCAAAGCAAATTCACCCGATCCAACGAACTGGTGATTCTGCCATCCCTGGTAATCGCTGTATACGCAGAGGCGTGGATACCATTGTGTCATGGTATACAAATCATTTCCATCTTCAGCAAAATATTCAAATCCTCCACGGCCACCGTACTTGGTGCGTTCGATGATGTTATAGTTCCATTCGATCTTAAAAATGAACTGCTGTCCGGGTTTTAAAGCCTGTGGTAATTCAACCCGCATCATGGTTTTATTGATGGTGTATTTCAATGGAACACCGGCAGCATTGGTTACTTTGATAATATTATCGCCGTACTCCTTTTCCTTTTTGCCACTCATTCGGTCAATATCCTGCTCGTTTACAGTTTTCGGCATGGTACTGCTGCCCTGGTAGCCTGAATTGTTCTTGCTGCTGTGCTGGTTTTCATCTAACTGGAGCCAGAGGTAGGTGAGTACATCTGGTGAGTTATTGAAATAAGTGAGGGTTTCCTTGCCATTCAATTTGCGGTTGGGTTCATCCAGCTCGCAAACGATGTCGTAATCGCAGCGCTGCTGCCAATACTTTGGACCCGGGGCGCCACTGGCCGTTCGGTATTCATTAGGCGTTGGCAGGATGGTGCCAAGCTGCTCAAAACGATTGCCGTGGTTGCTGCCTGGGTTGTTTTTGATATCCTGGGCATAACTGTACAGGGTAACCGACAGGAGCATCAAAACAAAGGAAAAGATTTTTTTCATCGTTGATTTTTTATTTAGAAAGCGGTCAATAAAATTATCCTTTTTAAAATTGATTTTGATCTTTTATTTATCAAAATGGCCAACGTTGGATGGCCATTTGGGTTGAAAGGATCAAGGCAATGCCTGATAGAAGCCAAACCCACCAGGTTCTTTTCAATCCGGCCTTGTTTACCAGCAGGTATGCAAGGGTTAAAATGCCCGTCACCAAAACGATCTGTCCCAATTCAAGCCCTATATTGAAACTGAGTAAAGGCCATGCAATATGCTGATCTTTCGACAACATGAACCGGATGCTGTTTGCAAATCCCAGTCCGTGGATCAACCCAAAAAACAGCGCCAGGAAATAATTCAACTTCAAAGAAGATGGATCGAATCGTTTCAACGCCAGGTTAAATATCGCCGTGGCCATGATGGTCAGCGGAATGCCGAATTCAACCAGGGAACTCCTGACCCTTACCAGGTCATACACACTCAGCACCAATGTGAGCGAATGGCCAATGGTAAAGGCAGTAACCAGTATGAGTACCTGCTTCCAGTTTTTTGCCAGGTAGATGGCCGACAAGGCCACAATGAACAGGATGTGATCCAGGGCATCCCAGCTAATGATATGGTCCCAACCCATTTTTAAATAAAAGGTAAAATCATTCATGGTTGGTAATATCCGGTTTGCTTTAACTTATTTTTGCCTTTCAAATATCCGTAAACCGATTCTTATTTATAAATTTTGTACGTTAAATGGCTTCAATATTATATAAATGGTTTTTCATGGCGGCCAGTTGCCTGTTACCGGCGGGAGGCAATGTTCACCCCATTTTTGTAAGCATCGTGGAAATTGAACATAATGCCAGCGAAAAAACATTGGAAGTAAGCTGCAAGATCTTCACCGATGATTTTGAAAAAGCACTTCGGGATACCTACAAAACCCATGTAGACCTTCTGGAACCCAAATCCCATGAAGCAATGGGAAAACTGGTAAGTGATTATGTAAAGAAGCATCTATCTCTGCAGGTTAACGGGAAGGCCTGTACGTTACAATACAAAGGGTATGAACAGATAGAAGAAGCCATTTATAGCTATTACCAGGTTGATGACGTGGCTACCGTGAAGAAAATATCTGTTAAGGATAATATTTTATATGAATTTAAGCCCGAACAGATGCAATTGCTGCATGTAACGGTAAATGGTAACCGCAAAAGTACCAAGCTGCAAAACCCTGAAGACAACGTGAGTATTGAATTTTAACCGGGTTATTCCTCCATCTCTTCTTTTAATTCATCTTTCAGTTCATCTGATATCTGCACCAGGATCTTGTCGATCCGTTGCCCGTCCATATCAATGATCTCGAAATGAAAATCTTTCCATTCAAAGGTTTCCCCGGTACCCGGAATGTGTTCTAGTTGATGTAAGGCAAAGCCCGCCAGTGTGTCAAAATCCTGTTCACCTTCATTCATCCATTCGGCTTTTTCAAAATAACTCAGGAAGTCGTAAAAGTGGATCTGTCCGTCAACCAGGAACGTTCCGTCATGCCTTTCCACGATCTCGTATTCTTCCTGGCCGGTCTGCGGCACATCGCCCAGGATGGCTTCCATGATGTCGTTGAGGGTGATCATGCCTTCCATTGTGCCATATTCATCCACGATAAAACAGGAGTGTATCTTGGTGCCTTTAAATTTTTCGAGTAGCTGGTAAGCCTTGTTGTTTTCGGGAACGAACAAGGCCGGTTTCATCAGTTTTTCCACTACGGTATCGGGTGAGGCTTTCAGCATGTCTTTCACATACACCAGGCCTTTGATATTGTCAACAGAACCTTCACAAACCGGGAAGGTAGAGAATATGATGTTGTCGAATTTTGCGGTGATCTGTGCTACTGTGTCGGTGATATCTACCCAAACAATATCGGTACGATGGGTCATCAGCGAAGTAATGCTGCGATCGCCCAGGTGAAAAACCCTTTCAATGATCTCTTTTTCGCCTTCTTCAATGGTGCCGTGTTCACTTCCTTCAGAGATCATGGCCTTGATCTCTTCTTCCGTTACAGAACTATCACTGGCTTTTGAAATATTAAATAATTTAAAGATAAGATTGGTTACGCCCGACAAAAGCCACACAAACGGATGAACGATCTTAGATAAGATGTTCATAGGACCAGCCACTGCCCTGGAAATTTTTTCTGCCCTGATCAACCCGAATTTTTTAGGGATCAGTTCGCCAAAGATGATCGACAGGAAGGTAACGATAATAACCACGATGGTTGTGGCAATACCAGATGCGTAAGGTTGAAGGATCGTGACCTGTTCAATATAAGGTTTAAGATCGTGCCCGAATTTTTCTCCAGAGTACACACCCGTTAAAATTGAAATAAGCGTGATGCCGATCTGGGCGGTACTCAGGAATTTCTCCGGGTTTTCGGCCAGGGTTAAAGCGACTTTGGCTTTTTCATCTCCTTTATTAGCCATCGATTCCAGCCGGCCTTTCCGGGCGCTTACCAGGGCAATTTCACTCATGGTAAACAATGCATTCAGAAAAATAAGGCCCAATAAAATAAAAACTTCCATCATATAATTATGCTAAACCGTAATTGTTATTATACGATCGTGCGGACAAATATCCGAAAACAAAACCAATCAACCCACCGGAGATTATATCAATCGGGTAATGCACACCTACATATACCTGCGCATAAACGATAATAAATGCCCAGAAGAAAAACAAATAAGCCCATTTCCCGATAGAATTTCTAAGGGTAAAATAGAAAAATGCTGCCAATCCGAAGTGGTTTGTAGCGTGGGAAGAGGTAAAACTGGAACTTTGTGGCCTGTAATTGAGCAGGAATCTAACGCTATCGCCCAATTCGGGGTCGTTGCAAGGCCTTGTACGTATTATGTTTTCTTTGATGATGTCGCTGCTGATGAAATTGGTGAGTATGGCCGTGCAGGCAGCAAAACAGATCCACCACCAAACATTCTTTTTATAATTCACCAATACAAAAACGATCAGGAAAAGGTAAAATGGGTACCATAACAGCGAATTTCGCGTGATGGGCATGATGGCATCGAAGAACTGGTTGTGCCAACGGCCATTGATGAGTTTGAATAATTCTTTATCTAAATGAAGCAGGTATTGCATGTGATAGACCGTTATTTGATTAGGCCGGCCAAGGTTGATATTTAGTCAAAAATAATTAATCTAATTTAGCACCGGCTTAAAATTATGCGGATGCGATTAATCAATAAAATTCCAAGGCTGATCAGGTGGATATTGGGGATCATGATCGTGTTTCTCCTATTCATGACCGTATATCGCTTTGTGTTCTTCTTTCATTACCGGGGCATTAACCGGCCATTCAGTGGCTCGGCATTCATTCTTGGCCTTCGGTACGATGCCCGCATCATCTGTGTTATGGGTCTGGCCATGCTCCTGTTATGCGCCATTCCCTGGTTGAATCCATTCCGGTATCCGGCTGTTAAAAAGGTCTGGATCGTATTAGCAGCACTGACTTTTATGACCCTCCTGTTTTTTTATGGTGCAGATTTTTATCATTATGATTACCTGAAACAACGGCTCAACGCATCGGTACTCAATTTCCTGCAGGATGCCGGCATTTCGGCCAATATGGTGTGGGAAACCTATCCCATCGTGAAGATAACGGTGATGCTTATCCTATTTACGGCAGCGTTCACCTGGTGGTATAAAGTATATCTTACCAAACTGCAGGCGAAATCTGTTAGCCGGAAAAAAAGCAGGACCAATACTGCCTGGTACACAGCATTTGTGCTCATCCTGGGACTTTGCATCTTTGGAAAGATTGGCCAATACCCGCTACGCTGGAGCGATGCATTTGCTTTTACCGACGATTTTAAAGCCAATACAGCACTCAATCCATTCCAGAGTTTTTTCAGCACGCTGAGTTTTAAGAATTCAACCTATGATATTAAAAAAGTCAGGGATTCTTACCCGATCATTGCCCGTTACCTGGAAGTACCCAATCCCGATAGCGCCAATCTTGTTTATGAAAGGAAGATTTCTTTCACGGATACATTCACGAATAAACCGAATGTGGTGGTGGTGATCTGTGAAAGTTTCAGCGCCTACAAAAGTTCGATGTTTGGAAATAAACTCGATCCAACCCCATATTTTAACAGCATGTGCCAGCAGGGCGTATTCTTTGAAAGATGCTTCACGCCTGCCTTTGGCACAGCCCGCGGCGTATGGGCCGTGATCACAGGCATTCCTGATGTGGAGCAACCTAAAACAGCCAGCCGCAATCCATCTGCCGTTGATCAGCACAGCATCATCAGTGATTTTAAAACCTATGAGAAATTTTATTTTCTCGGCGGAAGTACAACATGGGCCAATATCCGAGGGCTATTGAATAATAACATCAGCAACCTGAATATTTATGAAGAGGAAAATTTTAAAGCTGCCAAGGTAGATGTGTGGGGCATCAGCGATAAAAATCTTTTCCTGGAAGCAAATAAAATTTTAAGTGAGCGAAAGGCGGCAACAAAACCCTTTTTCGCCATCATACAAACGGCCGACAATCACCGGCCATACACGATCCCTTCTGAAGACCTGGATGAATTTAAAAAACTCGATTATCCAACGGATACATTGAAGAAATATGGTTTCGATGATAATGGACAGTTCAATGCATTCCGGTACACCGATTTTACTTTTCGCAAGTTCATAGAAGCCGCTAAAAAAGAACCTTATTTCAACAATACCATTTTTGTATTTGTAGGAGATCATGGATTGAGGGGCGATGCAGGCAATATGTTTCCTCAAAGCTTTACAAAGCAAGGCATACTTGCCGAGCATGTTCCGTTGCTTTTTTATGCGCCTGGTTTGTTGCAACCAAAAAGGGTGATGCAGGTATGTTCGCAGTTGGATATCCTGCCGTCGGTGGCCACGCTTGCCCGGCAGCCTTATACCAACAATGCTTTTGGCAGAAATGTATTCGACAGTATAAGCCGGCAGGAGAAGTTTGCATTCATTGCCGATCCCGACCTGGCCAGCATTGGCCTGGTGAGCAATCAATATTATTATGTAAAGAGTTTTAAAACCGGCCTGGTAGATTTTGTATCGGTAACGGGCAATGAGCCGGTGCCGGTAAACCCATCAACCGATAGCCTGAAAAACTATATGGGGACGCTTACCGATGCCTGGTTTGAAACGGCCAGGTACCTGTTGCTGAACAACAAAAAGAAAAATTGATCCGATTGTATCCATTGTAAATTATCTTTAACTATCTTTTTCTTCGCTTAAGGAATTCAATACTATGCTAATTAAATGGCGGGTGCCAAAAACAATACAGTGGATCGTAAAAATTTTTCTCATCTACCTGTTGATCTTTACTGCGTTCCGCATGGCAACCGTGGTATGTTTTAAGCCAAGGAATACTCCCGTACTCGAATTGCTTCCTTCTTTCTGGCTTGGTTTGAAATACGACCTTCGCTGGATCGCTTTTATATTAATGCCCATCGCTATCTTTTCCCTGTATCCGAAATTTTCGCCTTTTTATAGTGAGCGGTTGAAAAAATTCTGGACAGCCTACCTTGGCATCATCACGCTGCTGGTATTGTTTTTTTATGGCGCCGATTTCGGGCAGTTCGCCTATATCAATGCCCGGTTGAATGCCGATGCGCTCATTTTTGCCGAAGACCCGCAGGAAAGTTTACAGATGGTGTGGCAGAGTTACCCGGTGGTATGGATCCTGATCGGCCTGTTTGGAGCCGTACTGATGATGACCTGGATGTTCCGGCGTATACACGTTGGCGTGGAAGGCAAGAATATTAACCTGCACAAATTTGAATACAGGCGTAGGTGGCACCTGGCAGCCTTGTTGTTGCTAGGCTGGTTCATGTATGGATTCTTCACGGCGATGCCGCTGAATTTCTTTCGTGCCTTCAACCTGAACGACGAATTTAAAAGCAACCTGGCGCTGAACCCACTTCAGAATTTCTTTACCACGTTGCGGTTCCGAGATCCCGATTACAATACGCATGCAAAAGAACATTATTCACGCATCACTAAATTTCTGAATATCGATCAACCGGTAGAAGGTGCCAATAAATACAGGCGAATCATAACGCCGGGCAGTAAAGCCCTCGAATGCCAACCGAATATTGTATTGGTGATCTGCGAAAGCTTTAGCATGTACAAGAGTACCATGAGCGGCAATCCATTGAACAGCACGCCTTATTTTAATGAGCTGGCCAATAAAGGTGTGTTTTTCGACCGTTGCTTTTCACCCACATTTGGTACGGCCCGTGGCGTATTTGCAACTCTAACCGGCATACCCGATGTGCAATTGAGCAAATTTGCTACCCGCAATGAAGCTTCGGTAAACCAACGAATGATCATCAATGATTTTGAAGGGTATGAAAAATTTTATTTCATTGGTGGTCGCAGCCAGTTCAATAATTTCAGCGGGCTCATTAAGAATATCAATGATGTGAAAGTGTATGAAGAAGGTAGTTATACATCAGAAAAAATAAATGTGTGGGGCATCAGTGATAAAAATTTATTCCTGGAAGCCAATAAAGTGATCGCAGCCCGGAAGAGTCCTTTCTTTGCCATCATTCAAACGGCCGATAATCATCGTCCGTTTAATATTCCTGTAGAAGATTCAGATTTTGTGAGCAAGGATATTCCTGAAGAGGAATTGCTAAAGAATGGATTTGAATCCATCAAAGAATACAATGCTTTTGCATACACCGATTATTGTTTTAAAAAATTCATGGATGCGGCGGCCAAAGAAACTTATTTTGACAATACCATTTTTGTTTTTGTAGGCGATCATGGGGTGGAAGGACATGCCGAATCTATTTATCCAAAAGCCTGGACAGATCAACGCCTGAGTGATGAACACATTCCCCTGTTGTTTTATGCACCTTATTTACTGAGCCCGCAAAAACGAACTGAAGTTGTTTCGCAAATTGATGTATTGCCAACCATTGCAGGCATGTTACAGCAGCCATATACCAATACAACGCTGGGAAGAGACCTGCTCGATTCAACAAAAAAAGAACATGCTGCATTCATCATTTATCATGCGCCGGGATGGATCGGTGTAGTAGGTGATGATTATTTTTACAGGAAGAATATCCGGATAAAAAAAGAAGAATTTGTTCCGATGAAAAATAACCTCAAACCTTTAAGCAAACAACAGGAGGATTCTGCAAAGAAGCATATGTCGGAACTCACTTCTTCAATATATGAAACCGCCAGGTGGATGTTGTTGCACAATAAAAACGAAAAACCTTAAGGGGTAATTTGAAATTAGTAATTAAGAATTAATAATTACTTGATTCTCGCCCAAGCCTTCGCTCAATTATTAATTATTAATTTTTAATTCTTAATTAGTATTTTCTGTATCAGCTAAATATGCGTCAATACGAAGCAGGATGCAATTTTCCGCTCAATTATTAATTATTAATTTTTAATTCTTAATTAATAGTCACTTGATCTTTTCGGCGATCATAATTAAGCGGGGAGATTTCTTTACAGAGTAATTGGCAAACTGGTAGTCTCCGAAAACTTCTTTGATCTGTAATCCCTGGTAAGCAAACATATCGGTAAAATCGCCGAGGGAAAATTTGGCAACTTTTTCAGTGAATGCCAGTGGCTCCTGCAGTGCTTCATCTTCGATCAGGATCTTTTTATAGAAATGTGTTTCATCATACCACTTCGTGATGATATAGTTAATGCCATCAATCTCTTTCTCCGACTGGTGTACCATATTGTCTTCGGCATAATGCACATTCAGGTAATCCATTACGAAAGTTCCTTTTAATCTTAAAGACTGTGCAATGGTGCGAATGGCGTTGTCGTGTTCCCGTTGTGTTTTAAAGTAACCAAAACTGGTGAAGAAATTAAATGCGTAGTCAAAATAGTTTATCCAGAATGGAAGGCGCATGTCATGCTGGTAAAAATGCAAACGATCTGTTTCCTGGTTTTTGGCCTCGAGTATACTGTCTTCACTCAGGTCAATTCCCGTGATATCAAAGCCTTTGCCGGCCAGTTGTACCGAATGCCTGCCCTTGCCGCATGCCACATCCAGCATCCTTGCTTCAGCACCCGGTTTCAGGTATTGAATAAGTTTGTCGATAAAAGCCGCAGCTTCCTTATCATCTCTTTTAAAATACAACTGATGATAATAAGGCGTATTGAACCATTCTTTGAACCAGGTTTGCATGCAGCAAAGTTAATGATTGACAGCTAATGGTTTAAAGTTATGTATCACGCTACAGCAAACCTCTTTGATAATGCATATAATTATGCCCAATACGGTGTTGTTTATGCCGAATGTTTTCGTTATGAGAAATAGGATACCTGATGCATTTCGCAGCAAAATGGCATCTGTTTATTATCTTTGCGGTTCATAAATCTGGTATAAATGGCATTGATTAAAAGCATCTCAGGCATTAGAGGTACGATTGGCGGAAGCACTGGCAACAACCTGACACCTTTGGATATTGTAAAATTCACAGCAGCATATGGAACCTGGCTGGCCCAACAAGCTAACACAAAAAAATCCGGTAAGGCATGTAAAGTTGTGGTTGGCAGGGATGGAAGGATCAGTGGGCTCATGGTAAAGAATATCGTGAATGCAACACTGTCTTCACTGGGTATCGATGTAATTGACCTGGATTATAGTACGACCCCGACCGTAGAAATGGCCGTTACTTTTTTAAAAGCCGACGGAGGCATCATACTAACGGCAAGCCATAACCCAAAAGAATGGAATGCATTAAAATTACTCAACCATAAAGGTGAATTTATCAGTGGCGACGAAGGGAAACTTATACTTGATATTGCTGAGAAAGAAGCTTTTGATTTTGTTCATGTAGATAAACTGGGTAACATTTCTACCCACGACCAGATGCTGGGAGAGCACATCGCGGCCATCCTGAAAAATAAACTGGTAGATAAGAAAGCCATCGCCAATGCAGGGTTTAAGATAGTGGTGGATGCGGTTAACAGTACAGGAGCGCTTGCAGTTCCTGCTTTGCTGAAAGAACTGGGTGTGCAGGAAGTGATCGTGATCAATGCCGAAATCAATGGCCAATTTGCCCACAACCCCGAGCCTTTACCCGAGCACCTTACCGGCCTGAGCCAGGAAGTTTGCCTGCAGAAAGCATCACTTGGCATTGCAGTAGATCCTGATGTTGACAGGTTATGTTTTGTTTGTGAGGACGGTAGCATGTTTGGAGAAGAGTATACTTTAGTTGCTGTGGCAGATTATGTGCTGAGCAAACAGAAAGGAAATACAGTAAGCAATATGTCGTCTACCCGGGCGCTGAAAGATATAACGATCAGGCATGGGGGCGAATATTTTGCCAGTGCCGTTGGTGAGGTGAACGTGGTGAATAAGATGAAAGAAGTGAGTGCGGTGATCGGCGGAGAAGGAAATGGCGGCATCATTGTACCCGACCTGCACTATGGCAGAGATGCATTGGCAGGTATCGCATTATTCCTAACCCACCTGGCCAAATCTATGAAAAGCGCCAAACAATTGAGGAATACTTATCCCGACTATTTTATCAGTAAGAATAAAATGACCCTCGATCAAGGTACCGATGTGAAGTCTGTTTTCGATAAAATAAAAAATAAATACAAAAGCCAGCCCGTAAATAACGAAGATGGCCTGAAAATTGAGTTTGATAACGACTGGGTTCACCTGCGTACCAGCAATACAGAACCCATCATACGTATTTATGCCGAAAGTAACTTTGAAAAAACAGCCGATAATATTGCCATGCGCCTGATGAAAGACATCCAGGAAGCCATGTAATAACTAATACCTTGAAACCCAACTTTACCAAACTATGAACCGCATTTATTTCGACAATGCTGCTACCACCTCTTTAGATCCTGAAGTGCTGGAAACCATGATGCCTTTCCTGACCGAGAAATTCGGCAATCCTTCTTCCATCTATTCTTACGGACGTGAAACAAAAATGGCCATCGAATCGGCCCGCAAATCTGTAGCCCGAATTTTAAAAGCGCATCCTGCAGAAATATTTTTTACCAGTGGCGGCACAGAAAGCAGCAATACTGCAATACGTGCGGCAGTGAGAGACCTTGGCTGCAGGCATATCATCAGCTCCCTTATAGAGCATCACGCCGTTACCCATACAGTTGAATACCTGGCGAATGCCGATGGCGTTAAGGTTAGCTATGTAAAATTATTGCCTAACGGTCACGTTGACCTGAAAGATCTTGAAAGGCTTTTGTCTGCATCATCTGAAAAAACACTGGTAAGCCTGATGCATGCAAATAATGAGATCGGGAACATACTCGACATTCATGCAGTAGGCAATCTCTGTAAAACGTATAAAGCCATTTTTCATAGCGACACTGTTCAAACGGTTGGTCACTTCCCTTTTGATCTGCGCAATACCGCTGTACATTTCATAACCGGGGCAGCACATAAATTTCATGGTCCAAAAGGTGTTGGACTACTATACATTAACGAGAACGTCCGGATCAAGCCATTTCTTTATGGCGGTTCGCAGGAAAGAAATATGCGGGCCGGGACAGAAAATATTTATGGCGTGGTTGGTTTTGCCAGGGCATTGGAGCTGGCTACAGAAAATTATGAGAAAGACAGTGCTTACATCGGTTCACTAAAGCATTACATGTATGATGCATTGAAGCAAAAAATAAAAGGCATTACTTTTAATGGTGATGTGTTTGGAGAAAGCCTGTATACAGTGCTTAATGCGAGTTTCCCAAAAACAGAGAAGTCTGAAATGATCTTATTCAATCTCGATATAAACAATATCTGCGCCAGTGGTGGCAGCGCCTGTACATCGGGTGCCGAATTGGGAAGTCATGTGATCAGGGCCATCAATAATAATCCCAACCAGATAGCAGTTCGCTTTAGCTTCTCCAAACACAATACAAAAGAAGAGATCGACCAGGTAGTAGATAAATTAACAGAACTGGTTTAAAATCGTTTGTTTGTGACGGTTAGCATTTAGAGATACTCAAAAATGGTAGCCCAGTTTTTCTGTCAATTCTTTTGGCAACACAGGCAGCTTCCGCCTGTCAATCAAAAAGCTGTTAAGCTGTGATATTTCTTTAAAGATATAATGCTTATCCATGGCTCCCTGCAGGTAGCCGGCACCGGTACTTCCCCCGGTTCCAATGCGTGTGCCGATCATGCGACGTACCATGTTGATGTGGCGGTAACGCCAACTGCCGAGTTGATTGTCGATCTCCAGTAAAGTATCCAATAATTGAAAGGGCAGTTCCAGCATCGGGTAGCCACGGTATAACATGATAAACAGAGCAGAACGGCAGGCAGCCGGGCTCAACGAGCGATCGGGATTATGAGCTTCGTCAAAAAAATGTTGTTTAAAATGCTCTACATTCTTTTTTTCTGCGTCTGAAAGACTTTGTGCATAGATGTTTTCGTAATCAGACCAGAATGGATGAATTGAATTTTCTGTTTGATCATCCCGGTCGTTGTTCCAAATCCTTGCATCGTGCAGGAAAGGCATACGCTCCAGCCAGCCATTCACCAGTTGAATTACAGATGGATTTGCCTCGGCTTTTTTGATGATCTCTATATCTTCTTTTTTAAGTTGAGAGATATAATATTCCTGTCCATGGCGTTGATCAAATTTTAATCCAAGCCTCGCTTCCAGTATCTTGAATTGCCAACTTTGAAAACCAGATGCCGGCCGAAGCATGTCCCTGAAATCGAGAAAATCCATCGGGGTCATGGTTTCCAGTATATCGATCTGCTGCACGAGTACTTTTAATATCGTGGTCACGCGTTTCAGCCGGTGCACGATGGTTTGTAATTCGTTGGAATTATCGTCCAGGGAAGGTTTACTCATCATCTCCACCACAGAATTCACTTCAAACAATATCTGCTTGAACCAGAGTTCATATGCCTGGTGAATAATGATGAACAGCATTTCATCATGAGCGGGTTCATTTCCCTTTTCAAAACTAACGGGATGTTGAGCGTCAATGATCTTATCGAGTTGTAAATATTCGCCGTAATAAACCGGTTTGTGTTCCATGCGGAAAGATTTGCTGCAAACTTATGAAATTGCCGCCAAGCTGCGTAGTAAAGAATTAATGGTACGATTACAAAGTAGAGTCGGATAGAACAATTAATGAAGCTACCTGATCAATACGCTATAGCCTTTTTGATCTACTTTTTGCTGGGTTTCATTGTTCGTATAAGATAACACCCACACATAGGTTCCCGGATCGGCTGGTTGTCCTTTAAAGCTTCCATCCCATTTTTTGGTCCAGTCGCTGGTAAAGAAAACGCGTTGTCCAAACCGATTGTACACACTAAATTGAAGTTTGGTGGCTTTATAAGCATTCAGCGGGTATAAAAAATCGTTGAGTCCATCACGGTTGGGGGTAAATGCAGATGGAACAGCAATATAACAGTTCCAGAGTATGGTGATGTTCTGAACAATGGTGTCTTTACAGCCAATATCATTTTCCACTTCAAGCCTGATTGGTACGGTATAATCGCTGCGGGTGGTTGGATAAGTTTGTACCGGGGGTACTTTAACTACACTCGTATTGCCATTGCCAAAATCCCAGCTCCATTTCCTGATATCGCCGATGCTCACATCCCTGAAAACAGCGGGATCACCAGGGCAAACCAGCCTGGTAGCATCGAATGCGGCTACCAGGGTATTTCTCAGGAATACTTCTCTGGTTGCGGTATCGCTGCAAAAACCATTTGTCACGATCAGGGTGGCTTGTTTCATGCCGAATACATCATATACGATCACCGGGTTTTGTGCGGTGCTGAATTGTTGGTTGTCGAAATTCCATAACCATTGATTGATGCCATTCTGTT
>ERZ795056.2235-NODE-2235-length-21748-cov-52.298022_pt1 | contig 21748 bp, 17 predicted proteins | sample MGYA00375140_ERZ795056 | MGnify/ENA primary metagenome ERZ795056 (study PRJEB30185, sample SAMN05720227) | activated sludge metagenome | isolation source: Anaerobic digester | place: USA | collected 2015-03-09 ... | reverse complement strand
AACGTGGCAGCATCGGAGTTCCTTTCAAAAAAATGAATCGCAGCAACAGTGCGCGACTCAACACACATAACGAAGCACGAATGTTAGAGATGACACATTTCGCGATCAATGTTTCTCACAAGCAATTATTTTTCGTGACGCACTTGTGTATCGAAAAAACAACTGTCCTTGCAAAGCGCACGATGTATGCACGCGACCAAGACTGCCTGCGCCGGACGTAATTCGCGAAATAACCTTCGTGCAATACGCCAAGAATTTCACAGTGCTATAGTTTGGTCAAGCCGGAGTTGATCTGGCGCTTCTTGGGGATTCCAAGTGAATATCAGTCATCGTAAATTCGACTACTCAGTCGTCATTGGGCGCTTCCAGCCTTTCCATTTCGGACACCAACGCCTTGTTGAGCACGCGCTACGTAAAGCAGAACGCGTCATCATTGTCGTCGGCTCGGACCTGACACCCCGCAGCTTCAAGAATCCGTTTACGTTCGAAGAACGCGAACGCATGATTCGTTCGTCGCTGCGATCCAGCGAACAAGGCCGCGTGAGTGTTGTCGGCGTAGCCGACTACCCGTATCACGAATCGCTTTGGATCGGCGCGGTGCAATCGTCGGTGGATCGTTTGCTCGCAGCCGACGGCGCGGACACGACGCGTGCGAACATCGCACTCGTCGGGCACCTTAAAGACGGGACAAGCTACTACCTCAAGTCGTTTCCAAAGTGGCAGTTCGTCGCATTCGAAAATGTTGAGAGCCTGAACGCTGCGGATGTTCGTCGCGCATTTTTCACACCGGAACAGCTGCACCCACTTTCGCCGGCAACGCTGCCCGATGGCACGCTCGCGTTTCTTAATGGATTCCGCGAGACTGAGCACTACCGAAACCTCGCCGATGAGCGCCGTTTTCTTGATGAATACAAGGTGCAGTATCGCTACGCGGGTAGCGACTTCCCACCGATCTACACAACGGTCGACGCCGTCGTTGTTGAGGTGGGATACATCCTGCTTGTACAACGCTTGTTTCACCCAGGGCGCGGGACTTGGGCGCTACCTGGTGGCTTTGTCGGGCAAAGCGAGACGTTGGTGGAAGCGGCTGTGCGCGAGCTGCGCGAAGAGACGCGGCTCAAGGTGCCGTCTCCTGTTTTGATGGGGAGCCTCAAGGGGCAACACGTGTTCGACGCGCCGGATCGTTCACAACGTGGACGCACCATCACTCACGCGTTCTACTTCGAACTTGCGCACAACCAGTGGACGGGACTCCCGGATGTAAAGGGCTCCGACGACGCCGCCAAAGCACAGTGGGTTCCGGTGCAAACCTTCCTCGGTATGCGCGAGCAGATGTACGAGGATCACTTCCACATTGCGACGCACTTTTTAGGCGGGCATGCTCGATAGAACATCGTTGAACTAGCCCATTTTCAGCCGCGGTTGACGCGGCCTTACGTGAAAGGAGTTTTCACACATGGACACAACACAATCCCTCGGTAAAGGCGGAAGGCCTTCCCTTCTTGGCGGCAATTTGCTGCTACGGACAGACTCGTACAAAGTCTCGCACTGGAAACAGTATCCGCCCGGTGCGCAGACGGTGTACAGCTACATCGAGTCGCGCGGTGGGCCGTTTAGTCATGGCATCTTCTTTGGTCTGCAGGCGTGGTTGCGCGAGTACCTGTCGCGGGGATTCGATGCACATGACATCGACGAAGCCACGGAAATGTTCGCGTTGCACGGCGAGCCGTTTAATCGCGAAGGTTGGCTCGCGATGCTCGCGAAGCATGGCGGCGCGATGCCTGTGCGGATTCGTGCTGTCGCCGAGGGCACGGTCGTTCCGATCAGAAACGCAATGCTTGCAATTGAGAACACCGATCCGGAGTTTTATTGGGTGACGAGCTATCTCGAAACCGAGCTCTTGCGCGCGGTGTGGTATCCGACCACGGTGGCAACATTGAGCGCAGCGTGCAAGGCGATCATTGCGCGCTACTTGAACGCAACAGCCGACGACACGGCCGGGCAAATCGGTTTTAAGTTACACGACTTCGGAGCCCGCGGCGCGTCGAGCATGGAGTCGGCGGCGCTCGGTGGATTGGCGCACCTCGTGAATTTCATGGGTACCGATACGGTGATCGCGCTCTCCGCCGCGCGCCGTTACTACGATGCGCCGATGGCGGGGTTCTCGATTCCTGCCGCTGAGCACAGCACGATTACCAGTTGGGGCCGCGAGCACGAGGTGGACGCGTATCGCAACATGCTTAAACAGTTTGCCAAGCCCGGCAGTGTCGTTGCCATCGTGAGCGACAGCTACGATATTTTCAAAGCCTGCGAATCGTTGTGGGGCGGCGCGCTGCGCGAAGAGGTCATCAACAGTGGTGCAACGGTCGTCATTCGTCCCGACTCCGGGCACCCTCCAGAAGTCGTGCTGAAAGTCGCAGAAATTCTCTCGGCGCGTTTCGGCTTCACGCTCAACAGCAAAGGCTTTCGCGTGTTGAATAATGTGCGCATCATGCAAGGCGACGGCATCACGATCGCGAGTCTGCGTGAATGTTTGTCGAATCTGTATCACAACGGTTTCTCGGCGGAAAACATCGCGTTTGGCATGGGCGGCGGCTTGTTGCAACAAGTCAATCGCGACACCATGCAATTCGCGATGAAATGTTCCGCGATGAAAATTGGCGACGCGTGGCGTGATGTGTTCAAGTCGCCAATTGGCGATGCCGGGAAGAATTCCAAAAAAGGCCAAGTCGAATTGTTCCGTGACGCAGACGGAAAATTTGTCACGCACGACCGAAGCACTGAAGCGGCGAAAGCATGCACGAGTGCGTTCGAAACGGTCTACGAGAATGGAGCGTTCGCGCCGTCGGTGTCGTTTGAAGACGTGCGTTCGCGTGCCGCCGTCGCCGTTGAGATCATGGAGCCGGAGTGGCGGGCGCTCTAAGTGCTTGAGCAGCGTCTGACGGAGCTGGGGGCGATAATGCGCCATGCAGAATTCACCCCGCGACGTCACCTCCAACGCCATCAATCCCGCCACACAACCTTATGCAGGTCTCACGCCGGACACGGTGCTCAATGCGTTGGAGTCTTGCGGTTTGCGAGGCGATGGACGGCTGATCGGACTGAACAGCTACGAAAACCGTGTCTATCAAGTTTGGTTGGAAGACCCGACAGCGCTTGGGCTACGCGAAAGCGTTGTCGCCAAGTTTTACCGCCCCGCGCGTTGGTCAACGGCCGCGATTCTTGAAGAGCACGCGTTCGTTTCGGAGCTTGCCGAGCGCGAAATTCCTGCGGAGCCACCGGTTGTGTTGGCGGGTAACACGCTGCATGAATACGAGGGTTTTCGCTTTTCTGTGACGCGCCGATTGCGCGGACGGGCGCCGGAGATGGATGACGACGAGACGCTCACGTGGATGGGGCGTTTCATGGGGCGCATTCACGCCATCGGCGAGCTGCGCGCGTTCGAGCATCGGCCCACGTTGGACATTCAATCGTTGGGCGTGGAACCGCGCGAGTATTTGCTACAAAACCATTTCGTGCCGGACGAACTGTTGCCGGCGTGGGAGAGCGTGAGTGCGATGGCGCTCGACGGTGTACGTGCGGTGTTTCAGCGCACGGGGCCAGTGAGATCGCTGCGACTGCATGGCGATTGTCACGCGAGCAACGTGCTGTGGAACGATACCGGGCCGCACTTTGTGGATTTTGACGATTGCCGCATGGGGCCGGCGGTGCAAGATTTATGGATGATGCTGTCCGGTGATCGCGAGAGCATGCAGCGCCAACTACGCGCTGTGATTTCTGGCTACGAGGACTTTTGCGAATTCGACGACGCTGAGCTGCAACTCATCGAAGCGCTGCGCACGTTGCGCCTTCTGCATTACTCCGGCTGGATCGCGCGACGCTGGAACGATCCTGCATTTCCGGCGGCGTTTCCGTGGTTCAACACACAGCGCTATTGGCAAGACCGCGTGCTCGAGCTGCGCGAGCAAATCGCTGCGATGCAGGAACCCGCGCTCAGCGCGGCGGGTTGAAATGGCGGTTTTGCGCGATATAGCTTTTTGGCGCCAGCGACCGATATAAGGTCGTTACAGAGCGAAATGATAGCAAGTTGACTTATCAATAAAATTGGCTGTAAGCGACGTACAGAAGTCGCTCAGGCGAAAAAGCTGTTAAGGGAGTATTTCGCGCAAGCGCGTGAGTACCTCCGTGCGCATGGCGTCGGTTTCTTGATGACCGCAGTCGTGAATCGTCTGTCGCCAATGCGTTGATTGATTGAACGCGCCGTAGGCAGACTTCATTGCGCGATCAATCGCGGCGACGCCGTCTGATGGCGTGAGCGGGTCGTGTTTGCCGACGAGCGAAAGATGCGGTCGCGGCGTGATCAATGCGCTGATCTCGCTGGCACTGAATTCACTTCGCAGGCCAGGAACAAAAAAGTACTCGCCATGCAGATCGAAGTTGCCATCGGAAACGAGAGCGTCGAATTCGGCGAGGCAACAGAGATCAATGCAAGCGTCAATGCGGGTGTCTAGCGCGGCGGCCCACACAGCCATCGTGCTCCCCATTGAGAGCCCGAGCGTAACCACCGGAAGGTCAGCAAAGCCAGGACGTGAACGCACCCAATCGAGCGCAACGAGCGTGTCATGCACACGATAGCCCCAGAGCGTGCAACCGTCCCACAGCAAGCGCTTGACCATGGCACGCTCGCTGTTCGCTGCGCGTTCGCCAAAACACCAGTGGTCAATCGCCAGCACCGCGTAGCCGAGCGCCGGGAGCACTTCCGCGTACGGTGGCGAGGCCAGCGCCGGGCGACCGAGCAAGAGCTCGTCCTTGCCGCATTCGAAGCGATTGCCGTGCGCGTGGCAGTAGATGACCAAGCCTCGTGGCGGTTGATCCTTCGGCAACACCAGCAACGCGGGCACGGGTTCGACGGCGTTCAGCGTCAACGTCCAATGCTCAATACGCGCAAACGACTTTTCCTCAACCGCGCGCAACGCTCCGGACGGAGCGCCATCGAGCCACGGACGCGGTCCGAGAAAGCACCACAGATCTTGCCGGCGTTGGTCAGTCCCTCGCGCGTCACCGAGCCATGGCCACGGTTTCACGACAGACGCAGCAGACGGTTGGCAGGCAATTGCAATGCACGCTTTTCGGCCGTTGGCAACACCACGCGAATTGACGTGTACGGCAGTGACCACGTGCCTTCGCTGGTGACAGACAGTTGCAAACTGTCGGCGGATGCCAGAGCATGAAACGCGTGCATCACGCATTGGTCGCTTGCGAATGTGGTTTGCAACCCGTCGTCTTCGAACAACCGCGCGTCACTCCTGCCGCCGCCAAACGAATCGGGGACAGGGAAGTAGCGCAGCGCGCGTGAGGCTTCTTCCGTCTTCGCGAGATCGCTGGCGGTGTCCGTCGTGGGCAACAGCGCGCCGGCGCGCACGAAGAGCGGCAGGCGATCAAGCGGCGCGTCAACGGTGACCGTTTGCCCACCGTCAAAGTATGTCTGTGTCCAGTAATCAAACCACCCGGCACCATGCGCGCCGCGCGGCAGGTAAAGCGTGCGCTGCCTCGCGCCTGCCTCGAAGACTGGCGCGACCAACAAATCCTCTCCGACCATCATCTCGTCGTTGTCGTCCCAACACGCGGCGTCATCACCGAAATGAAAGAACGTCGGTCGTAACACTGGCGTGTGGCGCACGCTGGCGTCGCGCATGAGCGTGTAGAGGTACGGCATCAAATGCAGCCGTAAGCCAATCGCCGAACGGATCGAGGCCGTCGCATCCGCGTGTAGCCACGGCGAATTCACGCTGCCATCCGCCTTCCACGAATTCATAATCATGCGTGGTACGAGACAACACGCTTGCGTCCAGCGAATGAGCATTTCCGTATCGGGCACGGGGCCAGCGAAGCCGCCAATGTCATGGCCCACGTTGAACATGCCGGACAGACTCATGGTGAGCGCCATGCGTTGATTCCAACGCATCGTGTGCCAGCTCGTCGTGTTGTCTCCGGTCCAGGTTTGTGCGTAGCGCTGAATGCCCGGCGCCCCGGCGCGGGTGACGGTGTAGACGCGCTCGTCGGGCTTGCTGGCCGCTTGTGCTTCGGAAGTAGCCTGCGTCATCAGGAGCGCTTGCAGTGAACGCGAGCGATGAATCGGAATGGCGTCGCCCGCGCCGTGTGCCTTTCCGGATTCGCTCCAAATCTCATACTCGTTGTTGTCGTTCCAGCCAGTATCGATGCCGACGTCGAGCACCTGTTTCTTGAAATTGGTTTGCCACCAAACTCGATCAGACTCACGCGTGAAATCGAGGTGCGCGCCCCAGCCGTCCCAAAATTGATCGAGGCAGGGCTTGCCGGTCTCGCCGTCGCGCACAAAACCGCCGCTCGCTTCGATTGACGCGTACGACGGGTGATCGTTAAGCAGGCACGGCTTCAGATTCGCCATCGTGCGAACGTCTGCCGCCTTGAACGCATCGAGCAGGCCGCGTGCATCTGGGAACTTATCGGTGTTCCACGTGAACACGTAACGCTGCTTACCGCGGCTCGTGTATCCGGACCCGAAGTGAAAGCTCGACAACGGAAACTGGTCGCGTTCGGCGAGCGCAAGAAACTTGCGAATCTGCGCCTGCGCATCCGGAAAATCAGCGAGCGCCATGGCGGTGTTGGCGTAACCCAAGCTCCAGCGCGGCGGCATCGCCGTACCGCCGATCAAGTGCATGTAACGCGCGAGCGCCGTGGCGGCGTCGGGGCCCGCAATCACGTAGTAATCAAGATCACCGTCGGCAATTTCAGTCGCACGATAGAAGTCGTGGTAGTTGTCGAACTCCTGCCCGAAATCGAACGTGCATTCGGCGAGCGTGTCGTAATACACACCATAGGTGCTGCCGGTGTTGGCGCGTCGCCCCAGAAAGAACGGCCAGTGTTTGTACAGTGGATCGCTGGTTTCGCCGTTGTAGCCCAGCGCGTCGAGTTGACGCGTTCGAAAGCGTCGCCCCGCTTTGTTCAAAGGGCCGGTTTTGTCACCGAGACCGAAGTACTGATCGTGCTGATCGCGGGCTTGCCAGTGATTGATTTGCCCGCTTCGTTTTTCTGCGGCATAGCCGTAGCTCGGTCGGTCGTGGCAGCACGCAAGCCACTCCTTCCCGTCGAATTGCTCCCATGCAAGACCAAATGGCTCTAGGCGAATGTCCGCGCGCAGCGTGTCGCTCGACATGCGAATCGTTCGCCCATCGGTGCTCGTGGTGACGGTGCCGGCGCTGGTCGGAAAAAGCTCCGCGCGCAGTTGCCCATCGGGGTCGCTGGCATCGACATGGCCTGTCGGGGCAATCGCCCAGGTGCGTGGCTCGCGCAAGCCGTCGGGTGGCGTGAATAAGACGCGGCCAATGCCCTCAGTGACGATGCTGATGCGGCAGCGCCAGCCGCTTGTGAATGAAACGTCGACGCAGCCATTGCTGTGCTGAAGCAGGGACGCAACGCGTAGCGGCGTCATTAGCGCACCGCCTTCGCCGCGTCGTCGCTCTCAAACAGGTGGCACGCAGCAGGTGGCGCGTACACAGTAGCGCTCTCCCCAATCTTGGTGTTGACTTGACCGGCCACATGCGCCGTGATGCGCGGCCCGTCGTTGGGCAGCGTGCCGTAGATCAAAGAGTGCCCGCCAAGTTGCTCGACGCCGGTGATGGTGATCGGCAAAGCGAGGGACGTTTCGCGGCCTGCTAGCGTCAAGTGCTCCGGGCGAACGCCGAAGGTGAGCGTCGTTCCGGAAGGCAGTTTGCGTTCAGTCTTTAGCGCGAACGATGCGCCGTACTCGGTGATGATGGTGTCGCCGACACCCGTCGTGACCGGTACGAAATTCATTTGCGGTGAACCAATAAACCCGGCGACAAACTTGTTGTCCGGCCGGTTGTACAAATCGAGCGGTGTGCCGATTTGTTCGATTTGTCCCGCGCGTAGCACGACAATCTTGTCGGCCATGGTCATGGCTTCGACTTGATCGTGCGTTACGTAAATCATCGTGGCGCCGAGGCGGCGGTGCAGGCCTGTGATCTCGCCGCGCATCGACACGCGAAGCTCGGCGTCGAGGTTTGACAGCGGTTCGTCAAACAAGAAAATCTTCGGCTCGCGTACGATGGAGCGCCCGATTGCCACGCGTTGGCGCTGCCCGCCCGAGAGCTGCGTGGGTTTGCGGTCAAGGAGCGCGTCGAGGCGCAAGAGCTTGGCCGCCGCGCCCACTTTGGTCTTGATCACGTCCTTCGCGACACCTGTGTTCTCGAGGCCGAACGCCATATTTTGGTAGACCGTCATGTGCGGGTACAGCGCATAGGACTGAAAGACCATCGCCAGTCCACGATCTGCGGCGCGGATGTCGTTGGCGCGCGCACCGTCGATGACCAGATCGCCCGATGAGATGTCTTCAAGGCCGCAGATCATTCGTAGCAATGTGGACTTGCCACATCCGGATGGTCCGACGAACACGACGAATTCACCATCTTTGACTTCGAGGTCAACGCCTCGAATTACGCGCGTTGAGCCGAAGTCTTTGATGACGTTTTTGAGTTGGAGCGATGCCATTATTTGACCCCTGCCGACGCAATCCCTTGCGTGATGTATTTCTGAAGAAAGGCGAATACGATGGTGATCGGCAGCAACGTAATCACCGTCATCGCGAGCAGATAGTTCCACTGCGTCACCAGGTCGCCTTGGAACGCGTTGAGCGCGAGCTGCAACGTAAATTTCTCGTTCTTCGAGAGCACGATCAACGGCCACAGGAAATCGTTCCAGCGCCACATGACCGAGAAAATAGCCAGCACCGCGAGCGCTGGTGCCGCGAGCGGCATCACAATTCGCCAATAGATTTGCCACTCGCTCGCATGGTCCATGCGCGCCGCTTCGAGGAGCTCGTCCGGAATCGTCAGCATGTATTGCCGCAATAGGAAGACGCCTGTAGGCGTGGCAATCGCAGGCCAGATCACGCCCCACAGGCTATTGAGCATGCCCATCTCGGAAATCACCAAGAAATTCGGCACGAGCACTATCGCCGGTGGCACCATCAAGGTACCAAGAATGAGCAGGAACACCGCGGTGCGTCCGCTAAATTTGTATTTCGACAACGCGAATGCTGCCATTGAGTTAAACAGCAGTGTGAGAATCGTGGCGATAACGGTGATGAAAACGGAGTTCCAAAGATAGGTTCCGAAGCTCATTTTGCCGCTAAGATCGGTGTAATTCTCCGTGGCGAGTTTGAATTCACGCACCGGCTCGCGGTCTTTCACATTCACTCGCACATAGTCGTCGGGACGCGCCGGATCGACGAGCGTTGACGTGAGGCCAATCCGTCGCAGCTCTGCAAGTTCCTTTGTGCTGCCGTCGGGAAGTGTGACGCGAAACACCGGCTTCATTTTCTCTTCGCCGGGCACCGAGACCGACTTTTGGCCGTACGGAAATAGCGAGGGCGGAAATTCGTTCAAGGCCGCTTCGGTTTTGAACGACGACAAAACGAGCCAGAGCACCGGTCCAAACATGAGGAAGAGGCCCATCGCTAGGTACGCGTAGGAGAGCCAATCTGTCCAGTCAAAGCTGCGACCGTTTCTCGTGCGCGTCAAGAATGCGAGTGCTTTCATTTCGCGCGCTCCCCAAGTTCGTCGGCCTTCGAGAGCCTGAGTTGCAGCAACGTGAGCGCAATGAGCGCGAGCGCAAGGAGCAGGGATCCCGCCGCCGCGATGCCGTAGAGGCGCACGGGTTCCACGAAGCCGGTTTGGTAAATGAACTGAACGACAAGTGTCGTCGCCGATCCGGGGCCACCCCCTGTCAGCACGAATACTTCGTCGAATGTTTGCACCGCTTTGATCAGGGCGAGTACCAACACGACCATCAAGTTAGGCAGGAGCAAGGGGAGCGTGATGCGCGTGAGCGAGCGCCACGGCGAGGCTTTATCAAGCTGGGCCGCCTCGTACAAGTCACCGGGAATCGCTTGCAGGCCCGCCAGCAAAATGAGCGTGTAGAACCCCATGTGCGCCCAAATTGACACGAAGGTCACCCAAAAAAAGGCCCAGTTCGGCTCGGCAAGCCAGAGCACCGGTTGCGAGCCCATCGCGACCATCGCAGCGTTGAGCAACCCATCCCGCTGCAATATCCACTTCCAAATGAGCGCGACAACAACGGGCGAGAGCAGCACTGGATAAAAGAACACACCGCGCCAGAAGCCGCGTCCGATGATCTTGCGGTTGAGCACGAGCGCCGTGATGAGGCTAAAGAGCACCATGAGACTCACTTGGAATACCGCGTACTTGGCGGTATTCCAAATGGCCTGCCAAAAGATGTCCTTGCGGCACGACGAAGGGTCGAAGTACGAACCGCAATCAAGGAGCGTGGAAAAATTCTCGACACCCACGCTCGGACGTTGACTTGGGTAGAGGTTCACCCCGCCGGTAAACGCGTAGTAGATGTTGATGGCGATGGGCACGAACGTGAACAGCAAGATCACGACGACGTTCGGCGCTAGAAAAAACCACGGTGTGGTGGCACTTGTTTTCATCGTGCGAGCTTTCGCAAAATATCGGACGGGTGTGGCTGGCGTGACTTCGCTATTGTGACTGGCGTGCCAGTCCTCTGGCTGTCAAAAAACAAGGGGCGGGCACATCAAATGTGGCCGCCCCCGGGATACGCGAGTTTGGTTACTTGCTAGCCGCTTTGACTTGTTCGTCAACGTCTGCCGCAAGGCGCTTGAGCGCGTCGTCTGTGGACATTTCGCCCGCAACTGCTTGACCCAAACGTGCAGCGGTCGGCTGGAACACCGCGCGGTTCAGGCGATAGCCTTGCAGATCGAAGTTCGGCTTCAGAATCTTTGCCACATCGCCGACGAAGCTGTTCAGAGCAGCTTTTGCGAGCGGCGACACGTTGTACGTGACGCCCGCTTTCGCAACGCCAAGGTGAGCCGGAATGTTCTCCGTGCGTGCCATCATTTCGCTGTAGTTAGCGTCTTGCGACAAGAAGTCGAGGAACTTCGCGACTGCTGCTGGCGATTTCGTGCGCTTCAATCCAACGTATGCAGCGCCGCCGGGCATTGCGGTGCAACCCGCCGGGCCACACGGCGCTGGCACTACCGTCCAATCGAAGGACTTCGTCACCTGGGTATCCATGCGGCGAACTTGCCACGAGCCGGAGTAGTACATCACGATGCGGCCGTTAGCGAATTCTTCAAATGCATCGCGATAGGCGGAACCGCCGATGCCACCCCACACTTCCTTGGGCATCAAGCCAGCTTTGTTCCAATCAACGAATTTTTTCGCGGCGAGTTTGTAACCGTCGTCAATGACTGGCACACCCTTCGCATCGAAAATCTTCGCGCCGTATGCAACGGCTAGCGGCGCAAAGCGATGCCCTGTGCGGTCCATTGCCATTGCGAACGGTGTTTTGGTAGCGTCCGCTACTTTCTTCGATGCCGCCATCCAATCGTCCCAGGTTGCCGTCGGGCCGGGCATTGGCACTTTGGCTTGCTCGAACAGCGTCTTATTGACGAAGCCGCCGGTGACGGTCAATTGCGACATCATGCCGTAGATGCCTTTGTCAGCTGGTCCTGCGCGGAACCAAGGCAGCGTCGAGGCGAAGTTGTCTTGCCACGCTTTCACGCGCGCCGGCGTCAGGTGCGGCGTGAGATCAAGGTAATACTTGTTGAGGCCGCCCAAATCGGTGACCCGTGCGATGTCTGGACCTTCGCCAGCAGCGAGCTGAACGGGAAGCGTCTCGACTACGGCCTTGTACGGTACTTTGTCGATGACAATTTTTATTCCCGCGTTCGCTGCCTCAAAACGCTTGGCAATGTCAGCGGTTACTTCGCATTCGTTGCCGTCCGAATAACACTGCACGCGCAACTCTTGCGCAGACACCTGAGTGCTCAAGGTCAACGCCACACCAGCGGCAATCGCCGCAATTCGCATCTTCTTCACGACACAGTCCTCCTAAGAACACAAAAACGGGTAACTCATATAGATCATTTATATGAGTGGATCGCAAGCAGTTTACCGACAATATTGACCGCTCACAAGGCGAGTAACCCGTGTTGCCAGTTTGTGCGCGGAGGCCATCGTCGAGTGATTCAAGCGCGAGCGGACGCACGCTAGACGGCAGCGTTGCACATCCAGCAGTGTTGACAGGCGCTTCTTGACGACGGTCGATGGAAGAACCGTTTTACTGATGTAACGGTCAGTTTCCGCGAACGAGCATGGTGCCCTATACTTGCGAAATGAACGAAACGGTACATTTGTCGGCGGCGCCGTCCATTGCTACGAAAGCGGCACGCCCGCGCGCAGCCAAGGCTACGGGCACTGCGACGGTCCCCACCCGAACCAATGATCCCGCGCGAACGATGGCAGGCATCCTCGATGTCGCCACCAAGGAGTTTGCGGAAAAAGGCCTCTCGGGCGCGCGCATCGACGAAATCGCGGCCGCGACGCAGACCAGCAAGCGCATGATCTATTACTACTTCAGTAGCAAAGATGGCCTGTACGTGGCGGTGCTGGAGGAGGCGTATCGACGCATGCGTACGATCGAAGCGCAATTGAATCTCGACGATTTGTCGCCAGAAGACGCGCTGCGAAAACTCGTTGGTTTCACCTTCGATCATCATCACGGCAATCCCGACTTCATACGCTTGGTGATGTCCGAGAACATGCAGCGCGGCGAATATCTCGCGCAAAGCAAACTTATCCAAAAGCTCAACGTATCGGTGATCGATACGTTGCGCAAGCTCTACGAGCGCGGTCTGGCAGAGGGCGTCTTTCGCGCGCAGCTCGATCCGATGGATATTCACGCATCTATCTCAGCGCTCACGTTCTACAACGTATCAAACCGACACACGTTCGATTTGATCTTTAAGCGGGGGAGTCACACCACTAAAGCGCTCGCCGCGCGGCGAGCGAACATCATTGAAATGATCGTTCGCTTTGTCGTCAATTGATGTCGGCGCAGAGGACTCAGTCATTCCATGCATAAACAAAGAATCGCAGTAGCAGGTGCCGGCTACATTGGTCTCGCGCACATTGGATGCCTCCAAGCCAGCACGACGTGCGAACTGTCCGCCATTGTGGACCCATCGCCCGCAGCACGTGCCGTCGCCGAGAAGGCGGGCGTTCCGCTGTTTACGGCATTGGACGAACTCATCAAGAACGCACGTCCCGATGGCGTGATCCTCGCCACCCCCAATCAGTTTCACGTCGATCACGCAATGACGTGCATCGATGCGGGGTTGCCGATGCTGCTCGAAAAGCCCATTGCCACCAGATTGGCTGAGGGCGAGCGACTAGTTCGCTACGTCGAAGCAAAGAACGCCACCGTCCTCATTGGGCACCACCGCGCGCACAGTCCGATCATGGCGAAGGCGAAAGAAATCGTCGACTCGGGCAAACTCGGCCGACTCGTTGGCGTGATGGGCAGCGCTGTCTTCTTCAAACCCGACCATTACTTTGAAGACAACGCCTGGCGCAAGCAGGTTGGCGCGGGTCCAATTCTCCTGAACATGATCCATGAGGTGCACAACCTTCGCATGCTCTGCGGTGACATCGTTGCCGTACAGGCGTTTTCGTCAAGCGCGATTCGCGGCTTTCCGATTGAAGATACGGTGGCGATCAACTTCCGCTTCGCGAGCGGCGCGCTCGGCACCTTCATGCTGTCAGACACGGCGGCCTGCCCGCGCAGTTGGGAACAGACCTCGCAGGAAAACAAGGCGTATTCGAGCTACGACGATGAAGACTGCTACGTAATCACTGGGACATTTGGATCCCTATCGGTGCCGACGATGCGACTGAAAACCTACGCCACGGCGGAAGATCGTTCATGGTGGAAACCTTTTGAGGTATCGACCGCCGACGTCACTCGGGAAGACCCGCTGGCGCGCCAGCTTGAGCACTTCGGGGCTTTGGTGCGCGGTGAAGTTGCACCGATTGTCACTGCGCGCGATGGTTGCGAGAACCTGCGCATCACTGAAGCCATCGTCGAATCTGGCCGAACAGGCCTCGTCATAAACACTTCTACAAAGTAACGTTCCATGATCCGCGGCACGACCACACTTATCGCCCACATCGGCTACCCGACGCACACATTCAAAGCGCCGATGATCTACAACCCGTACTTCGAACAGGCCGGAATCGACGCGGTTGTTGTGCCGATGGGAGTGAAACCGGAAGATTACGAGACCGCTTTACGCACGATTTTCAAGTTCACCAACATTCGCGGCGCGCTCATCACGATGCCGCACAAAGTGACGACGACGGGTCTCGTCGATGAAGTCTCACCCACGGCGCAAATTGCTGGCGCATGCAATGCCGTGTTGCTGCGCCCGGACGGCACGTTATTGGGTGACATGTTTGATGGCGCTGGGTTCGTGCGCGGCGTTCAGCGCAAAGGTGTGAAGCTCGACGGCGCACGCGTTTTGGTGGTTGGCAGCGGCGGCGTCGGCTGCGCGATTGCTGCCTCGTTCGCCGCGGCGCAGATTGGCGAGATTGGTCTTTTTGATGTCAACACTGCCGCAAGCGAAGGACTTGCAGCGCGCTTGCGCAAGCATTACCCTGCGTTGAAGGTCACCACGGGATCAAAGGATCCGGCGGGCTACGACGTTGTGGTCAACGCTACTCCGATGGGCATGAACGAAGGCGACGAACTGCCGATGGATGTGTCGCGCATCGCGCCGACGACCTTTGTCGGCGAAGTCGTGATGAAGCAGGAAATGACCGCGTTTCTAGCGGCAGCGAAAGCGCGCGGCTGCCCGATTCAGATTGGCACCGATATGTTGTTCGAACAAATCCCGGCCTACCTTGAGTTCTTTGGATTCCCCACGACGACACCGGACGTGCTGCGCTCCGTCGCGCGATTGAGCTACTGACCGCGGCTCAGTACCCCGCTGCAAGGCCCGTATTCCGGCGCGGGTCATTCGCCCCATAAAAACGATTGTTACCGACGGGTTTGCCTTCCAATGAAGGCGCGCCAACGACGATTGCAGCCATGTGGTTTGGCGGCTGCGGATTACCGAGCTTGTGCCCCATGCCTTCGAGAATTTTCCGCGTGTCGGGGCTCAATGCGAAGTTCTCGACGTTGGTCAAATCCGGTAACCACTGCTGATGAAAGCGCGGCGCGTCAACGGCTTCTTGTACGGTCATACCGTAATCGATCATGTTCAGGATGCTGTGCAGCACGGCCGTAATGATGCGGCTGCCGCCCGGTGTGCCCACGACCAACACAGGCTTGCCATCCTTGGTCACGATGGTTGGGCTCATCGAACTGAGCGGCCGTTTGCCCGGCGCAATCGAATTGGCTTGCCCTTGCACGAGGCCGTAAATATTGGGTACGCCGATCTTTACCGTGAAGTCGTCCATCTCGTTGTTGAGCAACACACCCGTTGTAGCTGCGGTGACTCGCGCGCCGAACCAATCGTTCAACGTGTAAGTCACAGCCACCGCGTTGCCCCATTTGTCCACGATAGAGTAGTGCGTGGTGTTGGTGCCCTCGTGTGGCGCAACGCCGGGTTTGATCGCTTGTGAAACACCGGCCTTTGCAGGATCAATCACTGCGCGAATCTTCGCGGCATAAGATTTGTCGAGCAGACGATCAAGCGGGTTGCTGACGAAGTCCGGATCGCCGAGATAGCTGTTGCGATCAACGTAGGCGTGGCGCATCGCTTCGATTTGGTAGTGCACCGCTTGCGCAGAACGGAAACCCAAGTCCTTCAGCGGGTAGCCTTCAAGCACGTTGAGCATTTCGCAAATAATCACGCCGCCGGAGCTTGGCGGCGGTGCAGACACGACGCCGTAGCCACGGTAGTTGCACTCAATGGGTTTGAGTTCTCGCGTCTTGTATTGGTCGAGATCGGCCTGCGAGATGATGCCTTTTCCGGCCTGGCTCGACGCAACGATTGCCGCCGCGACCGGTCCTTTGTAAAAACCGTCTTCGCCCTTTTCGCTGATCAAACGTAACGTGTTCGCAAGCTCCGGTTGCACGAGTTTCTCGCCGACGTTGTATGCCTCGCCTTTGTTCAAAAAGATCGCGGCGGACGTTGCGTCTTTGCGGAAGTCGTTCGTCGCGACACGCAAAATATCCACGTCGCCTTGCTGCAACACGAAGCCTTCTTCGGCGTGCTTGATTGCTGGCGCGATGAGCGTTGCGCGTGGCATCGTGCCGTATTTCGCGCGCGCCATTTCGAAGCCCGACACCGAGCCGGGCACCGCTACCGCGAGGTGACCAGTTGTGCTCGCGCCCTTGATCACGTTGCCGTCTTTGTCGAGATACATGTTGGCTGTCGCGGCAAGCGGAGCCTTCTCGCGGAAGTCCAAAAACGTCTTGCGCCCGTCCGCAAGCTGCACAGTCATGAAGCCGCCGCCGCCCAAATTGCCCGCCGCCGGATACACCACCGCGAGCGCATAGCCCACGGCAACGGCCGCGTCCACCGCGTTGCCGCCGTTCTTGAGCACATCCACGCCGATCTTCGTCGCAAGATGTTGGGCGGTGACCACCATGCCGTTTTCTGCGGCGACGGGCGCGATGGACGCAGCCTGCGGCGCGCTGGAGCACACGAGAGCGAGGCTTGTTAGCAGAAGCGATCGGGAAAGATTGCGTGACATCGTTGGGCTCCTAGGCAGCGAGGGTGCGCGTGGCACAGTGCGATGCAGTCTAGCGGGCTGCGTGTGACGCATGCGTCAATTGTTCCGATGTATTGCTTAACAGCTTTATGCGTCAAACGACTGAATGGCGGTCGTTATACCCACAAAACTATGTATCTCGACCTATCTCAATATTGGCCGCAAAGCTCCGTGATACGGTCGCTAGGCACAAAAAGCTGTACCTACATCATGCGGTTGCGATGAGATTAGCCGTCAAGCATGGCCACACCGTCTGCCGCGCGCACGCCCCGTCCTTTTTCCAGGACGAAGATGGGATTGATTTCCGCTTCAATCAACGTGTCGCCAAGCTGCGCAACCATTTGCGAAAAGGCGACGATGGCGTGAACCAGCGCATCCACGTCCGCCTTTGGGCGGCCGCGGAAGCCATCGAGCAGCGGCCAGGTTTTGAGACTGCGCGCCATTCCGAGCGCTTGTTGATGCGACAGGCCGCCCTCGGTCGGCAACATGCAAAGCGCCGTGTCCTCAAACAATTCCGCAGTAACGCCGCCCATCCCCAAGAGAATTGCTGTGCCGAGAGGATCACGGTGCATGCCGAGAATTAGTTCGGTGCCGCCGGTGACCATTTCTTGCACGAGAAATCGCGTTAGTCGTTCGCCCGTTGCGCGCTCAACGTCGGTCACCATCGTTGCGAGGCGCGCGCCGATGCGTTCGCTCGCAACATCGACAGCGACGCCGCCTACATCGCTCTTGTGCGTGATCGTGTTCGACAATATTTTCAGCACAACGTTGCTGCCAAATTCTCTGGCGACAAGCTCGGCTTGGAGCGAAGTCTCCACGACGTGCTCTTTCACGCAAGGGATACCGAAACGTGCGAACAATTGTTTCGCCTGCGCTTCGTCGAGCGAACCTCCGGGCTGATCACCGACCGTAACGACTTCGCCGGGCGTACCCGCTTCAGTTGCGGCCAAGTTTGATGCGTGCAACATGCCCGTCAACGCCGACGCGCAGCTTTCCGCCGCGGTGTACGCGGGAACGCCACGCGCTGTGAGCAGCGCGGCGGCTTCCGGCGCGTGTGGGCTCACGAACGCGAGCACCGGTTTGTCAGAGAGTGGCAGACAGGCCTCTATGGCGCCTGCCATTAACTCAGGGCGTCCGATGCCCGACGAGCCAACAATGATGATGAGCGCATCGTAGGTTGGACTCGCGAGCAAAATTTTGATGGCACCACGCAGTAAATCCGGCTGAAGACCCGCGAGCGTGACGTCAATCGGGTTGCGGTCAAGCGCGGCTTGCTCGCCCGTTTGTAGCGCACGTAACGCTGCCGCTGTCTCCGCGTCAGGTGCGGGCGTGTCGAACCCAACCACACCAATGGCGTCAGACACCAGCGTGCCCGCGCCTCCGGTTGACGTGAGAACGGCCACACGCTTACCGCGTAGCGTGCGTGCCGTGGCCAACGCTGCAGGAATGTCTAGCAAGTCACCGAAAGTTTGCGCGCGGATGACGCCCGTTTGTCGAAACAGCGCGTCGTACATTCGGTCCGCGCCAGCCATCGCCCCTGTGTGCGAAACCGCAGCCTTGGCGCCCGCTTCGGAGCGGCCGATCTTGAACGCGACAACAGGTTTCCCCGCACGCGTCGCGCGCAATGTTGCTGCGCGAAATTTCGCGGGATTGCGGATCGCTTCGACGTAGAGCGCAATGACTTTCGTTGCTTCATCGTCCACCAAGTAATCGATGAAGTCCGCGAGTTCCAGGTCCGCCTCGTTGCTCGTTGAAATGAGCTTCGATAGTCCCATGCCTCGCGCTTCGGCGCGTGAAAGCAACGCTCCAAGAATGCCGCCACTTTGCGACACCACGCCCACGGAACCGGCGCGAAAGTGCGTCATGTCGAGCGCGCCGCTTGCGGACAGCACAATGTCGTCGGTCAGGTTCACCAAACCAATCGTGTTCGGACCGAGCAAGCGCATTGGTCCGGCCGCGTCTAGCAGCTCCCTTTGTCGTCGCGCGCCGCTTTCGTCGGTCTCCGCGTATCCGCTTGCCAACACGATGGCCGCTGCCGTGCCTAGTGCCGCGAGTTCACGCACCGCCAGATGCGCGCGCTCCGCGCCGAGCAACACAATGGCTACATCCGGCACCGTGGGCAACGATTTGATGTCGGGATAACAGGTCAATTCGCCGATGCGATTTACCTTCGGATTCACCGGATAAATTGCACCTGTAAAGCCATGTTTGACTAAATAAGAAACAGGTCGCCCTGACGTCTTCGCCGCGTCCGCCGACGCACCGATTATGGCAACGCTTCGTGGCTTCAAAAGCCTTGATATCGCATCCATAGTGATTAAGCCTGCTTTGCGGCTTTGGCGAGGAAAGCCTCGACCGATTGGCGGTGTTCGCTGCTGGTGTAGCAAATGCCTTGGGCTTGGCTGCCTTGCGCGAAGACTTGCTGCGCCGTCATCTCGAAGGTCTGGTTCATGATTGTTTTGCTCAAGGCAAGTGCTGTGGCCGAGCCTTGGCTCAGCTCCGCAGCCCACGCTTGAGCGTCCGCCAAGAGCGAATCGGCCGAAGTTTTGCGATCGGCGATGCCTAGCGCGAGGGCTTCCGCTGCATCCACTTTGCGGCCCGAAAAAATTAACTCTTTCGCTTTTGATAGTCCCACTCGACGCGGCAGAAAATACATGCCGCCGCCATCGGGAATGATCCCTCGATGAATGTAGGACCAAGTGAAGCTGGCCCATTCGCTTGCGATGATGAAATCGCAGGCCAGCGCGGTGTCGGCGCCGAGTCCGGAAGCGGCACCGTTCACTGCGGCGATGACAGGCTTCGACATCGTGTGTAGCAGCGATTGGGTGTGATGTACGCGCTGTTGCCGATGCCACCCGTTGAACGCCACCTCGCCGGCTGGCGCCGTTAATCGACGCTCCATGCCCGAGATGTCTCCGCCCGCGCAAAAGCCCTTACCAGCGCCTGTTAGCACTAGCGCGCGAATGGCCTTGTCGGCAGCGACGCGCTCCAATGCGTGAATAAATTCGGTACGCATATCGTCGCTCATCGCATTTCGCTTTTCGGGGCGGTTGAGCGTTATCGTCGCGATTGCGTTTTGTAGCTGAAAGTCGATCAATGAATAGGTCATGGGTAACTCCGCGAAGCGCGCGTCTTAATCGGCCTTGATGTTGTTTTCTTTGATGATTTTCTTCCAACGTACTTCTTCCGCGCGGACGTACGTGTCCAATTCCGCAGGTGTTCCGGCGCTAATGACAAGACCTTCTTGCTCAACCTTCTTTCGGAAATCAGCGCTTTGCGTGGCCTTCGCTGCCGCTGCATTGAGCTTCGCGATTACGTCTTTCGGCGTGCCAGCCGGGGCGTAGAGGCCGTACCAGCTCTCGGTCTGATAGCTGGGTACAGTGTCGGCAATCGCGGGCACGCCTTTGAGCGCCGGTGAAGGCTGCGGCGATGTAACCCCGAGCGCGCGTAGCTTGCCCGCGTCCACAAATGTTGAGACAGCGGCAGCGGTGCCGAAGATCATATCCACCGATCCGCCCAGCAGATCAGTGATCGCTGGACCCGCGCCGCGATAGGGAATGTGGAGCATTTCAACTTTCGCGAGATTGGCAAACATCTCGCCCGCTAGGTGTGCGGACGTGCCTTTCCCTTGCGACGCGTAGGTCAATTTTCCAGGATTAGCTTTCGCCGCAATGATCACATCGTTCACGCTCTTGTACGGGCTTTCTGCGCGCACCACCAACACGTTTGGACCTCGACCCAAAAGAATCACCGGAGCAAACGCCTTGTTGGTGTCGAACGGAAGCTTTTGCAGCAGACTTGGATTCACAGCGTGCGCGAACGTCGCTACAACCAACGTGTAACCATCGGGGGCGCTTTTCGCCACCATATCGCTGCCGATGACCGTGCCGCCGCCAGGCTTGTTCTCCACGATCACGGGCTGCCCGAGCGCTTGCTGCATGCCCCCGGCCAACGTGCGCGCGATGAGGTCAGTGCCGCCGCCCGGTGCGAACGGCACAACCAGGCGAACGGGTTTGTCTGGAAACTCGGCGTGCGCGAGCGTCGATAGTGTGAGCGCCAGTGCGAGCCAGACTCGATGGACGACTGTTTGCCTAAATGGGTGTGACATGCATTGCCTCCTGAGTGTCTTGAACGGTGAGCGCTTGGGTCGTTACATCGGAAAACGCGTCACTTTGATTTGCGGAGCATAGAGTGCATACTTGCGCCATGCATCCACCTATTTCCATCAGGTGGAAATAGCAGGCGAGGACGTCTACTGAATTTCGAGCTATGGTGATCAGCGTACGCACAGCAAAACTAGAGAACACACGAGTGACAAGCGATCGCAATCGTTCGCTCGCGCGTGGCATTGAGGTCCTGCGTGCGTTCAAGCCCGGTGCAGATTTATTAGGTAACGGCGAATTGGCAGAACGCACTGGTCTATCCCGTGCAACGGTGAGCCGATTAGCGCAGACGCTCGTTGATGCGGGCATGCTGGAGCACGATCGGCTGCACCGCGCATACCGTTTGGCCGCGCCGGTGTTGAGTCTCGCGCATGCGATGCGCACAGGCTCGCCAGTACTGCAAATCGCGAGCCCGCTGATCCGAAAGGAAGCGGAAGCGAGAAAGATCAACGTCGGCCTCGCGGTTGCGGATCGCGGCGATATGGTCTATCTGGAATCGGTGCGCTACAGTCACCGCGTTTCGTGGCGCAATGTGGTCGCGGGTCAGCGCGTGCCGATGGAACTGACATCGCTCGGGCGCGCGTGGCTGTCCACCGCGTCTGTTGAGGTACGACGTGAACATTTCCGAGTGTTCAAGCCACGGCGTCCAACGACGTGGCGGTCGCTACAACAGGAGATAGAGGCGGCGATCGAAAGCGTCGCTGTCCACGGTTATTGCTGGGCGTCATGGCAACCGCAGGTGGTGGCGTTGTCCACGCCACTCGTCATAGCAAACCAACCGGTTTACGTCCTAAATATGAGCGTCACTGGCGACGGCGAACCGAACGAAGTCGTCGCACGATTGCGTGAGCCGTTGATGGATTTAGCGAAGCGATTGCGCCAGTTAATTGGTGAGCTGTAGCTCGCCGCCGCAGGTCATGCTTCGATGTCGCCGCCCTCGATCTGAAGCGTCGCAATCATCCGATCCAGCGCCTCGTAAAA
>ERZ795056.2230-NODE-2230-length-21792-cov-5.388738_pt1 | contig 21792 bp, 13 predicted proteins | sample MGYA00375140_ERZ795056 | MGnify/ENA primary metagenome ERZ795056 (study PRJEB30185, sample SAMN05720227) | activated sludge metagenome | isolation source: Anaerobic digester | place: USA | collected 2015-03-09 ... | reverse complement strand
CAAATGAAATTGGCGCAACCATTATGGGTGAGGAAGATGCTCCAAATATCTTAATATATGAATCAGCTGAAGGAAGTTTAGGGGTATTATCTCAAATAATGGATAACCCATCACTTTATAAGTCCATTATGACCGAGGCCTATAAAGTTTGCTTTTACAAAAATGAAGTAGAAGAAGAAGGTGAAGTACTTCCGGCGACTTACGATGATTTGTTGAGTTACTATAACCAGTTCTATCATCAACAAATTGACAGAAATCTAATTAGGGGGGCTTTGCGGAATTTAACAGAATCTACTGTTGAGGTATTGGCTAATAAATCATTCAGCAGCTATGATCAGCAATACCAATTTTTACAAGCAGCCAGGGACCCCAACAGCAGTACCGAGGACAAGCTTTTAAAATACTTGTATCAAAATAATTTTAAACTCCCTGATGAGGCACAACCCAAAGTAGCAAATATGTACGTTCGGCCAGATTTTTATTATAAACCAAATGTGATGATATTCTGCGATGGCGCTCCACATGATGAAAACATAGTTCAAGAAGATGATTCTGAAAAACGTTCAGCCTTAAAAAATGCTGGTTACCAGGTTTTGACATGGTACTATAAAGATTCCCTTGAAGATTTTGTTGCTAAGCGTCCTGACCTATTTAAAAAAGTAAAATGACAAATTTTGATTTCAAACCCGGTAGTTTAGTTACCCTTCGCAACAGACCTTGGGTAGTTCTGCCATCAGAAGACATAGACCTTTTATTGTTAAAACCCCTTGGGGGTTCTGATGATGAAATCACGGGTATTTTCAAACCATTGGCAAATGAAGCTGATAAACCTCAAACCTATAATTTCATTAAACCCTCGGAACATGATTTAGGTGATTTCACTTCTGCCAAACTATTATACAATGCTGCAAGGCTGTCGTTTCGCAATGCCGCTGGCCCTTTTCGTTGTTTAGGTAAACTTTCATTCCGTCCACGTTCTTATCAAATGGTTCCATTGATAATGGCCTTGAAGCAAAATACTACTCGCTTACTAATTGCTGATGATGTTGGTGTGGGTAAAACTATCGAGGCTTTATTGATAGCAAAAGAGCTGTACGAACGTAAAGAAATTAAACGCTTTGCAATAGTTTGCTTACCTCACTTGTGTGACCAATGGCAGGATGAATTAAAAAATAAATTTGGCGTGGAAGCCGTCATCATTAGAGGTGGAACCGCTACTTCGTTGGAGAGGCAAATTAGAACTCATGAGAATATCTTCAGGGCGTTCCCTTTCCAAATTATTTCAATCGACTATATAAAATCAGGCAACAAACGTCAGGTGTTTATTGATCATTGCCCTGAATTAATTATTGTTGACGAAGCACATACTTGTGCTAAACCAGCCGGAGCAAACAACTCTCAGCAGTTACGTTATCACTTATTGCACGATATTGCAAAAAAAGAAAAACAACATTTACTGCTGCTTACGGCAACACCTCACAGCGGTAAGCAGGCAGAATTTCAATCAATATTAGGTTTATTAAAACCTGAGTTTGAAAAGATTGACATTATTACTTCCAGCGAACAGGAACGAAAAGAAATAGCCAAACATTTTATTCAAAGAAGAAGAGGCGATGTATTAAAATGGCTGGATGAGGAAACAAAGTTTCCTGAACGTAATTCAGTTGACAAATCTTTTGAAATTGGTAAAGCTTATGCTGATGTTTTTAATGATATTTTATTGTATGCCAGAGAAATCGTAGCGCAAAATGCAGGTGACGGTAGAAAACAACGCTATAATTATTGGGATGCCTTGGCATTGCTTCGTGGTGTAATGAGTAGTCCGGCTGCGGGTATTTCTATGTTGGTTAAAAAAGCTCAAAAGAAAAAAATAACGGACGAAGAAGATGAATTGGTGAGCAATGACGCGGAAAGCGAAAGCGTAATGGACAATGATTTTTCTGCTGATGATAATCTTCCATTGTCAATATTGGCAAAAGGTGCTGTCGTTAATGAATCAGAGTCTAAACGGCTTTTAGGATATGCAAAAAGAATGGAAGGCTTATATGGCATTGAGCATGACCAGAAAGCCAAGGAAGCATTACTGCAAATTAAAACCTATATCGAAAGAGGTTACAACCCAATAATTTTTTGCCGCTATATACATACTGCAAATTATTTAGGCTATATTTTTAAAGATGCATTAAAAGGCAAGAATTTTAAAGGCTTACATGTTGAAGTAATCACCAGTGAATTAGACGATGAACTCCGGAGAGCTAAGATTGATGTAATGAATAAATCTGAAAGGCGATTATTGATTGCAACAGATTGTTTGAGTGAGGGGATAAATTTACAGGAAGGCTTTAATGCTTTGTTGCATTATGATTTACCCTGGAACCCAAACCGCTTAGAACAAAGGGAAGGTCGTATTGATCGCTTTGGTCAGCAAGCCGACACGGTAGAAGTTGCTCTTTTGTATGGCAGTAATAATCCAATTGACGGCGTGGTACTTGAAGTGTTGCTTCGCAAAGCAAGGGAAATCAGGAAATCAATTGGAATCTCCGTTCCTTTTCCCGAAAACAGTTCTTCAGTTATGGAAGCTGTTACCAATGCAATCTTATTAAAACCTACAGTTTCAATTAAGCAAGTAACACAACAGTTATCCATTTTTGAAGCTGAGGAAATTGAAGCTGAGAAAAACAGAATTGCCAAAGCATTTGAAGAAGCTGAGAGAAGGGAAAAAGTTTCCAGAAGCATATTTGCCCAAAACGCAATTAAAGCAAATGAAATAGAAGCTGACTTAAAAGAGGTGGATGAAGCTATTGGTGATGTTAAAGCTGTTGAGCGATTTATAATTGATGCGCTAGGTAAGATGGATGTACAAGTCGATATGAAAAAGGATGGGTATAAAATATATGCAACTAATATCCCGGCACGACTGAAAGATTTATTGACGGATAAAAATGAAATTCAAGTTTCATTTAAGTCTCCAACTCCATCCGGATACAAATATGTTGGCCGGAATCATGCTTTTACAGAACACTTGTCACAACACATAATTAATAATGCTTTAAATGGTAAAAACAATATTGCAGCAAGATCAGCTGTGATTCGTTCTTCAAACGTAAAGCAAAAGACAGTATTGTTTCAATTGAGGGTGCGGAATGTAATTGCAGAGCAACCTTCCAATAAACAAATAGTAGCGGAAGAAATGTGGCTTTGGGGTTATGAAGGTGAAGTAAATCAAAAAAACTTTCTTACAAAAGAAGTCGCATTGAACATATTAATGAGTGTAAAAGCTTCTCAAAATATGGAAGAGCCGGAAAAGGCTCATTGGCTAAATGAAGAAATGCTATGGGTAAAAAATGAGACATTATTCAGGGAACAAACCGATGGAGTGGCTTTGGAAAGAGCCCATCATTTGGTGGAAAGCCATACCCGGTTTAAAAAATTAGTAAGTGGTAATAAATACCAGGTGGTAGAGCCGGTACTGCCAATGGATGTATTGGGTGTATATATATTATTACCCGAAGTAAACTAAAGAAGAATGAAGTACACCTGCATAAACATACAAGGCAATTTAATTTCAGAAGAGATCCTGCAAAAAATAGAACAGGCAGAAGCTCAGGGGCAATTAGCCACTGATTTTGGTTTAGAACCCGGCTCCAATATTCGTAGTGAAATAGAATATGCCTGGAGCCGGATAAAATTAGACTGGAAACACTTCAACGATAAAAGTCAGAACTTACCGGCAAGTGATCCTTATGGTACTACTTTAAGCCGTAAATGGATGGAGCAATTTCTAAGTTCTTTAGGGTTTGATTTATCCCGTTCAAAATCTGGTTTGCTTGGCGACAACAACCATTCTTACACCATCAGCCATACCGCAGAAAACTTAGACCATCTGCCCATTCATATTGTGGGATTTTCAGAACCAAGTCATCCCGATAAAAATACCTTAGATATTAAAACCAGTGGTGGTACTTCTAAATTTTCTCCCCACGGAACAATGCAGGAATACCTGAATGTAACCGAGAATATTTATGGCATTGCGACCAATGGTTTGTTCCTGCGTTTAATTCGGGATAGTGGCCGCCTGATTAAACTCACTTATGTTGAGTTTGATATTAAGCGGATGATGGATGAAGACAAATACAGTGAGTTTACTTTGCTGTATCGGTTATTACATGCTTCCCGTTTTCCGAGAAACAAAGCAGAAGCGGATCAATGCTTACTAGAGAAATATTATCAGGACAGTATTGAAACCGGCAATCGCATTCGGGATGGCTTAAGCCTTGCGGTAAAGGAATCTTTAGTTGCTTTGGGTAAAGGCTTTTTGCAAAATGAAAATAACACAGCCCTTAGAGAAAAAATTCAAGCAGGTACTTTATCATCCAAAGATTATTATCGGCAGTTGTTACGTATCATTTATCGTTTTTTATTTTTGATGGTAACAGAGGAAAGAGATTTGGTGTATGACCCAGAAGATAAAAGTGAAACTGCACAACGTCTCAAAAAAATCTACTTACAATTTTATAGTATTGCCCGGTTACGTAAATTATCTGAAAGCCATTATGTGTACGAGGCACAGTTCAATGATTTGTGGCAGGGGCTGGTAAATACATTTATCTTATTTGAAGCCGGGGGCAGAGGAAAAAAATTAGGCATACAACCTTTGGATGGTGATTTATTTAGCTCCCAGGCCATTCCCGATTTACAAGGTAGTTTGATAAACAACAGACTTTTGTTGGAGTGTGTAAAAAATCTCAATGAGTTTAAAGATGAAAACAAAAATTTAGTTGCCATCAATTACCGTTCACTGGATGTGGAAGAATTGGGTTCTGTGTATGAAGGGTTATTGGAGTTGCACCCGGTAATTGAAAACATAGAAGCCAGCAATCCAGCGCACATCAACTTTACTTTTCACGAAGGAACCGACCGCAAAACAACAGGCTCTTATTACACTAGACCGGAACTGGTAAACGAACTTATTAAATCTGCTCTAATACCTGTTATTGAGGAACGTTTAAAAGAACATACAGGCAACACAGCAGCTCAAGCCAAAGCTCTTTTGAAATTGAAAGTATGTGATGCAGCAGCAGGTAGCGGCCACATGCTATTGGCGGCAGCCCGTACAATTGCCTGGTATTTAGCAAGGGTACAAAGCGGTGAAGAAAACCCTGCTCCCTCTGTTTATAGAAAGTGTTTAAGGGAGGTGATACAACATTGCATTTATGCTGTGGATTATAACCCGGATGCTGTAGAGTTGTGCAAATTGGCCTTATGGCTGGAAGGGCATAACAGTTGTAAGCCTCTTAGCTTTTTGGACCATAAAATAAGAAATGGTAATAGCCTGGTTGGTGTAACTGATTTAGCTGTATTGAAAAATGGTATTCCTGATGATGCATTTAATCAGGTTACCGGAGATGATAAAAAGATTTGCCAGGAATTGAAAAAGGAAAATTCAAAATACAACAAAACAAAACAGGCTACTCTTGATTTTGAGCAAACAGCTAAATTAGACACCACTGCATTTACAGGCGAATACAAAGAACTCGAAATTATTCAGCAGGATGATGTAGAAGGCGTAAAACAGGTGAAAACTAAGTTTGAGAAATTCCGCAAAAACCACACTTGGTTTAATGACTGGAGAGCTTGTAATGTTTGGACTGCTGCTTTTTTCTGGGACTATACCGAAGAAAATAAGCAAGCAACACCGAATAGTGAACGGCTGGCAAAGTTTCTCAATAATCCCGCCGCCGCTTATGGCCCAATGATAGGCAAGTCTGATGCTTTAAGCACGGAACATAAATTCTTTCATTGGCCATTAGAGTTTCCTGATGTGTTTGAACAGGGCGGTTTTGATGTAATGCTGGGAAATCCACCTTGGGAAATTGTAGAACTGAGCGAAAAAGAATTCTTCTCTACTTCAAATATTGAAATTACAACTGCGGATACATCATCATTAAGAAAGAAGTTAATCGAAGAGCTAAAAGTTAAAAATTCAAGTTTGTATGTATTATTCAATGAGAAAAAACATTATACAGATTGCCAAAGGAAATTCATTCAAGCATCGAATAGATTTCCAGATTCAAGCAAGGGCCGAATTGACTTATATCCGTTGTTTTTAGAAAATTCAACAATACTCTTGTCTAAGAATGGTATTTGTTCATTAATACTACCTTCATCGATAGCGATGGGGGCATATAATGCAGATTTATTCTCAAAGATTGTAACCGAAGAGAGATTAAAAAGCTTTTTTGATTTTGAAAATTCAAAAGGATTATTTCCCGATGTTCATCGTAGTTATAGAATTTGTTTAATAACTTTTGTAGGAAAAAGTTTAAAAAATAAAACAATAGAATTGCTTTATCATGGCAAAGAAATCTCTGACTTGCTAAATGATACAAAAAGGATTTCTCTTACTAAAGAGGACTTAGAAATGTTTAGTCCCAATACATTAGCTCCACCTATAATATTGACAAAGCATGACTTGGGTCTAGCGAAGAAAGTATATTCCAAATTTGGTGTTTTAACAAATAAAAATACAAAGAATAATCACTGGAAGGTTGCCATTAGAAGGATGCTAAGTTTATCAGATGGCGAAAACCTTTTTGCCAAGTCTTATGAGCTAGAAGAAAGTGATAAATTAATAGGAGCTCAATGGATAAAACTTTATAGCGGTAAAGCAATCTATCATTATAATCATCGGTTTGCATTTTATAAAAATAAGAAATGGAATAATTCAACTGAAGTTGATTATCAAGATTCAACTAATTCCATTGTAACCGAATACTACGCAAAGTACGAGGAGGTTTTAAAAAGGACCAATCAGCAAAAGCCTAATGGCTATTTAATCGGCTATAGAGATATAGCCAGGGCTACTGATGAAAGAACTTGCATAGCTTCTGTTGTGCCTAGAGTAGGATGTGATTCCCATTGTCGGAATATTTATTTTGAGGATGCATCAGAATTATTAATAGTGTCTTTTTTGTGTAACATGAATTCCATTGTCTTTGATTATTTTGTAAGACAAAAAGTTATTGGTACTGGTTTAGGCTCTGGAGCATTTGAACAATTACCAATTCTCCCTCCTACCATTTACACTAAAAATAATTTAGAATTAATTATTCCAAAAGCGTTTGAGTTGGTTTATTCCTCATGGGATATTAAATCCTTTGCGGATGATGTTTGGAAAGAAGCTGATGCAGATTTAAAAGCAGCCATTACCAAACAATGGGAAGAAAATAGAGAAGTCACCGGTGGTCATGAATGGGAACCACCAGAATGGTGTGCAATAGATGAAACAGGTTGCCCATTACCTCCCTTTAAATGGGATGAAAGCCGCAGGGCTTTATTAAAAGCAGAACTCGATGCTATTTACGCTAAACTCTATGGTCTTACTACAGAGGAACTCCGCTATATTTTAGACCCACAAGATGTTTATGGTCCTGATTTCCCGGGGGAGACATTTCGTGTGCTCAAAGAAAAGGAAATAAGAAATTTTGGAGAGTATAGAACGAAGAGGTTGGTGTTGGAGGCTTGGGGAAAATTAAACTAAAAACTATCAATATGAAATCCTTGCCGGCTTCATTTTCACACATTAATTTAAAGCACAACTCAAAGTCACGAACAGGTATAGACTGGACTAAACCGTATCCTCTTGACGAGATACTTAAAGCCCCTCCTAAAAAAGTTTCTACATACGACGAACTGGTAAAAAATGTAGCGCAGCTTCAGCACCACAACCGAAGACTTAATCTATTTTTTAGGGGACAAACAAGGGATCACCTTGATGCTGATAAAAAGTCAACTATCCTGGCAGGGATATTTAGAAAAAAGGCTGGTGAAACAAAATTATTACTAAAAGATAGGTTTGCGCAATTGAGTGATAACGTTGATAAGTTGCGCAAAGCATTTGATAGACGTAGTAAAAAATTGGCAGGTACGCATCTGTTAAATAAATACGAAGAAGTTGGCTGGTCTATCTTGCAACATTACCAGGTTTGCCCAACCCCTTTAATTGACATATCGCATTCACTACATGTAGCCTGCTCTTTTGCTTATGAAGGAAATAAATCGGGTTCTTCAGGTATTGTGTATGTGCTTGGATTGCCATGGCCTAATGATGCGATAAGTTATAATACATATGAGGAACTTGTTAACATTCGTTTATTGAGTATTTCCCCTCCACAAGCACAGCGGCCATTTTTCCAGGAAGGGTTCTTACTAGGTAACTTTCCCAATTATCGTTTGGACGACCCGGCAAGGATAAAGCAATTTGATCCGGCAAGGAGAATAGTAGCAAAGTTTAAAATTCCCATTGACGACAGTTTTTGGGGGAAAGATTTTAAAAGGTTGCCCTCTGATAAAATATACCCAGAAAAAGATTTGGTAAAAGATATTTGTGAAAACCTAAAAGCATAATAAAATTATGAGTTCATTTAATCAACAATTTATAATTCACCCTGTAGGTCAAGGTTTATTTTATAGTGGAAGAATAATACATAATTCTGAAGTAAAGTTCAGGATGGTCTTTGATTGTGGTAGCAATGGTACTTCTACTTCTGCAGGTCATGAGGAAGTAGATATTTATAGAGATGCAGATTTCCTAAATATAAATATTCTTGATTTACTCGTCATATCTCATTTTGACCAGGATCATGTTAATCATATAGGAAGGTTAGTGGCTGGAGGTATTATAATTAAAAAGCTGGTAATGCCTTTTATAACATTTGAAGAAAGGCTCTTTCTTGTAGGGAGGTTTATCGATGCAAATAACGGTTATAATCCTGGCGATGACTTTTTTATACGTTTTACAATTGATCCATTAGGAACATTAAATGAAAATCTTGATGGAGATTCGGAAATATTTTTAATTGAAGGCGAACCAGACAGTCCTATACCGCCGGATAAAGAAATTGGAAACAATGAGAGTGGAAATGAAAATAGCGAACGATTTGTTTTTGATTTTGACCCTCAAGTTAAAAAAACTGTGCTAGCAAATGAAATAAGGTTATCAAAACCAAGAGGGAAGTTGTATAAGGTCAATCATATTAATAAGGCTACTGTTAAGTCAAGTAGACTAATCTTTTTAATGGACTTTCTTTTTTATAGAAGAAAAATAAGTAACATCGATGAAGAATTTTACGAAAAGGTTAAAGAATTTTTCTTTGAAGAATTTTCAATTCCCGCAGATCTTAGCATAGAAAATCAATTAAAAAAAGTAAAAGAAGTTGTCAAGGGTATTTCTGCATCGCCGAAAATAAAATCAATATTTATTAAAGCTAAAAAGGAGTTTCATTTAAAATCAAAAAAAGATGAACTCGTAATTGAAGATTTAAATACTACTGCTTTATGTTTATTGCACAAAAATCTGAATGGAATTTTTCAACTCATGGGTATTACACAGAAAGATTTAAAGCACTATCCATATTGGTGGCGCATGCATGACAACTCTGGTGCTTATCAAATTCAGAAGTTTATTTCAGATGTAACTTTCAGGATAGAGACGCCATTATATTATAGAGAATCTTTTAACTGGAGAAACAGAGAAAAAGAGGATAGATTCCTTTTCCCAAATGTAATGCTGACAGCTGATTGCTTTTTGCTTACAAAAGATCAAGTCACAGAATTTTTAAATCATTATAAAAATTATTGGGAGGATTTTTGGTTGTTCCAGTTACCTCATCATGGTTCTGATAAAAGTAGTAACAATTTACTTCATTCGAATATTCCTAATTTGTCAATGACCTTTATTAATTACGGTATTGGCAACAAACATTCACATCCAACTGCAAGTGTAATAAACGATTTGGTTGCTACAGGCAATTCGACAAAAATAATTTCTGTTACGGAATATAATGGCTTGAGATTTTGTATTACAATCTAGAAAAGTATGCCGATAAACGACATTGAGCAGCATCCATTTCTGCAAATGGGAGAAAGCATTCAGGCATCTCGAATGATAATTGGTACATTTCCGATTTACTCATTAACCAATCCAAGAACTACATATAAAAATCAATTACGAAAACAACGCGGGGATATGTCATTTTTCTATGGTAGCCAAGCAAATTATTTTTGGTCTTGGTATAAGCAACATTTAGACACAGAAGTAAAAATTCAAAAACCAAACTTAATAATTCACAGTCTTCAAACGAAGAACATTTCTATTTCTGACGTTATAAAAGAGTGCTCGAGAATCGAGGAATCATTTGAAGACAGCAATTTGAGAAATATTAAATGGAATTTAAAATTGGATTCATTGATTGAAGAAAAGATTAGCAAAGTAATCTGCACTTCAAAATCAGCTTCTGGAGCAATGAGGTGGTTAAGAGATAAAATACTATTACCAGCCAGTTTTCACATTGATCAAGGAGATTCTATTCAGTTGCACCTAAGTATTTTAAATGAAATACCACAAAGTAATAGGCAGCTACTCCCTGTTGCACAAGTTTTAGTAAAAGGCACAAAAAGGGTACGTGTCCTTGCACTACCGTCTCCCGGAAGCCCCCAAAGAAGACTAGTTGATTTCGGTTACGATAAAAACGCCCATATAACTTCGAATTATTTAGAGCAATATCTTTCTTTAACCTTTAAATGGTTTTTACAATGAATGAATTATTTAAGAATACCGATGCGGATTTCTGTTCGCTGGTTGATTACGTTTCATCATTCACTGATGATAAAAGTAAAAACTTTAACCTCTTTCAATTACCGCCCATTCAACGAAACTCCGTTTGGAATGTGGCACAAATCGAACGTCTATGGGATTCGATACTTAGAGGATTTCCTATTGGAAGTTTTCTTGTTTCGCCAAGACATATGCAGGACAAAGCAAGGGATTTATATAGCGGCGAGCAAAATAAATCAGAAAAGGAAGGTTTCTTTTTGTTGGATGGACAACAAAGAACAAGATCAATTCTGCTTGGTTTTAAATCTAACAAAAATTCACGTTTATGGATCGACTTAAATCCAAGCCTGGTTTTTGAAAATGCTGAACTAAACGATCGAAAGTTTCTTTTAAGGGTCATTACAAGCTATCAGCCATGGGGTATGAGTGATAGAAATCCTTCTGATAAACTAAATGAGCACCAAAAATTTGCCGCAAGGCAGGAGCTCGGAATTAAGAGTCTTCATTATGATTATGAAGTTAAAATAGATAATGGTTTTGATACCCAAGGCACTCCATCGTCCTGGCCAGTAAAATCAGAAATGCCTGTACCGTTGGATGCCCTTATAAACCTTTGCGGTGGCACCAGCGGTAAATTTATTCAACCTTCATGGCAGGATGTCTGTAAACTCATCCCTGAACGCTATCACAAGTTAAGAAAAGTGTCGGAAACCGAAACTGTGCACTTTGGCGAAATTACTTCTGCAATCAAACATTTGATTGACACATCGTCCGATGAGATAAGGTCAAGATCCATAGTGTTGCTCTACCAAAATCAGCAATTTGAAGAACTAGCAATAAATGTACAGGATGACATGGAGGTTTTATTTAGACGTGTTAACGCAGGTGGTACAGTCCTGCAAGGTGAAGAGATGGCCTATTCGCTGTTAAAGTCAAGTTGGGATGGAGCATACGAGATGGTTTCTAAAATTGTAAAAAGTGAATCAGTTGGATATCTGCTATCATCAACTGCAATCGTTATGGCAGCAACGAGATTAGCCAGATTTAATCAAAACCAAACTGACATTCCGAATCCTGGCATTTCAAACTTCAGAAAATGGATTGGTGAAACCAACAAAGACTATAATTTTCTAAGTAGTATGCAAGATTTGTTGAGAGTAAACGGCAATAGTAAATCATTATTTCAAGACGCAATGGAAGCCTTTTGTGACCTCGTACTTTTTAATCCATCTGAACCAGATGACATCGGACTTCCGAGAAAGTTATTATTATCGATTAAACCGGCTTTATTTCATCCTGTAATCATTTGGCTATATCAAAACCGAACGAACCGAGAGTCGATAATGCAAAGTCGAAAAAATGTACTCCGCTACTTAATGTATTCTTTCCTTACTGCTGACAAATTTGATAAAGTAAGCAAAATCGCTATTGAAACTATTAGGTCAGCGAATACAAATGAATTTCCGGATAAATCCATTTATCAATTATTATTAGATGAAGAACTAACGGTTGAGATTCCAACTCCAAAAGAGTTTGGAAAGCCGTTCGAAATACATGCGGATGGGTTCTTTAGGCACTTCAATGATGTTTTCAATTTACCGGATGATAAATTTAACCGGTTTCGAAATTGGTTCTGGCATGATTCAGTAGAACTATTGCTCTGGTTTCAGCGAAATGAAGCAGCCCAATGGTTTGTAGGTTACAATCCGACGAGCGGTGATGCATACGATACACCTTATGATTGGGATCATATCATGCCAAAATCACATTTAATAACAACGGGGGCGTCACCCAACACTTACTCAACAAATAAAGATCTAAATAACAAGTTTAATTGGAATCGTGGAAGATATATCAACTCAATCGGGAACTATAGGCTCTGGCCTTTTTGGGGAAATAGAAGCGATAGCAATAAGTGTCATACATTAAAACTACGAATGGAAAATCCTAGCTGGGATACAGATACGAGTGCTATCGAACTCGGGTTTGCGTCTGTGCACGATTTTTTGAAAGCTTCAGCAATTCCAATTAACGATGAAGATACCTGGTATGAAGCCGGGGGAGAAGTGAGAGAGTGGCCAGAGCCGAGACGAATTGCTTGGCAAACGGCAGTTGAAAAAAGAGTGTGCTATTTGTATGAAACATTTTACAAAAGCTTTGACTTTGATGAATGGCAGCATACGAATTAATGGTTAGTATCACATTCGTTATAAAGAAGCAAAAAGTCTCTGTAACTACTAGATACAATTCATTTAAATAATTTAAAATGCCGAAACAAGATATTACAATACGCCAGCTAGTTGACAAGGTGAAATCAGGAGAACTTCGATTACCTGAAATGCAACGCAAATATGTTTGGACTGCAGTCAAGGTACGGGATTTATTGGATTCACTTTATCGTGAATACCCTTCAGGAACCATACTGGTATGGGAGACTGATCAACAAATAGATGATCGAACACTACAGGTACAAAATGTAGCAAATAACCAATTCAGTTCTAAGCTTCTGCTACTGGACGGTCAGCAACGCCTTACATCTTTAACAGCAATCTTAAGTGGGGATCATGTAACCGTTAGAAAAAGGCGCCCGATAGATGTATATTTTAACCTTGAACATCCTGATAATGTTTGGGATGATCAAACTATTGATAATGATGACGACGATGATGATGATGATGATTTAGAAGAGGATGAGAGCGAAATAATGGAAGAATTAAAAAAGAGAACTTTTGTAGTAGCCAGCAGAAATTTAGCGAATGACCCGTTGTGGATTTCAGTTACCAAAATATTTCAGCAATCTGACAGCCAGTTGTTAAGGCCATTAAATATTAATTCTGACGATCCCAAATGGGATAAATACTCTGAGCGTATTAATCAAGTTCGAAGGATTCAAGACTATAGTTATGTAATGCATATTCTTGATAAAAAAATGAGCTATGAAGAAGTTACCGAAATTTTCGTTCGTGTAAACTCGCTCGGTGTCAAGCTAAGGGGTTCAGACCTTGCACTAGCACAAATTACAAGCCGTTGGAAAGGCTTCTTAAAAGAACTTGAAGCCTTTGCTGACGAGTTTGGCGATAATGCAGAGTATCTTCATAACAGCGGGATTATGATCAAAGCTATGGTGGCTTTTGCCACCAATCAAAGCAGGTTCAAAACGGTGGGGCGAGTTCCCTTAGATGACTTCAAAAAAGCGTGGGAAAATGCTAAAGCTGGTTTGAGGTTTGCAATTAATTTTCTCCATGCAAATGTTCAGATTGCAAACTTGAACCTGATTAGCTCTCCATTTCTTTTGATACCGGTTGCTTATTTCGCAGTAAAGAAAAATGAAAAGCTTACAGACGAAGAGGTGAAAAAATTACAACTCTGGTTTTATGCAGCGCACATGAAAGGTCGATATAGCTATGGCTCGTCCGAAAGCTATCTTGATAGTGATCTTTCAGTAATAAACAGAACTTCAAACATCAATGAACTGCTAAGCCTTTTAAAACTTCAAGTCAAAGATTTTTTTGTAAGTGAAGAAGAACTTGCCGGAAAAAGTCGACGCAGTCCATATTTCAGTATGGTATTTTTTATCGCAAAACAAAAGGGCGTCAAAGACTGGTTTACTAAAATTGGGATATCTGAAAGGTCTGCAGGAAAGGCACATGCTTTGCAATTCCATCATATCTTTCCGAAATCCCTTTTAAAGGCAAAAGGTTTGAGTACCCAGGAGATCAATGATATCGCAAATCTTGCATTTATTAATGGAAAGACGAACAGAGTAATCAGCAATAATTTGCCAAAAGACTACCTGGTACAAATTAAAAAAGACCAAGGTGATTCATCATTGTTAAGTCAACATATTCCGCTGGACACAACGTTGTGGCAATTAGACAATTACTTGACTTTTCTTTCAGGTCGAAGGACAGCATTGACAAACGAAATAAACGATTTCATCCGCAAATTAACTTGATACAACTTCGTTTAAAATCATTTGAACCATGTTCTTCAACTGCTTTTCAACCTGGCCAAAATAAAAGAAAGTATTGCCGGGACTTTCAAAGAATGAGACTGCTTTACGGATTTACATTATTAAGTAATCCCAAATTTTTGAACCGAATTTGGATTTCATTGCGAGTTATAAGTCAATATGCGTCAGTTCTATATATTAGTTTATAAAATATTATCACCATGCAGAGCTCCAGCGAAACTTACCACAAAGCCACTAAAAAATTCCACTCCAGTCTGCGGGACGTATTCGATCATGGTTCCGCGGAATATTCCTTTAGGGACTCGGAATACCGGCTTGCTTTGGTCATGCGAATACTGCAAGCCAACTACAACTTGCATGATGTGGTAAAAGGCTACCAGGACTATTACGAAAATGATCTAAAAAAGTCAGGTGTAGCAGGTGCAGTGGCGCTATCCAGTTATTATTTGCTGCAGTTTGTTTCCACAAAACTTGCAGCAGAGGGATTGAAAACGCCTGACATCGAAAAAATGCATTTTCCCATCCTGCTCAACCGATACCCCGAGACAAAAGTGATTGATCATTTGCTGACTGCCATACAACTGTATCAGCAGATTAAAATTTTCTACAATCAACTCACCGCTGCCAATGAAGTAGCAAAGACACTGAAAGAGCAGGCAGATGCGGTGGCTGAGGATAACAGGATCATTCACCTACCAACATTGTTGCGCTACGCAAAGACCCTTGAAGGACAAACTTTACTGACTACAGCCCAAAAGAAAGCGTTTCGCATTACAATCCTGGCTAAAGGAATTGAAATAACTCCTCTATCTTCCAACAAATCAAGGCTCGCCAGTACCGCCAACATCAACGATTTTTTACAGCAGTATAACACCTCCTTTTCCCTAGCGCCCAGTCACTACACGGATATGACCAGGAATTCTGTTTACCTGGTAAGCCTCATCGAAGCCATGCAACACTCACCCGCTCCCGAAAAGCAGTGAAAAGCCCCGAAATTCTAGCGCAGCATAGCGAAGCTCAAATTATGATAATTTCTATGGTAGCTATATCGCATTTTCCGGACCTCCTCTCAAAAAATAAGGTCAATTACCATTTATGCAAATCTGCCGCAATAGAAGAGATAATTGATTGTTTGGAAGAGATACTGTATTTTAAATCGCTTTTATTTATCTATGAGATCATCAGAACTAAAGGAAATCAGGTTGGATATGGATCCAAATACTTTTGGAACAGGAAATTACTCCTAAATTAAGAAGCCAGAAATTTGACAAAAACATGACACTTAAGGAAAGTTTTATTTTAAATGAACTTACGCCAGGCCAAGCTTCTCTTATTACAGAGTTAGAAAATTTCCTTGCAGGCAATTCTGCATGTTTTTTATTAAAGGGGTATGCCGGTACGGGAAAAACATTTATGATGAAAGGACTGACAGACTGGCTTACTAAAGGCCAGCACAGTTTTAGAATTGCAGCACCCACGGGGAGAGCCGCAAAAATAATTTCACAAAAAACAAAGCATAAAGCGTATACTATTCATAAATCTATTTACTCCAGTTCAAATCTTCAGGAATTTAAAGCAAAAGACGAAGACGGTACAGAATCATACAAATTCTACTATGCACTTAAAAATAATGGCGATCCCAATAATACCATTTATATCATTGATGAATCATCAATGATTTCAAACATTTATTCAGAAGGTGAGTTTTTTAGATTTGGTTCAGGCTATTTATTACAAGATTTAATTAAGTACATCAATTTTGATAATAATGATCATAGTAAAAAACTAATCTTTATTGGAGATACTGCACAATTACCACCCGTAAATATGAATTTTTCACCGGCCTTGGATGCACAGTATTTAAAAGATACCTGCTCGATTGAATCCAGTGAATTTGAACTTACTGAAGTTGTAAGACAAAAAGTTGATAGTGGCATCCTTTACAATGCGACTAATATTCGGAAATCGCTTAGGGCAAACATTTTTAATCAACTTGATATTAACACAAATTTTTCCGACATACGTAAAACATTGCACGAAGAGCTTCTTGCAAAATATCTACATGCCTGTAAAAATAGCATTGACGACGAAACTATAATCATAGCATATTCTAACTCTTCTGTAAAGGAATATAATGATTTTGTCAGGAATCACTTTTTCCCAGATCAGGAATTTATAACTGTAGGGGATAAAGTAATTTTAGTAAGCAACAATTACAATCATCAAAAAATGGAATTGTTGAATGGAGATTTTGGTATAGTAAAGCAAGTCTCACCAGTGAATGAAAGCAGGGTTATTAAATTAAAGAGAAAAAATAAGGTTGGCAAAATAGTTGAAATTGAAGTTCGGCTAACTTTCCGGGACACCGTAATCGTATTTACAGATGAAGAAGAAAAAAAACGGGATATAGAATGTAAGATTATTGAAAACCTGTTATACTCCCAAGACAGGGACTTAAGTTCAGATGAACTTAAAGCTATTTATATTGATTTTAAAATTCGCAATCCAAAACTAAAAGCAGGGTCAAAAGAGTTTAAAGATGCCCTGAAAGCTGATCGATATTTCAATGCATTACGTATTAAATTTGGCTATGCTGTTACATGTCATAAAGCCCAGGGCGGCGAATGGCAAAATACATTTTTGAATTGCCAAACACCAATGAGCTATTTTAACTCAGGCTATTTCCGTTGGCTATATACAGGAATAACAAGGGCTAAAGTAAATTTATACACAATTGATGAACCTCATTTCAGAATTGGAAGCAATCTTGAATTTTCAAAAAATGAAAATACTGGGCAGAGTAATATCTTAATAGATATAAGTAATGTAGTTCCAGCTAATAATGCACTTAACGAGCTTTTGCTAGAAAAACCAATACAAAAGAATATTTTCATCGCCGTTAGCCGTCTTTTTACAGATGGCAATTTGAAAATTAATTTGTTCAAACGTTCCAACTACCTGGAGCACTATAGTTTTTCTCAAGGAACAGAAAATGCAAGTTTTAAGATATACTACAATAATTTAAACAAGATTACAAAAATTGAAAAACCTGTAAAATCAAATACTTTTTCCGAAAGTATCTATTTACATTTAGCACAACTTGAAAATAAGATCATTGTAGTGGCTGGTAATGAAAGCGCCTCCGAAAAATCAGAAAAGAATTTTGAATTTGAAGCGCCCTTTTTAAAAGAATTTTATGAAAATATAAAACAAAAGCTGGCGCAGAATAATATTTCAATAAACAATATTGAAAGCAAGCACTATCATGAAATTTATGAGTTTAAAAGAGGTGAGTTAAAAGCAACTTATAAATTTCACTACAATGGGAAATTCATTTTTAAAAAAACTGAAATTATACATAACAGAACTACTGGTTTAACAGAAGAAATCAATTCATTACTTACTTGAAAAACTTACTATGCCCAATCCCCTGATAGAATTTAGCCAGGCAATTTTAAAGCTAAACAAAGAAAAAAAATTCAATGATGCTTTAAAACATTTTAAAGATAATAAAATTCAATTTACAGCAGAACAAATTGCATCCAATGAATATTTGATTTCAGCCATGATTACAGCGTTGCGGCAAACTGGCAACTTTGATAATGCTTTTAGATTTTTGGAGTTATATAATATTAATATAGATGAAAATGCCAAAGAAATTATTTTAACTGCATATGGATGGCTGCTATACTCAAAATTTAAAGCCGAAAATAAACTCAATGAAAATCTTCACATCGAAAGCGAAATATTTGATGACGAAGACATTATATCAGACACAAATCACCATTTCAATAAGTCAGAAATAATACAAAAGATAGAGGTTTTCTTGCCTTTAATTTTAAAAGTCAATAATGATTTTGCCTATTCCGTTGTTTCAAATCTATTCACGTCTGTTCTTAAGGCAGAAAAAAAGAAACCAAATGCAAATTGGAAATTAGTTAATGAAATCTGTGATCTTATTTCCCCTGATTACCTTCATACAGATTGCAGAACAATTGATGTTGAAAGAAAAGGACTGGTGAAGGCAATGGAATTGGCCTCAGACAAGGAAAATTGGTTTGCATACAAATCAAAGGCACTTATGAAATTAGGAATGTTTCAGGAGTGTTATGAAATATCAAAACAAGCACTCGAATTGTTTGAAGTGTTTCATTACTCAAATGACATTTGGTTTGCCCGGCGGATTGCTTTATCAAAAAAAAATATGGGTAACTCTTCTGATGCAATTAGTGAACTCCTACAGGTTTTACGCAGAAAGAAGGAATGGTTTATTCAAAAGGAGTTAGCTGTTTTGTACCAGGAAGCAGGAGATATAGACAAAGCATTTAATTATGGCATTTTAGCGATAAATAATTTTGGTGACCTTGAATACAAGGTTGATTTGCTATTTTTACTGGGAGAACTTTTAAAATCAAAAAATGAAGTTGATTTATCATTTAAGCATTTCTCTCTTTCTCATTTAGTAAGAAAAAAGGAAGAATGGAGCATTCCGGCAAAGCTTCAGTCAGCCTTATCTCAGTTTGCAAAACCTACTATTCCTTTCGAAGATTTATCGGTTCTCAAAAAGGAATTAAGAAACTATTGGGCAAGTTTTAATCCACAGCAACATTGTACCTCAATACACACCGCTAATAGTCTCCTGTCAGGCAGGATAGACAAAATTTTGCACAATGACGAAAAAGGAGCTGATGGTTTCATTAAGTACGATGGAAATAAATCAATTTATTTTAGAGTAAATAAAACAGAAGAAATAATAGTTAAATTAAGCATTGGCTTGGAAGTAATTTTTAAAATTTTGCCAGCGACAGAAGATAAAAAAGCAAAAGCAATTCAAATAAAAGTAAAATAAGCAAAGTGTGCCAGCTACAATCAACCCTTGGTACAACTTTTACATACATTTGCACCCTAATATTTTCATATGGAATTTAAAAAGCTTGGTTTAAACAGAGAAAAAATAGATGACGCTGTCCGAAATTTTTCTCCCTCAGCAAAAATTACAGGCCCAACAGTTAAAACAAATGATTTACGAATTTACACATTGACTATACCCGGTGAACCGGAAGCTTCTGTGAATATATATTATACAAAGGATGGTAATACAACTTTAATGACTGCTACAGGCAAGAATCATTCTCTTTCGGAAAAAATTGCTTCGCATATTGTTAGCGAATGTGAGTATAAAAATGTTCCTGATAGGTCACTCTATCTTAAAAAAATATCAGAGGAAGAATTTAATGCTCTATTAGAATTTTTAAAAGGTTTTAATGTAAAAGTGGAAAATGGAAGTGTACTACCGTACGGTAGGCAATTAAAAATAATTGGTCCGTATGGTGACTATATCTATTTGAACAAATATGACGCAGGCAGTTTCCAGGTGCAGGGTCCCAGCAAAATTGCCAAAGCCTGGGTTATTGAGGGGCTTACCAATTTACTACCTTACAAAGAAGTTATTGATATTCAATTAAAATCATTGGATGTAATTGTTACAACAGATCAGGTTATTAATGAATTACAGCAAATTTTACCTACAGCTTATGACTTTCTAGGTGTAACTTTAATTGCAATTGCAAGCCCGGCTATCGCTTTAAAATCAATGAATATTGAATTAAGAGATTACACCGCCTTTGTTTTTCCAGCTTTAAAGGGGCTTGAAGGTTATATTAAAAAACTTTTTTTAGCAAATGGTATCCAAGTCACCCGGGATGGTTTTAACGAGTTTTTTCAAGTCAGCGGGGAAGTAAAATTGACGGAAGAGTATAAAGAGATAATTAAGAATCATAAAGTTATAAAAGCAATTGAAGACAGCTATAAATATTTTAAGAGGCAACGGCATGGTCTTTTTCATGTCGACGGTATTATAGAAACTAGCCGTTTAATTGAATCAAAAAGAGAAGCAGACGAGATTTTAGAAGACGTTTTTAACTTAATTGAGAAAACATATTCTAATATTGTGCGTTAATAAGACAAGTGAAAGAGCACAAACCATACACCATTAAAAAGGTTAATGCTGAAAATTACTTGGTGATCTCCAATGATTACACCAGGATAGATGATTTATTGCCTGAACTTTCAAATGAACTTAAGAAAAAGAATGTTAAGGGCGAAATTTTGCTTGACTTGCTTTTATCAAACGGTAATAACAATTCAAGGTTCTTCAAAATTTATTTCAATGGGAATAAATTCGACTTGCCAACATTGAAGAAAACTACGACTCCGGATGAATCTATTTTATTGAAGATTAATTCTTATCTAAAACAAAATAAAGAAATTCTTTATAACAGTGTATTGTCCAGTGCTGATATTAAGGAAATTCTGATAACCTTGTAGTTTGCCGTTATAAAAAATCATTTAGTTTAATTTGATGTATTTCTTTTAATATTAAATTAATGAAATAATATTTACATCAACTTTTTGCATTGCTTATTACATTCAATTTTTGCATACTTAATTGAAAAATGTCATGGTCTGATTTTTTATAACAAAGTAGTTTTGTTTAATCCGACAATATTGACAATAAATCCAGTGATATTGATTCCCTTTATTTTTAACGTTTTAGTGGTCGGACATATTTTTCTAAAGCGCTGGTGTATAAAAATAAATAGTATTATATTTCCTTGTCGAAGAATAACCCTTTAATTTTATTTCTTGGCAGTGTGTCTACTTCTGCCAACGATGGCATTTACCATTACACTATTTCCGATCATAACCATCGTCACTGAAATCATTAATATAAAAAAGGAACTCACATTTGCATGATAAATTATTCATCACAACTTCATGGGCTTTCGGAATAAAAATTCCCCATATTTAATGTCGCAATTAGATCTTTTGCTTTTTTATTTATTAAAAGGTTGTGCGAGTAGGGGAAAAGTAAGATACCTATATATGCAATTTTTTTTGAAAACACCTGATCCTAAACCATAAAGCACATGGATCTCAGCAAATGGAATATTTCACCATCGGGAAACCTTTTTCTTGCAGGAGCATCGAAATTAGATGCCCCGGCGAGGATCGTATATCTCGATGACCATCAGCTCTTCCGGAATGGTTTAGCTGATCAGTGTATCAGGCCATTTTTTAAAGACAGTGAAATAATCCAATTTTCTGATGGCAACCTGGCGTGGGAGTTTATCAGAAGCGACTTTAACTCCGGAAATAAAATAGACCTGGTTATTACGGATATCAATCATCCGGGTATCAAAGG
>ERZ795056.2229-NODE-2229-length-21796-cov-5.658617_pt1 | contig 21796 bp, 16 predicted proteins | sample MGYA00375140_ERZ795056 | MGnify/ENA primary metagenome ERZ795056 (study PRJEB30185, sample SAMN05720227) | activated sludge metagenome | isolation source: Anaerobic digester | place: USA | collected 2015-03-09 ... | reverse complement strand
GGCCGGCACCGCGGCGGGTGCGACCGCGGCGGGGTTGGCCGTCGGGTCCGCGGCCGCGACGATCGTGCCGGGCGCGGGCGCGTCCGCGTTGGTCGTCAGCGGATCGACCACGGGCGGCGCGGCGGGGTCGGCCACGGGCTTCGCCGGGTCGGGGACCGCGGCGACCTCGGCAGGTGCGGGCGTCGCCGCGGGCTCGGGCGCCTCCTCGTCGAGGTCGTCGAATTCCTTGGGCACCACCACGGGGGCGGTCGGCGTCTCACCGCAGGCCATGGGGCACAGCGCGAGGATCAGGGCGAGCCGGGCGCTCGCGCGCCGCAACGGATGCATGGACCAGGACAGGGCGATCACGACAGCATCGTAACAGCTTTGTCCGGGGATCCGCAGGCCGGGGCTTGCGACCGCGCAGGGCCGTGACGGCCGGCAAATTTTGACCTTCAGTGTGCCGGTGGGTGCGAGTATTCTCGTTCGAGAATGCCTCGTCGCACTTACGGATTACCCTGCCTGTTCGCCCTCCTGTCCGCCTGCGGGCCGGATCCCGTGCCCAACAAGGATTGTGACGTCGCGGCCGCCGGCGCGGGATGTTCACAGGAGGGCCAGGTCTGCGACGTGGGTGCCGACCTCTGCAGCGAGCACACCGCGCTCGCGTGCAAGAGCGGCAGCTGGCAGGAGCAGGTGGTCGCGCCGCTCGAGTGTGACACGGGCACGGGCACGGGCACGGGCACGACCATGCCCACGACGACCGCGAGCACGACCATGCCCACCACCACGGCGACGACCGAGGCGACCACGGCGACGACCGAGGGGCCGGTCGCCTGCGATCCGGAGAATATCCCGGCCGAGGGCAGCGCCTGCATGACCGAGGGCGAGACCTGCTCGCCGGGGTGCGAGGATCCGTGTCAGTTTTGTAATGTCGTGCGCTGCGAGGGCGGCACCTGGCAGGGCCTCGAGGTGTTCCCGGCCGATTGTCCGAGCTGCGATGTGCTGTGCCCCTTCGTGCTCGCGGCGGGCTGCAGCGCGGGGCCCAAGGACCAGGCCGACTGCCTCGCGGGATGCGAGTTCTCCGCGGCCGGCGACTGTCAGATCGCGTACCATCAATCGCTCGCCTGTGCCGGCAGTCAGCCGACATTCAGCTGCGATGCGATGGGTCGCCCGATCGTCGCCGGCTGTGAGCCGCAGTTCGACACCTTCTATATGTGCGCCGGTTTATGACCGGGGCCGCACATCCCTCCATCAGTTGTTGGCGCGCAGCGAGAAGACCTTGGTGGGGCACATGTCGAGGTCGTCGTCGTCGTCGCAGTCGATGAGGCACTCGTCGTCGCAGTCGACGACGCACTCGCACTCGTCGGGACCGATGTTACCGACGTTGTACTGGGTCAGCGTCTTGAGGGCGGGGACCGTGGCCTTGGCGACCTTGGGGCAGGGCACGCAGCCGATCAGGAAGCTCTCGGCCTGATCCATGGCGGCGGCGACATCGTCCGACATCGAGGCGCCGTGGCCGACGTTGGCCTTGGCGGTGACGTACTGCTGCGCGACCTTCATCCACGGGGTGTCGCGCGGGGCGATCATGATGTCGTCGTAGCTGATGCCGCAGAGGTCGCCGGTCAGCTTGGTCGGGCTCTGCGCGGGGGTGCTGAAGCTGTTGGCGACCCAGCGGTCGTGCTTCATCACGCAGTCGTCGGGCTCGGGCTGCGGGTCCGGCTCGCAGTCGATCACGCAGCCGTCGGGCACGCTGCGGGCCTGGGTGGCCTCGGTGTCGCTGTCACACGCCGCGGTGCCGGCCGCGCCGAGCACGAGGGTGAAGGCAAGAAGCAGGGAGGAGGAGGTGCCGTGTGCGTTGCTCATGACTGTGTGACGAGCTGAGCCGTGGCTTTTCCAAATCAACGTAGATATATTTTATGTGCACACAAATCCAACTGCAATGATTGTATAACTGACCTGGAGCGGCGCTCCCGTCCCCGCCATGCCGCACAAAACATCGAGTGACATTGGCAGCCTCGGACCCGTCGACGCGCGTCTCGGGTGCTGCGACAGGATTGGGGGGCGAGGGGGCAAGAGGACCCATTCGGCGCCGCGCTCGCCTCGCCGGATAGACGATGACGGTCGAAGTCGGGGCCTGCCGAACCCAGCCCTCGCACTCCTGCTCCTCGTGTTCCTGCCGCGCGAATCGGCGGGGATGCCCACGGAGCGGCGTCCCTGGCGGCTGGGCCCGCTGTCCTCGGCAGCCCACGGGAGGCGAGTACGGGTGCGGTCAACCGCCACCACCGGCGCGCGCCGGCGCCGTAAAGGTGGGGGGTGTCAGGCCTCCGTCGGTCGGTCCGGGCGAGGGGGCAGGGCCGATGCGAATGTGTATCGTTCGCGGCGACGCGAACTCATAACAATAGGGCGACGCCGCTGATCGCCACCATGACCAGCATGGACCAGCGGACCAGGTTGGGGCCGACGCGCAGCTGCAGCTTGGCCCCGAGCACGCCGCCGGCCATCATGCCGACGGCGAGCACCGCACCCTCGCGCCAGGCCACCTCGCCGGAGGCGGCGAACATGGCGAGGGCGACGACGGTGTACAGGAACACCAGCGCGACCTTGGCGGCGTTGCCCTCGAGCGCCGAGTGGCCGAGCATCGACACGAACAGCGCGACCAGAGGGAAGCCGACGCCGGCCTGCAAGAAGCCGCCGTAGACGCCGATCAGGAGCGCGAGCAGGTAGGCCAGGGGACCGGGGACCCGCGGCTGCGCGGGCGGATGGATGAAGCGTCCGGGGCGGACCAGCAGGATCACGGCCCACAGCAGCAGCACCGCGCCGAACAGCGGCCGCAGCAGCGCGTCGTCGAGTCGGGTCGCCAGCCAGGCGCCGCCGAGCGCACCGGTGCACATCGGCGCGGCCATGCGCAGGATCAGGCCGGAGGGCAGGGCGCCCGCGCGCATGAAGGTCAGCGTCGCGGCCGAGCCGTGGGCCAGCACGCCGATCCTGCTGGTCGCGTTGGCGACCCCGGGCGAGAGGCCCAGGCCGATCAGGATCGGCAAGATGATGAACGAGCCGCCGCCCGCGAGCGTGTTGGCGGCGCCGGCCAGGGCACCCGCGAGCGCCAGCGCGATCGGGCCGGCGATCGGATCGCCGAGCGGCCATGCGACGACCTCGAGCGGGAGCACCGGCGGACCTTATCCGATCGCTCGCCAGCTGTCGCGTCGCGGTCGGGTCCGTGCGAGACTGCGGCGCAGTCGTGGCCTTGACTCGCGCCTTGTTCTCCGCGCCGATCGTCGCCGCCGACTGGTTGCGGCGCCGCTGGCTGCGCCTGCTCGGTCCGCTGGCGCGGCCGATCGTCACGCGTCGCGAGCTGCGGGTCGCGCTCGGCTTCTCGGCGATGATCGCCAGCGCCCTGGTCGCTACTCTGGTCGCGCCGCTGTGGATGCTGATCCTCGGGCCGCTGGTGTGGGGCGTGCCGCATCTGGTCGCCGATCTGCGCTATCTGGTCGTGCGCCCCGGGTATCATCGCCGGCCGTGGTTGTGGGCGCTCGCGGGTGGGCCGCTGGTGTGGGTCGGCCTCGGCGGCGAGCTGTGGTGGGGCTTCCTCGGGGCCGGCGCGGCGGCGCTGCTGGCCCGCGCGCGCCTGCTGCCGCGCTTGCTGGTGATGGCGGCGCTGCTGGCCTGCGGTGCGGGCCTGGCCTGGCTCGGACGGGTCGGCGACGTGGTGTTCGCGCATGCGCACAACTTCATTGCGGTCGGCCTGTGGTGGTCGTGGCGACCGCGGCTGTCGCGACTGCACTGGATCCCGCTGGTGTTGCTGGTGCTGGTGAGTATGTTCTTGCTCGGGGATGTCGCGCTGGGGCTCGCGCGGGCCAGCGGCGGGCTCCAGTGGTTCGGCGGGCGCATGGACCTCGGGTATCAGGTGTGGCGGCTGTCGCCCGGGATCGGGCCGGAGCTCGGGCTGCGGCTGGTGCTGCTGTTCTGCTTCGGGCAGACGATCCACTACGCGATATGGTTGCAGCTGTTGCCCGACGAGGATCGCGAGCGGGCGACACCGACCAGCTTTCGTGCCAGTCATCAGGCGCTGCGCGAGGACCTCGGTGGGTTGGGTTTGGGGGTTGCGGTCGTGCTGGCGCTCGGGCTCGCCGTGTGGGCCGTGTTCGACCTGCTGCATGCGAGCCACGGCTACTTTCGTGTCGCTCGCTTTCACGGCCATCTCGAGCTGATGGCCGGGGCATTGTTGCTGCTCGAGCGGCGACGCTGAGCGCTCGACTCACTTGCTCGGCGCGGGGTGCTTCGCCAGCCAGGCGTCCATGTCGGCCAGCTCGGCCTGCAGATTGGGCTCGTCCGTGGCGTACTTCGCCACGCGGGCGCGGGCGGCCTCGACCAGCGGACGCGCGCGCGCGAGGTTGGTGTCGGCGAGCAGCTTGCCGAGCGTGAAGCCCAGCATCCATGGCGCCTCGCTCGGTGAATCGGCGAGCATTTGCTCGTACAAGGGCAGGAGCCGGGTCTCGAGCTGTTCGGGGCGACCGGCGGCGACGTAGGAGCGGGCCAGGCCGGTGCCGATCGTGTCGAGGGACCAGGGCCTGGGGTCGGTGAGCGTGGCGAGGTCCTCGAGGCAGGCTTCGTAGACCTCGATCGCCTCGGCGTGTTTGCCCTGTGTCACCAGGGCGTGGCCGAGTTCGCCGCGCACGCTCATTGTGTTGACGTGGGTCTTGCCCTCCTTGGCGGCGTGGATCTCGATGGCCTGACGCAGGAGTGGTTCGGCCGCGGCCGGGTCGTCGCGTTGCAGGTACAGCCCGGCCAGACCGCCAAGGTTCAGGGCGAAGTTGCGGTGGCCGCTGTGGCCCGACTTGGCGAGGATCGCCCGGCCGCGCTCGAGCAAGGTCTGGGCGGCCTCGAGCTTTCCGGCGTGCAGGTAGTGCAGGCCCAGGACCGTGGACGAGAGGGCGACGCCGGGGTGCTCCGGGCCGCCGACGCGCTCGTAGGCGGCGATCGCGTCCGACATGTAGCGCTCGGCGGCGACGGGGTCGTCCATGGCGATGTCGTAGGACTCGCCGATCGCCACCAGCGTGCGGGCGATGTCCAGCTCGGCGTGCTGGGCCTCGTAGATGCGCAGGGCCGCGAGGTGATACTCGCGGCCCTTGAGCGCGCGCTTGCGGCCATCGCCGTATTCGGGGACCAGGAAGGCGCCGAGGCCGAGGTTCGAGTCGAGGCGCGCGCGCTGCAGCTCGGTGCCGGTGCGGGTGATCAGCGCCTCGGCGTGGCGGCCCCAGCTCTGCATCACCTCGGGTCGTGACAGGCGGCGACCGGTGACCAGCACCAGCGCGGTGGCGGCGTCGATCGCCACGTCGTGGTGGCCGGCGGCGAGGGCGGTGAAGTAGGCGCGCTCGAGGGCGAGGCGGGCCTCGGCGTATTGACTGTCGAGCTCCAACAAGGTGCCGAGGCGGAGCTCGACCTCGGCGGTGAGCGGCGGATAATTCACGGTCTTGGCGGTCGCTGCGGCCTGCTGGGCGAGGCCGAGGCCCTCGCTGTACTTGCCGACGCGCTCGCGGGTGATGGCCTCGGTGAGCAGGGTGCGCGCGGCCTCGACGAGGCGGGCGGCGTTCGGGTCCGCGGGCGGGCGCAGCTGCTGGCCGACGAAGGCGGGGTCGTTGCAGGACGCGACGGCGGGCAGGTTCAGGGTCAGCTCGGCGGCGTGCTCGACGACCTGGGCGTCGGCCTCGGCGAGCACGGAGGCGGCGGCCGCGAGCGCGTGGCGGCGCTCGGCGAGGCAGGCCATGCGCTGGTCCATCAGCTCGGCGGATTGATCCTTGCGGACGGCGTGACGGATGCAGGCGTCGCGGTGGGCGTCGATCCATTGCGTGGTGTATTCGTCGAGGTGTTTGGCGACGCGCTCGAAGCTCGCCTCGGCGCCTGCGGCCCCGCTCGCCAGCATCGCGTCGTGCACCTGCTGCTTGCGCTCGGGGTTCCACACGCCCGCGGCCTGATGCTCGGCGCCGCTGCAGACGCGCAGCTCGGGGTCGTCGGCGCCGAACCAGCTGCCGGCGCCGGCCGTCAGCGCCGCGCCGACGCCGAGGGCCGCCACCCAGGTCCAGCGCTGGGTCGGGCGCTCGGGCGTCAGGGCCAGCTCGAGCGCGCGCATCGACGGCCAGCGCTGCTCGGGTTCGTGTCGGAGACCACGCAGCACGGCGAGGCGCAGCCAGCGAGGGGCCCGCGAGGCGCTGGTGGGCTCGCGGACCTTGCCGGTCAGCACCGCGGTCATCAGCGAGGGCAGGGTGTCGCCGTCGAAGGGGCGCTCGCGGAACAGGGCCTCGTAGAGGGCGACACAGAACGAGAACTGGTCGCTCTTGGTCTCGACGCGTTTGCCGATGAACTGCTCCGGGGACATGTACGCGGGGGTGCCGAGGACCGTGCCGGTGACGGTGAGCGAGAGGTCGAGGTTCGGGGCCTCGATCGAGGCGGCGAGCGAGGCCAAACCTTCGTCGGTGCGCTCGAGCGCGGCGATGCCCCCGGGGCTGGCGTCGGCGCGGGCGAGGCCGAAGTCGAGGACTCGCACGCGTCCGTCCTCGCCGAGGATCGCGTTGGCGGGCTTGAAGTCGCGGTGGACGAGGCCGGCCTCGTGGGCCGCCGCGAGCCCGGCCGCGGCCTGGCGATAGACGGCGAGCACCTGCTGCCAGCTCGCGGGTCCCTTGCGGTGCCAGGCGCCGAGGGTCTGGCCGTGCACGAACTCCATCGCCACGTAGATCTGGCCGTGGAACATGCCGACCTCGTGGACCGCGGCGATGTTCGGGTGCGAGACGCGGGCCATCGCCTGCGCCTCACGCAGCAGGCGGGCGTTGGCCGAGCCGCTGCTGTCGTCGGGTCGCTCGTTGTTGAGCAGCTTGACGGCGATCTTGCGGTCGAGCTGCTCGTCGTAGGCGATGTAGACGATGCCGGTGCCGCCGCGCCCGAGCTCGCGGATCACCGTGAAGCGGCCGATCTTGCCCGGCAGCTCGGGCTCGTCGAACAGCTTCGCCGCGACCTGCTGCCGGGTCTGCAGGTTGGCGAAGCCACCCTCGACCTCCGGGCGCAGCGCCAGCGCCTGGAGCAGCGCGTTCTGCCGGGTGGTCGGCGTCGCGGTCTGGGCCAGGGCGTCGATGTCCGCGGCGATGCCCGCGGGGCGGACCCGCTGGGTCGGTTCGTCCGGGGCGAGGGTCCGGGGCTCGGTCGGTCTGGACATGCGCGGGGCTCCGAACCACGCAGTCCCCGAGGCTATGCCGGAGATTGCGGCGCGCGGCGGTTTTTTTCGCGCGGAGGGGAGCGGGGGCGTGGGCCCCCGGCAACGTGTCACGCACAAAAATAAACGGCGAGCGCGGGGGTCCGCGCTCGCCGTGCTCTCAAGGATTAAGACTCGTCGAGGACTGGTCGATCAGCCGCGCGCCTCGTCGTGGCCCTTGCCGCGGCCCTTCTCGTGGCCCTCGCCGCGGCCCTTGCCGTGGCCCCAGCCGTGGCCCTTGCCGGGGTGGCTGGTCTTGAAGGCGGTCAGCTCGGCGGCGCTGAGCTTGCCGTCCTTGTCGGTGTCGACCTCCGCGAACTTCTCGGCCATGTGCGGGTGCTCGGCCAGCTCGGCGGCCGTGAGCGCGCCGTCCTTGTCGGCGTCGAACTTCGCCATCATCCGGGCGGCGCGCTCGGCCGGGTCCTTGCCGTGCTTCATCGCCGTGAGCTCGGTGGCGCTGAGCTTGCCGTCCTTGTCGGTGTCGACCTCGGCGAACTTCTCGGCCAGGTGCGGGTGCTCGGCCAGCTCGGCGGCCGTGAGCGCGCCGTCCTTGTCGGCGTCGAACTTGGCCATGAACATCGCGGCGCGCTCGGCCGGGTCCTTGCCGTGCCAGCCCTCACCACGGTCACCGCGGTCGCCCCGCTCGCCGCGCTCGCCCTTGCCGTGGTGGTTCTTCCTCATGGCGTGCAGCTCGTCGCGGGTGAGCTTGCCGTCCTTGTCGGCGTCGATCTCGGCGAACTTGCCCTCGAGGCGAGTGCCCTTGGCCTCCGCGAGCGAGATGGCTCCGTCCTTGTCGGTGTCGAGCTTCTTGAGCCCGCCGCGGCCGTGACCGCGCCCGCCCTCGCCATCCTGCGCGACGGCCTCGTCGTTCGGCTCGGCGTTGTCGGTGTCCTCGCGGTCGCAAGCGCCGAGCATGAGGGCCAGGGGGAGGATGATGAGCGTGGTGATGCGGTTCATGGTGGCGTCCTTCGTTCCGGGGCTATCGACCCCGGCACAGGTTCAGTTATTCCTCGTCCAGGGGGCCCGCGCTCGCCCGTTTACGGGCTCTTTACAGTCGGCAACACGCCGCTCACCTGCGGGCGCAGGCCCGCGCCTTTTCGGGTGACTTGGGCCCTGAAACCCGGGGCCGGGCCGCTTCTGGGCCCGATCCCGGCGACCCCGGCGCGCGCGGCGGTCGGGGTGGGGTTGCGAGGACGCCGCCGTCGTTCGCGGCCGGAGCCCGGTGAATTGGCCGGCGCGGCGGGCCGCCGCGTCATGCTCTGACCGCGAGCATGAGGATATTCGAGCGTCTCAATGGGCGGACATTGTCGCGGCCGCAGGTGTGGCTGCGGACGGCGATCAACCTGTTCGGGCACCGTCGCCGGCGCACGTGGAGCGAGGGCTCGCGCGCACATCTCGAGCTGCGGGCCCTCGACGCCGGACAATTCGCCCGCCTCGCGGACGCCGTCGAGGCGACCTTCGCGGGCCTCGGGGGCATCGGCGGGGTCCACCTCAACGGCCTCGTCGGTCGCGCGATCCTCGAGTTCGATCCGTCGCTGTGGAGCGTCGACAAGCTGGTGACGATCCTCGAGGCGATCGAGCTGCGCCTGCAACTGCACGAGCTGCCCTTCGCCGAGGCGCTGCCCGACTATCCGGCCGACATCGAGCCGCTGCTGCGCAAGGCGGTCGGTCTCGGGGCCGATGTCGTCGGCGTGGTGCTCGGCAGCGGCCTGCGCCTCGCCGGCTTCTCGGCCAGCCGCGCCGGCTTCGACCTCGCCGCGGTGCTGACGATCGTCGACAATACGCCGCGGCTGCGCCAGCTGCTCGTCGATCGACTCGGCAGCGCGGCCACCGAGGTCGGCGTCGGTGTCACCAATGCCTTCGTGCAGGCGGTCGGCGCCGGGCCGCTCGGTCCGCTCGTCGATATGCTCGTGCAGACCGTCAAGCTGCGCGGCGAACGGGCCCGCCGCGCGGCCTGGGTCCGCCGCGAGGCCGAGCTGTGCGCCGCGCCCGGACGTCCGCCGCGCATCGAGCCGCTGCCCGCGTATCAGCGGCCGATCCCGATGCCCGAGAGCATCGTCGAGCGTTACGCCAACGACGCGCTGTTCGCCTCGCTCGGCGGCTTCGTGGTCGGCATCGCCGACACCCACAACCTCGAGTCCGCGCTCGCGCCGCTGTTCGGCGGCCTGCCGAAGGCGGCCCTGCACGGGCGAACGATCTTCGCCGCCGAGCTGATGGTCACGCTCGGGCGCCGCGGCGCGCTCGTGCTGCGCAGCGCGGCCCTCCGTCTGCTCGACCGCGTCGACACGATCGTCGTCGAGGCCGGGGTCCTGCTCGCCGCGGAACAGACGATGGCCAACATCCTGCCCGCACCCGGGGTCGCCCGTGAGCTCGTCGTGCAGCGCGCCGGCATGCTCTTCGATGGGGCCGCCTGGTCTTGTGAACATGTGCTCGAGGACTGGTCGATCGGGCCCGCCCGGACGCCCGCGGAGCTGCCGACGTCGCTTCGGGTCGCGGCCGCGGCCTGGCGCGGGCCCTGCCTCGTGCTCAGGCGCGCCGGCGAGGTCATGGCGCTGGTCCGGCTGCGGCCGGCGCTGCGCCGCGGGGCCGAGGTCTTGCTGGCCAGCATCCGCCGCTCGCGGCTGCACTTCGTGCTGGCGAGCGACGACCCCGCGCTCGCGCGCCTGTTGACGGCGCACGACTGCGTCTCGTCCGCGGGCTTCGCGGACGCGGTCGAGGATCTGCAGCGTCACGGTCGGGTGGTGGCCGTGCTTGCGAACGAATGTTTGCCCGCGCTGGCCCGCGCCGATGTCGGCATTGGTTTGGCGCTGGCCGGCGAGCGCCCACCGTGGAGCGCCGACATCCTGCTGGGCGACGACCTGCGCGACGCGATCTTCCTGGTCGACGCCTGCGTGCTCGCGCGCGAGGTCGCCGAGCAGAGCGTGGTGCTCGCGGGCGTCGGCGCGGCCCTGGGCGCCGCGGTCGCGCTCGGCGGCCTGCGCAAGACCAGGCCGCAGCAGGTGATGCTGGCGACCCACGCGGCCGCCGTCGTCGCCATGGCCAACGGTCTGCGCCAGGCCACCAACCTGTCCCGAAGACCAGCCCCGACGATCAGCGATCCGACCCCGTGGCACCGCCTCGAGGGCAGCGTCGTGCTCGAGCGTCTGGACAGCACGCTGGCGACCGGCCTGGCGGCGCACATCGCCGCGGGCCGGCGTCGCGCTGCGGTCGTGGTGCCCTCGCGTGCGCTCCGCTTCGCCCGCGCGGTCGGCCAGGAGCTGGTCAATCCCTTGACGCCGGTGCTGGTCACCGGCGCGGCGCTGTCGGCGGTGACCGGCTCGCTGCTCGACGCCGGCCTGATCTCCGCCGTCTTCGGCCTCAACGCCGTGATCGGCGGCCTCGAGCGCTACCAGGCCGAGGCGGCGATCCAGTCGATCGAGCGCCGCGAGCGGCCGCTGGTGATGACCCTGCGAGCTGGCCGATGGGACAGGTTATTCGCGGACGCGCTGGTCGAGGGGGACATCGTCGATCTCGAGGCCGGTGAGGTCGTGCCCGCGGATTGCCGCCTGCTGATCGCCGAGGGCCTCGAGGTCGACGAGTCGAGCCTCACCGGCGAGTCGCTGCCGATCGCCAAGGACCCCGCGTCCGCGTACGCGCCGGCGATCGCGGAGCGCTCGAGCATGTTGTACGAGGGCACGGCGATCGCCGTCGGTCGCGCGCGGGCCGTGGTCGTCGCCGTCGGCGCGGACACCGAGGCGCGCCGCGGTCTGTTCGCCTTGCGGGAGATCAGCCCCGAGACCGGCGTCGAGGCCCGCCTGCGCCGGATCACGGAGATGACCCTGCCGCTCGCCGGCCTCAGCGGGGCCATGCTCGTCGGCGCCGGGCTGTTTCGCCACCAGGACATCCATCGCCTGATCGACCTCGGCGTCAGCATGACGATCGCCGCGGTACCCGAGGGCCTGCCGCTGCTCGCCACCGTCGCCCAGCTGGCCGCCTCGCGCCGCCTCTCGCAGCGCGGCGCGCTGGTCCGTAACCCGCGCACGGTCGAGGCGCTCGGTCGCCTCGATGTGCTCTGCGCCGACAAGACCGGCACCCTCACCGAGGGCACGATCCGTCTCCACGGTCTCGCCGAGGACGGCCGCGAGGCCCGCGTCGACGACGGTGCGCTGCCGGCCTGGGCCCTCGGCCTGCTCGCGGCCGGCCTGCGCAGCTCGCCCGGCGTCTCCGAACGCGGCCAGCTGCCGCACCCCACCGACCGGGCCGTGGTCGACGGCGCGGCTCGCCTCGGCGTCACGACGGAGCTCGAGCGCCCGCACTGGCGGCGCCTGCACGAGCTGCCCTTTGAGCCAGGTCGGGGCTACCACGCCGCGCTCGGGGCCACGGGCGAAGGATTATGGTTGTCCGTCAAGGGCGCGCCCGAGGTGCTGCTGCCGCGCTGCGACCGGCGCCGCGTCGCTGAGCGCGTGAGCCCGATGGATGCGCGCGAGCGGGCCGAGGTGCTCGCCCACGCCGAGCGGATCGCGGGCGAGGGTCTGCGGGTGCTCGCGGTCGCCGAGCGCGAGGCCAGCGAGGCCCGCGACCTCGACGACGAGCGCATCGGTCGGCTGATCTTCCGCGGCTTCATCACCCTGAGCGACCCGCCGCGCGAGGCAGCCGCGGTCGCGGTGGCGCGCCTGCAGGCCGCGGGCATCGACCTGATCATGATCACCGGCGATCACCCGCGCACGGCGCGAAGGATCGCCGATGAGCTCGGCCTGCTCGGCGATCGCGGGGTGCTCACCGGACCTGAACTCGAGGACATGTCCGAAGATATCCTCGATCGCACGTTGCCCGCGATCGGGGTGATCGCCCGGGCCACGCCCGCGCACAAGGTCCGGATCGTCAAGGCCCTGCAGCGCGCCGGCCGGGTGGTCGGCATGACCGGCGACGGGGCCAACGACGCCTCCGCGATCCGCCTCGCCGATGTCGGCATCGCCCTCGGCGCCCGCAGCACGCTCGCGGCCCGCGACGCCGCCGACCTGGTGGTGGTCGACGAGCGCATCGAGACGATCGTCGACGCGATCGCCGAGGGCCGGGCGATGTGGTCCTCCGTGCGCGACGCGGTGGCGATCCTCACCGGCGGCAACCTCGGGGAGATCGGCTTCTCCGTGGTCGCCGGCCTGCTCGGCAACGGCTCCCCGCTCAACGCCCGCCAGCTGCTGCTCGTCAACCTGCTGACCGACGTCGCCCCGACCATGGCGATCGCCCTGCGCCCGCCCTCCGCCGAGAGCCTGCGCGACCTGCTCGCCGGCGGCCCCGAGGCGGCGCTCGGCGAGGCCCTCGACCGCGACATCCTGCTGCGGGCGATCACCACCGCCACCAGCGCGGGCGCGGCCTGGCTGGTCGCCAACCTGCTGCCCGGCGGTCGGCGGGGCGCCCCGACCGTCGCCCTGCTCGCGCTGGTCGGCACGCAGCTCGGTCAGACCCTCGTCAGCGGCCAGCGCACGCCCGAGGTACTCGCCGCCAGCCTCGGCTCCGCGGCCCTGATGCTGGCGATCGTCGAGACCCCGGGCGTGAGTCACCTGTTCGGCTGCGTCCCGATCGGCCCGGTCGGCCTCGCCATCGCCGGGGTCTCCTCCACGCTGGCGACCTGCGCCTCGCTGATCGCCCCGCCGATCGTCGAGGTCTTGCGACGACGCCTCGCGCTTCGCCACCACGAGCGCGAGGCCCCGCCGGTCGACGTCGAGATCAAGCTCGGCCCCGACGTCCCGGACCCGGGCCCCGCAGAGCGATGACCGCGGTCTCCAGCGGAGAGACGCAGGTGCAGACATGGCCGTGCCGGGCCCGCGCCGGCTGCCGAGGCCGACGGACGGTACGCGTGCGCTTGCTCTCGGACGGCCCGGTCGTCGAGGCGCCACCCGCGTTACACTGCGACGACGCATGCGCTGGCTCGTCGGCGACATTCAGGGTTGTGCCCGCGAGTTCGAGCGCCTGCTGGCGCAGATCCGCTTCGACCCCGCACGCGACGAGCTGTGGTGCCTCGGGGACCTCATCAATCGGGGACCAGAATCGCTCGCCACCCTCCGCATGTGGCGTGACGTCGGCGGGCGCGGCGTGCTCGGCAATCACGATACCTACGCCCTGCTCACACGCAGCGGGCGCTGGCCGCGCAAGCAGGACACGCTCGCCGAACTGTTCGCCGCGCCCGACGGCGACGAGCTGCTCGCCCGCCTGCGCGCCATGCCCGTGCTCGCCCACCTGCCCGGTCCACCGCAGTGCGCCGAGCCCGATGTCTGGGTCGTGCACGGCGGCCTCGACCCGCGCTGGACCGACCTCGCCGCCGTCGCCGCCGCGACCAATCCTTCTCCCCACGACGACGACTGGTTGACCAGCCCGACCGTCAACTTAGCGACCCGCGTGCGCTGCTGCACCGCGGCCGGCGAGCGCAGCAAGTTCGACCGCGACCCGGCCCAGTGCCCGCCGCCGTTTCGCCCCTGGGACCAGTTCTACCGCGGCGCGGCGCTGGTCGTGCACGGCCACTGGGCGTGGCGCGGCCACTACCGCAACCCGCCGGGCGGCCCGCGCACGATGGGCCTCGACTCTGGCTGTGTGTACGGCGGCGAGCTGACGGCCTGGTGTCAGGACGAGGACCGCATCGTCCAGGTCAAGGCGGCGCGGGCCTACTGACCGCCGCTGCGGCGGTCCTTCACATCGGGATGCTGCACACGCCGACATCCTCGTAGCCGGGCGGGGCCATGCCGGCGTCGAAGAAGGGCACGCACTCTTGCTGGGGCGCGCCGCTGCAGTTGGCGCCGCCGATCGTGAGGTCGCAGTACTCGCTGCAGCAGCCGGCGGTCTCGCAGCCGGGCACCGACTGGGAGGGCGCGCAGAACAGGCCGGTGTCGCAGACATTCACGAAGGCGCAGTCGTCCCCGTACGAGCCCATGTCGCCGCTGGCGTCGGTGTCACAGATGAACACGCCCTGGCCCGGCAGGCAGATCTGCCCCAGAGGACAGGAGGGGGTCAGCGGATCACAGGACTGCAGGCACAGGATCAGCGCGCCGCCGTTGCTGATGTCGCAGACCAGCCCGTCGGGGCACTGCGGCGCTTCCTTCGCGCCCTGGCACATCGACAGGCAGCGACCATTGTTCATCTCGTCGAGGTCCCAGCAGACCAGGCCGAGGTCGCAGTCGTCGTTGCCGCTGGCGACCGGCCCCTCGATCTTGCAGTCGTCGCCGACCTGCCCCGGCGTCCCGTCGATCGGCACACAGCGGGCCGAATCGTGGATCCCGTCGGCGTTCTCGTCGTAAGGCGCGCACTTGCTGCCGGCGGCGCAGTCTTGCAGCCACAGATCGCACTCGGCCGCCTCGCCCCCCGCGCTGGTGGTCGGGGCGGCGCTGGTGGTCGGGGGCCCGTCCGTGCTGGTGCCCTCGGCGCTCGCCCCGGTCGTCTGCCCCCCGCTCGAACCCGCCGTGCCGTCGTCGCGGTCGAATTGCACGCAAGCGCCGGCGCCCAGCACCAAAACCAACCCCCATGCCTGTCGCTTCAACGCCCGCACGCTCGGCTCCTGCGGGCCGCCGAGCCGCGCCCGCCGACCCTAGCACGCCCGCCGCGGCCGCGTTCCCCCCTGCTCGCGGACCCCGCAGATCGCGCCGCTGCGTGGGGAAGCGCTCGCCAGACCGTCCCTGTGGGCCTCCTGGCCGGCCCCGCGGGCGCGCCTGGACCGCAAAGCTTGGTACAATCCCACGCCTTGTTCGGAGAGCCCCCCAGTTCGACCTACCCCCTGCGACCCGCCGTGAACGCGGGCCCATGCCAGAGGATTTGCCCCCGCTCTTGCTGCTCCTGCCCCGGTCTTGAGGCGTTCGAGGAGCGCGCGCGGCGATGAACGAACTGCTCGGCTTCCTCACGATATTCGTGCTGGTGCTGTTCAACGGCTTCTTCGTCGCGGCGGAGTTCGCTCTGGTCAGCGTGCGACGGACTCGCATCGATCAATTGGCGAACGAGGGCAGCTCGCGCGGTCGATTGACGCAGCGGGTGCTGAAGGACCTCGACCTCTACATCGCCGCGACCCAGCTGGGCATCACGATGGCGAGCCTCGGCATCGGCTTCCTCGCCGAGCCGGCGATCGAGCACCTGGTGCGCCCGACGCTGCTCGGCTGGGGCGTGCTCGAGGCCAACGTCACCACGATCTCCTTCGTCATCGCGTTCTCGGTGTCGACCGCGCTGCACATCGTGTTCGGCGAGCTGGCCCCGAAGTCGCTGGCGCTGCAGCGCTCCGAGCAGGTCTCGCTGGCGGTGGCGATCCCGATGCTGGTGTTCGCCACGGTGTTTCGCCCGGTGATCTACGTCCTGAACGCGACCGGCAACGGGGTCGTGCGCCTGCTCGGCCTCAAGCCGGTGACCGGCCACCACACCGCCCACTCCGAGGAGGAGATCCGCATGATCGTCTCCGCCTCGCGCCAGGAGGGCGTGCTCGAGGAGCAGGAGAAGGAGCTCCTCAACAACGTCTTCGACCTCTCGGACACGCCGGTGCGCGGCATCATGACCCCGCGCGTCGACATGATCGCCATCGAGGAGAACGCCCCGCTGCGCCGCCTCATGCAGCTCAACGAGGAGCACGGCTACTCGCGCGTCCCGATCTATCGCGACACGACCGACAACGTGATCGGCGTCGCGTATATCGGCGACATCCTGCGTCACCTCGACCACCTCGACACCGTCACGGTCGGCCAGATCTCGCGCCCGACCGTGTTCGCGCCGGAGAACATGAAGGTCCTCGACCTGTTCCCGCTGCTGCAGCGCGCCAAGACCCACATGGCGATCGTCGTCGACGAGTTCGGCGGCACCGCCGGCGTCGTCACCCTCGAGGACGCCGTCGAGGAGGTCGTCGGCGAGATCTACGACGAGAACGACGACGAGGAGGACGAGAAGCTGTTCACCCTGCTCGAGGACGGCTCGTATCTGTTCGACGCCACCATCAATTGCAGCGAGGTGGAGAAGGTCCTCGGCGTCGACCTCGACGACGAGATCCAGGGCAACTACGAGACCCTCTCGGGCTTCCTGTTCCACCAGTTCGAGTACATCCCGCGCCAGGGCGAGGAGACCACCGCCGCCGGCTGGACCTTCCACGTCGCCGACGCCGACGAGCGCCGCGTGCTCAAGATCCGCGCGTTTCGTCCCGACAGCAACCCGAACCTGACGACCACGTCGCCGGGCTGAGCGCCCGCGGGGCGGACACGAGCGCGCACTGGCGCGCATGCTGATGAACCGGGCCCCCGGGCCCGATGCGCGCCCCCGATCGTCGAACCGTGATACGGTCGGCCGGAGTCGTATGATCATTTTCGGCGCGCGAGGGGTCACGTATACGCAGGCGAAGGGCACATTCTACTGTCCAGGCTGTGATCGTGAAGGGGTGGAATACAAGCATCAGCGCAGTCGGCGATTCGTCACGCTGTACTATGTGCCGCTGATCCCCCTCAAGTCGCTGGGTGAGTACATCGAATGTCAGGTGTGCCAGAACACCTACCAGCTCGGGGTGCTGAAGGCCACCGCGGCGGAGCACCGCGCCTTCGAGGCCGAGTTCCAGCTGGTCATCAAGCGGGTCATGATCCTGATGCTGCTCGCCGATGGTGTCGTCGCCGACGCCGAGCTCGAGGTCATTCGAAGGATCTACCTCAAGCTGTCGGAGATCGACCTGTCGCTCGAGGACCTGCGCCTCGAGGTCGAGGCCGCGCGCCAGGACGTCGCCGACGTGCTCGTTTACCTCGAGCGCAACGGCAAGGTGCTGAACGCCCGCGGCAAGGAGCTGGTCATCAAGTCCGCCTTCCTGGTCGCCACCGCCGACGACCAGTTCGCGGACAAGGAGCGCCAGCTGCTCGCCGACATCGGCAAGACCCTCGAGCTCTCCAACGCCCAGGTCCAAACGATCCTCGGGCCCCTGAACCGCGGCTGAGCCGGGGCAGGCGACGATGGTCCTGCGCTGGCCGATCCTCGCGGCTGCCGCGGCCCTGCACGCGCTGCTGGTGCTGGTCCCGGCGTGGTTGCTCGCGGTGGTCTTGACCGATGGTGAGGCGCCGCGGCTCTCGCTCGCCGGTGGCGGCTTGCTGCTGCTGGCCAGCGGATGGGGCGTGCTCGAGGCGCGCTGGACCTCGGCTGCGGGCGACGCCGGGGCGCGGGGGCGGGAGCCGGCGCTGCAGGGCGTTTTGCTGTGGTGGCTGATGGTGTGCGCCACGAGCACGCTGTTGATCGGCCCGGGCTCGTGGTACGGCGCGGCGCTGGTCGGTGTGGGCATTGGGTTGCGGCTGGCCGCGATCGTGAGCCTCGGCGCGCAGTTTCGGACCCGCCTCGAGGGCGCGCCGGGCCAGCGCCTGATCACGACAGGTTTGTATGCGTGGGTCCGGCACCCCTCGGAGCTCGGCAATGTCGGCATCATCCTCGGCCTCGCCGCGCTCGCGGATGTTGTGCCGGGGGTCATGCTGGTGGCCGGCGCGGCGCTATTGCTCGCGGTCTATCGCGTGCGCCTCGAGGACGCCGCGCTCGCCCGCAGTCATGGCGCGCGCTTCAGGGCTCATTCGGCGGCCGTGGGCGCCTGGCTGCCGCTGCGCGCCTGTGTCTCGCGGATGCTCGGTCGATAGATTCGGGTGATCCACCGAATCATCCGAATCATACGACTGCGCCGCGGCAGACGATGCGCACGGCGACGCGCATATGTTCGTGGTATTCGGCGGGGCCGGCGACGCGGTGCTTCAGGCCATAGGAGGCCGCGTACAGGTGCTCGGCGAGGTCCTTGGCGGACAGTCCGGCGGGCTTCCAGCGCGCGGCCACGCCACTGGTGCGCAGGGCGCGGGCGACGTCGGCGACGAGGCCTTGCTCGAGCTCGTCGACCACGGGGCCGATCAGCTCCGCCGAGGTCGCCAGCAGCTCGCTCATGTGCTCGGCGCCCGACCGGCCGATCTCGCCGCAGTGCAGGGCCGCGAAGGCGCCGAGCAGCCGGTCCTCGATGCTCGGGTCGTCCTGCGCGAGCGCGGCCCGGCTGGCCGCGCGCACATTGGCGATCATTTGCAGCAGGGCCTCCTTAAAAATTGCTTCCTTGGTCGGGAAGTGGAGATAGAGGCCCTGGCGCGACAGGCCCGCGGCGCGGGCCAGGTCGTCCATCGACGTCTTTTTAAAGCCGTAACGAAGGAACACCCCCGCCGCGGTCGCGACGATCGCCGCGCGCCGGGCTTTGGCCGCCTCGGAGGCGGCCCTGTCGGGGGTCTCGACCATCGCTTCAGGCCGCCGTCCGCCGGGCCGTCGGTGCGGCGAGCGGGAAGGCCACGCCCGTCAAGGTCTCGCTGATCTGCCACAACCGGGCCGCGACCGCCTCGTCCTGCGCGGGCTTCGGGATGCGGGCGGGCACCGGCGGGCCGCTGACCTCGAACAGGCCTTTGGGGCCCCAGTACGTGCCGCCCTGCGCCGCCGGGTCGGTCGCCGCGCGCAGCGTCGGCATGGCGCCGCCGGCCGGCTTCATGGCGAAGAGGGGGTTGAGCAGGCGGACCCAGGCGGTCGTGCGCTGCAGGTCGGTGGCGGTCCAGCCGGGGTGGGCCGCGGTCGCGCGCACCGGCGAGCCGGAGGCCGCGAGCCGGCGCTGCAGCTCGAGCGCGAACATCATGTTGGCGAGCTTGCTCTGGCCGTAGGCGGCCCAGGGGCGATAGGGGCGGCGCTCCCAGTTGAGGTCGTCGAAGTCGATCTTGCCGGCGCGCTGGGCGGTGCTGGCGACGACGACGACGCGGGCGCCGGGCGTGCGCTGGATCAGGGGCATGAGCCGGCCGGTGAGCGCGAAGTGGCCGAGGTGGTTGGTGCCGAACTGCAGCTCGAAGCCCTGCTTCGTGCGGCCGAGCGGCGGCACCATCACGCCGGCGTTGTTGATCAGCAGGTCGAGGCGCTCGTGGCTGGCGGCGAAGTCGGCGGCGAAGCTGGCGACGCTGTCGAGGTCGGAGAGGTCGAGGGTGGCCAGGGTGGCGGTGCCCCGCGGCTGCTCGGACTGGATGTGCTCGAGCGCGGCCTTGCCCTTGTCGGGGTTGCGGCAGGCGAGCACGACGGTCGCGCCCTTGAGGGCCAGCATGCGGGCGGTCTCGAGGCCGAGGCCGGTGTTTGCGCCGGTCACGATGGCGGTGCGGCCGGTCTGATCAGGGATGTCGTCGAAGGTCCAGGCGGTCATGCGAGAGCTCCAGGCTCGGGTGGGCAGAGAGGACCAACTTTACAACGGGTGTCGGGTCTGTCAAGCGCGTCAAGGATGACAAGGTGATGGAAAGATCGCGCTCAGAGGCCCGGGCCCTGCTCGGCGAGCAGGTAGGCCATCAGGGCCATCGCGGCGGTGTTGCGGGCGAGGTGGTCGGGGTCGATCTTGTCGAAGGTGTCGGCCGGGCTGTGGTGGAGGTCGAAGTAGAGGCTCGCGTCCGGGTGCAGGCCGAGGCTGAACACCCCGTCCTTCGTCAGCGGCGAGATGTCCGCGCCGCCGCCGCCGACGGTGAACTGGCTGGCGCCGAGGGCCTGGAACAGCTGGGCCCAGCCCTGAAGCTGCGCGATCTGGGCGGGGGTGCCGGTGTAGCCGAAGCCTCGCGGCGCGCCGGCGCCGGAGTCGGCCTCGATCGCGGCGGCGTGCTTCTCCTTGCCGTGGGCCGCGTGGTAGGCGAGGCCGCCGCGCAGGCCGTTCTCCTCGTTTGTGAACAGGACCACGCGGATGGTCCGGCGGGGGATGAGGCCGAGCTCGACCAGCATGCGGGCCGCGTCCATGGCCATGACGCAGCCGCTGCCGTCGTCGGTGCTGCCGTCGCCGATGTCCCAGGAGTCGATGTGGCCGCCGATGACGACGACCTCGTCGGGCAGCTCGCGGCCGCGGATCTCGGCGATCGCGTTGGCGCTGACGGCGTCGGGCAGCAGCCTGGCGCCGAGGGACAGCTCGACCGTGACCTTCTCGCCGCGGGCGACGAGGCGGCTCAAGAGCTCGGCGTCCTCGAGGGTCAGCGCGGCGCCGGGGATCTTCGGCACGCCGTCGGCGTAGCGCAGCGCGCCGGTGTGGGGCGTGCGCAGGCTCGAGGCGGTGACCGAGCGGATCAGCACCGCCTTCGCGCCGACCTTCGCGGCCTCCACCACGCCGTAGCCGCGGATCTTCACGGTGGCGCCGTAGCCGGTCTCCTGATGCTCGTGGTCGAAGCTCGGCATCGGCTGATTGATGACGACGATCTTGCCTTTCAGGGCCGCGCCGCGGGTGGCGATCTCGTCGAGGGATGTGACCACCGCGATCTCGCCGCGCAGCACTCCTTTGGTGCCGACCGTGCCGCCGAGGCCGAGGATCACCAGCGGGCGATCGATCGGTCCGACGACCCGCGCTCGCTCGGCGCCGCGGACCCAGTGCGGCACCATCACCTTCTCGCGGCGCGCGTCGGTCAGGCCGTCCTCGCGCATCGTCTTGACCGCCCAGTCGATCGCCCGCTCGAGCGCGGCCGAACCACTGAGGCGGTGCCCGTAACGGTCCGACAGCGTCTCCAGGCGCTCCCAGCCGCGGCGGCGGCCGACCGCGGCGGCCGTCAGCTTCTCGGCCGCGCTCACCAGCGTCGCCGGCAGCTCCGGCGGCGGCGGCAACGAGGGGGTCGGCTCGCGCGCGGGCAACAGCGGGCCCGGTCGCACCGCCGAGGGCTGCAGCGGCTCGGGCGGGGGTCGTTGCAGGTTGGCCGCGCCGGGCGGCACCGAGGTGCCGCGGACCACCGGCGCCTGTGAGGCGGCCGGACGACAGGCGAGTGGCGCGACGACCATTGCCAGCAGCAGCGCGGCTGTCCCCGCCGGTCCAGACATCCGTGATCCTCGCTCGCCGCCGCGCTGCATCGCGCTGCTATAGCGCCCCGGGGCGGCGCCGTGCAAGCGCCGCAGGTCCGCGCTCGTGGGGGCGATGGGCTTGACGGCATGTCGGCTTCGCGGCGATGAATGCGTGGCATGAAGCTCTATTTCAGCCCCGGTGCTTGCTCGCTCTCCCCCCACATCGCCCTGCGCGAGGCCGGCCTCGAGTTCGAGCTGTCTCGCGTGGACTTCGCCACCAAGAAGACCCGCGACGGCGAGGACTTCATGGCCGTCAACCCCAAGGGTCTGGTGCCGACGCTGCGCCTCGACAGCGGCGAGATCCTCACCGAGGGTCCGGCGATCGTGCAGTACATCGCCGACCTGCGCCCCGAGTCCGGCCTCGCGCCGGCGGCCGGGACCATGGCCCGCGTGCGCCTGCAGGAGGCGCTGAACTTCATCTCCACCGAGCTGCACAAGGGCTTCTCCCCGCTGTTCAGCAAGGAGTGCCCGGACGCGTGGAAGGAGGTCGTCAAGACCAAGCTCGCCGCCGCCTTCGCCGAGGTCGACCGCACGCTCGCGAAGCAGCCCTACCTGACCGGTGACACCTTCACCGTCGCCGATGGTTATCTGTTCACGGTCGCCAACTGGACCAAGTATGTCGGCCTCTCGCTCGAGACCTGGCCGCACGTGGCCGCGTTCGTCGCTCGCACCGCCGAGCGTCCGGCCGTGCACGCCGCGCTCGAGGCCGAGGGCCTGCTGCGCGTCCGCGCCTGAGCGTCGTGGTCCGTGAAGCGCTCCCATCGT
>ERZ795056.2228-NODE-2228-length-21817-cov-9.019346_pt1 | contig 21817 bp, 15 predicted proteins | sample MGYA00375140_ERZ795056 | MGnify/ENA primary metagenome ERZ795056 (study PRJEB30185, sample SAMN05720227) | activated sludge metagenome | isolation source: Anaerobic digester | place: USA | collected 2015-03-09 ... | reverse complement strand
CATGGGGATTTGGCCTCGATGCAGGCATTCAAATGCACGGTGAAAAATGGCATGCTGGTCTTGTAGCCAGGGATATCACTACCACGTTCAATGCCTGGTCATTCAAGTTTACCGAAAAGGAAAAAGAAGTGCTGTACCTCACAAACAATGATATCCCGGTACGATCTACTGAATTAACTGCTCCCAGGCTGGTGCTTGGTGGAGGATATAATTTCAGGCTTGGGAAATCGGTAAACCTGCTGGCAGAAGCCAATGCAGATTTTACATTCGATGGAAAACGAAATACAATACTGAGTTCCGATCCCATCAGCATCGACCCGCATATCGGGCTCGAAGCTTCGCTGAAAAACCAGTTCTTCGTTAGGGCAGGTATCACCAATTTTCAACGGGCCCTGGCCGATGAAGATACCCTGAACCAGAAAAAAGTGTGGATATACCAGCCAAGCCTTGGTGCAGGATTCCGCATCAACAACGTAATGATCGATTATGCTTTTTCAAACCTGGCAAACCAGGAAAATCCATTATATACCCACGTAATTTCTTTACGTATTAATTTTATAAAGAAGAACGAAGATTAATTTTAATTCAACATCATCATGATGAAAAAAATACTTTTACCTGTTTTGTTATTCATGGCATTTGCCGTGCAGGCCCAGCATAACAATAGCTGGATAGATTATAGCAAAACCTATTACAAATTCAGGCTGGCAAAAGATACCTTGTGCAGGATTTCGCAACCGGCACTTGCAGCAGCCGGATTAGGCTCGGTACCGGCCGAACAGTTCCAGCTTTTTCGCAACGGGCAGGAAGTTCGTTTATATACTTCTGTTAGTACCGGCACCATGAGTACAGCAGATTATATTGAATTCTGGGGCCAGATGAATGATGGCAAACCCGATAATCAATTATACCGCAATCTCGATTTTCAGTTATCAGATAAATACAGCCTGGAAACAGATACTTCCTGTTATTTTTTAACAGTGAATCCTTCGGGTACAGCCCTCCGTTATATCAATGCGGCCAACCCTTCTCCAGGTTCGGCAACACCTGACGCATATTTCATGCGCAGCATTGATGTACATTATAAAAACCAGATCAGCAGGGGTTATGCCAAAGTGGTAGGTGAGTATATTTATTCTTCTGCATACGATGAGGGAGAAGGCTGGGCAAGCAATAACATTGCACCCTGCTGCGACCTTGCGCAGGAATTCTTTAACCTGAATGTGTATACAGCAGGTCCGCCAAATAGTCTAACGGTGAGGGTTAACACTTTTGGCAATGCACCGAACGACCGGAATGTTCGCATCAAATTATACCAGAACGATGTAACCGCAGCTCCGTATGGTACAGCCGTGAACATGCCATTTTTCAGTTACCGTAAAATAAACCTTCAGAACCTGCCATTGTCTTTATTGCAAAGCACATCTTACCTGCCCATTTATGTTGGCAGTACATCGGCAGCGCCACTCGACCGTATTACCGTTTCTACCATAGGCATTACGTACCCGGCTACTTTCGATTTTGCGAATCAACGATATTTTTCATTTGAATTAGCACCGGCTCCTGCAGGAAACTTCTTGCAGATCAGTAATTTTAATTTCGGCGCTACTGCACCTGCACTTTATGACATGACTTCGGGAACCCGTTATGTTGGTGATGTACTTACAACTCCCGGGAAAGTGCAATTTGTATTACCTCCATCACTTGACATTCGCCAGATGATGCTGGTGAATGAAGAGTCGCATCAACCCATCAGTGGATTTACGCCTAAACAGTTCATAAACTATGGTGATGCCGCCAACCAGGGCGATTATGTGATCATCACGCACCCTACGTTGTTTAACGATGGTAGTGGAAATAATTATGTAGATCAATACAAACAATACCGCAACTCCATCCAGGGTGGAAGCTTTAATACAAAAGTGTATGACATCAATGAGCTTACCGACCAGTTTGCATTTGGTATCAAACATCACCCGGGTTCTGTAAGGGATTTTATCATGTATGCAAATGAACAGTTTGCGGTAAAACCAAAATATGTTTTCATCATCGGTCGCGGTATCAATTATATAGATCAGAAAACTTTTGAAACAAACCCGATCACCGATAAACTGAACCTGGTCACTGCCTTTGGCTGGCCTGCATCTGATCAATTACTGGCTTCTACGCCTGGTACCGTGATGCCGGTTGTTCCCATTGGAAGACTGGCTGCGATCAATGGTGGTGAAGTAAATAATTACCTGCTGAAAATTCAGCAGTATGAACAAGCCCAACAATCGCCTTCCTCGTCAATTAACAGCAATGGCTGGATGAAAAATATGATCCATGTTGCTGGTGGCAAAGACAGTTCAGAGAATGCCATTTTCTATAATTACCTAAATGCTTACAAAGCCATCGCAGAAGATACTTTGTATGGTGGAAATGTAGAAACTTTTACCAAAACCTCAACGGGTGCGGTGCAGCAGGCCAATAGTCAGCGCATCGAACAATTGTTTAACCAGGGACTTGGTTTCATTGGATATTTTGGTCACTCTTCTGCAAACACGTTTGAGTTTAACCTCAGCAATCCCGAGATATATAACAATGCCGGTAAGTATCCATTCTTCAATGTGAGTGGTTGCAGCGCTGGTAATTTTTATATTTTCGATCCACTGCGTTTATCCGGCAACCTGTCGTTGTCTGAGAAGTATGTATTGGCCAACCAACGCGGTAGTATTGGCTTCCTGGCCGATACGCATTTTGGTATCCCGCCATTCCTTAATTCCTATAACACTTCATTTTATAGAGCATTCGGTCGTTCGATGTACGGCAATACCGTGGGTAACCAGATCGTGAGCGTGATTCAAAGCCAGGGCGGTGCAAACACGGGGCTTGATTATTTTACCAGGATCCATCTCGAAGAAGTAACACTTCATGGTGATCCTGCCGTGAAAATTAACACGTTTGAAAAACCCGATTACGTGGTCGAAGATCAACTGGTAAAAATCAGTCCGAACATTATTTCCGTTGCTGATAATAATTTCAAGGTGAATGTGAAGATGCTCAACATTGGCAAGGCGATCTCTGATTCCATGTGGGTTTCTGTAAAAAGAAAATTACCCAACGACAGCATCAGGGTATTATACGATCAATTGATCCCTGCTACCAAATTCTCTGATTCATTGGAACTAACGGTGCCGATTAACCCCACTTCTGATAAAGGGCTAAACCAGATCATTGTGAACCTGGATCATACCGGCAGGATCGACGAATCAAACGAAGCCAATAATACCGTTACCAAAGATTTTTATGTATTTGAAGACGAGCTGAGGCCCTCTTACCCTTATAATTACTCCATTGTAAACAGGCAGAACATTACTTATGTTGCCAATACTGCCAATGCACTCAGCGGTCAACGCGATTATGTAATGGAAATTGATACTACCGAATTATTCAACTCGCCGTTTAAGAAAATTTACAATAAGAATGGAATTGGTGGCATCATTGAATTTACTCCAACCAATATAACCTTTACAGATAGTACCGTTTATTATTGGAGAGTAGCCATGGTGCCTTCAGGTACGGCCAATTATATCTGGAATAGTTTCTCTTTTGTGTATTTACCCAATAGCAGCCCTGGTTTCAACCAGTCACATTATTTCCAGCATCTTAAATCAACGTACAATAACATCAACCTTGATGATGACCGGAAGTTCCGTTTTAAACAGGTGGCAAGAGAACTTACGATCCGTACAGGTTTGTATCCATTCTATAATTATGATAAGATCAATGTGAACCTCGATTTCGATCAACTGGAATTATATGGATGTGGTTACAGCAATATGCAGTTCTATGTGTTTGATACCGCTACGCTCATGCCATGGAGAAACCGGAATGTAAGTCCTACGAATGGTTTGTATGGCAGTCGCAGGGTTTGTCCAAACGGTGCTACTCCAAACGATTCTACCAGGGCATTCTTTGAATTCATTTACAGCGATGCTGCTCATCGTAAGAGTGCCATGGATTTTATTGATCTCATCCCCAATGGCATGTATGTGGCCATTACCAACCTGGGTCGCCAGTTTGTGAATACTTCATTTATCAATCAATGGCAGAACGATACGCTTACACTGGGTTCTGGTAATTCACTTTATCATAAGTTGAAAACGATCGGCTTTACAGAGATCGATAGTTTTTATCATAACCTTCCGTTCCTTTACTTCTTCAAAAAGGGAACCACCAGTTTCACCCCCACGCAGGTGATGGGTCCACAGGATACTTCTTATATCGATGAGTCATTTACTTTGAATACAACCAGTACCATTGGAACCATAGAATCGCCTGTATATGGCCCGGCCCGTACATGGCAATCGCTTCATTGGCGTGGAACCACAACAGATCCGCTACCCATGACCGATAGTGTGAAAGTGCAGGTATGGGGTGTGAGGGCAAATGGTACTTCTACATTATTATCAACCGTTGCGCCTTCTGTTGATACGAGTTTAAGCTTTGTAGATGCACAATTGTATCCTTATGTAAAACTGGTGATGATCAATAAAGATCTCGTTAACATCACACCAAATCAGTTAAGATACTGGCGGTTGAACGCAGAGTTTGTACCCGAAGGGGCGGTGTCGCCCAATATCCTGTTTACGATGAAAGATTCGGTTGAACAGGGTGAACGCATCGATTTTGCGCTGGCATTTAAAAACATCAGCCAAACAAGTTTCGATAGCATGAAGATCAAATTCATCATCACCGACCGAAACAATGTGCCTCATACATTGTCTGTACCTAAAGGAAAGATACTGGCAGGGGGTGATACGTTGTCGCTGCATTATTCCATCGACACAAGGGATTACCCAGGCAACAATACTTTGTTCGTGGATTTCAATCCCGACAATGACCAGCCCGAACAGTATCATTATAACAATGTATTGTATAAAGATTTTTATGTGAAGGCTGATAATTTTAATCCTTTGCTGGATGTAACTTTTGATGGCGTACATATTCTTAACCGGGATATCGTAGCGTCCAAACCGCATATCCTTGCCCGGTTGAAAGATGAAAGCCGGTTCCTTGAAATGAAGGATACCGCATTGTTAAAAGTGATGGTTCGTTATCCCGACCAGAGTTTGCAGAATGTTTATTTTGGCGACATACTTCGTTTCAACCCGGCCAACCTGGCTGCAGGAGAAAATACGGCCAGTATAAATTTTGATCCTTATTTCCCGGAAGACGGAGAGTATGAACTCATCGTGTCGGGTAAAGATGCATCAGGAAATAAAGCGGGTGAACTGGAATATCATATTGTATTCAATGTGATCAACAGGCCGATGATTTCTAACATGTTTAACTATCCTAATCCGTTTACAACTTCAACAGCATTTGCGTTTACGGTAACGGGTAGTGAAGTACCACAGAATATCCGCATCCAGATATTGACCATCACCGGTAAAGTGGTAAGAGAAATTACAAAGGCGGAACTCGGTAACATTCACATCGGCAACAACATCACCGATTTTAAGTGGGATGGAACGGATATGTATGGCGCAAAACTTGCCAATGGTGTTTATCTCTATCGTGTACTTACCAACCTCAATGGAAAACGACTCGATAAATTCGATGGTAAAAATGCAAATGGACAGGTGATCAACAGCAGTGTGAGCGGCACCGATGTGTATTTTAACAAAGGGTACGGTAAAATGTACCTCATGCGATAAATTTTTTCTTATATCGGAAATGAACGAAAGGCTGCAAACTGTTTGCAGCCTTTTTTAGTTTTACTTTGCAATAAGAACTTATAACATGGCAAAAATAGCAATCAATATAGCAACAGGCAGTCTGCAAAAGGAAGAGATCATTGTGGGGATCGACCTGGGCACCACCAATAGTTTGATCGCCATCATTCATCCCGAAACAAAACAGCCGGTAGCATTAAAAGAACACAACAGTGCATCTTTGGTGCCATCGGTGATTTATTTTGATGAGGCTGGTAATGTAACGGTTGGCGAAGAGGCACGCGACCACCTCATTACATCACCTCATCAAACCATTTTTTCGGCGAAGCGTTTAATGGGAAAATCTTACCAGGACTTAAAAAATCATGCATCCTTTTTTACCTATAAGATCATCGATGACAATTCGGAGAGCCTGGTAAAAGTGCAGGTAGCTGATAAATTCTATTCCCCGGTTGACCTCTCTTCTTTTATTCTGAAAGAATTGAAGCATCGTGCCGAACACATCCTGAAAACACCTGTGAATAAAGCCGTGATCACCGTGCCCGCCTATTTTAACGATGCACAGCGACAGGCAACCCGCGATGCAGGAAAGCTGGCAGGGCTCGACGTACTCCGCATCATCAATGAACCAACAGCAGCAAGCCTGGCATATGGTATCGGGCTCGATAAAAGTGAAGAAAGCATCATTGCAGTGTACGACCTCGGTGGAGGCACATTCGACATATCTATTTTAAGAATAACCGGGGGCATTTTTGAAGTACTGTCTACTAACGGTGACACATACCTGGGTGGCGATGATTTCGACAATGCCATTGTAAAACATTGGGCTGCAGAATCAGGGATCAGTGATGAAGATCTGCAGGCAAATAAATCGCTGGCGCAGGCTTTACGCCTGGAGGCGGAAGCTGCTAAAAAATATTTATCAGACAATGATGTATTTGAAACCGTACTGCATGGCGATCCATTGGTTTTGTCGAAAAAAACATTTGAAGAACTCATTGCAACTTTTGTGAATACCAGCATTTCCTGTTGCCGAAAGGCGTTAAAGGATGCTTCCCTGGAACCAAAAGACATCGGCACGGTAGTGATGGTAGGAGGCAGTACCCGTGTGCCATTGGTGAAAAAATCGGTGAGTGAATTTTTTGGCAGAACCGTAAATGATTCGGTTAATCCCGATGAAGTTGTTGCATTGGGTGCCGCCATACAGGCCGATATCCTTGCAGGTAACAACCGTGACCTGTTGCTGCTGGATATTACTGCATTGAGCCTCGGTATAGAAACAGCCGGTGGTTTAATGGATGTACTCATTCCACGGAATGCAAAAATTCCTTCCAGGGCTTCCAGGCAGTATACTACGCAGGTAGACGGACAACCGGGCATGCGCATCAGCGTGTACCAGGGCGAACGCGACCTGGTGAAGGACAATCGTAAACTCGCCGAATTCAACCTCAGCAATATACCCGGTATGCCTGCCGGTATGCCCAAAGTGGAAATAGGATTCCTGATCAATGCCGATGGCATACTAACGGTTACGGCTAGGGAGTTGCGTAGTGGTATAGAGCAAAGTATTGAAGTAAAACCGCAATACGGACTAACAGATGCGGAAGTGGAACAAATGCTCCTCGAATCCATTACCCATGCGAAAGATGATATTGCGATGAGGGCGATCACCGAAGCCAGGACTGAAGCAGAACAACTTTTAAAAACGACCGAGCGTTTCCTGCAGAAGAACGCAACATTGCTGACACAGGAAGAATTATTGCAAACGGCAGCCTCCATGCAGGCACTGCAATTATCTATTACCATGAACGATAAAGACCTTATTCATAAAAAGATTGAAGAACTCAACGATGTTTCCCGTCCCTATGCAGAAAGGGTGATGGATGAAGCCATCAGCAAGGCAATGTCTGGAAAAAAGATATAAAGAAAAAACTTACCGGGCAGGCTTGTTTGTATAGAATGCCTGCATTGCAGCCATAATTATAAAAGGAGTGAGCGTAAGGAAAAAACGGTTATGCCATTCATCGCATGAAAAGATAACAGCCAGCCAAAAAATTCCTGCAAGTGAAATCAAGAAAATGTAAGAACCGGGTAATCTCTTCCAATACCTGGTAATTCCGAATATGATCAATACATACAGGCTATAAAAATATCCCGCTACAAAAAGATTATGCCCCGTAGAATAATATGACCGGGTTAACCCAAAAAAGGCCTTTGTTTTTAACCAGGCGAGCCTGGAAAAGCTTTGTGGGTTTGTCGTTACATAATTCATCAAACCGGCAATGGAATTGTCAGCAGAATCATCTGTTGGCAATACAGGCGAAATCTTTGTAGGCACTTCGCAGATCACCTGTTCTTCCCGGAACGGTACCAGTACCTGAATGCCGCCGCCGGTTCCCATGAGGTAATTGAGCAGGAACAAGCCAGCGATTACTACTACTGCACCTATGCCAAACCGTGACCATGTTGAAACTGGTTGTTTCGACCGTGCTATCCAGTAAATAAGACTGGCGCCACAGAAAAATAACCCGGTGGGCCTGCAAAGACAGAGCAGCAGTAAGAATAATCCGAGCTTTATTATTCTCTCCAGGCTGAACGTATCTGTTCGCAACAGGTAACAACTGTACAGGATGCCCAGGCTGAAAAAGATCGACTCTGTATAAATGAAATCGTTGTAAAGCTGGTAAGGATAACAGGAGATCAGGAGGATACTACCAATCATGGCTAATCGCAGATCTGAAATGCTTCTCATGTAACGGAAGAAGCTGAACAATGCATACAGGTTCAGTAATAAATGAATGAGAACAATAAACCAGTATCCGGCACCGATCTTCGTGATCCCTAATACCAAAATGATCTCAATGGAATAAAGAAAATAAATGGGTGTGCTGAAACCGCTTCCATCTGCAAGGTTGCCTGCCTCCCGTATAACCCGCTGTGCTTCGCCATTCGTGCTGATACCGTTGGTGTATAACAGCCAGGCCTGTACGATCATCCATAAACAGAACAACAGTGCCAAAGGTTTGTTGATCGATCCCATGAAGCTGCTTTTCATGTAAGCGGTTGTTGTTGGTTTGATTGCTAAGTTAACGGTAATTATCTGTATCGGCCTGTACGGCAGCTGGCCTGCTTTTTCGCCGCAGGAATATGGATTCGTAATATCGGAAACTCGCAAAGCTCACTACATAAGTTGCCAGCAATGCAATGAACGTGCCTGCTGCATGCATCATTTCTTCGCTGGCATTCCATTGAAAGTATCGGCTGATCTTATTCACAAGGGCAAATGAGAAGAATAAAAATGGCCAGTGAAAAATATATAGTCCGTAAGAAATTTTACCGGTAAAACGAAGCATCCGGTTTCGGCAGATTCTGGCCAGGATAGATTTTTCCTTGTTGATGCTGCTATATACCAGGTAGGCATATATGATCGCTACTGCAGTTAACCCGCCGTGGCCAAAATACACATTATACATTCCTGCACTGTTGCCGGCCCAAATGGCTATAACTGTTACCGTTAGTGAAAGCCATGATATGATCCTGAACATGAGTGCGGCTTTTTCAGATTCATGGTAAACCATGACGAATTGGTAAAGCAGGTAACCGATGATAAAGGCATCCAGCCGGAAAAAACTGTTCCAATATACTTTGTCAAAATCCTGGTTGTTAAGAATACATCCATAATAGTAGCTTCGGCTGGCCATGATCACAATTAATAACAGCCATGCATAAACGAAAATTGATTTCTTTTTTCGCAGCCACATCAGCAAAAAAGGAAATACAAGGTAAAACTGTTCTTCAATGGCGATCGACCACAAATGAGCGAGGTGAGTCTTTAGTTCGGCTGCATGTAATATGAATGACCAGTTTTGTACAAACAGGAAAAAAGTCCACCCATGTTCCCGGTAAAAAGGAACGGCTTCCCTGGTGGCAGCAGATGTAAATAAGAACCATCCCAAGAAAAATGAAACCAGGAAAGCAAAATAAAGTGGAGCGATCCTCAAAAACCGGTTACGGTAAAATTGAATGCGCCAGTTTTTATTTTCCAGGTAGGGAATGATGCGGCTGCTGATGAGAAAACCCGACAAAACAAAAAACAGGTCAACCCCGCTCCATCCAAACGTAGTGATGCTCCAGTTTGGAAAGTAATGATACCCGATCACCAGCAGTATGGCGATACCCCGCAGGCCATCCAGTTCGGGAAGATAATGGCCTTGCTGTATTTTCTGCTGGATATTCAATGGGCTGATAGAAAAGCGTTAAGATTGAAGGCTGAGCATGCGCTGCACATATTTACCCACTACATCAAATTCAAGATTCACGAGCTGGCCTGGTTTTACATGGCTCATATTGGTATGATCGTACGTGTAGGGGATGATGGCAACGGTGAAACGGTCGGCCTCCACATTAAAAATGGTCAGGCTGATGCCATTTACTGTGATCGATCCTTTTTCAATAACCAGGCTGGCAAAGGTTTTCGGGAAGGTAAAGGTATATTCCCAGCTGCCTTCCCGGGCATCAACAGACAAACAGGTTCCGGTGCAATCTGCATGGCCCTGCACAATATGGCCATCCAGCCTGCCATTGAGCTGCATGCATCGTTCGAGATTTACCATACTGCCCGGAATCCAATCGCCCAGGTTTGTTTTCCGCAGGGTTTCTTCAATTGCCGTAACTCTATGTTTGCCGTCTCCGATCTCTTCCACCGTAAGGCAAACACCGTTGTGGCTAAGGCTTTGGTCGGGTTTGAGTTCTGTAAAAAGGGGAGAATCTACCCAGAATATCTTGTTGGTTCCGCTGCTAATTACCTCGCTGATGCTGCCGGTATTTTCGATGATGCCTGTAAACATGGGTCAAATTTCGTATTTTAAGTAGATATTTTTTATTTTAAATAATTCTATTATCTTTGCCGCCCGCTACGCAAGCAGCGTTATTAAATCACCAAAAGGGGGTATATTAAACATGTTAATTATTGATTCAAAAGATTGCGAAAACATCGACAAGGCGCTTAAGAAGTACAAGAAGAAGTTCGAAAAGAGCCGTGTTCTGCTTCAATTAAGGGAAAGGCAGGCTTTTACCAAGCCATCTGTTAAACGCCGTACCGAAGTGTTGAAAGCTGTTTACAAGCAACAACTTGCTACAGGCAAATTCGATTAATAGCTAAATATTTAAGCCAGCAAATATATTGAAACTGGTAACCGGTTATTACTAACTTTGGTTATCAGTTTTTTTATGCCACAAACCCTCCTGGACCATATCAGTCCTTTTCTCAATTACCTTACTTTTCAAAAGAGGTATTCAAAGCACACCATCGTTTCTTACGAATCAGACCTGAAAGCCTGTTTTGAATATATACAATCGCAATTTGAAGAAAACAACCTTAAAGAGATTAAGCCGGCCTATATCCGCAGCTGGCTGGCGCAATTGAAATCGGTTGACAACAGTTCCCGGTCAATCAACCGCAAAATATCTTCCCTCAAATCTTTTTTTAAATACCAGGTGAAGAACGGCCAGCTCGATATGAGCCCGATGGCTACCATTGTGTCGCCCAAAGTGAGCAAGCGTTTACCTCAGTTTGTAGAAAAAAAGGACATGGATACCTTATTTGAGCATGTAGAATTTGCAGATGATTGGGAAGGTGCAACCCAACGGCTTGTTTTAAAAATATTATATAATACCGGTATCAGGCAGGCCGAACTTATTTCTTTGAAGGAAACCCAGATCGACAGAGTAAATAGCGCCATTAAAGTATTGGGAAAAGGAAGCAAGGAACGCATTATCCCCGTGAGCAAGGAACTGATGCATGATCTTCAACAGTACATTGCCCTCAAAACGGCCACACATGCTGCGGCCGACCGAACACACCTGCTGGTACGTACCAATGGACTTAAACTCTATCCAAAGTATGTATACAACCTGGTTAAAAAATACCTGTCGCTCGTAACAACCATCGAAAAGAAAAGTCCGCACATTTTACGACATACCTTTGCCACCCATCTTACCAATAACGGGGCCGATCTCAATGCAGTAAAGGAATTGCTGGGTCATAGCAGCCTGGCGGCAACCCAGGTTTACACCCACAACACCATCGAAAAGTTAAAAGATGTGTACAGGAAGGCACACCCAAAAGCCTGATTGTTGAGATAAGGAATTATTTTACAAGGGATAAAATTTTATTTTGAAAACTTCGTTTGATAGTCTAACTTAGAACAAGCAAATTTTGTATCAAACACGCCAACCATTCTTCGCCTATGGCTCAATAGCTACCTAACTATTTTATTGTTTCACAAATAAAAATCAGAAGTTATGAACGTAAACATTCAGACTGTGCATTTTGACGCAGATTCAAAGTTGATCTCCTATATTGAGAAAAAGATTTCAAAAATTGCGCAGTTTCACGACAGGATCACCAAAGTGGATATTTACCTGAAGCTGGATAACATTGTACACAACATTAAAGATAAAATTGTAGAGATAAAAGTCATGATCCCTCGTCACGAGTTTTTTGTAAAGCAGTCTTCCAAATCATTTGAAGAGAGTTTTGATGTTGCGATGGATTCTGTGATCACCCAAATTAAAAGAAAGAAAGAACGCCAGGCGGCCTGATAACATTGAATAATATCACACAAAAAGCCCCCAAAAAACAGGGGGCTTTTTCATGCGGTTAAATTCTTTTTAAAAAATCTTTTACAAAGTTTTTGTATTAATCATTTTCTCTTACCTTTGCCTTCCCAAAAAATAGGGTGCATTGTTGTGGCCTTATTTTAAGGGAAGTTCTTTAAAACGTTTATCGATTTGAACCTGTAAACGAAATTTTTGCCGAAGTAGCTCAGTTGGTAGAGCAACTGATTTGTAATCAGTAGGTCGGGGGTTCGACTCCCTTCTTCGGCTCGGTCATTGATCTTTGATCAATTAGGGGGCAGTTACCAGAGTGGCCAAATGGGGCGGACTGTAAATCCGCTGTCTTTCGACTTCGGTGGTTCGAATCCACCACTGCCCACCATTTCAAATTGATAATGCATCAATTTGAAGATTTGAAAATGAAGAGTTCTTTTAAATTGAAGTTGTCTATCTAATTGGGTAATATTCAAATTAGGTCATCTTCAAATTAACAAGCGGAAGTAGCTCATTTGGTAGAGCGATAGCCTTCCAAGCTATAGGTGGCCGGTTCGAGCCCGGTCTTCCGCTCAAGGAGATTATTGTAAGCAAAAAGAGGTTTTGCTCTGCAAGCCGTGGTAGCTCAGGGGTAGAGCACTTCCTTGGTAGGGAAGGGGTCGTGAGTTCGATTCTCACCTATGGCTCACAATTTAGTTCTTAGTTATAGTCGGTGATAAAAGCAGGTTGATGTAATCAGGTTGGAGCGTGAGTTCCCGGCCAAGATCCGTCATTCAGGCGGGAAACTCATCAAGGCTCTACAACAAAAAATTGTCGCTGGTTTTCAGACATTAAACGAAACCAATTTTAAACACAACTTTTAAAAAGTACAAAAATGGCAAAAGAATCTTTCAAAAGGGATAAACCCCATCTGAACGTTGGAACCATTGGTCACGTAGATCATGGTAAAACAACTTTAACAGCCGCTATAACCGATGTTTTGTCAAAAAGAGGTTTAGCGGAGAAAAAAAATTACGATGATATCGATGGTGCTCCTGAAGAAAAAGAAAGGGGTATTACGATTAATACAGCTCACGTTGAGTATGCTACCAACACCCGTCACTACGCTCACGTAGATTGTCCGGGTCACGCGGATTATGTGAAAAACATGATCACTGGTGCTGCACAGATGGATGGTGCTATCCTGGTAGTTGCTGCTACGGATGGTCCAATGCCACAAACGAAAGAGCACATCCTGCTGGCTCGCCAGGTAGGTGTACCTCAGATCGTTGTTTTCATGAACAAAGTAGATTTGGTTGACGATCCGGAATTACTGGAACTCGTTGAAATGGAAATACGCGAACTGTTGACTTCATACGGTTTCGATGGCGATAACACGCCAATCATCCAGGGTTCTGCTACCGGCGCTTTGGCTGGTGACGAAAAATGGATTGCTAAAATCAATGAGTTGATGGATGCTGTTGATAGCTACATTCCATTGCCTCCACGGTTGGTTGATCTTCCGTTCCTGATGAGTGTTGAGGATGTGTTCTCAATTACTGGTCGTGGTACTGTTGCTACCGGTCGTATCGAAAGAGGTCGTATCAAAGTTGGTGAAGCCATTGAGATCGTTGGTCTGATGGAAAAACCACTCTCTTCTACCGTTACAGGTGTTGAGATGTTCAAAAAATTATTGGACGAAGGTGAAGCCGGTGATAACGCAGGTTTGCTGTTACGTGGTATTGAAAAAACCCAGATCCGTCGTGGTATGGTGCTTTGCAAACCAGGTTCTATCACTCCGCATACCGAATTCAAAGGCGAAGTTTATGTACTGAGCAAAGAAGAAGGCGGACGTCACACTCCATTCTTCAACAAATACCGTCCTCAGTTCTATTTCCGTACAACTGACGTAACAGGTGAAGTTACCCTGAACGCTGGAACTGAAATGGTTATGCCTGGTGATAACACAAACTTAACCGTTACCCTGATCCAGCCAATTGCGATGGAAAAAGGTCTTAAGTTTGCGATTCGTGAAGGTGGCCGTACCGTAGGTGCTGGTCAGGTTACAGAGATCCTTAAATAATAGCCCCCGATTCCCCTTACAAGGAAGAAAGGATGCTTACATAAATACAAAGTACCTTTGGTTTTTTAAGCCTTAGGTACTTTGTTCTTTAAAAAGTTCTTTACATTTTTACTCACTTCGGCTGTACGTTAACGTAAGGAAGTGATTTTTACGGGCATGGTGCAACGGTAGCATACGGGTCTCCAAAACCTTTGATCTGGGTTCGAATCCTAGTGCCCGTGCTAATGAAGGAATTGATTTGAAAATTTGAAGATGTACCAATTAAAGTATTGGTCATAATCTTCAAATCATCAAATCTTCAAATCAAGAAATCTTCAAATTATCAAATTATTATTATGAACAAATTCACGGTTTTTGTAAAAGAGTCTTACAAGGAAATGATGGAGAAGGTTAGCTGGCCTAAATGGGAGCAGTTACAACAGTCCACCATGATTGTACTGGGCGCAACATTGTTCATTACTGCTATTGTAGCCTTGATGGACCTGGTTGCCAACGGATCTATGAAATTTATTTACTCCTTATTTAAGTAATTATGGAAGAAACATCACCAATAGAAAAAGTGGAAAAGGCGGAGAAAGAAAGTAAATGGTATGTACTCAGGGTCGTAAGTGGTAAAGAACGCAAAGTAAAAGAGTATCTCGATAAAGACATCATCCGCAACGGATGGGATAAAGTGATCATGCAGATCTTCTTACCTGTTGAAAAGGTATATAAAGTACTCAACGGTAAAAAAGTAATGCGTGAACGTAACTTCTACCCTGGTTATATCATGATGGAAGTAGCTGGCGACAAGCTTAATGATGACATCATCCAGCACGTTAGTAACATCAGCAACGTAATGCACTTTTTAACCGATGGAAAAGGTTCCAAAGGAAATATCATCTCCCTGCGTAAATCGGAAGTGAATAAAATGCTGGGTAAAGTAGATGAGATGAGCGATATCGGCGGTGTAACCATGAGCGAACCATTCATCATCGGCGAAACCATCAAGATCATCGACGGGCCATTCAACGATTTCAATGGCGTGATCGAAGAAGTAAGCGACGAAAAGAAAAAACTAAAAGTTCAGGTAAAGATATTTGGAAGGGCTACCCCGGTAGAATTAAGCTATATGCAGGTAGAAAAACTGGCATAAATTACCAAACCAACTGCTTGAAACCGCTTCAAAAAAATTTGAAGCGGTTTTTGTTTTATATGCGGAAAAAACACTACTTTTGCCGCCCCAATTAGTTCTTTAGAGAATCGTCTGAATAAGACAGGTTTGGGAGTTTCGGGAAATCCCGGGACGTTATCACCAAAAAATTAAACAAATGGCAAAAGAAATCACCGGCTATGTGAAACTCCAGTGTAAAGGAGGACAAGCCAACCCGGCACCGCCGATCGGACCAGCCCTTGGTTCTAAAGGTGTGAACATCATGGAGTTCTGCAAACAATTCAATGCAAGAACCCAGGATAAACCCGGCAAAGTATTACCCGTATTGATTACGGTGTATGCAGACAAGTCTTTCGACTTCGTCATCAAAACAGCTCCAGCTGCAATACAATTAATGGATGCTGCCAAAATCAGCAGCGGTAGTAAAGAACCCAATCGTGTAAAAGTTGGTAAGGTTACCTGGTCACAGGTAGAAGAGATCGCCAAAGATAAAATGGAAGATCTGAACGCCTTTACCCTGAACAGCGCCATGAGCATGGTAGCTGGTACAGCACGCAGTATGGGATTAACCGTTGAAGGTAAAGCTCCCTGGGAAAATTAATTGTCAACCCGGCCTGCTTCTGGCAAGCTGAAAAATTTTTTGAAAAATGATTACTAAAAAAAGAAAAATAGCAAACGCTAAGGTTGACGTTAACAAAGCTTATTCGCTGAAGGAAGCGTCTTCCCTGGTTAAAGAAATAAACACCACCAAATTCGATAGTTCTGTTGACCTGCACGTAAAATTAGGCGTAGACCCTAAGAAAGCAGACCAGGCCATCCGCGGAACTGTATCACTTCCTCACGGTACCGGTAAAACGAAAAAAGTACTGGTACTTTGTACACCCGATAAAGAAGCCGAAGCGAAAGCCGCAGGTGCTGATTTTGTTGGATTGGATGAATTCATAACAAAGATCGAAGGTGGTTGGACAGATATTGACGTGATCGTAGCAACTCCATCCGTGATGCCTAAAATTGGTAAACTCGGTAAGGTGCTTGGTCCACGTAACCTGATGCCAAACCCAAAAACAGGTACCGTTACAAACGACGTTGCCGGTGCGGTAAATGACCTGAAAGGTGGTAAGATCGCATTCAAAGTTGATAAAGTAGGTATTATTCATGCATCTGTAGGCCGCGTAAGTTTTGCGCCAGAAAAGATTGCTGAAAACTGCCAGGAATTTATCAACGCGATCATCAAATTAAAACCAGCCAGTTCAAAAGGTACATACCTGAAAGGCGTTAGTATGGCCAGTTCCATGAGTCCTGGAATCCTGGTTGACACAAAATCTGTTCAAAACTAAATCACCACGCTTCGGCACATTGCCGGGGACAAAAATATTTGTTATGACAAAACAAGAGAAAAATGAAGTGATAGAATTGCTGAAAGGCAAATTCTCTCAGTATAATAATTTCTACATCACCGATACCGAAAGCCTTTCTGTGGCACAGGTTGGTAAACTGCGCAATGTTTGCTTCGACAAGCAGGTAGAAATGAAAGTGGCCAAGAACACTTTGATCAAAAAAGCACTGGAAAGCCTGGATGCAGAAAAATATGCAGGAGTGTACGATTCATTGCATAAAGTAACTGCGCTGATGTTCAGCGAAAATCCAAAAGATCCGGCTGTTATCATCAGTGGCTTCCGAAAAGCCAACAACAATGACAAACCGATCCTGAAAGCAGCATTCATCAATGGAGATGTATTTGTAGGCGACAATCAATTGAAAGCGCTTACCCTCATCAAAACCAAAAATGAACTCATCGGGGATATCATTGGTTTGTTACAATCACCTATCCAACGTGTATTGGGTGCATTGCAGAACAAAGATGCAGCAAAAGCAGAAGCACCAGTTGCAGAAGCACCTGTAGCAGAAGCAGCAGCACCTGTTGCAGAAACAGCAGCTCCTGAAGCACCGGCAGCAGAAGCTCCGGCGGCTGAAGCACCTGCAGCAGAAACACCAGCAGCTGATGATGCAGCTCCTGAAGCAAAAACAGAAGAATAATCACAACCTGATTATACCTGGCCGGATGGTAAAAGGCACAAACAAATTTTTTTAAACTCCGCCGGAGTATATAACCATGAAGGCGGCAAAAATCAAACATTATGGCAGACGTAAAAGCACTGGCAGAAAACCTGGTAGGTTTAACAGTAAAAGAAGTACAGGAATTAGCTGAATTCTTAAAATCAGAATACGGCATTGAACCAGCTGCAGCAGCAGTAGTGATCAGCGGCGGTGGCGATGGCCCGGCAGCTGTTGAAGAGAAAACCTCTTTCAACGTGATCCTGAAAGGCGGCGGCGCAAACAAACTGGCCGTTGTTAAGATCGTTAAAGAATTAACAGGATTGGGACTGAAAGAAGCTAAAGATTTAGTAGATGGCGCTCCAAAACCAGTTAAAGAAGGTGTTGACAAAGCAACTGCAGAAGAATTAAAAGCCAAATTAACGGAAGCAGGTGCTGACGTTGAAATCGCTTAATTCGAAAAGTAAAAAATAGCTTTAATAGCCGGGGAGAAATCTTCGGCTTTTTTCATGCCCGTTCATATAATATTTTTCCCTGTGATTTATTTTTGACGCACATTTACAGTTCACACAAAAAATAACACGATGAAATTTGTTTCTACCGCAACGATTGTCATTTGCGCAGTGGCTTTATTCTCCTGCAAGGGAAACGATTCTAAAACAACTGCCGACAGCAAGCCTTTTCTTGATACAGCCGGTATGAATACGTCGGTAAAACCCGGTGACGATTTTTATGAATATGTAAACGGCAACTGGATTAAAAAATCTGCCATCCCTGATGATCTTCCGGGATGGGGTAGTTTTTATGCGATCTATGAAGATAACCTGAAAAACCTGCGTGGAATTCTTGAAGAGGCAGCCAAAGGCAATAGCGCCAAAGGCAGTCCCGAACAGAAAACCGGCGATTACTACGCGGCAGGCATGGATACCGTGGCCATTGAAAAAGCTGGTGCTTCACCTTTGAAACCCATGCTCGATAAAATTGCATCCGTTAAGGATTATAAAGAACTCGTAAACCTAATCAGCGAAAGTTATGCTAACGGTGATGGAGACCTGCTGGGATTTTATGTTGGCGCCGATGATAAAAACAGCGCCCAGCACATTCCTGTATTTACCCAATCCGGCCTGTCGCTTCCTGAAAAAGATTATTATACCCGTACCGATAGTTCATCAGTAGCTATCCGCAAAGCACTCAGCAATCATATCACCACTCTATTCACCCTAACGGGAACGGATGCAGGCACTGCAGCAAAAAATGCTGACGATATCCTGGCCCTGGAAACAGAGATCGCCAAATCGCACCGCTCACCGGTAGAACTCCGCGATCCGCAAAAGAACTATAACAAGATGAGCGTGGCCGATCTGCAAAAACAAACTCCCAATATCGACTGGGTGAATTTCTTTGCAAAAATCAATGCCAAAACCGACAGCGTAAACGTAGCGCAACCAGGTTACTTCATCGCATTGAGTGGTTTACTTGCCAGCAAGCCCATTGAATTATGGAAGACCAAACTGTCTTTTGATTATATCTCTTCCAATGCAAGCTTACTGACAAAGGCTTTCCGTGATGCAAACTTTGCTTACAATAAAGTAATGAGCGGAACCAAAAAAGACAGCGATCGCTGGAAGAAAATGGTGAACAGGGTTGATGGCGGATTGGGTGAATTACTCGGGCAACTTTATGTAAAAAAATATTTCAATGAAGATGCCAAGAAAAGAATGGATGAGCTGGTAAGCAACCTACAGAAGGCTTTCGAGATCAGGATCAATAAACTGGATTGGATGAGCGACAGTACCAAGAAAAGATCTGTAGCTAAACTCAACACCTTCCTGAAAAAGATCGGCTATCCTTCCAAATGGAAAAATTATGATGATGTAACCATCGACAAAACAAATTTCTTCGCAAGCGCCAAAAGTGTGCAGTTACATAACCAAAAAGAAATGCTCAATAAGATCGGCAAACCAGTTGATCGCATGGAATGGGGCATGTCTGCACCAACCGTGAATGCATATTACAATCCATCCAACAACGAGATCGTTTTTCCTGCAGGCATACTTCAACCACCATTCTTTAATGTAAACGCAGATGATGCCATCAACTACGGCGCCATCGGGATGGTGATCGGTCACGAAATGACCCATGGTTTCGACGACCAGGGCAGCCAGTATGATGAAGTAGGAAACCTCGTAAACTGGTGGACCAAAGAAGATGGCGTGAAGTTCAAAGCAAAAACAAACCAGGTGGTTACTCAATACAATGGCTTTACCGTGCTGGATACCCTGCACCTGAATGGCGAACTCACCCAGGGTGAAAACATTGCGGACATCGGTGGAATTTCAATTGCTTTCGATGCCTTTAAAATGACCAAACAGGGTAAAAGCAATGAAAAGATCGATGGATTTACACCCGACCAACGCTTTTTCCTGGGATATGCCCAGTCGTGGAGGGAAAATAACCGCGATGAAATTGTACGGATGTATGTAAACGTAGACCCTCATTCCCCCGCCAAATACAGGGTGAACGGGCCTTTGGCCAATTTTGATCCTTTCTATACCGCATTCGGCATCAAAGAAGGAGACAAAATGTATATCAAGCCAGAAAACAGGGCAAAGATCTGGTAAACAAGCTTCCACGAAAGCCGGGATGAAATTCCCGGCTTTTTTATGGCCAATTTGGCGGAAAGTCAGGGAATTGTTAAAAGTTTGGCTTTTCTACAAAAACCAAACCAATCCATAAAATTTCCGTTTTTTGTCGGAATAATCCGGAGAGTTTTCCCTACCTTTGCCCTCCTTTAATTTCGGGTTAGTGGCACCTGTCGTTCGACGGGATGGTTTTGCGCCTGCGTCACACCTGGTTTTTTAAGGGCCTTCGCACACTAAAACGTCTTAATTACAATATGTCTGCAACTAAATCAACCGCTGCTAAACGTATCAATTTCGGAAAAGTTGAACTTTTGGCAGAACAACCCGACTTGCTCGGAATCCAGATCCAGTCGTTCAAAGATTTTTTCCAGTTAGAAACAACCCCTGATAAACGTAACGTTGAAGGGCTGTTCCGTGTGTTCAAGGAAAACTTCCCGATTACGGATACCCGCAATATTTTTGTGCTGGAATTCCTTGACTACTTCGTTGATCCTCCACGCTACACCATTGAAGAGTGTATCGAAAGGGGGCTGACTTATGCTGTTCCATTAAAAGCAAAGCTCAGGCTTAGCTGTAATGATGAAGAGCACGTCGATTTCCAGACGATCGTTCAGGACGTGTTCCTGGGTAACATTCCATACATGACACCGCGTGGTACTTTCGTGATCAACGGTGCTGAAAGGGTTGTGGTTAGCCAGCTGCATCGTTCACCAGGCGTATTCTTCGGCCAATCGGTTCACCCGAACGGAACGAAGATCTATTCTGCCAGGGTGATTCCTTTCAAAGGAGCCTGGATGGAATTTGCGACCGACATCAACAACGTAATGTTTGCTTACATCGACCGTAAGAAAAAATTCCCGGTTACCACTTTGTTACGTTCCATCGGGTACGAAACAGATAAGGATATCCTGGAACTTTTCGGCATGGCTGATGAAGTGAAGGCTGATAAAAAAACACTGGAAAAGCACATCGGCAAACGTCTTGCTGCACGTGTCTTACGTACATGGGTAGAAGATTTTGTGGATGAAGATACCGGTGAAGTAGTTTCTATCGAAAGGAATGAGATCGTACTCGAAAGAGATTCGATCCTCGATGAATCTAACATCGCCATGATCCTGGAAATGGAAGCGAAAAGCGTGTTCATCCAGAAAGAAGAAGTGAGCGGTGATTATGCGATCATCTACAACACCTTAAATAAAGATACATCCAACAGTGAACTTGAAGCGGTTCAGCATATCTACAAGCAACTGCGTGGAGCAGATGCACCGGATGATGAAACAGCCCGTGGTATCATTGATAAATTATTCTTCTCCGACAAACGTTACGATCTTGGTGAAGTTGGTCGTTACAAGATCAACCGTCGCCTTGGATTGAATTACCCGTTAGAGAAAAAAGTACTTACAAAAGAAGACATCATCTCTATCATTAAATACCTGGTATTATTAACCAATGGTAAAAGTGAAGTGGATGATATCGATCATTTAAGCAACCGTCGCGTACGTACTGTAGGCGAACAGTTATATGCACAGTTCGGTGTTGGTCTGGCCCGTATGGCCCGTACCATCCGTGAAAG
>ERZ795056.2220-NODE-2220-length-21845-cov-15.290959_pt1 | contig 21845 bp, 17 predicted proteins | sample MGYA00375140_ERZ795056 | MGnify/ENA primary metagenome ERZ795056 (study PRJEB30185, sample SAMN05720227) | activated sludge metagenome | isolation source: Anaerobic digester | place: USA | collected 2015-03-09 ... | reverse complement strand
CAACAGGAATTATTGAGCAACTATCAAAAACAGCTCGAAAAAACAGCTTGGGATTTACCTCAAACTAGCTTGGGTGTTGAATATGGGATGATTAATAGCCGGTATACAGATAATCGATTCGGCTTAGCTCAAAGCTTTAGTTTTCCTACTGTGTATACCCGACAGAAACAACTGCTTCGTGAAGAATACAAAAGCAGTTTGCTCCAATTAGACGTCAACAAAGCAGAACTTCGTCGTTCGGTTCGAGAAGCATATTTCAACTTGTATTACCTAAACGAGAAAAAGAAGCTTTTACAAAGAGCCGACAGTTTGTATGGTGCGTTTCTAGTAAAAGCAGAAGCTCGTTTCAAAAGTGGTGAGAGTAACGTTTTGGAGGTAACATCTGCATCCGCCCAACGCGGACAAATGAACTTACAATTACAGCATCTCGAAATGGAACAAGCTCGTGTGCAAGCTGAGTTTCAACTTTTATTAAATACGAGTACTCAATATATTCCGGATGTAGTTTCTACGAATGAATTGACTATTACTCCTTCGTTACAGTTCAATTCAAACAACCCGCATCTTTTGGTATTGGAACAGAATAAGGTTGTTAGTCATGCAGCTTATCGGACAGAGAAAGCGCGTCTAATGCCTTCATTAAATGTGGCTTATAGTAATATGACCATGTTTGGTTCTGGGTCAGATAATAAAAGCTACACATACAACACACGTTTTCAATCTGGACAATTCGGTCTCGGACTTCCAATTTTTACTGGAGCACAAAGGGCACGAATAAAAGCGGCAGGTATTCAACAGCAAATTGCCGAATATTCATTTTCAAGTGGAATGATAAAAATGCAGTCGGAATACCAACTTGCTTTACAACAGCTCGACAATTATCGTAAAGCTCAGGCTTACTATGATGAAACGGGAGTTCCAAACTCAAAACTCATCATAGAAACCGCAAATCGCCAGCTGAATAATGGTGATATCAATTACCTCGAATGGGTGATGTTGACCAATCAAGCAATCCAAATTCAAAATGAATCATTGGGTGCTAATTATCAATTTTATAACGCCTTGATTCACATCCTTTATCTCAACAACAACTGATTATGAATAAACTCAATATACTGGCATTTCTCGTTTTATTCGCGTCTTGTCAATCAACAAACAAAGAGAATCCTGAGGATAGTGTACAGGTAGAAAGTCAAACCATTACCTTAAATGATATTCAGGTTAAAAATGCCGGAATCGCAATAGGGAAACTGGAAAAGAAAACACTTTCACGCTTATTAAATGTTAGCGGAAAAATTGATGTCCCTCCTCAAAATATGGTTTCTGTAAGTGTTCCATTGGGTGGCTATTTGAAGTCGACTCAATTGCTTCCCGGCATGCATATCCGCAAAGGAGAAGTCATTGCTGTAATGGAAGATCAACAATACATTCAATTACAACAGGACTTTCTTGTGACTCAAGCAAAACTGAATTACACAGAAAAAGAATTTGAACGACAAAAAGAGTTGAATCAAAGCAAAGCCACGAGTGACAAGGTTTTCCAACAAGCTGAATCGGAATATAAAACACAGAAAATCAACCTTAAATCACTCGGAGAAAAACTGAAATTAATTGGAATTCAACCGGAGAAATTATCCGAAAACACCATTTCCAAAAGCATTAATTTGTATTCGCCTATTGATGGATATGTAACGCATGTGAACGTTAATATTGGCAAATACACACAACCTAGCGAAGTGCTTTTTGAATTGGTCAACCCAGCCGATATCCATTTGGCATTAACCATTTTCGAAAAAGATTTAGATGATATTTTCATAGGACAGAAACTAATAGCATACAACAATCGAAATCCGGAGAAAAAACACGTATGTGAAATTATCCTTGTAGGTAAGAATCTAACGGCAGATCGAAATGCGGAAGTTCATTGTCACTTCGAGAAATACGATGAAACATTGATTCCGGGAATGTTTATGAATGCGGAGATTAATTTAAAAAGCATCGATACAGATGTGTTGCCAGATGATGCAATCGTAAGCTTCGAAGGTCATCAATACGTTTTTGCACAAGATAAAACGAACCAATTCACACTAACAGAAGTTGAAACGGGAAGTAGCGAATCAGGATTTACTCAAATTCTAAATGCATCACAGATTTCGGGTAAATCGATAGTTGTGAAAGGAGCTTACACGCTTCTTATGCAAATGAAAAACACAGCTGACGAATAAGATTCATTAATCTAAATACAGTTAAACCGATAAGTTCTAAACGGAACTGTCGGTTTTTTTATGCCCTGCTGCTCAATAGAATTGTTCTTTCGGTGAGAGTCTTCAATTCTCGTTAACATATTTCTAATTGAGTATCTACTACCAATAAATCAATATTTATTATAGTATCACAAAGCTTAGTATAAAATAGAGTAAGAGTGTTTGATACAAATAAGACCGTATACTAATTGCTAAAAATTAGGCAAAAAAAAACCCTGACCGATTGGTCAGGGTTTTTTAGAAAAGCAGATTGATTATTTTTTAATCAATTTAGCTACTTCACGTGAACCGTTAGATTCAACAGATACGAAGTAAACACCTGCAGTAAGTTTGTTGATACCAAGGTTGTGTGTGAAACTACCAGTTCCGTTGTTTACAGACTCAGTAGAGATAACACGGCCCATCATATCGATAACTTTGATTGTGTAGTTATCCATGTTGTTAACACCAGTAACATTTAAAGAAGCAACATCAGAAGCTGGGTTAGGGAAGATATCGAAACCGAATTCGCCTTCACCAATTTCTTCTTCAGTAGCTACTTTTTGACCACCTGGGTTAGAAGTTGATTGACCACATTGGCTAAGACCTACGATACCATCGATATCATAAGCATCAGTTGTTCCAGGACCAAAAGGAGAAGTTACATCAGTAACACGTAGGAAGTTCAAACCTGCGTAAGCAGCAGGGATTTCTAATTTACCATCGCGGCAAAGGATAGAACCTGCATCATCAGCAGTAACAACTGCATCTAGGCTAAACCAAGTTGAACCATCGATAGAACCTTCGAAAGAAGCTTTCTCTGGGTAACTAGCACAGTTACGTGATGGATTGTCACCGAAAGTTGTTTCGTAAACTTGAAGATCAGCTCCAGCAACATTGATGATAGTGTAAGGGAAAGAAAGAATTACACTTCCACCATACCCAAGAGCGAAGAATGGATAGTTAGCAGGAGTTGTAGAAGCATCACTCATTTGAGGAGCACCTAACATTCTAGATTGGATTGAACGGTTAGCTGGTACTGGAGTTCCGTTTTTACGAAGTCCTTGTGCTAAAGAAGCAACACCATTTGGTGAATACTTACCACCAGCAGTATATGAACCACCATCACAAGTAGCAAAACCTACAACACCATCAACATCATAACCATCTTGGTTATTTGCAAGGAAAGTTGTTGGATTAGTGATGTCTTCGATTTTAATGTATTTAGCCCAGCTAAGTACACCTAAATCAAGATCAGCATTTTGGCAGATACCATCAGCAGGGCTAATCAAAACCCAAGCTTGACACTCATCCTGACGTGCATAAACCAAAGCTTTTTCTGGCCATGAAGCACATGAAGGTGAACCGTAAGAAGTTTCATAAACGGTTAAATCGTTGCTTCCCCAGATGTTGCAAATTGGACTTGCGAACTCAAGAACAAGCTCACCACCAAATCCAAGAGATACGAATTCAACTGTAGAAGAGTTATTAGCTACTTCTCCGATGTTCACATCATTTACGTTGATTGCTCCAAGAGCATTGTTAGGGTTGCTGCGAGTAACTCCAATTGGAGAAACACCATCAGCACGCATTCCTTGATAGAAGCTAGAAACGCTAGTAGCATTTACTTGTGCTTCTGCATTTCCTGCTACGAGCAAAGCTGCTGCGAAAAGCGGAAAGCTAACAATTGTAGATAATTTCATACTGTTTTTTGTTTTAGTTAGGTTAACAGGGTCAAAGTTATCTATTCTTACAGAGAAGTCAAATTAAAGTTACAAAAAAGTAAGAGTAATTATTTTTCACACAATCGCCTTCTGCGATAATCGAACGCGGTTTTGGCTATTTTTTGTACCTAATGGACATTTTGGCAAAAGTTGTCAACCAATATGAACAATAAAACTTACACATGATGTGTCGCGATAGGGGTATAAACTCACACTACCCATGCAATTAGTATTGTCTTTCTACCAAACACATTAAGTCTCCAGTTTTTCGCATGGGTAGAAAAAGAAAAAGCAGGAAATAAATCCTGCTTCAACTTAATATCGATGTATTGCTATTACTTTTTAGCATTGTATGCGACAACAATTTTCTCAATGTCCTTAGCTTCGTAGTTATTGTCCTTTATAAGCTTCACAATATCATCGTCGCCTTTGAAATAAGTTGACATTGATTTTTGAAACTTCTTTTCCAATACTTCAAAATATCCATCCTGATCTTTTCGTTTCAAAAAGATACCCTTTTCATAAAAAAACTTTTGTGGTGTTGTTTCAGCAGTTGGAAACCATCCGTAATACAAAGATATATCGCCAACAATTACTTGTTGCATGGGTAATGCTGAAGGGGCTTCTTCCAATAAGATATACTCAAATACTTTCCCCTGAACTCCATATGAAACTAGTTTCTCTGGACCTAAGCGCTTTTTAGCACCAGCAGCGTCCATGAAATAAATCTTGTCGAACTTTTCTCCAGATTTTGTGCTTTCGTAACAGATCTTGCCTCTTAGAGTATCACCTTTTTTAGTACAAGCCCATCCATCGTAATATTCCATGCCTTTGTTGGCCTGACTAAATCCAATAAATGAAGATAAAAGTAAAAACAGGGTAAAAAGTTGTTTCATAGTAAGAGATGAATTGTTGTTTCCAAACCTAAAAGATTTTCTGTCAGGAAACAATGCGTGTTAAAAATAAGTTACCAGCTACCACCTGCACCACCGCCGCCAGTACTTCCTCCGCCAAATCCTCCGAAGCCACCGCCGCCAAATCCTCCCCCAGAACTTCCGCCTCCAAAACCTCCGAAGCCGCCGCCCCAACCTCCAAATCCAGGTCCGCCAAAGGTTCGCATATATCTTCCTCCGCCACGATTCTTGCGCGAAATAAGAATTACAGCTACAATGATTAGTATTACAATTACTAATGGTGGAATTCCTCGTGATCTTTGTTTCTTAGGAAAGCCCTTAAAAGTACCTGACAATAATTGCATTAAATCAGTACTCGCCTTATCCAGTCCATTATAATATTCCTTGTTCTTGAAATAAGGGATTAAATCCTCTTGAACGATTCGGCCAGCAGTTATGTCGGGAACAAACTCTTCCATTCCATAACCTGTATTAATAAATACTTCCCTTGGATTATCCATGGAAACCAATATCAATATTCCATTATTGCGACCGTCATGTCCAATTTTCCAAGAATTAAATAATTCTGGGGCATACGAAGAAGCTGGCTCTCCATCTAAATCAGACATCGTTACAATGGCAATTTGATTGGATGTGCTATCATCAAACTTAACCAGCTTATTCTCCAATTGATTTCGCTCTGATTCCGTTAAAATGGATGCGAAGTCGTTTACTAAGCGAGGCGGATTAGGCTTGCTAGGTAACTCTCTACTTGCTAGAGTTGAAATAACTCCTACTTGTAGAAAAAAGAAGAGAATAAGGGATTTAATTCCCAAGTGATATTTCATTGGATAATTCGTTCTGATCATCACTTTTAAAAGGGAAATACTGCTTTAGTACTTTACCTGCTTCTTCAATTGCATGAACTAAACCTTCTACATACTTGCCATCTTTAAAATGCGTAACCAGTAAATCTCGTGTTGAATCCCAAAAATCACTTGGAACAACTTCGTTAATTCCTGTATCACCTATGATAGCCAGTTTGCGGTCCTTAATTGCCACATAAATCAAAACACCATTTTTCAATAGCGTTTGATCCATTTTCAAAAGATTAAATACTTCAATTGCTCGATCAACTGAATCTTTATTACAAGTAGATTCGAGATGCACTCGAATTTCTCCTGAAGTTTCTTGTTCAGCCAGAGAAATTGCGCTTATAATAGCAGATTCCTCTTCTTTAGAGATGAATTTATTTGCCATCAAAATTCACTTCTGGAGTTTTGTCAGAACCTTCGGCAGCTTTGAAATAATCCTTCACCGTAAAACCAAACATTCCAGCAAATAAGTTATTTGGGAATGAACGAATATGGCTGTTATAATCTTTAACCACTTCGTTAAAATTCTTCCGCTCAACAGCAATCCGGTTTTCGGTACCTTCCAATTGCGTTTGTAAATCGCGGAAGTTTTGATTTGCCTTTAGTTCTGGATAAGCTTCTACTGAAACCAATAAACGAGAAAGTGCAGAACTAACACCTTGTTGAGCTTGCTCGAATTTTTGAAAACTTGCAGCATCTAAGTTATTCGCATCAATCTTTACGCTTGTCGCACTAGCACGCGCTTGCATGACAGCCTCTAATGTGCTTTTCTCAAAATTAGCAGCCCCTTTTACGGTATTAACCAAATTGGGAATCAAATCAGCTCGACGCTGGTAAACATTTTCAACTTGCGACCAAGCGCTAGAAACAGCTTCCTGTTTCTGAACCATTTTATTGTAAGAACATCCTCCAATTCCAAAAAGGAGAATTACAACTAAAAGAACAATACCAATGGAAACAATACTTTTCATGTATGAATGGGTTTAAAAACAAGAGCCGGGAAACAACAACTGTTCCCCGGCTCAAATTACAATAAACCTCTATACAACATGCGCCACTGAGACTCTTTTCATCAATTTCCAACCACAAAAACTGACGAAGTCTGTCAAATTGGCTTATTAAACTAAATCTATGCTGTGGATACGGTGGATAGGAATAACCACTCCTCCTTTAAGCATAATAGCTGCTTCGGTTGTAGCCCAAATAGTTGTATCAACCATTTTACTACCATCCCGGTCTTCAAAAACAATCTTCACTTTATTGTGATATAGATTGCTCAATATCGTAGCTCGTTCGAGCAATGTTCTACGTTCAATCGCAGAATCTTTACTTTTTAAAACTTCTTCCCGGGGAAAAACCATGTTCTTCACCGTTTCTTTTTCAACCAGGGGCACATTACGCATATATCAGGTTTTGAATATTTGTTTCTCCCTCCTAATACGTCCTTGGTAAAAAGTCGGTTTCGTTTACTCCCTAATCGATGATTTGTACTTTAATAATTTCTTTCTCCCCCGAAATTGCAGCGAACCGCCTGTCAATTCTACGATTTACAACCCAAACAATCTCATCATCACACATCAATAACCATTGTGAATTACGCTCTTCGGGTGAAAGTTTTAAATCAGTAAAATAATCACTTAATAATTTACGTCCTTCCATGCCCCAAGGCCAGAATACATCAGCCTTTTGCCACTTTCTTAAACTCAAATTTCCCTTCAATTTGGGAGCAGACAACCACGCTGTGTTTTTGTCGCTAACTGACAGATTATCAGGCATTTCATCAACATGTTGGCAAGATATAGTAGGACACACTTCGTTTTCCACCTGTGAAACTCGTGCAACACCCTCATAAACAGACACTTTAAGCCTGTCTAGACGGAGGGTTTTACCCGCTGCGTAATAGTACTGAACATGGGTTTGAGTAAGGTTCTGGGCTATATCTGTACAAATCCGCCAGGAAAATCCATATTCCTTTAAAAATTCATGCAAAATAAAAACGGGTGAAGCTTGGCTCAACAAATCCTTTTTCAATATGGATTTCCCAGTAGAATCAACTAGTACATGATTAATTAGCCAATTAGAAACGAACTGTTTTAGTTGCAGATTCTCCTCATTCAAACGCATGACAGATTCTTGAACCATTTGCCTAAAACTCGGCTGAATCTCATCCCAAACGGGCAAGCCATTTAAACGAATCGCATTCCTCAAATAAGTGCTTGAGTAATTACTTTGGTCGTCACGCCAAATGAGCTGATTATTAGTTGCATACTCAATTATTTCGGCTTTGCTGATAGTAAGTAATGGATGCAAATAAAATCCATTTCCTGATTTAATGGCTGAAAGTCCTTCGGAACCAGAACCTCGTAACAGTCGAATGAAGAAAGTCTCTACTTGATCGTCGGCATGATGCGCCAATAGAACATTCTTAGCTTGTATTTTTTGTGCGAGTTGAGTAAACCAATTATACCGAATGCGCCTCGCTGCCATTTGTATTGATTCACCTGAAATGGTCTTCATCTCCTCACTCGCATCATAAACTTCAATATCCCATTGGTAAGCTGAAGCAAGCTGACGAACCAATTGTTCATCTTTATTCGAATCTTCTCCACGCAGCCCGAAGTTCACATGGGCGAGAGTTCCACGATACCCAGCTTGTGCAAGAATATGTAGCAACACGCAAGAATCTACACCTCCGCTTATTGCTAAAATAAAGGGCGTATTCTTAGATAAACCTCCTAATTGCAGCGAATCAATCGAGATGTTTTCGGGAGCTTTCATTGTTGCAAACTTTTAAGCAGAGCTTCCGCTTTTAATAGGCATTCATGGTATTCTGCACTTGCAATAGCCTGATTAGTAATTGCACTACCTGTACTAAATGATAAGTATCCACTAGCGGCATTCCATGTAAATGAGCGAATCATCACTGCAAAATCAAAATCTCCATCTGAGGTAAAATAACCAAGTGCGCCAGAATAAATTCCTCGACTAAAATTCTCGGTTTCATCTGCCAATTCCATTGCTCTGATTTTAGGAGCGCCAGTCATCGACCCCATTGGAAAAGCCTTTTTAATTGCCTCCAATCCCAAATCAGCAGAAGTTAATTCAGCCTGAACAGTAGAAATCATGTGATGCACAGTTGCAAATGGATATACTTCGCAAAGTTCGGCTACTTGTACACTTCCTCGTTTTGCGAAGTGTGATAAATCATTTCGAACCAAATCAACAATCATCACATTTTCAGCACGTTCTTTTGGATCAGATTTAAGTTTTGCAATAGCTTGCTGATCAATATCTTCATTTGCACTTCTTCTTACTGTACCTTTTATGGGTTGCGAAATAAGTTTGGTGTCTTCCTTTTTTAAAAACCGTTCTGGACTTGATCCAATTAACCAATTATCACCGTTTTTCATCAAACAAGAAAAAGGAGCAGGAGATAACAAACAAAGCTTTTTGAATAGTTGCACAGGTTCTAGATCAGGCATAAAAGCTCCGAAATGCATGCAGAAATTTATTTCATAAATATCTCCGCGTAAAATGTGGTTTTTAAGTTGATCAAATCGTTGTGTGTAGGACTCTTCCGACATGCTAACCTGCATTTCAATGGGAGGAATTGGCTTTTCCCAATCGATTGAGTTTTCTTCTAATTCAACAGAATAACCATAATTAAAAGATTGTCCGTTCCTTAATTCACCAATAATACACTCTGGTTTTAAGAATGAAAGGAGTGGAAAAGCAGTTAAGTCGGGGTTTTTAGATTTTAAATTTTCGAGGTAATTTTTTAAATCGTAGGAAAGAAAACCCGGAATTATTGGAGCAGATGATGGAGCATTTAGGAAATCTTTCAAGTCTTCCCAAGGCTTTGCAGAATCAGCATTTGCTGTTATATGATTAGTAGATCCTGCTAATAAAATCCAATTAAATTTTCCATAGGGATCATCGTAGCCATTCGACTCTAAGTAATAAATACACGTTTCCTTATTGCTAAGCGTTTGGAATAATTCCAACCTGTCGTTTTGGTTCATCTACATTAAAAAACGTTGAGCAAGGTACGAAGGGTAATTTCTGATTTAAACTATCAACAAGGCAGACTTTAAAAATCAATTTATTCCACCCAAAGCCATCCTGTATTTTGCTTAGGTTTGGAGAGCGACATGAAGATATTTTATTTCCCCGGACACTACTATCTTTTCATTCGGAATGTTTTCCGAAAGCCACAGCGATTTGCTTGGTTTAGAAGGCAATTGCTGTATGAGATTAATTCTATTGGAATAAACTCGCTTCCCATAATTACAATTATTTCGTTGTTTATGGGTGCGGTTATTACGATTCAAACGGCTTATAACATCGATAGTCCGTTCATTCCATTGTATGCAGTTGGTTTAGCTACACGTGATTCTATCATCCTAGAATTTTCTCCGACTATTATTAGTCTAATCCTTGCTGGAAAAGTTGGGTCAAGTATCGCATCTGAAATAGGAACCATGCGAGTTACCGAACAAATAGATGCTTTGGAGATTATGGGGATAAACTCATCCTCGTATTTAGTTTTTCCAAAGATCTTAGCTGCTGTACTTATTAATCCCTTTTTGATTATTCTCAGTATGTTCCTAGGAATTGCTGGCGGATGGTTTTTTGGAGTTATTGCGGGAAGTGTTACTACCACCGAATATTTATATGGAATTCAATATGTGTTCAAGCCATTTTATGTGTTTTATGCATTAATTAAAACCTTGTTTTTTGCTTTTATCATTACTTCTATTTCTTCGTATTTCGGTTACTACACTTCTGGAGGAGCTTTAGAAGTGGGCAGCTCAAGTACAAAAGCGGTTGTGTATAGCAGTATTTTTATACTGGTGGCTAATTATATACTCACTCAATTATTACTAGCATGATTGAGGTTAAGAATATCTGTAAGAGCTTTGACGGGCGACAAATTCTCGACCACATCAATGTTACGTTTGAAGAAGGAAAGACCAATTTAGTAATTGGAGGAAGTGGTTCAGGCAAAACTGTTTTAATCAAGTGTTTAGTCGCTTTATATCACATAGATGAAGGAAACATCTTGTACGATGGTCGTGACTTTTCCCTGTTGGATGAAGATCAGCGAAGAGACATTCGAAAAGAAATTGGGATGGTGTTTCAGGGAGGAGCTTTATTTGATTCCCAAACAGTAGAAGAAAATGTGGCATTTCCGCTTCAGATGTTTGGTAATATGAGTGGAGAAGAGCGAAGAGAGCGCGTAAATTTTTGCTTGAATCGAGTAAACTTGGTAAATGCCAATAAATTATTCCCGTCACAATTAAGTGGAGGAATGAAAAAGCGTGTAGCTATCGCTCGTGCAATTGCTTTAAATCCGAGGTATTTATTTTGTGACGAACCAAATTCCGGATTAGATCCTAAAACATCAATTATAATCGACAACCTGATTCATGAAATCACTACCGAGTATAATATTACCACGGTGATTAATACACATGACATGAATTCGGTTTTAGAAATTGGGGAAAAGATTATTTACCTCAATAAAGGAAAGAAGTGGTGGGAAGGAAATAAACAAGAAATATTAGAAACCGACAATCAAGAAATAAACGACTTTGTATACGCTTCGGAGTTGTTTAAACGGATTCGAAAAGCATCTCGTTAAGTATGCTACACCCGAAAGAGCTTTCCATAAGCGACTTCACGTATCATTTACCGGATGAAAAAATTGCCCGGTTCCCTTTATCTGAAAGAGATGCTTCTCGTTTATTGATTTATCAAAATCAAAATATCCGAGATGGATATTTCAATCAATTGCCAGATTTGTTCAACGCGGGTGATTTATTGGTATTTAATCAATCGCGTGTTGTGCAAGCTCGATTGCACTTCAAAACAAGCACAGGTGCCACTATCGAAGTGTTTTGTTTAGAACCAGAAGGACAAATAACCATTCCTGAGGCGATGCTTCAACAAGGACGTGCAACTTGGTTTTGTTTGGTCGGTAATGCAAAAAAATGGAAGGCGGATCAAGTTTTAACGATTGAGCGTTTATCTTACCAAAACGTACGATTAAATGCTAGTTTGATAGCTAGAAAAGAAGATGGTTATATCGTCGAGTTTTCATGGGAAGATGCGAGTTTATATTTCGCAGAGGTTCTGGAAATCGTGGGTTTATTACCATTGCCGCCCTATTTAAAACGAGAAGTTTCTGATCGAGATAAAGGAACCTATCAAACCGTTTATGCAACAGAAAACGGTTCTGTTGCCGCCCCAACTGCAGGACTGCATTTTAGCTCAAAGGTTTTGGATTCTCTGAAGGAAAAGGGTGTTAACTGCCAAAACTTAACGCTTCATGTGGGAGCAGGAACATTTAAGCCTGTAAAAGCAGAGCGAATGAATGATCATGTGATGCATTCGGAGGAAGTAATTGCTACACTAGAATTAATTGATACTCTAGCCAATTGTGAAGACAAGGTTGTTGCCGTTGGGACTACATCATTCCGAAGTTTAGAAAGCTTGTATTGGACGGCTGTATATTTGAAGGAAAACCCAAATGCACCTCTTGTTATAGAAGTTAGTCAGTGGCAACCTTATGAAAAACGAACAAGTGTACTTCCAACTAGAAAAGAGGCGTTTACATTTTTATCGAATGCCTTAAGAAATGCTGGTTTAAAGACTATTCAGGGAAGAACTCAGATAATTATTGCTCCAGGTTATTCGGTTAAAGTAATAAATGGTTTAATCACCAATTTTCATCAACCCAATAGTACTTTACTCTTATTAGTATCGGCTTGTATTGGTGATGCTTGGAAAGCTGTTTATGAGCATGCATTAAATACGGGCTATCGTTTTTTAAGCTATGGCGATAGTTCTTATCTCGAAATACAAACAAAAAACCCCGGATGAACCGGGGTTTTTTGTTTTATGAATCGCTCAATATTAGTGAGCAATAGTAATTTTTTGAGTGTGAACTCCTTTTTCGGTAGCTACTTGAAGAATGTAAATACCATTAGAAAGATCTCCCACAGGAAGTGACTCAGTAACAATTTGAGAGAAACTCAAGTTACGTGTCATAATAATTTTTCCTTGAAGATCCATCAATTTAATGCTTGTTTTAACAGCATTGTCTGAAGAGATAACCAAATTAACATTTTGATTAGCTGGGTTTGGATAAGCAGAGATTTTCAAGCCAGCATCTGTTTTATTTAAACCAGCAATTTCTGGGTTAAATGTCATTTGAAGACATGGAGTAAAATCCCATCCACGGAACCAGTTAACAGCAGAAGCAACACCAAAAGGACCATAACAACGAGTTGCATCATCATCATCACCTGGGATAGCATAGAAATTAAATTTCTTTTCTGTGTCAAGAGTTGACATATCTAACAAATAAAACTTCTCAGCTTCAAGATCGATTGGAGGATCGAAAAGGACTGTTTTGTATTGCAATCCATTCGGGTGAGTGTTGTCAAGAACGTAATCGGTTAGATTAATCAACGTTGTCAAATCAGAAGCTTCACGAACTTCAATAGTAATATCTAAGGGATAGTTTGTTACTCCAACAGGCTTAGGAATAGCGATGTTGGCTGCGTAGATAGTCCCAGCATTTTTCAAGTAGAAAAACTGTCCAACTGAATATTCAGCGTAAGGAGCAGCAGAACCACTTAATGATTCAGCATATCCACCAGTAAGGTTAATGTTTGGAGAATAAACAAATTCATCAATCACAAAATCACTAGAACCTGCATTGTTATCAGGAGTGTAATCACCAGTAGCATCTACAGTTAAATTTACTGTGTATTGACCAATTTGATCAGGTAAATAACCGGTGTTGAAATACAAGGTATCGGCATCAAAAGAAGCTGTTCCAACAACAATCTCGCTACCACTTGCAACGCTGTTTCCATTAAATTGAATATCGAAATTGATTGTATAAGAAGATACATCCAATCCATTATTCTTTATCAATGCACCAAATACAACAGAATCAGCTTGTGAGATTGGTGTAATGCCGTAATCGATAAGGGTTGTATTAGTTACGTATGTTTTAACTAATTCGATATCTATAGAAGGAACACTAACTGTTGTTACAGTTAAATCATCTACCAACCAAGAATATCCACCAAAATCAGAAGCATAACGGAAACGAAGCCAAACAGTAGATTGACCGGCAAGTTGTGAAGCAAAAATTGATTTAAGTTCTCCGTTTGCAGTAGGAGCTCCAATTGTTTGACCTTGTGCATTAACTCCAAAAAGAGGAAGGTCAGTATTATCACCTAACAAAGAGAAATTTACTCCATCAAGAGAAAACCAAACCTGAGCAGAGTCGCGGAATTTAGCGTAATACTGTTCAAAATTAACGGTTAATGGAGCAACAGCTGTTGAAAGATCCATTGGTCCAACAGTAATGCTTGAATTGGCAAATAATGGATCTGAATTAAATCCAAAATAGTCAAACATAGCATATCCATTTGCTGCAGTAGATGAAGCGAATGCTGCAGAGAAAAATCCATTTCCTATTGTAGCATTTGTTCCAAATACCCACTGACTAGATGCTCCTGAAGCATCATCTTGAGTGAAGACAGTGCTATCGCTAAAATCATTGGAATACAAAGTATCCAAGAATGTAATAGCTATAGATGCACTTGAAGGGGTTTCAGGAAGTGTCGTGTTGGGAGTGTCGGCAATCTTAGCATAAACTGGAGTGTTTCCAGTACGTGTTGCATGCTGAGCGGAAAGCGACAAACCTACAAAACACGTGAGTAAAAGGAGTAATTTGTTCTTCATGTTTCTGGGTTTTAAATCAAAAATAAGGAAAAGAAAATGGTTAGAAGAAGGATTCCTTCTTGTTTTTACTTTTTAATCAAAAATGGTCTTATTCCAATTTTATTATTCCCCGTTATCTTCATTAAATAATATCCGGAAAGAATAGAATGGACATTTAACGTTAGACCTATTTCGTTGAATTCAACAGTCTGTTTTAGAACAGTTTTGCCAAAAACATCTATAACTTCAACAATAGAATTTGCAGGAATATTCGCTTGGATTTGAATAAAATCAATTGCTGGATTTGGGTAAATATTGAAGTCCAAATTAGTTATTCCAGAAGCTGAATTTAATGTAGAATCTATAACAGGGAATAGAGCGAGGTCAATATCGAAACCCCAAGTGTCGGATATGCGCTTATAATTACCATTCCATTTTTCCCAACTCATATTGGGAACAGAAACACTGTCAATTGCAGAGCTAAAGACAGCCACACTATCTAATAAATTTCCAGAAGAGTCTTTAGCTAAGCCATCGAAAGTAATTCCTAGAGCATAGTAACTACTCACTAAAACAGGCGATGAGAATGAGTAATATTTTAAACCAGCATCAAATGAAAGCTCTGGATTCGAATCGGAAAGTGAAAACCAAGCAGAATCAATTGTTGCTCCAATTCCTTTAAAATAGGGATAAGTACTAACGGCAGATGTGTCGAAATTTTTAACTTTCAAACATATCCGTGAATTGGAATTTCCTGAATTATATACTTTTTTGCCAGTCCAGACAAATGCACCTAATACGCTATATGATCTAAGCGGAAAGAAAGCTTGTAGTTTTTCTGAATCTCCATATCCATTTGTTCCCGAAACAAATCCACCATTAGGGCTCTCAACTATGGTTGAACCATTCATGTTAAAAAAATCCATGATGGTATCGGTAGCTGTTTGAGCTTTTACGGAATTACTAAACAGAACAGGAAAAAGAAGAATAAACAGAAAACGCATGAGTAGAAGGATAAATTAAAAAACCCCTTAAGCGCAAACTTAAGGGGTTTTATTTTGAGCTAAGAAAGATTAGTGAGCAATCACTACTTTCTGAGAGTTAGTTACGTCGTTAGATTTTACTTGAAGTGTGTAAACACCATTAGCAAATTCAGAAACGTTAAGTGTATCAGAGTAAGAAGCAAGTTTACCTTTTACTGTTTTGTTGAATACAACTTTACCGTTGATGTCGATTAAGCTCACATTTACAGAAGTTGAATTCTGAAGTTTAACATTCCAAGTAATTTGCTCAGTAGCTGGGTTTGGATAAACACTTACATTAACTGGAGAAGCGTTCAAATCAGCAATACCAACAGATGGGTTGAAGTTCAAGTTAACAGCTGGAGTTAAATCAGTACGGAACCAAGTTAAAACACCGTTATCATCTGGAACATTTACTAGCGTAGCGTCATCTGGATCTCCATCAACACCGTAGAATACAAATTTCTTATCAGTAGCTTCAGAACCAACTGATGCAACGTAAACATTACCTGCAGTTAGAGATTGCTCATCAATAATAATTGAATAGTATTGAGCAGTAGTTGGATGAGAAGAAGTGATGCTAAAATCACCAACACCAAGAGCAACAGTTAAATCAGCAGCATCGAAAAGTTCAATAATCAAATCTACATCATCAGATAATGAAGAAACCGCGATATCGATTGCTTTCAAACTAGCATTGTTAATCATAATAAACTGATGAGCAATTTTGCTAGCATCGAAAGTTGGTCCAGCACCAGAGAATGTAAGTGCACTTGTTCCTGCAAGACCAGTTAGACCTGAATAGATATAATCAGATACTACGAAATCAGAAGAACCTGAGTTGTTTGAAGGATCGAAATCTTCGTTAGCAGAAGTAATAGTTGCTGCTACAGAGTAGTTACCAACTGCATCTGGAACATAACCAGTACTTACAATAATAGTATCGCTTGTAAATGGAGCGATATCGAAAGTTGCAGAAGAACCATTATTTACAGTTGTAGCACCACGAGTTACTGTGTAGTTAACTGTAGCTTGTTGAGTTTGACCTCCTTCGTTACTAACGATAGCAACAACACGAACTGTATCAACTTGAGAAAGTGGGTAAGTACCGTATTCGAAATTATTGTATGGATCTCCATGATAAACAGTAGATACCAATAATTCATAATCTGGAGGAGTTACTAATTTAACATCATCAATCATCCAAGCATAAGCACATCCTGGTGCTCCACCAATACCAGTAGTATAAGTAGCTGGACTCCAGAATTGGAAACGGATTTTAACGTTTGCTTGACCACCTGCTGTTGCAGTGATGTTTACTTTAGCAACATCCGGGTTTGTAGCTGTTGCATCATTGTTTGTCAATGTTCCATTAACTGTATATTTTACCCAGTTTGTTCCGCCATCGTTAGAAACGAATACGAAAGTAGAATCATCAAAACGACGATACTGTTGTTCAAATTCAAGAACAACTGCAGGGAAAAGTGAACAGTCGATAGAGTTTGCAGTAGTCAAATTTGGCACTTGATTACCAGAGCAATCCAAATCTGAATCGAAAAGTGCATATCCATTTGCTGCTGATGTAGAAGCGATTGCTGTAATAGGAAAGTTTCCAGCAGGAACTGCTGTTCCAATTACCCAGTTACTGTTATTTCCTACTTCGTTAGTAAGAACCCAATCTGCAGCATTTGAAAAGTCATTCGTCCAAATGTCTACACGATTAGAAAATGAATTGCTTGCAGGAGCTGCATGCTGGTGAACATAATTGTTCTTTTTTGTTGTGTTCGCTGGCACTGACTGTGTACTGGCGTTTTGAGCGCTCAGAGTTGCAGACGCACCCAAGAACATGGCAAGTAAAAGTTTAGAGTTCATGTGTGGTTGTTTATGTGTTGATTGTGAATCCAATTTATTTCCATGTTCCGTTATAGAACATTCGGAAGATAGCAATGGGCAAAAATAGAATTATTATGTTCAAATACCAATAACTTTCACAATACAAAAAAACCCGTTTGTCGCTGTTACAACAAACGGGTTTTAACCTGAATTTCAGTTAAATCATTCTATCAATTAAGCTGGTTGGGCATAGGATTCTATTGGCGCACAACTACATACCAAATTTCTGTCGCCGTATGCATTATCAACCTTTCCTACACTTGGCCAGAACTTATTATCGGCAACCCAACTCAATGGATACGCCGCTTTTTCTCGACTATATGGCTTATTCCAAGAGTCGCTAATGACAGAAACTGCCGTATGTGGAGCATTTACAATCACATTGTTCTCTGGATCTGCTTTGCCTGCTTCGATTTCTGCTACTTCATTACGAATGGAAATCATTGCTTCTGCAAACTGATCTAATTCAGCAATTCCCTCGCTTTCGGTTGGCTCAATCATGATTGTACCCGGTACTGGAAACGAAATCGTTGGAGCATGATACCCGTAATCCATCAGACGTTTGGCAATATCTCCTACTTCAACATGACCAGTACGTTTAAACTCACGGCAATCCAAAATCATTTCATGAGCAACAAAACCATGACTTCCCTTATAAAGCACTGGGTAATATTTCTCCAGTTTTGCTTTGAGGTAATTGGCATTGAGGATCGCGTAACGAGTTGAGTTTGTTAGCCCATCAGGACCTAACATTTTGATGTAAGCATACGACACCAATAAAATCAACGAGCTACCAAATGGCGAAGCTGAAACAGCTGTTATTGCTTGATCTCCGCCTGTTTTTACTAATCCGTGACCGGGAAGAAATGGTGCTAATTTCGAATTCACTCCAATTGGCCCCATTCCAGGTCCACCGCCGCCATGAGGAATAGCAAAGGTTTTATGCAGATTCAAGTGACAAACATCAGCACCAATAGTACCCGGACTTGTTAATCCAACTTGAGCGTTCATGTTTGCACCATCCATGTAAACTAAACCGCCGTGCTCATGAATAATAGAGGTGATTTCGCGGATACCTTCTTCGAACACACCATGTGTTGAAGGATAAGTAACCATGAGAGCCGAAAGTTGATCGCGATATTGTGCTGCTTTAGCTTTCAAATCTGAAATGTCTACATTCCCATTTTCATCACACTTAACAACAACTACCTCCATTCCAGCCATAACTGCTGAAGCTGGATTAGTGCCATGTGCTGATGAAGGAATTAAGGCAACATTCCGATGTCCATCACCCCGACTTAAGTGATAAGCACGAATAGTCATTAAGCCTGCGTATTCTCCTTGGGCGCCAGAATTAGGCTGAAGTGAAACGGCTGCAAAACCAGTAGATTGACAAAGGTCGCTGCTTAATTCACGGAAAATTTCCAAGTATCCTTCTGCTTGATCAGATGGAATAAATGGGTGAAGATTAGCAAATTCGGGTAAGCTAAGAGGCATTAACTCGGATGCTGCATTGAGTTTCATGGTGCAGGATCCTAAGGAAATCATCGAGTGATTTAAAGCAAGATCTTTATTCTCAAGCTTTTTGATGTAGCGCATCATCTCCGTTTCGGAATGATAGCTATTAAAAACACGTTCCTTTAAAATTGCGGAACTGCGTGAGAAGTTTTCCCAGAATGGAATAGTAGAATAGGAATCAATTGATCCAGCATCTTTCCCGGCAGCACCTGCAAATAAATCCAACAAGGCTTTAATGTCGACTTGAGAAGTTGTTTCATCGATCGTTAAAGAAACATCTCCATTGCTTTCGTAACGCAGGTTGATTTCACGTTGAATAGCACGTTGATTCAACAATTCCTGAGAACATAAGTTGTTCAATCCAATACGAATGGTATCGAAATAGGCTTGGGTTTTAACCGTGTATCCAAGGCTGCTTAATCGTGTTGCTAAATGACGCGTTGCAGAGTGGATTTTTCCGGCAATGCGTTTCAATCCATCTGGACCGTGATAAACAGCATACATAGAAGCCATGATAGCTAATAATGCTTGAGCTGTACAGATGTTGGAAGTTGCTTTATCGCGTTTGATGTGCTGCTCGCGGGTTTGTAAAGCCATACGAAGAGCCGGATTCCCATGAGAATCGATCGAAACACCGATGATTCGTCCTGGAATACTGCGTTTAAATTCTTCGTGTGTAGCAAAGTAGGCTGCGTGTGGACCACCATAACCCATTGGAACACCAAAACGTTGTGTAGAACCTACAACACAATCAGCGCCCCATTCACCAGGAGGTGTAAGTAAAACTAGACTCATTAAATCGGCACATACACAAACAAATGAATGATTGCTTTTCGCTGCGGCTGTGAACTCGCGATAGTCGTTAATTTCTCCATCCACATCGGGATATTGAATTACTGCACCAAATATTTGATCGTTCCAAACTAATTCACTCGCATTACCAATTTGAAGTTCAATTCCAATTGGGGCAGAACGGGTTTGAAGGAGTTCGATCGTTTGAGGAAAGCATTTATCCGATACGAATAGCACATTTGCATTGCGTTTCACTTGATCGCGATTACGCATAGCATAGAACATGTGCATGGCCTCAGCAGCAGCTGTTGCTTCGTCCAATAAAGAAGCATTTGCCAATTCCATTCCGGTAAGGTCCATGACCATTGTCTGATAATTTAACAATGCTTCTAATCGACCTTGTGCAATTTCAGCTTGGTAAGGAGTATAAGCCGTGTACCAACCTGGATTTTCGAAAATGTTTCTTTGAATTACTGATGGGGTGATGACATTGTAATATCCCAATCCGATATAGGTTTTGAAAACCTTGTTCTTCGCAGCAATTTGACGAATATGTTGCAAGTATTCGAATTCTGATAAAGCTGGAGCAATCTGCATCTTATCCGTTCGGCGAATAGAAGCAGGTACTGTTTTATCAATTAATTCGTCCAGGCTGTTAACACCTATTACCTGAAGCATTTTTGCTGTTTCGGCTTCATTTGGGCCGATGTGACGGGATTCGAAATCGCGGATCATGGAGAAGGATTGTCCGTTAGCGTTTGTAAATAATTTGCCGGAATGGCGTGCGAAAATACAAACATTTAAGGCAGTTCATTTTGAAAACATATGAAAATGATGTTTGTTTGGGTTGACACCTAAAATGAATTAGGTTTGATGCAATTTTAGAATTATGATGCCCACTTGGAAGTCATTCTGGTTTTTATATTTCTGCTTAATTCTATCTAGCTCAAATCTATTTGGACAAGATACACTTGTGCTAATTGATCGCAAACCTATTTTGATTAGTTCTTCACGAGTTGAGAATGATTATGTTTATTATGTAAAAGCAGGCCGTAAGCGGGAGAAGAAAATCGAACAAGACAAGGTATATTCTCATAGAAGTAAAGGAAAACCTGATCAGATTTATTACAAGCAAGACACATTAGAAAATAATTGGTACACAGCAGAACAAATGGCCTTTTATATAAATGGACAAGTAGATGCACGTAATGGCTATTTAAAACAAGCGAGAAAAACTGGCTCTGGCGGGATGATGTTTGGTTTTGCTGGTGCTGCTGCGGGTATGTTTTACGGCCCTCTGTTTGTGATCGGTTATACTGCTTGGAAAGGTTATACGCTCCCTAAGTTTACTGCTGAAAACGGCTATAACCAAGCATATATCGACAATCCATATTATAAAGAAGGTTTTGGTACAACAGCTAAACGTATGGTTACCAAACGAAGTGCTGCCGGATCTGCCGCTGGATATATTTTGGGAGTCGTTACATTAACTTTGGTTTTGAATTAACATGAAACCTTCCGCCTGGTTATCGGAATGGATACGATTGGTGGTTTTTGGAAACATCTGGGTTGCTTTTGGAGCTGCATCCATGTATGGCTGCACAACTCGATTGCATAATCTACCTTTTTCACCCCTTTTATTTATCAGCATTTTCGGCGCGACTTTGTTCTTCTACAATTATCACCGGCTTTTTCGAAAAGAAGTTATTTATGCTCTTCAAGTTTCGGATCGTCATCAATGGATAATTGACAATCATCGAAAACTCCAAGTTTTTGCCTTAGTTGGATTACTTATGGGAATTGGCGGGATTTATCCTTTCCTCACACTTTCGTTTCTTGCCCGATTTAGTCCGTTTATTTTACTCGCAGTTTTTTATGTCATCCCTGTTTGGAAGGAAAACGGACATTGGTTTCGACTGCGCGATTTACCCTACATCAAAATATTTTTAGTTTCGGCTGTTTGGGCATTTGTGACGGTTTTTTTGCCCTTCATGACACAGTCAAACACTTGGCTTCCCGACACATCTGTTTGGTTAACAACCATTCAACGTTTCATTTTCATTTTTGCCATTACGCTCCCTTTTGATATTCGGGATTTAGAGCACGATCGGAAAAATCAGGTTAAAACGTTTGCCTCGCT
>ERZ795056.2211-NODE-2211-length-21872-cov-8.336756_pt1 | contig 21872 bp, 9 predicted proteins | sample MGYA00375140_ERZ795056 | MGnify/ENA primary metagenome ERZ795056 (study PRJEB30185, sample SAMN05720227) | activated sludge metagenome | isolation source: Anaerobic digester | place: USA | collected 2015-03-09 ... | reverse complement strand
ATGGATCAGGATGGAAAGGCAGAATCAATTAAGATGAAAGCCATTTCTCCTCTCACCGATTTCAGTTTTGATTTTCACGACCTCGATCTGAAACGGGTGAAATGACTGATTTCCTAAGAGCTGAACTGACCCGTATCCGGTCAAACCTTCTCACATTTATTCTACTTGTGATAACGGCTGTTTGCGTGCTGTACATTGGGTACGAACACATGGCCATGAAACAGGTGGTGAGTTACCTCAGCACCATGCTGATATCCGCCCTGATCATTGATTATTTTGCCTTGAAAGGCATTCCAGGTCCCGATTTTCCGGTGCGAAGACCTGGGATGGAAACCGTTATATTCATTGGTTGCGTAATGCTGGGCCTGGTATTTTTTTATTTCCGGTTCCTTTCGCCTGTTCCCTGGGACCAGCAGAATCCATGGGTAAAGCTGGCGGTTCTACCCACCATAGCGTTTGTTTTCCCCATCGGTCATGCATTGGTTTTTCTGTTCCTCAAATACAAACCGAAAGATCTGGGCTTTCGGTTTCATGGCTTTCTTCCTGTGATTCCCATCATTGCTTTGTGTGCACTGGTCAATCACATGGTTTCTCCTGAAAGCCTTACCTGGGATGCCATCATGGCGGAAGAAGGAAGTATTGCGGGCATCATCCTTTCCGGACTGGTTGCAGCCGGATTATCCGAAGAATTTTTCAGAGTGCTGGGTCAAACCCGACTGGGTGCGTTTTTTAAGAATGCAGGACTGGGGTGGTTTCTGACAACCGTATTCTGGGCCTTTCTGCATGCTCCCAAATGGTATTCTGAAAGCCATGATCTCCAGGATGCGGTTTTCAGTTCCATCCGGATAATTCCGATCGGCCTGATGTGGGGTTACCTCACGCATCGTACCCGAAGCATTTTACCCGCCACTGTGGTACACGGAGTAAATTTCTGGGGATTGCAGAATTTCTAACGTTCTGATTACCGGACCAGATCGTTCATCTTGCGGACAATCGCACCTACATTGGTCAGCTCTCCGTAATTGGAATCGATGCCATGCCGTTCTCTTTTACCGGTTCGTTTTTCCAGCATAAGAAAACTGTTTTCATACATATTCTGAATCCCGGCAATGCTGGCAACATCTTCTGATCCGGACATCATTTTCAAAGGCCAGCCTTTGTCCCTGTACACCCCCAGTATCTGAAAGTCCTTTCCGGTATTGTTTTGAAGATAACTGCTCTGGTTTTTCAGCCACCAGGATAAGAACTTTTTAAAGGCTTCGTCGAACGGAGGTTTTTCCATATTAATTTTTGCCAAAGATAGGCCTGTTTCCAGTATTTCAAACCGGATTGATACCAGGTTTTAGCTTTAGTGGTGCGTTTTTTGTAGAAATTTTAATCAAATTGAGTACGATTCGGGCCTTATTCTTCTTCTGCTTCTCTCAGGTGAAACAGATGTAACAGTCTGTGGGCCAGCGGTGCCAGGATGATTCCGGTGATGGCCAGCAGAATAATCCCACCATAAATCGCATACAGCGAAGCGAAAATTTTGGTAATGTCTTTTTTCAGTACTGTAACCGGCCCCATTCCGGTTAAAATCATGGAAGCATTGTAAATGGAGTCCACCCAGGAAATCCCTTCAAACCCATGATAACCGATCGCACCGAATCCAATCGAAATGACGACCAAACCCAATGCCACCGTCAAATGAAGGGAAAGCCGGAGGTAAAACTGATTTTTACTGAGAAGCTTATCTGATTTCCTTTCAAATGCCATTGGTAAACCTAGTTTCGCAGAAATGAAACCGGCGCATAATCAGTACCCGCGGCTTTCACGATGTACCGTCCGGCCGGAAGTGGTTTCAAAGCAATCCGGATTGTGCCTGTTGATATTTCTTTTTCCAGCACTTTCTGTCCGTTGCTTCCGAAAACTGAAATTGTCACCGGTTTCCCAGTCTGGTTTTCTGTGTACAACACATTATCAGAATACCACATTCCAAACGAAAGACTCTTATCTGTTTTCAGACCTGTCACCACCACCGGAGTGGAGGGTAGTGAAGTACATCCTCCCGGAACCGCCATTGTAGCTGTATAAACGCCTGATGCATAGGGCGCCAGACTGTCAGAAGCATTTGTTGAAACAACCTGTCCGTTCAGCAACCAGGTCACCGGACCAGAACCGGAGACCAGCATACCATTCACCAGTTGAATAGCAGGGCCTGCTGGTTTCGTGTTCACAGTCAATGTTATCTGATTGGAAACAGCCGGATTCAAAGCGGCACAGGTGTCCTGGGAAAGGGCAGTACAGAAAATGGTATGACTTCCAACCGGAAGCACCACATTTAATTGGGCTCCACTCCCCAGAATACCGGCTCCCTCAAACCATTTTACCTCAGGGTTGAGTGCATTGTTTGATACACCTGATAAACGGACGGTATCGCCTTCGCATAGGATATTCCCTGCCAGACTTGCCGTAACAGAAGGAACAGGGGCATTTGTAACCCGTGCTACAACAGGCAAGCGGGGACTTTCGCAACGGGCCGAAATCTCCCAATCATAAAAGAAATAGTAGAAAGCCGGATTGCCGGCACTGTTGCCTGTAATCTGAACAATTCCATCATAGGAATATGGATAAGAAGCCCCGCCCGAATTCCGGTACAGGTTGTTTGCTTGCCCTCCTGCCAGTCCTAGCTGAAGGCCAGTCCCAACCGGCACCTGAAAATCCAATGTTACCCTTGAAGATCCCTGCGGAATGGAAATGGTTTTACTCATCAGTGCCACACCCTGGCTGTTGCGCAGCTGAATGGTTCGGTTGCCAGCTGTATTGGCATAAACCCGAACGGACTTTAGCACAAAGGATTTCCGGACATCGAAAATCTGATAGTGATACGCATTCGATGTGAAATAACCACCTGCTCCAAATGTATTGCTGGCTGGCCCTATGTTCGGAACTGCCAAAGACTTAATACTTTGAGCATAAAACGTTTGTGTTGATACCAAAGGAAGTGTTGTAAACTGATTGCTGGTATCCAGGGCGACACCTCCTGTGGCAGCATTGTACCACACAACGGATGACAGTGAAGTTCCGGTGAGTGTGTGTGGAACAGCACCGCAGATACTGGTATCACCGATTAACACCGGATTTTCAGTGGCATGAATCGTGACCGCATTGATGGCCACAACGGAATCACTTCCGGCACAGTTGGTTACTTTCAGTTGAATCGTGAATGTGCCCGAATGGTTGTAGCTGTGCGTTGGGTTTTGTTCCAGAGACGAGGTTCCGTCTCCGAAATCCCATCTCCACTGAACCCCGCTGCCGGACAGTTCTTTAAATTGAATTTCTCTGCCGCAGATGTCTGAGGACTTTTTGGAAAAAGAAGCCTTCGGTGAAAGAGGCTGGAGTCCCATATTCTGTATAGTTGCTGGTTGGTTATTCAGAACCGATACAGCAGGTAATATAACTGACTGGTAACCTGGAGCTGAAAACTCAACCTGCCAGTTTCCGGCTGCAACAGGCCGGTGATAATTTCCCAGAACGGATGAACTGTACACATGAGAGCTGTCTTTGTCATGATTCAGGATTTTCACCCGGGCCCTGATTGGTTTTCCGGTACACAAATCGGTGATTGTTCCACGGAATCCCCGAAGTGACGCTTCCATGTAGCCCAGAAGCGATTCACGGAGATAGCTCCAGTGGTTGGCGATCTGGTTTTCCGGAATCAGCTTGGTGTCAGACAATTCGACTGTGAATTCCCGGCAGTTTTTATACCAGTTCATATAATCCTGGCGGCCGCCGTTCACTTCGTACCAGTCAAATCCCTGTGTCACACCAGGAAGATTTGGGTAGCCCAGGATATCGGTAAAGTAATTGGCAGGTGCATGGGCACGGGCAGAGTCAGCAAAGCGCACAGATTCGGTTGTCCACCAGGCTTCATCGGCCGGCCGGATCTGCCAGGTATCCCATGGAAAATTAGCTACTTCAGTTCCCCCATGAAAGTTGGCTGACATCACAAAATCCATTGAATCAGCAAAGGCCATGAAAATTTTGGTTTCCGGCTGATAAGATTCTCCATCCGGGTGCGGTCCGTCCTGAGGATCGGGGTAATTGCGGTTAAGGTCCACATTATTGGCATTGTACCGGGTTGCACTGGCCACCGAATTGTTTCCTCCGTGGTAAGTTCCGTCCGGATTGGCCAGCGGGTTGATCCAGATTTCCATCTGATTCACCAGTTGCGTCAGTCGTGGATTCACATTATACCCGTTCAGTATTTCGTCTGCCAGCTTGAGCATCAGAGGATAACCCGCAGTTTCATCTCCATGCATGGTGGATGTGTATAGAAACTGTGGTTCATTCTCCCGTTTCGAAAGGCTGTCGGTAATTTTTAAGGCCAGAATTTTTCTTCCACTTGGAAGCGTTCCCAGATTGACAAGTTTGCAGATCGCAGGATGATCCGTGGCAAACTGCTGCATGATCTGTTCGTACTGAGGATAGGTCGGGTAATTGTCAAACACCTGCACACTGGCCTGACCTTTTCGTTTGTCTTTTTTCAGTGATTTCCGGTATTGCTGCGCCGGTGTATCCATCAGTTCAAAACGGGCGTATCCCAGTTCGAAGAAGCGAAGCAAACCACGTTTGTTGGCAAATGCATAAACCGTATCGCCTTTCACATGGTCGATGGAAATGGCTCTTGTCAGTTCTTTTATGTCGGCTTTCTTCTTCAGAAGGAACCAGAAATGAATTTCTCCCTGGTTTTTAAACAGCTTTTCCGTTTTGCGGATCTGGCTTTTGGTCTGAGAATTTCCTCCAAATGGAAGGATGAAAAGAAGAAGGAGGGTGGTGCTAAGTAGTCGTAAATTCATAACCATATTCAACAGGCAATAACTTCATTTGCCTGCTGAAATCCAATTGCGTTTCGATGAGAGAGGCCGGAGTTTCGGGCAATGCTAAACCACCCACAATCCCTTCCACTGATTTTCGCCAATCACGCTTCCATCAGCCCGCCCATACTGCACCCCGATCGCCAGAAACAGCAATCCTTCTTTTCCTTCCAGCGTTCCGGGCATCGGTATCAAAACCGGCTCACTGTCTTTTTTTAGTACAGTCCGGGCCAATGCTTCCGATGCCATCTTCCGGTTGGCAAAATCTGCTCTTATCCAGACCAGATCAAGCCAGATTTCCACCCCGCCTTTGGGCAAAAGCAGTTCCGGTGACCAGCTCAGGGAAAATACCTTGTTGTCAATTGCCTGCTTTCCTGCAGATAAAATCGCATCGTCTTTCCTCCCGGCTGCCCGACATGCAAATCCCGATAAAAGATTCCGTCCTTCGTTCGTCTTTAAACCAATATCCACCAGACGGTGCCCCTTCTCCGATTGGGTATCCAGATTTTTTATGGCCAGAAACGTCTGTGTCAAACGATGGTGTACATCCTTGTCGCCCAGTTCTTTTAGCAGGGTCGAAAAACCGCTTCGCAACATTTTTGCTGCCCGGCTCACAAGGCCAAATTCCTGGTTGCGCTCCCTCAGTCCCTGATAATTGGGATTCTTCCGGATGGTGTCGGCATCAGGTCCATACGATTGCCGGACAATGTGCTGTCCGTTCATTTCATAAATACTGAGCCCGCCCAGCTTTCCGGTGAACCGGATAATGCCTGTCAGTTTTCCCATCCTGTTCTGGTTGGATTGCAGTTTTTTTTAGAATTCTTCTTTCTCTTCAACCGGCTGCCAATATAGTCTTCCACCCGTCTTAGTCCTACTCTTTTTTCGGGTTTCTTTCGTAGTTGTCTGGTAGATGTCTCGTAGTTCTTTCGATATAAGCCTACTCAAACTCTGTCATACCTGTGTTTACATTCTGTTTCCCGGGCTGGCCGCAACTTCGTTTTCACTCTGAAAACAGGTTCAATCTTCCTAATCCAAACCATAGTGGGTGTCCGGTTCAAACGGGTTTATGCTATTATAGTCCAGCTGAAATGGCAAATCTTCAACTTCCTGATTTGTGCCAGACCGGTTGATATTATTATCTCCATATTACTATTTCTATGATGATGCAAATCACACCCCATCACACGAAAGTGGTATTGCATTCGGATTTTCGTTTCCCTTCTTTTGGCATTCTGAAATTGTGTCCGTACATTTTGGAGTCTCTTATCATCGAATCAATCATCTTCAATCAGTTTATACCATGAAAACGTCTACCTTTTTCGTCTCTCTGTTCAGCGCCTTCTTCTTCAGTACGTTGGCATCATTTGCAACCATCCATACGGTGAATAACAACCTCAATGGTCCTGGTCAGTTTACGACAATTCAGGAAGCCATTGATGCTGCCACTGGTGGTGATACCATTTACATTGCCTCTTCTCCATCCAACTATACCAACAACAGCACCGGGCGGTTTCTGGTCAATATAAAGCTCACTTTCATTGGAGTGGGTATGCGCCCGGGAGAGAAAAAGGAAAATTCAGCTTTATCCAGAATCGGACATCGGTTTGATCTTCAGGATGCAGCAGCCAATGGCTCGTCGTTCATAGGACTTTATTTTGCAGGGGTTTCATCTGCGATTAACGTAAGTGCTTCTGTCTCCAACTGCCAGGTACTCCGTTGCTGGTTTGATGGAAGCAGCACGTATATGGGTTTCAATTCCGGTTCCTTTTCGGGATGGCTTATTGCGAATAACTATTTCGGTATGAATTGCGGACCCGGAATCAACGTGAACAATAATACAGTCACAAATTTTATTATTCAGAACAACGTATTTGCTGAGACTACCGGTTGCGGTATTCTGAATGGAATTGCCCCGCTTATGAACTTCTCTTCGTCAGCCAACTGCATTGTTTCAAACAACGTGTTTTATGGCGGACAAGGTGCAGGAGTTGGCAATTTCGACCAGGTCTTTGCCAATGTCACCAATTTAATAATTGAAAATAATATCTTCCACACCACAAGTCCGGCCGGCTGTTCCAATTCAGTGTTTAACAACAACATCACATTTGGAACAACCCAGGATGCACTTCCTTACGGAACCAATTCCGGTGTGAGCAACGTGGTAAATACCGACCCTCAAATGACAACCTTCAGCAACGCTACATTCAGTCCCTCCCAAAACTTCCAGCCTGCCGGCGGACCAGCAAAAACCGGCGGAGTTGCTGGTGGACAGATGGGTGTTTATGGCGGCACATTTAACTGGAACAATTCTGCTGTGCCTGCATTGCCTGTTATCAAATCCTTCAGCATTACAACGGGTGCAACTGTGCCTGCCGGTGGTAGCATGACCATCAAAGTAACCAGCACAAAGCAAAACTAATTTCCACCCTAATCGATACTCCTATGAGGTTCCTCAGAGGAATTGGGTGGACGTTTACCGAAACGAAACAGGAAGTGAACCCGGCCAGTAATGTGCCGCTTCACCACTCTGAATCCGGTCGGTACCATCAATTCAAAAACAATCTTCAACCCGGGCGCCTTCTTGCCCTGGCTGTCTTTCTGCTTGCCTTCATCTGTCTGTCTGCTCAGGCACAGGTGAACAGAGGCGAATACTTTTTCGATACCGATCCGGGTATTGGAAATGGTTTCAATCTTACCGCTTCAACGGCAGGTGATTCGATCACCATCAACCAGACCGTTTCGGTTTCGGGTTTGTCCGAAGGTTTCCACACCTTGTTTGTGCGCACCCGGATGTCAAAGCACTGGTCGCAAACAGAGTCCAGAGGCTTTTTCATTTCGTCTGCCTCATCACTGGTGTCAGGTCCGATCTCCGGTCTTGAGTATTTCTTTGATACCGATCCGGGTGTAGGTCTGGGAACGAAAATCACCGTCAGTCCTTCTGCAGATTCATCTGAGAAAACTGCCGTGGTTCCGATCTCCAGCCTCAGTGCAGGATTTCATACTCTGTACATCCGTGCGAAAAGCAACCGTGGCTACAGTATGACGGAATCCAGAAGCTTTTTCATTGCATCGTCTGCTTCACTTACGGCCGGTCCGATCAGTGGTCTTGAGTATTTCTTTGATACAGATCCCGGTGTCGGATTGGGAACAAAAATCGCCATCAATCCTTCCGCCGATTCATCCGAAAAAACCGCCATCATTCCGGTTTCCAGTCTCTCTTCAGGATTCCATACCTTATTCATTCGTGCCAGAAACAACCGTGGTTATGGAATGGCGGAATCCCGTTCGTTCTTCATTGTTTCCTCTGCTTCACTCACTGCCGGTCCGATCACGGGATTGGAATATTTCTTTGATACCGATCCGGGTGTCGGATTGGCAACAAAAATCGCCATCAATCCATCCGCCGATTCATCAGAGAAAACCTCCGTCATCCCGGTTTCCAGTCTGAGTGCCGGATTTCATACTCTTTACATCCGGGCCAAAAATAACAGGGGCTATGGTCAGACAGAATCCCGGTCCTTTTTTGTGGTAGCCGCTTCTTCACTTGCATCAGGAAAAGTATCCAGAATTGAATACTTCATCGATACTGATCCGGGCGTTGGCCTGGGAACTGCCCTTCAGGCGTTCTCATCAGGCGATTCAGTGGAAGTAACCCGGGTGATTACCATCCCAACTTCTATTACACTGGGCGATCATAAATTGTATGTCCGGTCCCAAACGACTGACGGCCGCTGGGCAATCACCGAGTCCAATGATTTCAACATCGCCTGCGGTCCTCCGGAAATTACCTCCACACAAACACAGCTTTGCCCCGGTGCATCCACCATCCTGACAATGACAGGCGGAAATCTTCCTGGAACCTATCAGTGGCTGCGTAATGGGGTTGCCATTCCGGGTGCCAATGCCTTTTCTTTCACCGCCACCCAAACGGGAACATACCGTCTGAAATATGTCAACGGAACCTGTACCGATACATCTGCAGGCCTTGTCATCGGATCCGGAGCTTCGGTTACTGCATCGGTTACACCAGCAGGACCTGTTTCACTTTGCTCCTCCTTAACGGCAGATCTCAATGCCAACACCGGGACTGGTCTCACGTATCAATGGCTTTCAGGTAACAGTCCCATGTCCGGACAAACCAATGCCCTCCTTTCCGGAGTTGGAGTGGGTTCTTATTCTGTAATTGTGACCAATGCCACAGGTTGTAAAGACACTTCTTCGGTGGTGGTTGTTTCAAACGGAGCAGGTTCCGGGGATCCGGCTGTCTTTCCGGTGAATTCCTGGAATGTGTATGCCTATACCGGAACCGACATTGCACTCGGAAGCGGTAATCTTTACCGTGGATTCTATACCGTTTCCGGTCTGAGTGTGAACACCACCAGTCAGTGGAGTTCTGGTGCTTCCCCTTCTTCTGCAGCTGGTTATCTGGGATGTGTGGTTCCGGTAGATAATTTCACCTGGGTGCATAAGAGAAAAGGATTCCCAACCGGCCCATACGTAATGACCATTCCAACACATGATGATGGAATCAATGTTTTACTAAACGGAACTTCTGTGTATTCAGCCGGTTGCTGTTCCACCAATCCGACCCTAACGCTGGGAACACTGGATGCAAACAGCACCATCGAGATTCGGATGGTGGAAGGTGGCGGTGGAGCTGTTCTCGATTTCACGCTCACCCTTTCACCGTTAACAGCAGGTTCCATTTCCGGCGATCAGTTGCTGTGTAATGGGGGAACTCCATCTGTTATTTCGAATGCACAGGTTGCTTCCGGTGGCCAAACCAATACCGTAACCTATCAATGGCAGGACAGCTCAGATGTTCACACCTGGGCCGATATCAATTTGGCCACCAGTGTTTCTTTTCAGCCAGGTTCGTTGTTGACAACAACCAAATACAGAAGGAAAGCCTTTAATGGAACCGAATCCGTCATTAGTAATGTGGTTCAGGTTACGGTTGTTTTTCCAGAGGGAAATCCTTCTCAGTCGGGCTCCAACAGCTGGAATCTGTACGCCTATTCCGGTACAGATGTGAATCTGGGAACGGGCAACACTTATCTTGGATTTTATAACGTAAATGCACTGGATGTCAACACGGCAGACCAGTGGAGTCCGGGCGCATCTCCTTCGTCTTTTTCTGGTTATGCCGGTTGTCCTGTCCCATCTGATAATTTCACTTTTGTGTTGAAACGTCAGGGATTCACTCCGGGTTCATATAAATTGAATATCTCCAATCACGACGATCAGATCCGTATTCTGGTAAATGGAGTACAGGTGTTTGAACATGTTGGTTGTTGCGATGTTCATAACGATATAGATCTGGGAGCCTTAGGTTCAACTTCTTTGGTTGAAATCCGGACAGTTGAGAACGGAGGGTCTGCTCAGGCTGCATTTACTCTGGTATCATCCAGTTTTGTAGGTGGATCCATTGCTGCCGATCAAACCATCTGTGCAGGTGTTGCACCACAGGCCTTTACCAATGTGCAGGATGCATCGGGTGGCGGAATTACAACGTTCACCTACCAGTGGCAGGACAGTACCGCATCGGGTAGCTGGCAGAACATCAATACTGCTACCAACGCTACTTTCCAGGCACCCGTTCTGAATGTCACCAAATGGTTCCGTCGGAAAGCAACAGGTGGGGCATTGGTTGTTTTCAGCAATGAAGTAAAAGTAACCGTACTTGCGGCGCCGTTGGCCACCATCACACCAGCTGGTCCATTGACCATTTGTTCTGGTGATGCCGCACTACTGACCGGTTCATTCTCTGTGGGTTCAACCCGCAAATGGCTCCGCAACAATGTGGAACTGTCTGGCCAAACCAGTCTTACTCTCAATGCAACACTGGCCGGAACATATAAAGCCGTTGCCATGTCAGGAACCTGCACCGATACTTCCAATGCAGTTGTGGTGAATGTGAATCCGAAACCGGCTCCGGTCGTTTCTCCTGCAGGTCCTCTTTCGATATGTGCAAACGGCAGTGTTGTTCTTACCCACACCAACCCGGTTTTAGGCCAGACCAACCAATGGAAAAATGACGGTGTACCTGTTTCAGGAGGAGCCGGCATCTCGGTTTCCACTGCAGGATTTTATTATTTGGTATCCACTGCCACAGCATCCGGTTGCAAAGACAGTTCTGCTGTTGTGACGGTTAATGTGGTGAATCCTGTCGTTTCTCCATCTGGTCCACTTTCCATTTGTGAAGGTTCAAGTACCAATATTCTCGTGAGCAACATAGGTTCAGCAGGAGTTCAATGGCTGAGAAATGAAGTTCCTGTAAACGGAGCCACCAACCAGACACTGTCGGTAAACCAGGCTGGCACATATAAAGCAATTGCCATCATCGCCGGGGTTTGTTCAGATACATCAGCAGGTGTGGTCGTCAACGTAACCCCATTGCCGGTTGCTACCATAACAACTCCTGCGACAACCAGTTTTTGCCAGGGCGGATCGCTCGTTCTTCAGGCCAATACTGGTACCGGACTCACCCATCAGTGGCAACGCAACGGCAGCAATCTGACCGGTGCCACCAACGATCAGCTCACAGTCAATCAGGCAGGTTCGTACACTGTTGTGGTGACGAATGCGCAGAACTGTCCGAAAACCTCGGAGCCTGTTGTAATTACAGAAGTCACCAACATCACATGGACACTTGACAACGATGGAGACGGGTATGGTGCCGGTATAACGGTTTCCAATTGTGTTCGTCCCCTTCATGGTTTCCTTCCATCGGAACTGATTGCCACTTCAGGCGATTGCAACGACAACAACAATACCATCAATCCGGCCCGTCAGTTCTTTACGTTCAGTCCGGGACAGAATTTTACCAATGCCCTATGTGCTCCGCAGACCGGGACTTCGTATACAACCTTCCGTTTTGAAGTGGTGTACACCGATCTCAACAATGCACCGGCGCCGGTAACCTTCCCAAGGGTGATTCTGGATTTTGAAGGCAACGGTTCTCTGAACGATGCCAACGACCGAACCATCCTGATGCAGGAATTTGACAACAGAGATGGCAATACAAATGACGGCAAGCGGTTTCTCGCTACTGTGAATAGTCTTCCTTCCGGCCTCAATTACACCACCCGCATTCAAACAGCGGTGGGCGGTTGTGCCACGGTGATCGGGCCATTCAATTATCCGGATGTGTTTATTCTTTCCGATCTGCAGATTTTTGCCAACGACATCAATTTCAGTGTGGCAAATCCTCCTGTTTCATCACCACTGCAAATCACGGCTACTGTGCACAACGTGTCAGATTTTGCTGCACAGAATTTTGTGGTTCACCTTCGTAATCAATTTGATACCAATATTGTGTATCCGGATAAAGTGGTTCCGTTTCTGGCTCCGCATACTTCTCTGGATGTGATCTGGGATATCACGACACCGTCCGTCGATGCCTGGTGTCCGATGCAGGTGACCATTGATTATACCCATGTGATTTCGGAATCGAATGAGCTGGACAATTCGGCGATTCGTCCTTTTACCAATGGCGATTTCAATCTGCCGGGAGGAATCGATATCACCGCCAATACCAGTCCGAGTACGGTTGTTGGTTCGCCTGGCGCAACTGTCAATCTGAGTGGAACGGCCAATTACGTCGGAACTGCTGTACCATTGGCTGACCCAAGTGTTGCCGGGGCACTGGTTACCTTTACCATCAATCCGGGTGGTGCTACGTACACCACGTATACAAACTCCAGTGGTCAGTTCAGTTACAACATTCCGGTTTCGTTGACTCCGGGCACGTACACCATCACCGGAACGATCACGGATTTTACATTCACGTTTAATTTCACGGCTACGTTTGTGGTCGTTCCTCCGGTTTGTTTACCCGACCTGGTTACAGCTGTATTTCTCTCAAGTAATAATATTGTAGAGAATGAAAGTCTGTCCGGACTTGTTCGGGTAACCAATGTAGGTTGCGAGCCAACCACGGACAGTACACTGCTGGAAGTTACACAAACAGGTGGTTCTCCGGCCATCGGAAATATTAAGGTTCCGCCATTGGCACTGAACGCTTCGTATGATTTTCCTTTCAGCAACATTGTATTCGATACACCGGGTAATTATTTCATCTGCGGAAAAGCCGATGCGACATTCCTCGTGAACGAATCAAGCGAAGGCAACAATACAGCTTGTGCTAACTTAACTGTTATTCCATTCCTGCCGGATTTGTTCCCGATCAGTTGTGGAGTCGGTGGTTCACAATACATCAGTGGGCAGGAAACCAGCATCAGTTTTACTATGCACAATTCCGGTGGATCCGGAACAGGTCCGTTCACCGCCCAGGTGAAAATATTCCGGGATGGTAACTTCCTGGAAACGATCAGTAAGACCATTTCGAATGTAGCCAGACAAAGCAGTGCAAGCTTCAGCGTTCCATATACTTATGCAACAACTGGAACCTACACGTTCGAATTGTATCTCGATACCCCGGTTCCTCCGGGAGTAGTTGTGGAAACGAACGAGGCAAACAACGTTACATCCTGTCAGGTGCTGATTCTTCCAACACAAACCGATCTGTATGTAAGCGGTTGTGAAGAATTTGATGTCACTCCGCAGAATCCGGCTTTTCCGGGATCCATCACGGTTCGTGCCCGGATTACAAATGGGGGAAATGCTACCGCTACGGCTCCGATTCCGGTTCGGTTCTCGCAATCGGGCGGTGCAGTATTTACCGATACCATCCGTACCAATCTGGATCCGGGGCAGTCTTCCGTGGTTACACATGTAATTCCAACTGTGGCTCCGGCGACAGAAACCATTACCGCTACAGTGGATCCGGGCAATATTTTCAACGAATTCAATGAATCGAACAATGCGCAAACCAATTCGCTTTGCCATGAATTTCAGCCGATTGACAATTTCTGCGGAAACGATTTCTGGAATGGAAACTACCTGGTGAATCAGGCCATTTTCCTCACAGTGCCGGTCCTCACAAAAGGAATTTATGATGCCAGTCAACTGAAGGTGCGCTTTTCTGTAAGTGGGCCCGGACTTTCCGGCACGCTCACATTGGGAGATGCGTTGTTGAATAATCTGGAAGAAAACTGTGGTTGTCCGTACATCGCAACACTACCAACCAACTTTGCCTTCCCGGCAGAAGGTGAATACACCTTTACATTTGAAGTGGATCCGGATCATGAATTCACTGAATGCAACGAAACGAATAACATTCTGATCAGAAAAGCCAGAGTGACCGGACTTCCGGATATGCGGGTACTTTCTTCCGGAATCAATCCTTCGCTTCTCAATCCCGATCCGGGCCAGCCCATCACCATTGATGTGAACTACGAAAACATTGGGCTTCCGAACATCAATGATCAGATGAAGATCAGATTGTATGTGGATGAGATAGCAGTGGATTCAGCTGCTCCAGTAAACGGATTGGTGACGGGCGATAATTTCACGGTTCATTTCACCACGCCATGGTCCTCAAACCTGACAGGTTCTCATATCATCCGCACCGTGATCGATGCAGATAATCAGGTTCTGGAATCGAATGAAGCCAACAACGAAGCCACCCGGGCTGTAATTGTGGGTGCTGCAGCAAACCTGTATTTCCAGGTTTTCTCACCTTCCAATTCTACTCCGTCGATTGGCAATACCATTCAAATCAATGCACGTATTGGTAACAACGGCGATGAAGAAACCACAGCCGATGTGCAGTTTTTCTACATCAACAACCAGAATGATACGATCCAGATCGGCAGTATTCCGGTGACCATTCCAGGAAACGACAGCCTCAACATTCAAATGCCATGGCAGGTGGCGGATAACAATACCACCATCGTAGGTAAGATTGTCAACTCCACCATCCAGGAATTTTCTTACTCTGATAATGTGGCCACGGCTCCGATCGGCGGATTTTCTGTCAGCCTTTCTTCGACCCCAAGCTGTAACGGTAAACCGAACGGAACCATCACGGCCTCAGTCGTGGGAGGTGCCCAGCCTGTCACAGTTCAGTGGAGCACCGGGTTCATCGGAGAAACCCTCACAGCAGGTCCAGGTTCTTACACTGCAACAGTGAAAGATGCGGCCGGTGTCATTCAGAATGTTCAGGGTTCGATCGTGAATATCCCGGGAGTCCGGTATTATCTGGATAGTGATGATGATGGTTATGGTGACCCTTCCATAGATTCAGTGGATTGCACACAGCCAGTCGGTTACGTGCGCAACAAACTGGATTGTGATGATTCAGATCCGGCCATATACAAAGCAACTCCATTGCCAGTCATCACAGCAAGCGGACCAACGACATTCTGTGCTGGTGGTGATGTTACGCTCTCTGTGCCGGCATCCAATGGAACATCTTACTTATGGAGTAATGACAGCACAGACAACAGCATTGTGGTGTCTTCATCCGGATCCTATTTTGTGGTGACCCGTCTGGATTCCGGTTGTTCCGCTACCTCCCAGCCGGTTGTTGTTACGGTTCTCACAGCATTGATTCCGACCGCCACTATAGCGGTGAGTCCTGATACTGTGATCTGTACAGGAACTTCGGTTACATTCACCGCTCAAACAACCGGAGGTGGAATTCAGCCTGCCTTTGAGTGGTATCTGAATGATGTTTTTGTAACAGATGGTCTCACGTACACATCGGATACACTTAAGAACAACGACCGTGTTCAGTTCCTTCTGACATCATCTGAAAGTTGTGCGTCGCCGGTTGTGGTTTTTTCAAAGAAAATCAGGATGTCAGTCAGCACGTCGATACAGGCAAATGCCGGTGCGGATCAGTCTGTTTGCGGGAATACTGCCACACTAACCGGAAATGCCAGCGGTTCATGGACTCAAATTTCAGGCACCGGAACAATTGCCACACCTAACAGTGCCTTATCTCAGGTAACGGGCCTCAGTACCGGTACCAATGAGTTTGTGTGGTCTGTTTCCGGAGGAACCTGTCCGCCAAGTTCGGATACGGTTGCCATTACAGTTACACCACTGCCAACCAATGCGATCGCAGGAAACGATCAGCAGATTTGCGATACCGTCGTGTCACTTTCGGCCAATGTACCACAGTCGGGAGCCGGAAACTGGAGCATCATCTCCGGAACCGGAAACATCACTGATCCATCCTCTGCCAGCACGTCTGTTACCGGACTCGGTGCAGGAGAAACGAAACTTGTGTGGAGCATCGCGGTTGGGACCTGTCCGGCTTCCTCCGATACGTTGATTATAACCCGTTTTGAGCAGCCTGAACTGGCAAATGCTGGAAATGATGAATCCATCTGTGGTGATTCTCTCTTCTTATCAGCAAACAATCCACTTGTTGGAACGGGTACATGGACGAAAATAACCGGTACCGGCACTATAGAAGAACCAGGTAATCCAAGTTCAAAAGTGTCAGGTTTGAGTGGAGGGAATAATCAATTCGTGTGGATAATTTCGAACGGAGTTTGTCCTGCTTCAACCGATACTGTCCTTGTTAATGTAACTCCTTTTGCCACACAGGCCAATGCAGGCTTGGATCAGACCATTTGCGATACGATTGCTACCTTGTCTGCAAATACACCTGTCAATGGAGAAGGTCGATGGTTTAGGATTTCTGGTTCTGGAACCATTTCATCTCCTTTAAATCCAGGCACCACAATTCTGAATCCAGGTGTTGGAAAGAATCAGTTTGTCTGGAGAATTTCGGTTGGTAAATGCTCGGAATCCTCAGATACAGTTGAAATCACCCGCATCGCTCCTCCAACTGTTGCGAATGCCGGAGCGGATCAAACGGTTTGCTCAGATCAGTTGCAACTTTCCGCCAACCAACCGGTTATCGGAACGGGAGCCTGGACGGTGCTTTCTGGTACTGGAGTGGTGGCTGATCCGTCATCCTTCCAAACCAATGTTTCTGGTCTCTCAACAGGAACCAATGAACTTGTCTGGACCATTTCGAATGGAATTTGTCCTTCCAGTTCCGATACTATTTTGGTTACAGTGAATCCACTACCGACAACTGCCGATGCAGGATTTGATAAAGTGATCTGCGATACGGTTTCCAACCTCAATGGAAACACACCGCAAACGGGAACTGGTCAATGGACCTTGCTTTCCGGTTCTGCTGTGATTTCGGATCCTTCAAGTCCTTCCACCGGACTACATCAGATTGGAGTAGGGGATAATGTTTTTGTCTGGACTATTTCTGCTGGAAACTGTCCATCGTCAACAGATACAGTCATTGTAACAAGAGAGCAACCAGCCAGCCAGGCCGATGCCGGTGCGGATCAGGTCCTTTGTTCAAATCTGACAACATTAGAAGGAACAATTCCTGCGTTTGGATCAGGTCAGTGGTCTGTGGTTTCAGGCACAGCACAGTTTGCAGACGTGAATTCTCCAGTTTCTTCGGTCTCTGGTTTGTCGAATGGTTTGAATGTTCTGGTGTGGACAATGAGCAACGGAATCTGTCCTTCCTCAACAGATACAGTTCATATTTCGGTCAATGGAATTACAGAACCAGCTCAGGCAGGTCCCGATCAGGCAATTTGTGGAAACAGTGCTACCCTCGGTGCCTCTTTGCCAACGTCAGGCACAAGCCTCTGGTCAGTGGTAACCGGAAATGGTTTCATTGCCAACCCGGGTGAACCTACAGCCGAGGTCACAGCATTGAGTCCGGGTCAGAATGTGTTTGTGTGGACCATCATCAATGGCAATTGTCCGGCTTCAACAGATACCGTTGTCATCACCAGCTTTGAGCAACCAAGTCTTGCCCAGGCAGGAGCTGATCAGTCATTGTGTACCGATCAAACCACCATCGGTGGACAAGGATCCAATTTCTCCGGAAGCGGGCTTTGGACGATTCTGTCCGGAACAGGTGTGGTTTCCGATGTGAATGTGGCGAGCCCAACGGTTACCAATCTTTCTGTTGGTCTGAATCAATTCGTCTGGACACTTTCAAATGGAATATGCCCTTCGAATTTTGACACCATTTCCGTTCTTGTGAAAGAATCGCCAACGGTGGCCGATGCAGGTCAGGGTCAACTTACCTGCGATTCATCGGTGAGTCTGGATGGAAATCTTCCGGTTGTGGGAACAGGTGTATGGACATTGCTGAGTGGCAGTGCGATCATTACTTCTCCATCGCAAAACAATACCGTTGTAACAAGCCTGCCAGCAGGAGAGAGTAAATTCGTGTGGACTATTACGACAGCTGAATGCCCGGCCTCTTCAGATACAGTTATCATAACCCGACTTCCTTCGCCTTCTCAGGCACAGGCAGGTTCTGATCAATCTGTTTGTGGAAATCAGACAGTTCTTTCGGCAAGTAATCCTGCTTCCGGTAATGGTGAGTGGAATGTCATTTCCGGAACCGCTTTGTTTGGAGATTCAACTTCAGCATCAACTGCTGTTTCAGGTTTGTCAGATGGAGTGAACCTCCTCACTTGGACGGTTTCCAATGGTCTTTGTCCTTCAACAACCGATACAGTTTCCATTACGGTAACCTTACCACCGGTTCAGGCCAATGCCGGTCCAGACCAGATCATTTGCGATTCTGTGACCGTGATGGCAGCCAATCCGGTGACTTCCGGATCCGCCTGGTTTACAGTTCAGGGTACCGGTGACTTTTCTGCTATCGATCAGAATAATGCCTCTGTAACCGGACTTTCCATCGGACAGAACACATTCATCTGGTCCATTTCCAGTGGTGCCGGATGTCCGCCTTCCGTTGATAGTGTTGTGATAACCAGAATCGCCGGACCAACTGCTGCCAATGCCGGTGCAGATCAATCCGTTTGTGATGATTCGACAACCGTTATCGGTAACACACCACTGGTTGGAACCGGAATCTGGACCTTGGTTTCCGGTACAGGAGCCTTTTCGAATCCAGGTTCTTCATCAACAGCCATTACTGGTTTGGGAGCCGGTCAGAATGTGTTCGTCTGGAGTATTTCAAATGGGATTTGTCAGATCAGTTCCGATTCTGTTACCATCAGCACGCTTCCGACCCTTGTTGCAGATGCGGGTCCTTCAAGACTTACCTGTACCGATTCCGTCCGTCTGAATGCAGTTCCTGTCTTATTGCCGGCAACCGGTTCCTGGTCCATGGTTACAGGTTCCGGCACGGTGGTGAATCCATCTCAGCCGAATGCCTTGGTTACGGGACTAACGGATGGTGTCAGTATATATATGTGGACAGTTGCGAACGGAACCTGTCCGGAAGTATCCGATACAATCCGGGTATTCCGTGCACCAAATTCACTTTCACTGGGACATGACACCACAATTTGTGCGGACAGTACGCTGAGTATCGACCTTGGAAATCTCTTCAATTTTGTGGTATGGCAGGATGGAAGTACCTCTCCGCTCTACACCATTGATACAGCAGGAGTATTTCATGTTACAGTCACAACCACAACTGGTTGTACGTATTCTGATACCATTGTAGTGGGCATTACCATCTGTACATCAGTGGATCCACTGCAGGCTTCTGCTGCCAATGTTTCCGTCTGGCCGAATCCTTTCCAGGATGGATTCCATCTGGATGTGAAAGGATTTGGTGGTGGCGAAGTCAGATACTCTTTGTATACGATCAATGGAGTTCAGATACTGTCAGATAAAGCATATGGCCAGCCTGGTTTGATTGAGAAGGAAATCCATCCGGGACGGTTACCATCCGGTATGTACATTCTCGAAGTATCTCTTGGCGACAGGAAGGAAAGGATCAAGCTCGTTCTGAAATAATTTTTATTTCGTTTTCACCCATGGAGAGAGGTTGCAGAAATGCAGCCTCTTTTTTTGTGGCGGTTCATCAAGGCGTCCCTGATATAGGGAACGGGATTCTTACTCCAGATAAAATGCGTTTGAGGAATTGTGGAATCCTCTGCAACTTTCGCCTTTCTAGCAACATCTGATTTGGCAAGGCAAAGTATCCGGCTCGTTTTAATTCTGGCAAGCATTGCCCTTGTGGGTGTGGGTTTTGTCCAGTGGTTCTGGCTTGATCGTGCATTTGACATGAAGGCCTTGCAATTCAATCAGAGTGTCAAGATCGCCCTTACCAGCACTGCTCAGCGTATGCTGGATTACAACCACAACAAAACCAAACTACTGGATCCCGTCAGCCAGCTCGCTGACGACTATTTTGTGGTTCGTGTGGATGATGTGATTGATGCGAACCTGCTCGAAATTTTCCTTCGGGAAGAATTTCAGAAATCACATCTGAGGATTGATTACGAATATGGCATATACGATTGCAGTACCGATAAGATGGTGTACGGGAATTATATAGCCCTTAACACAGAAGTGCGGGATTCAATCGGATCGGAATTGCCTAAATGGCAGAACCAGACCTATTATTTCGGCGTGCGCTTTCCTTCCAGGGATTCCACATTGGTAAGTCAGATGGGCATCTGGCTTTTTTCATCTGGTGTTCTGGCTTTTGTATTCATATTTATGATCATTGCTATGGTGATGATTCTGAAGCAAAAACGCTTATCTGAAATTCAAAAGGACTTCATCAACAATATGACACATGAGTTCAAAACACCATTGTCATCCATACTGGCTTCGGTTGAAACCATCCGCACTGCAATGGAACAGGAAGGAACCATGACAACCCGAATCGGCAGGTATCTGGGAATCATTCATACGGAAGGTAAGCGACTTCAGAACCAGGTGGAGGCCGTCCTGAAAATGGCCAATCTGGAAACCACAAGTTTGAAGAAGGAGGAGATCAACCTCAATGAAGTCATCGCCGGAGCTGTTGACGCCACCGATGCCGCAATTCATACTGCCAATGGTAAAATTACCGTTGATCTTCCGGAGGAAGCCGTCCGGATACATGCCGATTCTTTGCATCTTTCCAATGTGATTTCAAATTTGATTGACAATGCATTGAAATACAACAATGGAATCCCTGATGTAAAGATTCGGCTGAAGCAAGTTGGTAAGCAGGCGGTACTGTCAATTGCAGACAATGGGATCGGGATTTCTAAGGAGCAGTTGCCTCGTATTTTTGATAAGTTTTACAGAGTACCAACCGGAAATGTTCACAATGTGAAAGGGTTTGGACTGGGACTTTTTTATGTGAAGTCTGTTATTACAGCGCACCATGGTAGAATTCAGGCTCACAGTGAACCAGGAAAAGGAACTACTATGGTCATAACTCTTCCATCAGTTCAGGGATAAAATTGAAAACAGTAGAAATAGTAAACAATGAGTAAATCAACCATTCTCCTGGCGGAAGACGATGAGAATCTTCGTTTTGTTGTTCAGGATAACCTTGAGCTTCGGGGTTTCCGTGTGATTGCAGTTGAAAACGGAGAAGATGCATTTTTAGCTTTTCAGGAAGGCGAAGTCGACCTGTGCATATTTGATGTGATGATGCCGAAACTGGATGGGTTCGCACTGGCAGGAAAAGTGAGGGAATTGAATTCCAATGTACCCATCATATTTCTTACAGCCAAAGGTCTCAAAGAGGACCGTCTGCAGGGTTTCAGAATGGGTGGTGACGACTATCTGACAAAGCCCTTTAGTATTGAAGAATTGCTTTTCCGTGTGGAGGTATTTTTAAAGCGCCCGAAGGTCAGTGAAAATCCGTCGGCTGAAAACATTTTCAAAACCAGGACTCTGGAATTTATTCCATCTCAACTCAAGATTGTGTGCGGCGGCGAGACAACTTCGCTGACATATAAAGAATCGGAGCTACTTGAGATGTTTTTCCTTAATCAGGGACAGATTCTGAAGAGGGAGGATATTCTGATGAAAATCTGGGGTACTGACGATTACTATAAAGGCAGGAGTCTGGATGTGTTCATTTCGAAAGTGCGGAAGTTTTTGCAAAGTGACAATAGTCTGGAGATCCAGACGGTGCATGGTGTTGGTTTTAAGTTTGTGCGTCATTGAGCAAATTGGGCGTCGTGTCTGGAGGAAATCGTGATGCTGAAAGTGGCAGCCTTTTGGCAAAATTGGGCGGTTGAAATGGTCTCATCAAATAGTATCGATTTTTTTCAGTTATAAGTTTTTGGTTTTGAGGGTTTTGGAAAATATCTTCAAATATTTTGTAAATATTTCTTGCTA
>ERZ795056.2210-NODE-2210-length-21875-cov-16.989597_pt1 | contig 21875 bp, 16 predicted proteins | sample MGYA00375140_ERZ795056 | MGnify/ENA primary metagenome ERZ795056 (study PRJEB30185, sample SAMN05720227) | activated sludge metagenome | isolation source: Anaerobic digester | place: USA | collected 2015-03-09 ... | reverse complement strand
TCGCGGTAGACGTCGCGCAGCCACATCTTCACGCGCTGGCGGTCCATCAGGCCGAGCGCCGCGTGGTTGTCGCCGTTCTTGGCGTTCCAGAAACTGCTGCTGGTGGCATCGATCTTGTTGATCGCGCCGTCGTGCAGACGCTTCACCGAGACGATCTTCGCGCCCAGGCCGAGCGCACGTGCCTGCTCGCCCGACTGCTCGAGCACGCCGAAGTCGTTGCCGCGCACCTGGTTGCGCACCAGCACGTACTTCAGGCTGGTGCCGAAGCGGTCGAGCAGGCGGCGCAGCAGGTCCACCGAATCCTTGCCGGTGTCCATCACGTGCCAGTAGTGGATCTGGATGCCGGACTCGTCGGCCAGGTTGAGCACGCCGGAGTCGTCCATCCAGCGCACCAGCGGGTCGTGCGTCTGCGCCGCCAGGTCGACGAGGATGCGGCGCTCCGGCTGCTCGACGGCGGCTTCCATGATGGCGTCCAGCGCCTCGTAGCGGTCGACGATCACCGGCGAGGCGTAGCCCGAGTAGAAGCGCATCAAGGCGCCGTGCGAGCGGTCGGTGTCGAAGCCGATGAAGGGCTCGCCGCGGTCGATCAGGTACTGAGCCAGCACCCGCGCCATCAGCGACTTGCCGACGCCGCCCTTTTCGCCGCCGATGAAATGAATCTTCGCCATCTCGTGAGGTCCCTCGCTCGGTGGGGGTGCCGCCCGGTGCGGCCCGCTGCCGACATTCTGGCCTGTTTTCGCGCCTGCCCTCGCATCGACACACGTCAAACCGTCACGGGGGCTTCACGGCATTGTCATGCCCGCCGCCGAGACTGCGGCGCTTGAACCAACCCGCAGTCAAGAGGACGACATGAACAAGCCCGTGGACCTGCCGATCGGCTTCTCCGAAGAAGAAGACTCCAACACCTCCGCCAACCCGAGTTTCGAGACCATCCTGAGCGCGCGGCTGAGCCGCCGTGGCGTGCTGCGCGGCGGCGTCGGCACTGCCGCCACGGCCCTGTTCGGCAGCGCCGTGCTGGCCGGCTGCGGCGGCGGCGACGACGATCCGGCACCCGCGCCCACCGAAACCCTGCTCGGCTTCAGCGCCGTGAGCAAGAGCCTGCTCGACAGCGTGGTCGTGCCGGCCGGCTACACCGCCACCGCGATCTACGCGCTCGGCGACCCGCTGGCGGCCGGTGTGGCCGACTACCGCAACGACGGCACCGACACTCAGTTCGAGAACCGTGCGGGCGACCACCACGATGGCATGGAGTGGTTCGGCCTGTCGGCCAGCGGCGCCCCGTCGGCAACGGCGGTGGACCGCGGCCTGCTCGCCGTGAACCACGAGGCCACCACCGACGAGAACCGTTCGTCGTTCTTCCTGCATGCCGATGGCGGCACGAGCACGCTGCCGCGACCGGCCGCCGAGGTCGACAAGGAGCTCGCGATCCACGGCGTGTCCGTCGTCGAGGTGCGCAAGACCGGTGCGGCCTGGGCCACGGTGAAGGATTCATCTTTCAACCGCCGCCTGACCACGCTGAGCGACGTCGAGATCGCCGGCCCGGCACGTGGCAACGCGCTGCTGGTGACGAAGCACTCGACCACCGGCACGATGACCCGCGGCACGCTGAACAACTGCGGCACCGGCAAGACGCCGTGGGGCAGCTTCGTCACCGGTGAAGAGAACTGGGCCGGCTACTTCACGCGTCCGGTGGGCGACAACGCCGCGCGCGGCAACGACAAGAGCGTCACCGCGCTGAACCGCTACGGCCGCGCCGAAGGCGTCGCCTCGCGCCACGGCTGGGAGAGCGCCGGTGCCGGCGACATCTACGCACGCTGGACCAACGCGAAGACCGGTGTCTCGACCGACGGCAGCGACGACTACCGCAACGAGATGAACGGCATGGGCTACGTGGTCGAGCTCGACGCCTACGACAAGACCAAGCCGGCGAAGAAGCGCAGCGCGCTGGGCCGCTTCGCGCACGAGAGCGCGGCGTTCGCGAAGCCTGTCGCCGGCCAGCCGGTCGTCTGCTACCAGGGCGACGACGCCCGCAACGAATACATCTACAGGTTCGTCTCCACGGCCCTGTGGGACGCTGCCGATGCGAACCCGGCCGACCGGATGGCCACCGGCGACAAGTACCTCGACAGCGGCAAGCTGTACGCGGCGAAGTTCAACGCCGACGGCACGGGCGAATGGCTCGAGCTGTCGATCACGACGCCGGCGGTGGCTGGCTACGCGACCTACCCCTTCGCCGACCAGGCCGACGTGATCGTGAACAGCCGCATCGCCGGCGATGCCGTCGGTGCCACCAAGATGGACCGGCCCGAGTGGTGCGGCGTGCATCCGGGCACGGGCGAGGTCTACTTCACGCTGACCAACAACAGCAACCGCCGCGTCGAGCCGACCGGCACGACGCAACTGGCACCCGACAGCGCCAACCCGCGCGTCTACACCGACATCAAGGGCACTGCGACCTCGCAGCAGGGCAACCCGAATGGCCACATCCTGCGCCTCAAGGAAGGCACTGGCACCGGCTTCACCTGGGACGTCTACCTGTTCGCCTCCGAGTCGGGCGCGCCCGGCGCTATCAACCTGTCGAGCCTGACCGCGGACCAGGATTTCTCCAGCCCCGACGGGCTGGTGTTCAGCCCGTCGACCGGCATCTGTTGGATCCAGACCGACGACGGCGCCTACACCGACGTGACCAACTGCATGATGCTGGCCGCCGTGCCGGGCCAGGTGGGCGACGGCGCGAAGAAGACGCTGAGCTACAGCCGCACCGCCGGCGGCCCGCTCGCGGTGGACACCTACGTCGGCAAGACGCCGACCGCGGCGACGCTCAAGCGCTTCCTGGTCGGCCCGGTGGGCTGCGAGATCACCGGGCTGTGCGAGACGCCGGACGGCAAGGCGATGTTCGTCAACATCCAGCACCCGGGCGAGACCACGGCGCAGGCCAACATCGCCGATCCGACGAAGTTCACGAGCCACTGGCCGGGCAATACCGGCTACGGCGCGGGCGGGGCGACGGCGCGGCCGCGTTCGGCGACGATCGTCATCACCAAGAACGACGGCGGGCGCATCGGCAGCTGAGTGGCCTTCCCGTGCGGTGGTTCATGGCGCCACGGACGAAGTGGCGCCAGAATCACGGCATGGGAGAGCCGTCGTGATCGAGAAGGGCTTCGCCGCCATCGTGCTGGCGGCGTGCCTCGTGATGCTGCTGCGCCTGGCACTGGGTGCGCAGCGGCGTCAGCGCTTCGACGCGGCCGCGATCCGCGCCTGGCTGCGGCTTCGTGCGGCGGCCATCACGGTGTGGCGCTGGCCGCGCTCGCGGCGGCAGGCCCGGCAGCTCGCCGACGAAACGATTCGCCGCGCCAGCCAGGGCCAGTGGGATGGCAACGTCTACACGCCCGACGAGTTCAAGCGCCCGCCGCGCGACAAGATGCACTGAGTCCCTGAGTCCCTGAGTCCCTGAGTCGCGCGGTTCAGCCGCGCCCGACGAAGGGCATGTTGGTCGCCATCACCGTCATGAACAGCACGTTGGCATCCAGCGGCAGGCCGGCCATGTGCACCACTGCGTCGGCGACGTGCTTGACGTTCATGCGCGGCTCGACCTTGGTCTCGCCATTGGCCTGGATCACGCCGTTCGCCATGCGCTCGGTCATGTCGGTCGCGGCATTGCCGATGTCGATCTGGCCGCAGGCGATGTTGTGCCGCCGTCCGTCGAGCGCGGTGCTGCGCGTCAGGCCGCTGATGGCGTGCTTGGTGGCCGTGTAGGGCGCCGAGAAGGGCCGCGGCGCATAGGCCGAGATCGAGCCGTTGTTGATGATGCGCCCGCCCTGCGGCGTCTGGCTCTTCATCAGGCGAATCGCCTCCTGCGTGCACAGGAAGGGGCCGGTCAGGTTCACGTCGAGCACGGTCTTCCACTGCTCGAAGCTGAGGTCTTCCATCGGGATCGGCGGAGCGCCCGTGCCGGCGTTGTTGAACAGCACGTCGAGGCGGCCGAAACGATCGCGCGTCGTCGCGAAGAGTGCCTTCACCGAGGCCGGATCGCCCACGTCGGTGGGCACGGCGAGCAGCCGCTCGGCACCGCGGGGTGCGGCCGCGACGGTCTGCTGCAATGCGTCGGCGCGGCGGCCGGCCAGCACGACGTGGTAGCCGGCCTCCAGAAGGGCCAGCGCACAGGCGCGGCCGATGCCGCTGCCGGCACCGGTGACGAGGGCAACGCGGGGGGTGGAACTCATGGTGTGCTTTCGGGCGGCTGCGGTGCCGCGTCGGTGGGGGGAGTCGAGGACGAGGCTTCGTCACCGTCGACGAAGCAGTCGGCAAACGTGAAGTACAGCGAGGTGTAGAACACCGTGGACAGCAGCAGCGAGGCCGGCATGGCCAGCAGCGTGACGAGCTGGGCCTGGCCGAGCAACGCGGCGATCAGGTTGGCCGCCACGCCGAGCGAGAGCACCACGCCCAGCCAGGCCAGCGAGAAGACCACAAAGGCGCCCTTGTTGCGCCACATCGCCACCGTGCTGGAGAAGAGCGACTGCGCCACGCCCTGGGCGCCCCAGTGCACCAGTGCCGGCGCATGCCAGAAGGGCACCGAGAGCAGCCCCGCCAGGCCCAGGCGCATCGCCACCCCGAGCTGCAACTGGCCGTCGGCCAGCCGCTGTGCCACCTCCTCGGGTGTGGCCTTGCCGTCGGCCACCACATCCATCAGTGCCTCCAGCGCGCCGCCGTCGGCCCATTCGCTCAGCGCAATGATGGCCACGCTGGCGACGGCGTAGGCCACGCCGAGCATCAGCATGTCGCGGCTGCGCTGCGCGCCATGGCGCAGCGGTTCGAAGAAGACCCGCGGCAGCGGCAGCTGGCCGCCCAGCGATTGTTTCGTCGCGATCATGAAGCCCAGCGAGCCCAGCGGCAGCAGCGCCAGCAACAGCAGGGGCCCGATCACCGATACCAGCGTCAGCACGAAGACGAAGAACAGGAAGGCCGCGAAAAGGCCGCTGAAGGCCAGCGGCTGCCGGGCGAAGGCCTGGAAACCGCGCCGGACCCAGGTGGCCCCGGTGGCGGCGCTGACGTACTGCAGTCTCATGGGGTAGCGGGCGCTCTCATGCGCGGGTGAAGTGCCAGGGCGTCTCGACACGCGCACGCAGCACGCGCTCGAAGTGGCCGGGGTCGTGGGGGGTCAGCAAGTGGGCGTCGCGTGGCAGGAAGAAGTCCCACAGCCGCGAGATCCAGAAGCGCAGTGCCGCGGCGCGCATCATGGCCGGCAGCAGGCGGAGCTCGGCGCTGGCCAGCGGGCGCACGGCATCGTAGGCGGCCACGAAGGCCTGCGCACGCTGCTCGTCGAGGCGGCCGCTGGCCAGGTCGATGCACCAGTCGTTCAGGCACACGCCGATGTCGAAGACCAGCTTGTCGACGCCGGCGAAGTAGAAGTCGAAGAAGCCGGTGAGCTGGTCGCGGCCGTCGTCGCCCGCGTCGAACATCACGTTGTCGCGGAACAGGTCGGCATGGATCGCCGCCGCGGGCAAGCCGCGGTGCGCGGCGGAATCGGCGAGCTGCCGCTGAAAGGCGAGCTCGGTGTCGAGCAGCTCGGCCTGCTCCGGTGTGACGAAGGGGCGCACCACCGGAGCGGTCTCGGCCCACCAGGCCAGGCCGCGCAGGTTGGGTTGCACCATCGGGAAGTCGTGTGCCGCCAGGTGCATGCGCGCGAGCATGTCGCCGACCATCGCGCAGTGCAGCGCGTCCGGTGCCAGGTGGTGCCGCCCGCGCAGCCGGTCGACCACCGCAGCCGGCTTGCCCTTGAGCGTGTGCAGGATCTCGCCGCGCGCATCGCCGTACGGCCGCGGCACCGGGATGCCGTGTTCGGCCAGGTGCTTCATCAGCTGCAGGTAGAAGGGCAGCTGCTCGTGCGTGAGCCGCTCGAACAGCGTGAGCACGTAGCGCCCATGGGCCGTGTCGGCGAAGTAATTGGTGTTCTCGATGCCGCTGGAGATCGGCTGCAGCGCCTTCAGCTCGCCGATGGACAGGCGTGCGATCAGCGCGGCCGCCTCGTCGAACGAGACCTCGGTGTAGACCGCCATCGCCGCGTCAGAAGCTCAGCACGTGCCAGACCCGCTTGCCCGCCGCGCCGCGTGTGGTGTTGACGCCCTCGGAGAGGTCGCGGGAGCCGTCGCCGAGCAGGATCTCGTAACTCTGCTTCGTGCCGACTTTGGGCGTGACGACGATGCGTTGCGTGGTGCCGCGCACGCGCAGCTCCTCGATGCGGCTGCCTTCGTCTTCGTGCACCAGCCGCTCGACCTTCGGTTCGGCGGTGCCCGGCGCCTTGGCTTCCTGGGCAAAGGCCGGGCCGGCCAGGGCCAGCAACCAGGCGGCGGCGAGGGCGAGCGGGGTGTTCATGGCCTCATTCTAGGCGCCGGGCTTGCGACACAATCCCGCCATGACGACGAAGACCCTGCTGCTGGTGGACGGCTCGAGCTACCTGTACCGCGCCTACCACGCGCTGCCCGACCTGCGCAGCCCCGACGGCTTCCCGACCGGCGCCATCCACGGCATGGTGGCCATGCTCAAGCGCGCGCTGCAGGATGTGCAACCCGAGCACGCGGCCTGCGTGTTCGATGCCAAGGGCGACACCTTCCGCAACGAGTGGTACCCCGAGTACAAGGCGCAGCGCGCGCCGATGCCCGAAGACCTGGTCAGGCAGATCGAGCCGATCCACGAGGTGGTGAAGCTGCTCGGCTGGCCGGTGCTGGTGCCGCCGGGCATCGAGGCCGACGACGCCATCGGCACGCTGGCGCGCCTGGCCGCGGCCAGCGGCCACGAGGTGATCATCTCCACCGGCGACAAAGACCTGGCGCAACTGGTCAACGAGCACGTCACGCTGATCAACACGATGAGCAACGAGCGGCTCGACGTGCCCGGCGTGCTGGCCAAGTTCGGCGTGCCGCCGCAGCGCATCGTCGACTACCTGACGCTGATGGGCGACACCGTCGACAACGTGCCCGGCGTCGAGAAGGTCGGCCCGAAGACGGCCGCCAAGTGGATCGTCGAACACGGCTCGCTCGACGGCGTTATCGCCGCCGCCGCGTCGATCAAGGGTGTGGCCGGCGAGAACCTGCGCAAGGCGCTCGACTGGCTGCCGACCGGGAAACGGCTGGTCACGGTGGTGACCGACTGCGACCTGGGCGACCAGGTACCGGGCTTCCCCTCGCTCGATGCGCTGGCGCTGCAGCCGGTGAACCGCGAGGGCCTGATCGACTTCTACGGCCGCTTCGGCTTCAAGACCTGGAAGAAGGATCTAGAAGCGTCGATGGGCGCGCCGGCCATGGCTGCCCTCGGTGGCGAAGGTGACGACCCGCCGGCCGCCGCGCCGGCGCCTGCCGCCAACGTCGACAAACACTACGAGACGGTGCTGACGCACGAGGCGCTGCAACGCTGGCTGGAACGCATCCGGCAATCGCCGCTGACCGCGATCGACACCGAGACCGATTCGCTCGACGGCATGACGGCGCGCATCGTCGGCATCTCGCTGTCGGTGACGGTCGGCGAGGCGGCCTACATCCCGCTCGCGCACAGCTATGCCGACGCGCCGGATCAGTTGCCGATCGCCGAGGTGCTGGCCGCGCTGAAGCCCTGGCTCGAGGACGAGAAGGCGCTCAAGCTCGGCCAGAACATCAAGTACGACACGCATGTGTTCGCCAATGCCGGCATCGTGGTGCGAGGCTACGCGCACGACACCATGCTGGAGAGCTACGTGTTCGAGGTGCACAAGCCGCACGGCCTGGAGAGCCTGGCCTCGCGCCACCTCGGGCGCAGCGGCCTGAGCTACGAAGACGTGTGCGGCAAGGGCGTCCACCAGATCCCGTTCGCGCAGGTCGAGGTGCAGCGCGCCGCCGAGTACTCCTGCGAAGACAGCGACATGACGCTGCACGTGCACGAGGTGCTGTGGCCGCAGCTGCGCGAGCAGGCCGGGCCGCTGTTCGTCTACGAGAAGATCGAGATGCCCAGCGTGGTGGTGCTCGGCCGCATCGAGCGCAACGGCGTGCTGATCGACTCGGCCGTGCTCGCCCGGCAGAGCCAGGAGCTGGCCGAACGCATGATGGCGCTGGAACGCGAGGCGCACGAACTCGCCGGCCAGCCCTTCAACCTGGGCAGCCCCAAGCAGATCGGCGAGATCCTGTTCGGCAAGCTCGGCCTGCCGGTGAAGAAGAAGACCGCCAGCGGCGCGCCGTCCACCGACGAAGAGGTGCTGGCCGAACTGGCCGCCGACTACCCGCTGCCGGCCAAGCTGCTCGAGCACCGCAGCCTCGCCAAGCTCAAGGGCACCTACACCGACAAGCTGCCGCTGATGGTCAACGCCAGCACCGGCCGCGTGCACACCAACTACGCGCAGGCGGTGGCGGTGACGGGGCGGCTGGCCAGCAACGACCCCAACCTGCAGAACATCCCGATCCGCACGCCCGAAGGCCGGCGCGTGCGCGAGGCCTTCATCGCGCCGCCGGGCTGTTCGATCCTCAGCGCTGACTACTCGCAGATCGAGCTGCGAATCATGGCGCACATCAGCGAGGACCCGGGCCTGCTCAAGGCCTTCGCCGAAGGCATGGACGTGCACCGTGCCACCGCCAGCGAGGTGTTCGGCATCGAGCCGGCGGCGGTGACCAGCGAGCAGCGCCGCTACGCGAAGACGATCAACTTCGGCCTCATCTACGGCATGGGCGCCTTCGGGCTGGCGCAGAGTCTGGGCATCGAGCGCAGCGCGGCGACCACCTACATCGAACGCTACTTCCAGCGCTTTGCCGGCGTGAAGCGCTACATGGACGAGACCAAGGCCTCGGCCAAGGCGAAGGGTTATGTCGAGACGATCTTCGGCCGGCGCATCTACCTGCCGGAGATCAACGGCGGCAACGGCCCGCGCAAGAGCGGCGCCGAACGGCAGGCGATCAACGCGCCGATGCAGGGCACGGCGGCCGACCTGATCAAGCTGGCCATGGTGGCGGTGCAGGACCTCATCGACCACGAGCGGCGTGCCACCAAGATGATCATGCAGGTGCACGACGAACTCGTGTTCGAGGTGCCCGAGGCCGAGATCGCCTGGGCCCGCGAAGCCGTGCCGCGCGTGATGGCGGCGGTGGCGCAGTTCAAGGTGCCGCTGCTCGCCGAAGTGGGGGTGGGGCCGAACTGGGATCAGGCGCACTGAGCCCGTCGACGGCCAGGCATCCAGCAAGAAGCATCAGCGGCGAGCCCCTGCAGGGGCCGGGACGCATCAGGGAGAGGTCCGATGGAAGAGTGGGTGCGTGCGTGCGCATGGATCGGTCGGTGTGGCGTGGCGCTGGCCGCGGTGCTGTTCAGCGTCGCGGTCGTCGCGCAGCAGCCCGCGGCAGCCCCGGCATCTGGCACGCCGAATGCCGAGAGCCAGCGGTTCCTGGAGATGCTCCAGCGCAAGCCGCCACCGATGCCGCACGAAGCGGCCACGGCGAGCTGGCCCCAGCCCGACTACTTCCAGTCGGCGCTGGCCCTGACGTCGTCGACACCCCAGGAGCGTGTGCGATCGCCGAAGTTGCGGCTGGCCCCGGGCGCACCGCGTCCGCCGCACGTCGTGCTGCCGGTGCAGACGCAGGCCTTCGGGTTCGGACCGGTCTTTCGCGCGCTGCTCGGTGCCGAGCTCGATGCGAGCCTGCTGCGGCATGGCATCCCTGCGACGGCCCAGACGGATCTGGTCGATGTGCATGGACCGTTCGTTCGGCGCCTGGATCCGCAGACGCTGGCCGGCCTGGTGCCTGCGGGCTCGTCAGGCATCGTGCTGTACGCCGGCCATGACGGCGTCGACACGGCATTCCTGACCTTGTCGGTGCAGCGAGCGACGTCGAGCAGGACGGCGCATCGCACGCTCGCGATGCCCGCCGATGCCCGCGCTGCGCTCGCGGCCATGGGCGAACAGCTTGCCGGCATGTTGGTCGAAGTCGGACTGCCGGTGCGGCGGCGCACCCCGGGCGAGGACGCGGGCTGTGAGCCGATCGCGTGGCAGCTCGACGAGCCGCCCGCAGCCGCGTCGGCGCGTCAGCTCGCCTGCCAGGCACTGATCGTCGGCACGCTGCTGCCCGATCACGATGCCAGCGGCATCGGCATGGCTTCCCAGTCTTCGCCGGCGCGGCTGGCATGGCTGGCACGGGCGCATGCGCTGGCCGGGCTCGACGGAGGCAACGGTCCGGTATCCCGTGCTCTGCGCGAACTGTCTTGGCGGCAACTGGGCATCGATCCCGGCACCGCGCTGGGCGCCGCGGCTCAGCCCGACGATCCGGTGCTGGCGCGAGTGAGCCGCTTGCTGAGGGCGCCGCTGCAGTCACGCTCGCCTTCGCGATCGACGCGAGAGGCGGTGCTTCGCGAGGTCGACGCCATCAACGTGGATCTCCCGGCGCTCGTCCAGGAGGCCGTGCGGGCCAGGGCCCTGTACGACGACGGATTCGCGCCGTTGGACGCCTGCGGCTTCGAGCGTGTCACGCCGGGGGTGATGGTGCGCCCGGGCTGCCTGGATCCGGACCGACCACGGCCGGCCTCGACGGCTCGCCCGGCGTCGCGTCTCGAACTGCTGCTGTTCCAGGAGTGGCGTCTGGGCCTGCACGTTCGCGACCTCCGGCGACTGTTGCAGACGCAGGGGCGACCCGACGAGGCTCAGCGGCAGCTGGCGGCCATGCCGGCCGATGTCGCGGCGCATCCGTGGCTGCGCAGGCTGGCGGTGGACGTGGCCAGCGTCGACGTCATGCAAGGCAGCTTCGAGGCGGCGCTCCAGCGCGGCCGGGCGACCGCGGATCTCGTTCTGGCTTCCACGGTGGACATGCAGCGGCAGGACGACTGGGCACGGCGGCACGTGCTGTCTGAACCCGGTGCGCTGCGCAACCTGGCGATTGCCAACGATGCGCAGATCCGGGCCCGCGCCAACGACGACTACCGGCTCGTGTCCGTACTTCGTTTTGATCGATACGAACCCGGGCCGCAAGCCGAGCGACGGATTCCCGGCGAGGCGGCGTTCTTCCTCGAGCCGAATGCCGATCAGGTCCGCTACGCGCATATGTCGCTGCTGACACAGCGCCGGGCGCCCGTTGCATCGCCGGCGCCCTTGCAGGCGCCAGTCCTGACTGCGGCTGCCGCGCCGGTCACCCGGCCATTGTTCAAGCGCGAGACCGTCGATCCGCTGGAAGCCCAGTCGCTGGCCGAGAACGAGGCCCGACTGCGCGTCGATCCCGGCTACATCACGGCACGGCTGAACGTGGCCCTGGGGCGGCTCAAGCAAGGTGGGTCGGTCCAGGAGGCCGTCAAGCTGCTGCGCGCCCATCCCGACAGCCAACGCACCGACAATCGCGTCGGAGAGTCCCACCGCTGGGGGGCGGCCGCCGGCGCGATGTACTACATCGGCGAGTTGCTGGCGGCCCGCGAGTTCTACGGCCGCACGGCCGCCTTCGGCACCGGCAGCGAGTCGGAGATGCAGGCCGCCGTGCGGATCGCGCTGATCGACGGCAAGTGGCCCCAGGCCACCGAAGCTGCACAGGCCTTGTCGAGGCGATATCGCTCCGACACGGCGGCGCGGGATCTTGCCGGACTGCTGTTCCTGCAGGATCGGCCGCAGGAGGCCTGGTCGCTGCTCGAGCCGCGCCTGGCCGCAGCCAGGCAGCCCGCGATCTGGACGGCCGTGGCGGTGGGCCATCGGCTGGAGGGTCTCGAAGCGGCCGCAGCGAGCGCGTGGCTGGAATCCAAGGATCTCGGTCGCGCGGCGGTCGATTTCTCCGAGGTGTCGAGGTTCTACCCGCACCTGATGGCGGTGCTCGATCGACGCCCCACCGAGAACGATGTCGAGTTGCTCGGGCGCCGTGGCCCGCAGGGCGACTCCGCCGAGCGCCGATGGATCGCCTCGGCGCTGCTCATGCGTGCTGCGCTGGGTGGCATCGACAAGGGCGAGGCCCATCGCCGGGTTCTTGCCGCCCTCAAGGACGACGACAACTTCGAGCGCCAGCGCTTCATGCTGCCTGCCTACGTGTGGACGGCCTGGGCCGCCACGAAGGGCCAGGACGAGGTGCTCGCGCGCGTGCGCAGCGGCGGGCTCGACGGCGACTTCGAAGGTGTGCTCGGCAAAGCGATCCTGCTCGCCCTCGAGGGTGATCGCGCAGGCGCGCTGCGCCATTTCGTCGCCGCCCGGATCTCGTTCGCCGAGACGGGCAGGGGCGGCACGAACATGGAGCGCAGACCGGTGCCCGTGCTCTATCAATGGGCGCTGGCAGGCTATCTGCTCCACCAGCACACCGGCACGGAGGACTTTCGCCGCGAGACGCTGAAGACGCTCAGGGCGTACCAGCGCATCAGCCCCTACGTGTCTTGGGTCTACGCGATCGAGGCGGCGATGGAGCCGTCGCCCAGGCTTCGATTCGACGCTGCCTGCCGGGCCAGCCGGCTCGATCGTGGCTCCTACTTCTTGCGGTTGGCCAACGTGCCGGGGCTCGGCGCACAGTCCTGCCGCACGGCGTTGTCGCGAGCCGGCACCGGCTGAAAGCCCGCGTCCGGTTCGCGGCCAGATCGTCACGGCCCCCTCCGGGGCATGACTCGGAGAACGCAAGAGAACGGAATCGCGCTGAGCGCTGTCACGCGGCTGTCGCATTTCGTTCATAAACTGCCCGGATGAACGATCGGGCTCCCTTGCCGCACGACGATCCCGACTGCGCGCTGCCGGCCGCGGACTCGCCGCCGCTGCCGCCGCTGCTCAACCGCGAGCGCGCCATGCTCGCGTTCAACCGCCGCGTGCTCGCGCAGGCCAGCCGCACCGACGTGCCGCTGCTCGAGCGGCTGCGCTACGTGTGCATCGTCTCGTCGAACATGGACGAGTTCTTCGAGGTGCGTTTCGCCGACTTCCTGGAGGCGGCGCGCTCCGGGCAACTGGGCGCCTCGCAGCGCGACCTGCAGACGGTGGCGGCCGAGGCGCACCGCATCATCGACGACCAGTACGCCGTCTTCAACGACGAGCTGATGCCGCTGCTGCGCGAGCAGGGCATCGTCATCCTCAACCACGCCGACCGCAACGCCGCGCAGCGCGCCTGGGTCGACCGCTTCTTCCAGGGCCAGGTGCGGCCGCTGCTCGTGCCGGTGGGGCTGGACCCGTCGCACCCCTTCCCGCAGGTGGCCAACAAGTCGCTGAACTTCATCGCGCGCCTGGGCGGGCGTGATGCCTTCGGGCGCGCCAACGGCATCGCCATCGTCAAGGTGCCGCGCGTGCTGCCGCGGGTGATCCGACTGCCCGACGAACTGGCGCCGGGGCAGCAGGCCTTCGTGCTGCTGACCAGCGTGATCCGCGCGCACCTGGGCGAGCTGTTCCCCGGCCGCGAGGTCGAAGCCTTCTCGCAGTTCCGCGTCACACGCGACTCCGACCTCGAGGTCGACGAAGACGACGTGCAGAACCTGCGCCAGGCGCTGCGCACCGGATTGACCACGCGCCACTTCGGCCAGGCGATCCGGCTCGAGGTGGTGAACTCCTGCCCCGACGAGCTGTCGGAGTTCCTGCTGCAGCAGTTCGGCCTGCCCGAGCCGGCGCTGTACAAGGTCAACGGCCCGGTCAACCTCGTGCGCCTGAACCAGCTGATCGACCAGGCCAGCGACGCCGGGCCTGCGCCGGCGCTGCGCTTCGCGCCGCACGAACCGGCCTGGCCGGTCGGGCGGCTGCCGCGCGATCGATCGATCTTCGAGCGGCTGCGCCAGGGTGACGTGCTGCTGCACCATCCCTTCGAATCCTTCGAGCCGGTGGTGCAGTTCCTGCGCGAGGCGGTCGCCGACCCGGAGGTGCTGGCGATCAAGCAGACCATCTACCGCACCGGCAGCGAGTCGCCGCTGATGGAGGCGCTGATCGAGGCGGCGCGCCGCGGCAAGGAGGTGATGGTGGTCGTCGAGCTGAAGGCGCGCTTCGACGAAGAGGCCAACATCAACTGGGCCGACCGCCTGGAGGCGGTGGGCGCGCAGGTGGTCTACGGCATCGTCGGCCTGAAGACGCACGCCAAGCTGCTGCTCGTGACGCGCCGCGAGGGCGGTGCGATGCGCCGTTACGCACACCTGTCGACCGGCAACTACAACCCGAAGACCGCGCGCCTGTACACCGATGTCGGCTACCTCACGGCCGACGCCGAGCTGACCGCGGATGCCGACGCCGTGTTCCAGCAGCTCGCCAGCCTGGGCAAGATGCGCCCGCTGCGCACGCTGCTGCAGGCGCCCTTCACGCTGCACCGGCGCATGGGCCAGCTGATCGACCGTGTGGCGGAGTCGGCGCGCGCCGGCCGCCCGGCGCGCATCGTCGTCAAGGTCAATGCGCTGACCGACACGGCGCTGATCGAGAAGCTCATGCGCTGCGCGCAGGCCGGCGCCTCGATCGACCTCATCGTGCGCGGCGCCTGCATGCTGCCGCCCGGGGTGCCCGGCGTGACCGAGCGCATCCGCGTGCGCTCGGTGGTCGGCCGTTTCCTCGAGCACAGCCGGGTGTTCTATTTCCGCTGGGGCGAGGCGGAGGCCGACGAGGCGCTGTATCTTTCCAGCGCCGACTGGATGGGGCGCAACATGTTCCGCCGCATCGAGGTGGCCTGGCCCTTGCGCGACCCGGCGCTGCGCCAGCGTGTCATCGACGAATGCCTGGTGCCCTACCTGCACGACCATCAGGATGCCTGGCGGCTGCTGCCCGATGGCCGCTACGAGCGCGACGGCAGCGACGGGCCCAGTGCGCAGCAGGCGCTGCTGCGCCGGTACGAAGGCTGAGGATGGATCTCATCCTCTGGCGCCACGCCGAGGCCGTGCTCGAACGCGAGGGCCTTCCCGACCTCGACCGGGCCCTCACGACCAAGGGGGAACGCCAGGCCAAGCGCATGGCCGAGTGGCTCAACCACCGACTGGCGCATTCGACGCGCGTGATCGTCAGCCCGGCGCGGCGTTGCCAGCAGACGGCCAAGGCGCTCGATCGCAGCTACAAGACGCTCGAGGCGCTTGCGCCCGAGGCGAGCCCCGAGGCGCTGCTGAAGGCAGCGCGATGGCCCGAAGGCTCCGAGCCGGTGCTGATCATCGGCCACCAGCCGACGCTGGGCCTGCTGGCAGCGCAGTTGCTCGCCGGGGTGGAGCAGCCCTGGCCGATCCGCAAGGGCGCGGTCTGGTGGCTGCGCAGCCGCGACCGCGAGGGCTCCGCGCAAGTGGTGCTGCATGCGGTGATCGCACCGGACAGCCTGTAGCGCCGCCCTCAGCCGGGCAGCGTGGCCAGCCAGTCGCGCAGGCGCAGACCGGCTGCCGCACCCATCGCCGCCGCCGCGGCATTCGCGTGCGAGATCACGCCGTCGTCGAAGGTCGACGCCGATTCGCCGATGCGCGCCGAGTCGTGCGACACCGTGCAGGCCGCGATGCCCTGCGCCTGCAGCAGATCGAGCCCGGCGACGCCGGCGCGATCCCGGCCGACGCCGGCGTCGTTGAACACCGCCAGCCGAACGCCCGCCTGCAGCGCGAAGCGCCCGGCGCTGATGCCGCCATGCGAGCCGCTGACCACCACGCGGCCAGCACCGGTGCCGATGGCCTCGGTGATGCTGTCGACCAGCAGGGGTGGGGTGTCGGGATTCATGCGCAGGGATTGATCCCGCCGAAGCCTACACGTTCGCGCCGACCGTAGACTGGGCCGGCACCGCGACAGGAGACCGCCATGCACCTCAACCCGGCCAAGACCGGCGCATCCAACCCGGCCCGCCCGAACAAGATCGTCAGCGCCGCCGAGGCGGTGCGCCTGATCCACGACGGCGACACCGTGGCCACCGGCGGTTTCGTCGGCATCGGCTTCGCCGAGGGCATCGCGGTGGCGCTGGAGGAGCGCTTCCTCGCCACCGAGACCGAGACGGGCAGCGGCTCGCCGCGCGCGCTGACGCTGGTCTACGCCGCGGGCCAAGGCGACGGCAAGGAGCGCGGGCTCAATCACTTCGGCCATGCCGGGCTCGTCAAGCGCGTGATCGGCGGCCACTGGGGCCTGGTGCCGAAGCTGCAGGCGCTCGCCGTGGCCGGGCAGATCGAGGCCTGGAACCTGCCGCAGGGCGTGATCACGCACCTGTTCCGCGACATCGCCGCCGGCAAGCCGGGCACGCTCAGCCGCATCGGGCTGGGCACCTTCGTCGACCCGCGCCACGGCGGCGGCAAGATCAATGCGGCCAGCACCGACGAGCTGGTCCGGCTGATGGAGATCGACGGCGAGGAGGTGCTGTTCTACAAGGCCTTCCCGATCCACGTGGGCATCATCCGCGCCACCACCGCCGATGCCGACGGCAACCTGACGATGGAGCGCGAGGCGCTCACGCTGGAGGCGCTGGCCATCGCGATGGCGGCGCACAACAGCGGCGGGGTGGTGATCGCACAGGTGGAGCGGCTCGCCGAACGCGGCTCGCTGAACCCGCGGCAGGTGAAGATCCCCGGCGTGCTGGTCGACTGCGTGGTGGTGGCCGAGAAGCCCGAGCACCACATGCAGACCTTCGTGACGCAGTACAGCGCCGCCTTCGCCGGCGAGATCCGCGTGCCGGCGAACACGCTCGCACCAATGGCGATGGGCGAGCGCAAGCTGATCGCGCGGCGCGCGGCGCTGGAACTGCACCGCAATGCCGTCGTCAACCTGGGCATCGGCATGCCCGAGGGTGTGGCCGACGTGGCCGCGGAAGAGGAGGTGATCGACCTGCTCACGCTGACCGCCGAGCCGGGCGTGATCGGCGGCATCCCGGCCAGCGGGCTGAACTTCGGCGCCGCGGTGAACACGCAGGCCATCATCGACCAGCCCAACCAGTTCGACTTCTACGACGGCGGCGGGCTCGACGTGGCGGTGCTCGGCCTGGCGCAGGCCGATGCGCAGGGCAACCTCAACGTCAGCAAGTTCGGCCCGCGCCTGGCCGGCGCCGGCGGCTTCATCAACATCAGCCAGTCGGCGCGCGAGGTGGTGTTCGTCGGCACCTTCACCGCCGGCGACCTGCAGGTGAAGATCGAAGGCGGGCAGGTGCACATCGTCAGCGAGGGCACGCAGAAGAAGTTCGTGCGCGAGGTCGAGCACCGCACCTTCAGCGGCGAACGCGCGCGTGCGCGCGGCCAGCGGGTGCTCTACGTCACCGAGCGCTGCGTGTTCCGCCTGGCCGAGGCGGGCGGTCTGGAGCTGATCGAGATCGCGCCGGGCATCGACCTGGAGCGGCACATCCTCGCGCAGATGGATTTCACGCCGGCCATCAGCCCGGACCTGCGGCTGATGGACGCCGCGCTGTTCGACGCCGCGCCGATGAACCTGCGCGAGCGCATGCTGACGCTGCCGCTGGCCGAGCGCATCGAGTTCGACGCGCGCGGCCGCGTGCTGTTCATCAACTTCGAAGGCCTGGCGGTCGACAGCGCGCAGGACATCGCCGAGATCGAGACCGAGGTGTCGCGCCGCGTGGCACCGATCGGCGCGCGTGTCGACGTGGTCGTCAACTACGACCACTTCAGCATCCGCCCGGAGCTCATGGACGCCTACAGCGCGATGGTGCAGCGCCTGGCCGACCGCCACTACGCGCGGGTCACGCGCTACGCGGCCAGCGGCTTCCTGAAGGCGCGGCTGGAGCACCGCGGCAGCTGAGGTCTCCCGCTCAGCCGCGCAGCGCCAGCTTCAGCACGCCGCCGCGCGACCAGGCCTGGGCCTCTTCATGCAGCAGGAAGAGCGTGCGCGGGTGCAGGGCCGACCAGTCGGCCGGGAAGTCGAGGCTCGCCTGCGTGCCGCTTCGTGCCAGCGACAGCACGTCGGCGCGAACCTGGCCGCGCGCATGGCACTTGATGATCGCCAGCCGCAGGCACAGCACCTGCCACGCGAAGGTCTCCTGCGCCAGGCTGGCCTCCACCTTGCGAAGGCCGCCACGCTGGCCGAGCACCAGGTCGGCCACGCGGCGCTGCTGGCTCTGCGAGAAGCCCGGCGCATCCGCGTGCGCCACCAGATAGGCGCTGTGGCGGTGGTGGTCGTGGTGCGACACCATCATGCCCATCTCGTGCAGAGCGCAGGCCCACAGCAGTTCGCGGCGCGCCTCGCGGCCGGCGCGCGGCTGCGCCTGCTCGTACAGCCGCTCGGCGATCGTCGAGACGCGCTGCGCCTGCTGCGTGTCGACCATGAATCGGCGCTGCAATTCGCGCACCGTGGCGTCGCGGATGTCGTGCCCGTCCTGCTCCAGCGCCGTGGCGTGCAGGCGCTCGTCGAGATCGAAGATCACGCCCTGGCGCAGGGCGCCGCGTGCGGGCTGCAGCACGTCGATGCCGAAGTTGGCGGCCAGCGTGTACAGGATGGCCAGGCCGCCGGCGATCACCGCACGGCGGTCTTCTTTCAGGCCGGGCAGGTCGAGGCGGTCGACGCGCCCCGCGTGCAGGCAGCGCTCGATCAGCCAGCGCAGCCCCTCGGCCGAGATGCGGCCATCACTGATGCCGCTGGCGGCCAGCAGCTGCGATACGGCGCCCACCGTGCCCGAGGAGCCCAGCGCCTCGTGCCAGTGCACCGGCGCGAAGGGTTCGAGCGCTTCCTCCAGTTCGGCGCCGGCGGCCACCTGGGCGGCACGGAATGCCTGCTCGGTGATGCGGCCGTCGCCGAAGTAGCGCATCGACAGGCTCACGCTGCCGACCTGGAAGCTCTCGGCGCGCAGCGGCTTGCGGCCCTGGCCGAGGATCATCTCGGTGGAGCGCCCGCCGATGTCGATGACCAGCCGAGGCACGTTCGACGGCTGCAGCCGCGCCACGCCGGCGTAGATCAGGCGCGCCTCTTCGCGGCCCGAGATCACCTCGATCGGCCGGCCCAGCACCGTCTGCGCGCGCGCCAGGAAGGCGTCGCGGTTGCGCGCCTCGCGCAGCGTCTGCGTGGCCACGGCGCGGATCTGCTGTGGTGCATAACCCTTCAGGCGCTGCGCGAAGCGCGCCAGGCAGGCCAGGCCGCGCAGCACCGCTTCTTCGGTGAGGAAACCGTTGCTGTCGAGGCCGGCCCCCAGGCGCACCGTTTCCTTGAGGTAGTCGACACGCCGGTAGCGGCCCTGGTGCAGCTGTCCGATCTCGAGCCTGAAGCTGTTCGAGCCCATGTCGATGGCGGCCAGCTGGCCGGGCCACCGCGTGTCGAAGTCCGGGGTTCCGTTCGCGGGCAGGGTCATGCGGCGATTGTGCGGTCAAACCCTGTTGCCACCGGGGTCGTGCAGCGGTGCGGCGCTGTTCCTAGAATCGCCGCTCCGAACAACGCAGCAAAGGTTCGTCATGCTTCAGCAGGAGATCGACAGTCTGGTGCCGTCGCGTGATTTCTCGCGCCGGGGTTTCGTGAAGACGGCCGTGGGCAGCGGCTTTGCCGCCGCCGTGCTGCCGGTCACTGCGCAGACCATCAAGACCGACAGCGAAGGCCTGACCGTCGGCGAGGTCATGATTCCGGTGGGCGACTTCAAGATGCCGGCCTACCGCGCCCAGCCGGCCGGCAAGACCGGCCTGCCGGTGGTGCTGGTGGTGTCGGAGATCTTCGGCGTGCACGAGCACATCGCCGACGTGGCGCGGCGCTTCGCCAAGCTGGGCTACATGGCGATCGCGCCGGAGCTGTTTGTCCGCCAGGGCGACGCACAGTCGTACGGCGAGATCGCCAAGCTGGTCAGCGAGGTGATCGCCAAGGTGCCCGACAAGCAGGTCATGGGCGACCTCGACGCCGCGGTGGCCTGGGCCAAGGCAAACGGTGGCGACACCTCGAAGCTGGGCATCACCGGCTTCTGCTGGGGCGGGCGCACGACCTGGATGTACGCGGCACACAACGCCGCGGTGAAGGCCGCGGTGCCCTGGTATGGGCCGGTGGCGCGCAGCTATTTTCCGGGTGACAAGCCGGCGCTCGACGTGGCCGCGAACGTGAAGGCCGCCGTGCTCGCGCTGTACGGCGGCGCCGACCCCGGCATTCCGAACGACACGGTCGAGAAGATGATGGCGGCGATCAAGGCTGCGGGCAACACGAAGTCCGAGCTGGTGATCTACCCGGACACGCCGCATGCCTTCCACGCCGACTACCGGCCCAGCTATCGCAAGGAGCAGGCCGAAGACGGCTGGAAACGCGCCGTCGCGTGGTTGAAGGCGAACGGCGTGACCTGAAGTCGCGGGCCGGCCGCGCGGGTGCGCGTCAGCGCACCACCAGCACCGGCACCGTCGAGTGCGTCAGCACCTTCTGCGTCTCGCTGCCCAGCAGCAGCGCCGTGACGCCGCGGCGGCCGTGCGAGGCCATCACGAGCAGGTCGCATTCGGTGCGCTTGGCGTGGTCAATGATGGCTTCCCACGGGTGCAGCGCCTCGACCGTGTGGCCCTGGCAGGCGAGGCCGGCGGTCTTGGCGGCATCGACGACGGTGGCCACGCGCTTGGCGGCGATGCGCTCCTGCGCGTCGAAGAACTCCTGCGGCGGCGTGGGCTGCATCTCCGAGATCGCGCTGTAGGGGAAGGGCTCCTTCACGCTGATCGTGTAGAGCTGTGCGCCCACGGACTTGGCCAGGGCGATGGCCGTGTCGACGGCCTTGCTGGTGATGTCGGAACCGTCGCTCGGGACGAGGATGCGCTTGAACATGTGGATCTCCTTCGAATGGTGACGCCACGAGGCGCCTGAATGAAGGCAGTGTCGATCCGCAGGGTAAGCGCAAGCTTGATGGGGGTCAACCGCGCGCGACGGGCCGCGCGGGGTCGGACGACCATTCGCTCCACGAGCCCGGGTACAGGCGCGAGCCCGCAAGGCCGGCATGCTCCATGGCCAGCAGGTTGTGGCAGGCGGTCACGCCCGAGCCGCACTGGTGCACTGTGCGGGCCGCGGCATCGCCGCCAAGCAGCGCGAGGTACTCGCCGCGCAGCGTGTCGGCCGGCTTGAAGCGCCCGTCGGTGGTGAGGTTGTCCTTGAAGAAGCGGTTCAGCGCGCCAGGGATGTGGCCGGCCGCCTTGTCCAGCGGCTCCACCTCGCCGCGGAAACGTTCGCCCGCCCGCGCGTCGACCAGCTTCACGCGGCCGAGTTGTGCCGCCAGCGCGTCGGCGCTCGTGACGGCGGCCAGCGGCTGGCGGTCGGGGTAGGGCGCCGCAGCGCGTGGCGGCGGTTCACTGCTGTCGACATCGCCGCCGGCGGCAGTCCAGGCCTGCAGGCCGCCGTCGAGCACGGCCACGGCCTCGTGGCCCATCCAGCGCAGCATCCACCACAGCCGTGCGGCGTAGGTGCCGCCCTGGCGGTCCAGCACGATCACCTGCGTGGCCGGGGTCACGCCGAGCCGCCCGAGCGTGGCCGCGAACACGCTGCGCTCGGGCAGCGGGTGGCGCCCGTTGCGGCTGGACTTGGTGCCCGACAGATCGCGGTCCAGGTGCAGGTAGTGCGAGCCGGCGATGTGGCCATCTCGCCAGGCGCGTTCGCCGGCCTCGGTGTCCATGAGGTCGAAACTGCAGTCGACGAGCACCGGCGTGGCGCCGTCGGCCAGCAGGGCGCGCAGTTCGGCTGCGCCGATCAGGGTGGTCCAGGTCCGGTTCATGTTCAGCCCTCGAAAGTGGATTGGGTGGCGTCGGCCGGTGCGGCCCGGCTGCGCAGCAGCGAGGCGCCCAGGCCCGCCGCGACGATCAGCACCATGCCGGCCAGCGACATCCAGGTGATGCGCTCGTCGAACAGCAGCACGCCGTAGACGAACGCGAACGCGATGCCAAGGTACTGCAGGCTGGCATTGACCAGCGTGCGGCCAGTGCCGTAGGCGCGGGTCATCAGCAACTGGGCCACCGTGGCGAGCAGGCCGACCGCGAGCAGCAGCGCCGGGCCCTCCAGCGTGCGGTGCGGCGTGATGCCGGTCCACAGCGTGGTCAGCGCGCCGGCGGCGATGCCGCCGCAGGAGAAGTAGAAGACGATGCGG
>ERZ795056.2206-NODE-2206-length-21888-cov-6.589933_pt1 | contig 21888 bp, 14 predicted proteins | sample MGYA00375140_ERZ795056 | MGnify/ENA primary metagenome ERZ795056 (study PRJEB30185, sample SAMN05720227) | activated sludge metagenome | isolation source: Anaerobic digester | place: USA | collected 2015-03-09 ... | reverse complement strand
AGCGGCGCCGAGCAGGATGTCGAGCTCGCCTCCCTCATCGAGGGTCACCTCGAGGAGGGGTCCGGCCCGCGCTGGCCCGAGCACCTCGGTCCCGAGGTGCGGAGGCTGCGCACCTTCCGCACCGAGTTGCGTGAGCTGATGACCCGGGCCACGGAGTACGACGTGGATGTCGCGCAGCTGCGCCGCCTGGGCGGCGCGCACGGGCATCCGGAGTGGGTGGCCGCCGCGGAGCTCATCGAGGAGTACACGCAGGTGCTCTCCTACCGCTCCGAGACGCGCTTCGATCAGGCCGAGCTCACCCGTTACGCGGTTGCCGCAGTCGAGCGCGGCGAGCTGGGGGAGCGGGCCTCGGCCCTGCGCCTGGTGGTCGTCGACGACCTGCAGGAGGCGACCGAGACCACGCTGGCGCTGCTGCGCTCGCTGGCCGCCCGGGGCATCGCCGTGATCGCCTTCGGTGATCCGGATGTCGCAGCCAACGCCTTCCGCGGCGGCGAGCCCGACGCCCTCGGCCGCCTGGCCACCGTCTTGGCCCTGCCGGATCTCACCACGCTCACGCTCTCGACGAGTCACCGTCAGGGTGCCGCCCTGCGGGCCTTCACGTCGTCCGTCACGGCCCGCATCGGCACGGCCGCCGCGGGCAGGCAGCGCGCCGCGATCGGCGCGGGCGCCGATGCCGCCGTGCCGGTCGCCCTCGTGCAGGCGCCGAGTCCCGCGCGCGAGTGGTCGACGGTGGCCCGCGCCCTTCGTGAGGCGCACCTGCACCGCGGCGTGCCGTGGTCTCAGATGGTTGTCGTGGTGCGCAGCGGCGCGCAGCTGGCGCCGGTGGTGCGAGCTCTGGCGATGGCCGAGGTTCCGGCTCGCACGACCGCTGCGGGTACGGCGCTGCGCGAGGATTTCGCGGCCCGCAGTCTGCTGCGGCTGGTCTCGGTCGGTGTGGGGCGAGAGCCACTCACGCCGGCCGTCGCGACCGAGTTACTTCTCGGCCCGTTCGGTGGGCTTGACGCGCTGGCCCTGCGCCGCCTGCGCATAGCGCTCCGCGCCGAGGAGGTCGCTGGAGGCGGCAACCGGCCCGGAGACGAGCTCGTCGCCGAGGCACTGGCCGCTCCCGGCAGGCTCGCCTCGATCGACCATCGGGTCGCGCGGGCCGCCGAGCGCCTTGCCGAGACCATCGCCCGTCTCGGGGCGAGCGACGGCTCCATCGAGGAACTGCTGTGGATCGCGTGGGATCGCAGCGGTCTCGCCCGTAGCTGGCACGACCAGGCGCTCGGTGCCGGCATCACGGCAGCCGAGGCCAACCGCAACCTCGACGGCATCGTGGCGCTGTTCACCTCCGCGAAGCGTTTCGTGGAGCTCCGGCCAGACAAGGGCCCGTCGCTCTACCTCGACGAGGTGCTCGACGCGGAGGTGCCGGAGGACACCCTGTCGCCCCGGGCTTTCGACGACGCCGTGCTCGTCACCACACCCGCCGGAACTGTCGGCCTGGAGTTCGACACCGTCGTCGTCGGTGGCCTTCAGGATGGCGCATGGCCCAACCTGCGGCTGCGCGGCTCGCTCCTGGCACCGCAGGATCTTGTGCGCATCGTCACCGGGGTTGAGTCGACGGCGGTCGACGAACGCAAGCAGGTGCTCGGCGACGAGCTGAGACTCTTCGCCCTTGCCGTGTCGCGGGCCCGCACCCGGGTGATCCTCGCCGCCGTCGCCAATGACGACGAGGCGTCGAGCGTGTTCCTCGGCTTGGCCCCGGCGGGCACCGAGACGCTCGATCCGACCGCCACCCCGCTGTCGCTGCGCGCGCAGGTCGGCAAGCTGCGCCGGATGCTCGTGGCCGGGCAGCGCGCGGGGGAGGCCGCGGCATCCCTCGCCGCGCTCGCGGTCGAGTCGGTGCCCGGCGCCGACCCGGACGACTGGCACGGTCTCAGGCAGCCCAGCTCCACCGGGCCGCTGTTCGAGGGCGAGCAGGTGCCGGTGTCCCCGTCGGCGATCGAGAAGCTGCTCGACAGCCCGCTCGACTGGTTCCTCGAGAAGATCGCGGGCTCCGACTCGGGCGTGATCGCCAACGTCGGCACCATCGTGCACTGGGCCATGGAGACCGCCCCCGAGCCCACGCAGGAGGCGCTGTGGGCGGCGGTGGAGCAGCGCTGGAGCGAGTTGCTGTTCGAGGCACCCTGGCTCGCCGAGCGCCAGCGACGCATCGCGAAGGGTTTCACGACGGCGCTCGCCGAGTACCTGCAGGACTTCCAGCGCGAGGGCAAGACCCTCGTCGGCGCCGAGAGCCGGTTCACCCTCGAGGTCGATAACGCGAAGCTCAGCGGGTCGATCGACCGCGTCGAGATCTCACCGACGGGCGAGGTCGTCATCGTTGACCTGAAGACCGGCACGCCGATCACCACCCAGTCGACCATCGATGAGCATCCGCAGCTCGCGGCATACCAGCTCGCCTACACCGAAGGCATCCTCGACGAGCCGCTCGCTGGCCACGACGGGCACCGACAGGGCGGAGCCAAGCTGCTCTTCGTCAAGCAGGGCATCGGCTCGAAGCTCTACCGCGAGGCCCATCAGGCTCCGCTCGACACCGATCAGCTGGAGGCCTTCCGCGAGCGGGTGCGTGCGGCGGCGTCGCTGATCGCGGCGGCCGAGTTCGCGGGTGAGGCGGAGCTTCCGATCTACGGTCGGGGAGACCCTTCGCGGTTGAGGCTGCAGCGGGTGCGGGCGGTGTCCAGTGACTGAGCCGACGATCAACGCCGACCAGATCGCGGATGCCCTGTCCCGTCCCCGACCGACCGCACAGCAGCGCGCCGTCATCGAGTCCCCTCTCGCCCCCGCGCTCGTGGTTGCGGGTGCCGGCAGCGGCAAGACCGAGACGATGGCGGGGCGGGTGCTGTGGCTGCTCGCCAACCGCATGGTCGACCCGAGCCAGATTCTCGGTCTCACCTTCACGCGCAAGGCGGCGGGCGAACTCGCCCTGCGCATCCGCGAGCGTATCGCCGACCTCGCGCGGGTGGGCCTGCTCGGCGAGGGCTACGACCCGTTCGACGCTCCCACCGTGGCCACCTACAACTCCTACGCGAACACCCTCTACCGCGACAATGCCGCAGCCCTCGGCCGGGAGAGCGACGGTGCCGTTCTCGGCGAGGCGGCTGCTTGGCAGTTGGCGCGCACGACCGTGATCAGAACCAAGGATGACCGGCTCGCCGACATCGGCAAGAACCTCGACCCCGTCACCAAGGCCACGCTCACGATCTCGCGCTCCCTCGCGGAGAACGTCGCGGTGCCCGTCGAGGTGCAGGAGTTCGCTCGGCGTTTCGCGCGAATCGTCGACCTGCCCCCGGGCGGTCGCGGTGCCTACGCCCAGGTCGACGGGTGGGCCGAGACCGTCGGCGCCCTCGATGTGCTTGTCGACCTGGCCGCCGAGTACGGCGACGCGAAGGTGCGGCGCGGGCTGGTCGAGTACTCCGACCAGGTGGCTCTCGCCCTCGAGATTCTGCGCCGCCAGCCGCGAATCGCCGAGATCGAGCGGGACCGGTTCCGTGTCGTGCTGCTCGACGAGTACCAGGACACCTCGGTCGTGCAGGCCCGGTTGCTCGCCCAACTGTTCGCCGGGCATCCGGTGATGGCGGTCGGCGACCCCAACCAGTCGATCTACGGCTGGCGCGGGGCGAGCGCCTCGAACCTCGACGACTTCGCGACCGCGTTCGGGGCGACCGACACGCGCTTCGCGCTGTCGACGAGCTGGCGTAACGGCAGGCGCATCCTCGACGTCGCCAACACGATCGTGGCGCCGTTCGTCGCCGGCGCGAAGGTGCAGGTCGATCGTCTCGACGCGAGCCCGACCGCGAGCGACCTCCCGGTCGACATCGAGTTCCTCGAGACGGTCGCCGATGAGGCGGATGCCGCGGCCCGCTGGCTCAAGGCCAGGCTCGACGTGCGCGGCGCGCCACCCTCCGCGGCGATGCTCTTCCGTACTCGCAAGACCCAGGGCTTCTTCCTCGAGGCGATGCGGCGGCACGGCGTGAAGTTCCACGTGCTCGGCATCGGAGGACTTCTCGCCGAGCCCGAGGTCGCCGACCTGGTGTGCGCTCTCACCGTGATGAACGATCCGTCGGCGGGCCTCGAGCTGGTTCGCCTGCTCGCGGGTTCGCGCTGGCGAGTCGGGGTGCAGGATCTCTGGGCACTGCACCGTCTCGCGTCATGGCTGCGGGATCGTGACTACGCGCAGCAGCGCTACGACGACGAACTCGCGCAGGCACTGAAGGCCTCGGTCGCGGAGGGCGAGGGCGGGTCGATCGTGGATGCTCTCGACTTCCTGTCGACCGCGCGCGAGGGCCACACCGCGCTCGCTAGCTTCACGCCCGAAGGACTCGATCGGCTGCGTGACGCAGGCAGGCTCATCGCGCGACTGCGCTCGCGGGGTGGCCTCGATCTGCCCGACCTCGTCGCCTTCGTGCTTCAGGAGCTCCAGCTCGACATCGAGGTCTCGGCGAACGACTACCGGCCGCTCGGAGCATCCACCTTCGAGGCGTTCTTCGATGCGGTCGGCAACTACCTCGCGCTCGAAGAGGTAGCGACGCTCGGCGGCTTCCTGTCCTGGTTGCGCGAGGCGGAGCAGCGGGAGGATCTCTCCCCGCGCCCCGAGGATCCGGAGCCCGGGACTGTGCAGGTGCTGACGATTCACGGCGCCAAGGGTCTCGAGTGGGATCACGTGGTCGTGCCGCGCCTCGTCGACGACGAGCTTCCCGGTCGGCCCGTCGAGGGTGGCTACCTCGGGTGGCTCGCCTTCGGTCAACTGCCGTGGTCCTTCCGCGGGGATGCCGCCGAGCTGCCCGTCTTCGCCTGGGAGTCCCAGACCACCCGCAAGGATCTGGTCGACGAGCAGAAGGCGTTCGGCGGTCGGGTGCGCGAGCACCTGCTGGCCGAGGAGCGGCGGCTCGCCTACGTCGCGGTCACCCGAGCCCGGCACGGGCTGCTGCTGAGCGGTTCGTTCTGGGCGACCCAGGCCAAACCGCGCGTGCCGAGCGTCTACCTCACCGAGCTGGGCCTCGACCTGCCCGAGGGTCCCGCATCCGATGAGAACCCGATGGGCGACGATCTCGAGCGCATCATCTGGCCGATGGACCCACTCGGTCGGCGTCGTACAGCGGTCGAGAGCGCCGCCGCGGCCGTGCGGGAGACGGATCCGGCCATCGCCGGACCGTGGGCTGATGACATCGAGCTACTTCTCGAGGAGCGTCGCCGTCGGCTCGGTGCCCCGGAACCCGTCGAGGTTCCCACCCGCGTGCCGGCTTCCCGATTCAAGGACTACGTGAGCGAGCCTGACGCGGTTGCCTCGGGTTTGCGGCGCCCGATGCCAGAGCAGCCCTACCGCGCCACCCAACTCGGCACTCTCTTCCATTCCTGGGTCGAGAACCGATTCGGGCCAGGGGGAGACGCCGAGCAGCTTGCCGCTGCGACGGTCGGTGCCGACGAGCTGGATGCCGCACCCGGCGAGACCGACGCCGGAGACACCCTCACCGACGCCGACCTCGACCGCCTCAAGGCAACCTTCGAGGCCAGCCCCTGGGCGGCGCGGCGGCCGGTCGAGGTGGAGCGGGAGATCCACCTGCCCTTCGACGGCCGCATCATCATCTGCAAGATCGACGCCGTCTACGAGCTCGACGGACGCTTCGAGGTCGTCGACTGGAAGACCGGCAAGGCGCCGAAGGATGCCGCAGATCTCGAGCAGAAGCAGCTCCAGCTCGCCCTCTACCGTCTCGCCTATTCGAAGTGGCGCGGCATCGATCCCGACCTCATCGACGCGGTGTTCTACTTCGTCGCCGACAATCGCGTGATCCGGCCCGATCACATCTACGATGAGTCCGAATTGCTCGAACGATGGCGAGCCGCGCTGGCGTAGCGCGGCACACGCAGACGGGAGGCGCGGTGAACTTCTTCTTCTACGACGGTCCGATCTGGATCGCGCTGCCCACGTTCGTGCTCCTCTTCCTCGCGTTCTCGTGGGCGATCCTGCTCGCCGTGCGTCCGTGGGTGAAGCGGGTGTCGGCCAACCACGAGGAGTGGGACCGGGTACTCGGGTATGCGATGCAGTCCTACGGGATCTTCTACGGCATCCTGTTGGCTCTCATCGCGGTGTCGGTCTACGAGAACTTCCAGCGCGTCAGCGGTGTCGTGCTCGACGAGGCATCCTCGCTCGGAACCCTGTACCGGGCGGTCTCGTCGTACCCGCCGCCCGTCGGCCCCGATCTGCAGGAGCAACTGCGGCTGTACACGCAGAACGTCATCTCCGTGGACTGGCCTCTTCAGGGCCGCGACATCATTCCGGCCGAGGGCAATGCCCAGGTCGATTCCATCCAGTCGATCCTCTTCGCCTACGAGCCCTCGACCAGCGGGGGACAGGCACTGCACAACCAGACCGTGGGTCTGTTCTTCGATTTCGTCGAAGCCCGCCGCGCTCGGCTGGACGAGACGAAGCTCGCCCTGCCGCCGCTGCTGTGGGTGCTCGTCGCCGTCGGGGCCGCCCTCAACGCCCTGATGCTCGCGCTCGTCGAGGCGCGCAACCTGCGCGTGCACCTGATCATGTCCGGCCTCATCGCCGTGTTCGTCGCGCTGCTGATCTTCGTGACGGCGGCCATGGATCACCCGTACTCCGGCTTCGTCAGTGTGCCTCCCGAGCCATTCCAGAACCTGCTCGAGCAGGCGATGAAGCCCTGACCGGTGGTGCCCACCCTGACGCAGGGCCTACTGGTGCACCGGTCTGCTGAGGATCGCGGCGGTCAGGGCATCGATCGGACCGCGGGGCGCGCTCGGGTTGTCGAGCAGTGAGAAGTCGACGTCGCCGAGTTCGGGAAGTTCGTAGTTGGCGGAGACCTGCGCCAGGTCCGGGGGGATCAGCGACTGGGGGAACACCGCGATCCCGATGCCGGCCCGTACCGCCGCGAGCACTCCGTTGACCTCCTTGACGTTGCACGTGATGCGCCACATGCGGCCGACGGATTCCAGGGAGCGAATCGCGTACATGCGACTGAGGCTCGGCGCCTGGTAGGCGATCAGGGGCACCGGGGCATCCCGGTCGAGGGTCATGCTGCGGTGACCCAGCCACACCATGCGATCGCGCCGCACCAGTCGACCCTCGGTGCTGCCCGGATCCTGCTTGATGAATACGAGATCGAGGGCTCCGGCAGCGAGCCGACGCAGCAGTGTGGGGCTCTGGCTGACCGTCAACTCCAGATTGATCTGCGGGTAGAGCTGCCGGAAGTCCCGCAGGATGCCCGGCAACTGCGTGAGGGCGAGGTCGTCGGCCGACCCGAAGCGCAGGCGCCCCCGCATTGCTGACCCGGTGAAGTAGCTCTGGGCCTGATCCTGCGCGGCGAGAATCGTTCGGGCGAATCCCAGCATCGCCTCGCCGTTGTCGGTGAGTGCCACCGATCGAGTGTCGCGGGTCACCAGATTGCGCCCGGCGGCGAGCTCCAGCTTGCGGATGTGCTGGCTCACCGTCGGTTGGCTGAGGCTCAGCTGATGGGCCGACTGGGTGAAACTCAGCGTCTCGGCGACGGCGACGAAGCTGCGCAGCAGCACCGGATCGAACACGGCCAGCCACCTCTCATTACGTTTCGCTATGGGACTTATTGAGCCAATTATCCCATCGCATGAATGCCTCGAGACTATCGTCGTAGGGTGACTGATCCCGCGACGATGCCGATCGCCGTCGCGATGCAGCGGCCGGCATGGCGCGACACCTTCAGCGCGCTGCGGTTGCACAACTACCGCCTGTACGTCGTCGCCCAACTCATCTCGAACACAGCCGGCTGGATGCAGCGCATCGCCGTCGACTGGCTGGTGCTCGAGCTCACCGGCAGCGTGGCGCTGGTCGGGCTGACGATCGCCCTGCAGTTCCTGCCGACGCTGGTGCTCGGCGCGCACGCCGGAGTCATCGCCGACCGCTTCTCCAAGCGTGCCGTCATGCTGGTCTGCCAAGCCGTCGGCGGGCTGCTCAACCTCGTGCTCGCGATCCTCGCGATCACGGGCCATGCCCAACTGCTCACCGTGTACGCGCTGGTGCTCGCGGTCGGCATCGCCCAAGTCTTCGATCTTCCGGCCCGCTCCGTCTTCATCACCGAGATGGTCGGGGCTCGTCACCTGCGCAATGCCATCAGTGTCAACGCGTCGATCTTCCACCTCGGCGCACTCGTCGGCCCCGCCCTGAGTGGCCTGCTGATCGTGGCCGTCGGATCGGGGTGGGCGATCGGACTCAACGTGGTCGCCGCGGCGATCGGCATCGTGCTGCTGCTCGCGATCCGCTCGGCAGACCTGCATCCCGCGCCCCGGGCGCCGAACACGAAGGGACAGGTGAGGGAGGCGGTGCGCTACATCATGGGCAAGCCCAGCCTGTTCTGGACGCTCGTGATCGTCGGTGTCGTCGCCATCTTCGGGATGCCCATGCCCGCCCTCCTCGCGGGCGTCGCCGACACCGTGTACGGCACCGGCGCCACCGGGTACGGGCTGTACAACTCGCTTGCCGCCGTCGGAGCGCTGACCGGGGCACTCGCATCCGCCCGCCGGTCGAGTCTTCGACTGCGCACGATCATCTTCAGCGCGCTGCTCTACGGGCTCGCCATGACGCTGCTCGGCCTAGCGCCGTTCTACCCCGTCTTTCTCGCGCTCCTCGTGGGCGTCGGCCTGAGCCGCCTGATGCTCATGACCGCGGGGGAGACCATGATGCAGTTCTCGTCGAACCTGGCGATCCGCGGTCGCGTGATGGCGTTCTGGGCGCTGGTGATCGTCGGCGGTCAGGCGATCGGCGGCCCGCTGATGGGGTTCATCGCCGAGCAGATCGGCCCGAAGAACGCCCTCGTCGTCGCGGGGGCCGTGCCCGCCGTCGCCGCCGTGGCGATCGCTTTGCTCCTGGCCCGCTCGGGTCGACTGAAGATGCGCGTCACCCCTCGCCGCGGTCGCTGGGTCGCGATCGTTCCGCGTTCGAGCTAGACGGGGCCCTCCGGCTCTTCCTAGACGGCGCGCTCGTTGCGGTCGAGGAACGCCTCGACCTCGTCGACGGCCATGGTCGGCATGGTCTGCGCGCCGATCGGGTTCATGACGTCGTTGCGCAGATTGTCGGCGAGAGCGGTGAGCATCTCGACCGCGTCATCCACGATCTCGGTGCTGCGCGTCTCGGTGCCGTGCAGCAGCCACTTGGCCACCTCGAGCTCCGCGTACAGGGTGGCGCGCTGGCGAAGCTGGCGGTCGCTTGCACCCCGCAGCCGGGAGTACGCGTCGAAGGCGCTGTCGATGATGGCGTCGCTGTGTGACCCGAGCAGCCACTGCATGTCCCTGGCCGGGTCGCCGACCCGCAGATCCTGCCAGCCGAGCACGCCGGTCACACTGCCGTCCTGCTGCAGGAACGAGTCGGCGGCCAGTGAGCCATTGATCACCGTCGGCTGGAACTGCCAGAGCTTGGCATCCTCGGCCGCACGCTCCCACCGGCCCAGCAGGGCAGCGGGCACCAGCCCGGTCGCGGCGGCGCGGTCCATCACGGTCACGCAGGAACGCAGGCACTCGCCGGCGGTCATGACCGGCAGTCCGGCGTCGGCCACGAAACTCGTCGGCAGGCCGTGGATCGCCGCGATCGCCCGACCGACGGATGCCGCGAGCGAATCCGGTCCGGCGGTGTACGAGTCGAGCGGGGTCTTCGTGCCGTAGACGAACTCATAGACGATGCCGCGGGTGCTGTCGACGGGCACCTGGCCGGCGAAGGCGGAGACGGCGAACGGCAGTCGGGTGCGCACGCCGGTGCTCAGTGCCCGAAGGGCCACGAGGTCGGCGGACTGCTCCGCCTCGGCCCGCGGATTGCGCGGAACCCGGATGATCCAGTGCCGACCGTCTCTGCCGGTGATGATCGCCGCGTCGAAGTCGCTGCCCTGTCCCGCCCCGAAGCTGGCGGCGGCGGCGATGTCGAGGCCCGGGACGGCGGATGTCGCGAGCGCGGCTAGAGTGAGATGAGATCTGGCCATACCGCTAAGGGTAGGTCGGCTACGCCTCGCATCCGCCGCACGCCACGCATCTTCACGGGGTCGCATCCATGTCACAGTCCTTCCTCTCGAGGCTCCCGCTGTCGCGTTTCGAGCTGGATCGGGACCACCTGGGTCGAGAGCGGCCCGCCCTGTTCGACGAGTTGTGGGCGAACCCGGCCACGCGCATCCTGCCGATCTTCCAGGGCTCGGCGCTGCTGGCGACGCCCGACTCGCTCGCGCTGCTGCCGGTGGATGCTGTGCCGCACTTCAGCGAACGGGTCTACCTCGGTACGTCAACGTCGACGACGAGTCCCGAGCCCGCGGGAACCCCGATCGTGGCCGTCGAGTTGGACGATGCTGGCCACCTTGCCGAGTCGGACTGGGCGAACCTGCGCCAGGTCGGCAGCCGCCTGAGCGACCGCGACGCAGGGCTCCTCACTGAGGCCCTGGGCATCCTGAACTGGCACACCTCGCACCGCTTCTCGCCGCGCACCGGCGAACCGACTGTGTCGGAGAAGGGCGGCTGGGTGCGCCGCGATCCGGTGTCGGGAGGCGAAGTCTTTCCGCGCACCGACCCCGCGATCATCGTGGGCGTCACCGACGCCGACGACCGAATCCTGCTCGGGTCGAACGCCCTCTGGGAGAGCAACCGCTACTCCCTGCTCGCTGGCTTCGTCGAGCCGGGGGAGTCGCTCGAGAGCGCCGTCATGCGCGAGGTGCACGAGGAGTCGGGCCTGCGCGTCGTCGACCCGGTGTACCTGGGCAGCCAGCCGTGGCCGTTCCCCGCGTCCCTGATGGTGGGTTTCACCGCGCGCGTGGAGGACGGCTTCACGGGTGCCGCAACGCCCGATGGCACCGAGATCCTCGACCTGCGGTGGTTCTCCCGCGCCGAGCTGGCCATGGCCCTCGACGAGATCCGGCTGCCCGGTCCGACGTCCATCGCCCGGGCGATCGTGGAGCACTGGTACGGCTCGAGCATCGACGACGGCCAGCGGTGACCACACCCGCAGCTCTGCTCGACGGACTCGACGACCAGCAGCGGGTCGCGGCCGAAGCGTTGCTGGGACCGGTCTGCCTTCTCGCCGGTGCGGGCACGGGCAAGACGCGCGCGATCACCCACCGCATCGCCTACGGGGTCGCGACCGGCGTCTATCCGCCCGGGCGGGTGATGGCTCTCACCTTCACCGCGCGCGCCGCAGGCGAACTTCGGGGACGACTGCGCGCCCTCGGTGCCGGCGGGGTCGCGGCCCGCACGTTCCACGCATCCGCGCTGGCGCAACTGAACTTCTTCTGGCCCCAGGTGATCGGCGGCACGATGCCGCGGCTCCTCGACAGCAAGGCGCGCCTGATCGCCCACGCCGCCGACGGCCTCAAACTCAAACTCGACACGGCGACGCTGCGGGATGCCGCGGCCGAGGTCGAATGGCGCAAGACCTCGCGTCTGAGCGTGGAGCAGTACGCCACCCGAACTCGCACGTTGCCTACCTCGCTGCCCATGGATCGCATGGTCGATCTTCAGCGTGCCTACGAGGACCTCAAGGACGAGCGCCGTCAGCTCGACTTCGAGGATGTGCTGCTGGCCGCTGCCGGAATGATCGAGGCGGAGCCCCGGGTCGCACAGCAGGTGCGCGAGCAGTACCGGTTCTTCGTGGTCGACGAGTATCAGGACGTCTCACCCCTGCAGCACGATCTGCTCGAGCTCTGGCTCGGAGACCGCGACGACCTGTGTGTGGTGGGCGACGCCAGCCAGACGATCTACTCGTTCGCGGGGGCGAGTCCCGAGTACCTGCTCGGCTTCGCGGCTGAGCACGAGAACGCCGTGGTGCTTCGGCTGGAGCAGAACTACCGGTCGGCTCCACCGATCATCGATGCGGCGAACCGTCTCATGCGCGGTCGTCCGGGTGCGCTCAGTCTGACCGCCGCATCCGAGCTGACCGGCCCTCGGCCGACCGTGAATACCTACGACAGCGACAGCTCGGAGGCGCGGGCGGTGGCGGCGGCCATCGCCGAGGAGATTGCGTCGGGCATCCCGCCGGAGCAGATCGCCGTTCTGTATCGCATCAATGTGCAGTCGCAGGCGATCGAGACGGCGCTGGGCGATGCCGGAGTGCCCTGCGTGGTGCGCGGTGCGACGCGCTTCTTCGACCAGCGCGAGGTGAAGGAGGCGCTCATGCTGTTGCGCGGCGCGACCGTCACGACCTCGATCGAGCCGCTGTTCAAGACCGTCAGCGACGTGCTGCGCTCGATCGGCTGGTCGCAGGAACCGCCCGAGGCCCGCGGAGCCGTGCGGGATCGGTGGGAGTCACTCAACGCCCTCATGCAGCTCGCCGAGGCGGCCGTGCCGGGCACGACGCTCAAGCAGTTCGTCGACGAGCTGTTCGAGCGACAGGCGGGGCAACATGAGCCGGTCCTGTCCGCCGTCACCCTGGCCACCCTGCATTCGGCCAAGGGCCTCGAGTGGGAGAGTGTGCACCTCGTCGGGCTCAGCGAGGGTCTGCTGCCGATCAGCTACGCGAAGGATGCCGCCGCCGTCGAGGAGGAACGCCGACTGCTGTACGTGGGGGTCACTCGCGCCCGCCGTCGGCTCGGACTCAGCTGGTCGGCGAGCCCAGCCCCCGGCCGCTCCGCGCAGCGGCAGCCCAGTCGATTCCTGAGCGACCTCTAGGGCCGAGCGCACCGAGGTGCTCGATGCCGCGGCATCCGCAGTCGGGGTGCTGGTGCCAGGTTGCGTAGGAGCGCTCGCCGGTGCCCGCGTCGATGCGCAGCGACACGGATGACGCGCGCGAACCCCCGGCCAACCGGTCGAGGCTCAGTCGATCGAGTACGAGGCGCGCCGCCGCCGCAGCGCCCTCGCCCGCGAGCAGGGCGGACTCCGCGGCTCCCCGTCGCCCCACCAGCTGGGTCGCGATGGCGGGCCACGCGATGTCGCGGTCGCGGTGGTGCAGCTCCAGGCAGCGCAGGCAGGGCCCGGTGCCCGGCTCGACGATGGGGCCGACCCTCACGGCGGAGTCGCTGAACACGATCGGCAGGTGGGGAACGTCACGCCGCAACCACACCGAGTGGAGTTCGGGCGCCAACACGTAGTGGGCGACGGCGACGGCCAGGTCGGCTCCCTCGTCGACGAGTGCCTCCACCCGTGGGCTGGTGAGCACGTGCACACCGCTTCCCGCGAGAATCCGCGCGAGGTCATCGGCCAGCGGGCCGGAGCCGGACAGGGCAACCACGAGTGGTTGGGTGGCGGACTCGGCAGCAGGCAGCAGCGCCGGAGCCAGGGCGTCGAGCAGCTCCCGGGCCTGCGCTGGCGCCTCCCTGGTGACGATGCCGACGCCCGCGTCGCTCACTCCGGGGCCGAGGGCAGCGAGTAGCCGCTCCTGGCCGCTGGTGAGATCCTCGACGACCACGATCGGCGGATCGATGCCGACCTGCACGCTCGACGGGCTTCGCCAGACGACCGGATACCGAGGGTCGAGCTTCAGGATCATGCGCTCAAGGGTGCCGGTTCACGGCCTCGCCGCGAGCCAGCGTTCCACAGGCTCAGTCCTCGTGCGGGCGGTCCGTCGTGTCGTCGCCGAGCAGATCCTCGATCGCCCGGTCGATGTCGTCGGGCTGCACCTCGGTGGCGGTGATGCGCGCGATGAGGGCGCTCGGGTCGTCGATGTCCTCACCCTGGGGTACGAGGTCGGGGTGCGACCACAGTTCGTCGCGCGCGGAATTGCCGACGGCATCCGTCACCTGCTGCCACATCGCTGCGGCCTCACGCAGGCGACGCGGACGCAGCTCGAGGCCCACGAGGGTGGCGAATGCGGATTCTGCCGGGCCGCCCGAGGCGCGCCGCCGCCGTACGGTCTCGGCGATGGCGGCGCTCGACGGAAGGCGGGTGGTGGCCTGTGCGGTGACGACGTCGACCCAGCCCTCGATGAGGGCGAGCATCGTCTCCAGCCGCTCGAGCGCAGCGAGCTGCTCGGGGGACTTCGGCGGGATCAGCGCGCCGCTGGTCATGGCCTCACGCAGTTCTTCGGGGTTGTTCGGATCGAAGTCGCTCGCGAGCTGCTCGAGGCGCTCGGTGTCGATGTGGATGCCCCGGGCGAACTCGGTGATCGAGGTGAGCAACTGCAGGCGCAGCCACTTGGCGTGCTTGAACAGGCGGGCGTGGGCGAGCTCACGCACCGCCAGATACAACTCGACCTGGTCGATGGGAATGTCGAGGCCGGCACCGAACGCGATCGTGTTCTGGGGGATGAGCGCGGCCTGGTCGCTCTCCATGAGCGGGATGCCGATGTCGCCTCCGGAGACGACCTCGCTCGACAGCTGGCCGACGACCTGGCCGAGTTGCATCGCGAACAGGGTGCCACCGACGTTGCGCATCATCTGGCTCGCGCCCTTGATCATGTCGTCGAGCTCGTCGCCGGCACTCTGCTGGAGCACCTCGGTGAGCGAGTTCGCAATCGAGTTGGCCACGGGCTCGGCGAGCTGGGTCCACACCGGCATCGTCGCCGCCACCCACTCCTGCCGGCTCATCAGTCGAGGTTCGGTCGCGAGTGGTGAGATCTCGGTCACCTCATCGAGCCAGAGGGATGCCACGTGCAGGGCCTGCTCGAGCTGCGAACGCTCGGCGGGCAGGGAGACGACCGTGGTGCGCCCGGCAATGCCGCGCGCCTGTTCGAGCGCGAGGCCCCAGTTGATTCCGTCGCCGCTGTTGGCCAGCGCACTCTGCAACTGGCTGATCAGCTGGGCGACCATCTCGGGATCGTTGGGCAGTCCGGCAGCGCCCGCGAGCTTGGCGGGGTCGATGCTCGTGTTTCCCGCGAGGAAGTCGCGGAGCATGTCGCGGAACTCGTCCTCGGGGTTGTCCCGGTCGTCTTCCGGCGAATCGTCAGGCATGAAAACTACGCTAGCCGCTGCGTGGTCGGCGATGCTGACTTTTCACCTAGGCTGGGGCTCGTGGCTGTGCGCCTGTGGCGAACAGATGGGCAGCCCCACCCGACGCCTCTCAAGACCCCGGAGGATCGCTCTGACCCTGTTCACCGATCTCGACCCTGATCCGCCAGCACGCCGTCGTGCCAGTGGATGGCTCGGGTGGTCCTTGCTGATCGTCGCGCTCGTCGGCGCCGTCATCGTCGCGCTCCTGCCCGCTCCCTATGTGATCGAGCAGCCCGGCCCCGTCTACGACGTGCTCGGTGACGTCACCGTCAACGGCGATGAGGTCCCCATGATCCAGATCCCCATGGAGGAGACCTTCCCGACCGAGGGCTCGCTCGACATGCTCACGGTGCGGGTGCTCGGCAGCCCCGACAGCCTGCCGAACTGGCTCGATGTGGCCACGGCCTACCTCGATCCGAGCCGGGCCATCGTGCCGGTCGAGGAGATCTACCCTCCCGGCGTCACCTCTGAGCAGTCCACCGAGCAGGGCAAGGTCGACATGGCCAACTCCCAGAAGGAGGCCATCGCCGCCGCCCTGACCTACTTGGGCAACGAGGTTCCGAGCACGCTCAGTGTCGCCGAGGTGCAGGCGGGCGGCCCATCCGACGGGCTTCTCGAGGTCGGTGACGTCATCGAGACGGTCAACGGGGTGACGTTCCCGGATGTCACGGGCCTCCGCGCAGCGATCGCCGACAACGGCGTGAGCCAGCCGGCGGAGGTGACCGTGTTGCGCGCCGGAGTGTCGACGACCCTGCGCATCAATCCGGAGCTCAGCGCCGGCGACAACCCGGTACCGATCTTGGGCATCGTGGTGGCGAGCGATTACGACTTCCCGTTCACCGTCACCATCCAGCTGGAGAACGTCGGAGGGCCGAGCGCGGGCATGATGTTCGCCCTCGGGATCGTGGACAAGCTCACGCCGGGCTCGCTCAACGGTGGGGAGTCGGTCGCGGGCACCGGCACGATCAGCTCGACGGGCGAGGTTGGGCCGATTGGCGGCATCCGTCAGAAGATGTGGGGGGCCAGGAATGCTGGTGCTGACTGGTTCCTGGCGCCGTCATCGAACTGCGATGAAGTGACCGGGCACATCCCGGGCGGACTCACCGTGCTGTCGGTCACCACCCTGGACGACGCCATGACGGCGCTCGCCGCGATCCGCGGAGACGGATCAACCGCGGGATTGCCGACCTGCCCCACGAAGTGAGCTTTCGGGCGACTTAGCAGGTTCGGCCCTTAAGATGGGCGCAGTCCCCAACAGCATGGAGAACCTCGTGTCAAGCACCGCAGCGTCCGGAACGTCCAACGCGCCCGCCAACCGGACGAGGGTCACCCTCACGATCACGGCCATCGTGATCGCGGTTGTCGTCATCGCCTTCTTCGTCGTAGCGAACCTCTACACCGATGTGCTGTGGTTCGACCAGCTCGGGTACCTCAACGTGCTGACCACGCAGTGGATCGCCGGCGCGATCATGTTCTTCGTCGGGTTCTTCGGCATGGCCGTGCCCGTGTGGGCGAGCATCGAGCTCGCCTTCCGCGCGCGCCCCGTCTACGCGAAGCTCAACTCGCAGCTGGATCGCTACCAGCAGGTCATCGAGCCGCTGCGTCGTCTCGCGATGTTCGGCATCCCGGTGGTGCTCGGAATCTTCGCGGGAATCTCCACCGCGACACGCTGGCCGCTGGTGTGGCAGTGGGTCAACAAGACCGAGTTCGGTGAGACCGACCCGCAGTTCGGTCTCGACCTGTCGTTCTACTTCTACGACCTGCCGCTGTGGCAGGGTGTCGTGGGCTTCGCTTCGGCGGTCGTTCTCATCGCGGGTCTCGCGGCGCTTGCCACCAGCTACCTCTACGGGGCGATCCGGTTCAGCGGTCGCGAGGTGCGCATCTCGCGTTCGGCGCGCATCCAGCTCGCCATCACCGCCGCCATCTACCTCGCGCTTCAGGCGGTGAGCCTCTGGCTCGACCAGTACGCGACCCTCTACAGCACGAGCCAGGGCTTCCTCAACACGGGTGCCGGCTACACCGAGGCGAATGCGACGATCCCCGGCCGCGCGATCCTGGCGGGCATCGCTGCTCTCGTCGCGGTGCTCTTCATCGTGACGGCGATCATCGGCCGCTGGCGCCTGCCGATCATCGGCACCGCGCTGCTGCTGGTGAGCGGTCTCGTCGTCGGCAGCATCTACCCGTGGATCGTGCAGCGCTTCCAGGTCGAGCCGAGCGCTCGCACCTACGAAGCGCCGTACATCGAACGCAATATCGCGGCAACCCGGGCGGCCTATGGGGTCGACGGGGTGCAGGAGGTGCCCTACAGCGCGAAGACCGACGCCGAGCCGGGCGCGCTGCGCCTCGATGCCGAGACGACGGCGAACATCCGCATCCTCGACCCCGCCATCGCCCCGCAGGCCTTCGCGCAGCTCGAGCAGTTCAAGCAGTACTACCAGTTCGCCAACCACCTCGACGTGGACCGCTACACGATCGAGGGCAAGACCCAGGACACCGTGATCGCGGTGCGCGAGCTCAACCAGGCCGGCCTGGGCGACTCCCGCTCCTGGTACAACGACACCGTCGTCTACACCCACGGCTACGGCGTGGTCGCGGCGTACGGCAACCAGCGGGCGACCGACGGCCAGCCCGTGTTCCTCGAGTCGGGCATCCCGAGCACTGGCGAACTGGGTGACTTCGAGCCCCGCGTCTACTTCGGTGAGGAGTCGCCCGAGTACTCGATCGTCGGTGGGGCGCCCGGCGCCAAGGACATCGAACTCGACTACCCCTCCGGTGGCGAGGACAGCAACCAGAACGCGACGACGACCTTCTCCGGCGACGGTGGGCCGAAGCTCGACAACATCTTCACGAAGCTGATCTACGCGATCAAGTTCCAGTCCGAGCAGATCTTCCTGTCGGATGCCGTGACCAACGATTCGCAGATCCTCTACGACCGCAACCCCCAGGACCGCGTCGCCAAGGTCGCGCCCTACCTGACGCTGGACGCCGACACCTACCCGGCCATCGTCGACGGGCGCATCGTCTGGATCGTCGACGGCTACACGACCGGCGCGAACTACCCGTACTCCAAGGTGGAGCAGCTCTCGAGCGCGATCGCCGACACGTACACGCCGGCACCGGCGTTCGCGGTCGACGACATCAACTACATCCGCAACTCGGTGAAGGCGACCGTCGACGCCTACGACGGCAGCGTGAAGCTGTACGCGTGGGACGACAAAGACCCGGTGCTGAAGACCTGGTCGAAGGTCTTCCCGACCACGCTGCTGCCGATGAGCGACATGAGCGAGCAGCTGCTCGACCACGTGCGCTACCCGTCAGACCTGTTCAAGGTGCAGCGCGCGATCCTCGGCTCGTACCACGTGACCGACGCGGGCTCGTTCTACTCGAGCGACGACCAGTGGATCACGCCCAACGATCCAGTGGCCGCGACAGGCAACCAGACGCTGCAGCCGCCCTACTACCTCACCATGCAGGTGCCGGGCACCGATCAGCCGGCGTTCACGCTGTACTCGACGTACATCCCGAACGCGAGTGGTGACTCCAGCCGCAACGTGCTCACCGGATACCTCGCGGTCGACTCAGACGCCGGACCCAACTACGGCAAGCTCACCCTGCTGACCCTGCCCAAGCAGACCACGGTGCCCGGCCCCGGCCAGGTGGAGACCAACTTCAAGACGGACACCGCGGTGGCCAACCAGCTCGCGTTGCTGCAGCGTGGTGAGACCGAGGTCAAGCTCGGCAACCTGCTGACGTTGCCCGTGGGTGGGGGACTGCTGTACGTGCAGCCGGTCTACGTGCAGGCGACGTCGGGCACGATCTACCCGCTGCTGCGCAAGGTGCTCGTGTCATTCGGTGACCAGATCGCCTTCGAGGACTCCCTCGACCAGGCTCTGGATACGCTGTTCGGTGGTGACTCGGGTGCATCTGCCGGTGACGGCACCGTGCCGCCCACGCCGACCGATCCCACCACACCCACGGACCCGACGACGCCGACCACTCCGACGACGCCGACCGACAACGCCGCGCTGACGCAGGCGCTGGCCGACTACCAGGCCGCGCTCGCCGACCGCCAGCAGGCGTACGCCGACGGCGACCTCGTCGCGGCGGCCGAGGCCGACAAGCTCATGCAGGAGGCGGTGGCGCGAGCGATTGCTGCCCTGGGCTAGTACGTCGCTGGTTGAGTAGCGGCCCCGCCGGGGCCGCGTATCGAAACCGCGAACCCGTCGGGCCACCCCCGCGCCTGTGTTACTCTGGAAGCACGACGCGGGGTGGAGCAGCTCGGTAGCTCGCTGGGCTCATAACCCAGAGGTCGCAGGTTCAAATCCTGTCCCCGCAACCAAAAGATAAAGGCTCGGTCTTACGACCGGGCCTTTGTCTTTTCTGCGAGGAGTCAGACGGGCCCCACCCGGCGAGGGGCCCCGGGCGCCGCGTTCAGCGGCGTTTGGGGTAGCACGGGAGGGACGCCCCGCAACTCACAGAAAAAGGCTCGGTCCTCGGACCGGGCCTTTTTCGCTGCCGCCTAGGCTGAACACATGCGATTCGGAATCTTCATCCCCCAGGGCTGGCGCCACGATCTTGTCGACATCGAGCCGAAGGACCACTGGGCAACCATGAAGTCGCTCGCCCAGGCGGCCGACGCCGGCCCCTGGGAGTCGCTGTGGGTGTACGACCATTTCCACACCGTGCCGGTGCCCACGGAGGAGGCCACTCACGAGGCATGGACGCTGATGTCGGCGTTCGCGGCATCCACGTCGCGGATTCGTCTCGGCCAGATGTGCACCTGCATGAGCTACCGCAACCCCGCCTACCTCGCGAAGGTCGCTGCCACGGTCGACATCATCTCCGGCGGCCGCACCGAGATGGGCATCGGCGGCGGCTGGTACGAGCACGAGTGGCGTGCGTACGGCTACGGCTTCCCGGAGGTGAAGGAGCGGCTCGGCCGCCTGCGCGAGGGTGTGGAGATCATGCGTCAGGCGTGGACCACGGGCTCCGCGACGCTCGACGGGCAGTACTACCAGGTCGATGGCGCGATGGTGCGGCCGCTGCCCCTGCAGGAGGGCGGCATCCCGATCTGGGTCGCCGGCGGAGGCGAGAAGGTGACGTTGCGCATCGCGGCCCAGTACGCCCAGTACACGAACTTCGCAGGCACGCCCGACGAGTTCGAGGCGAAGTCCGCCCTGCTCAAGGTGCACTGCGATGACCTCGGCACCGACTTCGGAGCCATCACCCGATCCGCCAACTACAACACGGTGATCGGGGCGACCGAGGCCGAGGTGCAGGACCGCATCAAGGCGATCATCGCCAGGGTCACGCCCTACATCGGCGCCGACCGGGCCGAGGCCTTCCGTGCGCAGAACCTGTCGGGGGATGCCCTTGCCGTCGGCACCCCGGAGCAGGTCGTCGAGCGGCTCACCGACATGAAGAAGCGCGGCATGACGTACGCCATCCACAACTTCCCGGAGTCGGCCTACGACCGCAGCGGCGTCGAGCTGTTCGAGCGCGAGGTCATCCCGGCGCTCGCCTGACCGTGCTCGGTGACCGCTGGCGCGGTGCCAGAATGGAGGCATGATGTCGTCACGATCGGCCCGCGTCGCGCGGGGCTCGATCGCGGCGGCGTTCGCGACCACTGTCGCGCTGTTCTCCCATGTATTCGCCGGTGGCGCGATGCCCGGGCTCCTGGGGCTCGTCGTGCCGCTCGTGCTCTCGGTCATGGTGTGTGCGCTGCTCGCCGGTCGACGACTCTCGCTTGTACGCCTGAGCATCGCGGTCACCCTGAGCCAGCTGCTGTTCCACACCCTGTTCGTGCTCGGCGCACCTCACGCGGCGGTGACGGCCACGCCCGGTCACCACATGACCGGCATGGTGCTCCCCGCGGTCGCTGGCGGGCAGCACACGATGACCGATCCTGTGCTCATGTGGGTGGGGCACGCGATCGCCGCCGCGATCACGATTGCAGCCCTCTACAACGCCGAGCGTGTGGTTGTCGCGCTGGCGACTCTGGTGGAACGGTTCCGCATCTGGTGGGGCTCAGTCACCACCCCGACCGCCACAACCTGGACTCGGGGCTCGACCGTGCCCACCGGCACGACTCTTACCCGCCCGCAGCTGCGGGTGGATTCTGATTCCGCGCCACGTCGCGGCCCGCCCGTTCTCCTCGCGCACTGATCATTCCGTCCGGCATGTGCCGGATGGCCATCTTCGCGTGATCCCGCGGTCGCACGGCACCGAGTGCTCGGGCGTGCGGGGTCGAGAAAGGCACCACCATGCCGTCATGGTTGAAACCCGGCGCGGTCATCGCCGCGCTGGCGCTCTGCGCAGTCACACTCGTGGTTCCCACGGATGCCGCATCCGCTCACGAGCAGTTGCTGTCAAGTTCACCAGCCCCCGACGAACGGCTAGCGTCACCGCCGCCTGAGGTGCGGCTGGAGTTCACCGCTGACATCCTCGGGCTCGGCGCCGTCGTTCTGGTGATGGACGGTGACGGCACGAACTGGGCTGTCGGTGAGGCGCAGGTCGATGGTCCCGTCGTGACCATAGCCGTCGATCCGGACATTCCGGTCGGCGGCTACGAGGTGCGCTGGCGCGTGGTCTCCGGTGACGGGCACCCGATCAGCGACATCATCCCGTTCACGATTGGCGACGCGGAACCCCTCGTCGTCGATCGCAGCGGGAGTGGCTCTGGTCAGCAAACCACCCATCAGGCCGGGGTCGAGGAGGCGTTCGCGATTCTGCGGACCGTGCTCATCGCGGTCGGCGGTGCACTGGCGGCAGGTGGCGCCTTCGCCCTCATCACCCTTCCGGGTCGCCGTCGCGCGCGTCGCGCGGACGACCCATCGCTCGCGTCATCCGATGACGAGCACAAGCATTGAAAGGCAAGAATTGAACACACACAGCATCAGCCGTCTGGCCGTCGTAGCCGCAGCCGCCCTGCTCCTCGCGGGATGCGCGGCTCCGGCACCGCAGGCTCAGG
>ERZ795056.2205-NODE-2205-length-21891-cov-4.753572_pt1 | contig 21891 bp, 18 predicted proteins | sample MGYA00375140_ERZ795056 | MGnify/ENA primary metagenome ERZ795056 (study PRJEB30185, sample SAMN05720227) | activated sludge metagenome | isolation source: Anaerobic digester | place: USA | collected 2015-03-09 ... | reverse complement strand
ACGTGTGCTCTTCCGATCTACTCCTGGGTGTACCTGTTTTCGAGATCCCTATGATGCCGGCCTCTGTACCTGGCTTCAGGCTGAAAGAGATCTTCGATTCAGAACTGCCGCAGATGGGGCTCCTGAGGCTGATAGACAAGCGAGTGGATTCCGTTGCCCGCACAGACCGCGGTAACTTCCTTTTAACAATCGGCGGGTACGAGGAAACTCATACCATACAGGCTCGCGCGGTCATACTGGCAACCGGGAGGTTTATGGGAAAAGGCCTTTTATCGGACAGGAAGGGGATTTATGAGCCGCTATTCAATATTCCACTGTTCCAACCGGAAAACAGGATGGCATGGCATCACGAGCAGTTCCTCCACCCGGCAGGACATCCGATAAACAGCGCCGGCGTTGAGGTGGATGATACCTTCAGGCCAGTTGACGGCACCGGCTCTGTGATACATGACAATCTCTACGCTGCCGGGTCCATTCTTGCACACCAGGACTGGATGCGGATGAAATGCGGCTCCGGCCTTGCCATATCGACGGCATATGCGGCCGTGAATGCCGCCATTGAAAAATTTATAAATAAACAGGACAGGATTACAGCGTAATGGCGAAGACCTTGCTCGGCTCTACCTTTCTTTTCGCGTGCCTCTATGCCTCCCTCGGCATCTGCTTCGCGGGGATTATGTACCGCCTGTACCGGTGGTTCAACATGAATGTTGGCCCGGCGGCCGGGACGGTGTCGCCATCAAGAAGGGTTGCTGCTGTCTTAAGGGGGAGCGTTGCAGGATTTTTCAGCCCGCGGATCCTGTGGCTGCTCAAGGCCCTTGTCCTCGATATTTTTTTCCAGTGGAGGATATTAAAGACCGATTTCATCCGCTGGCTTATGCATACCCTCATCTTTTTCGGTTTCACCATGCTGATGCTCATGCATGCCCTGGATGAGCTGGTAACGAAAAAACTATTTCCCAACTATTTTTCGACGCTCGACCCGTTCCAGTACCTGAGGAACGTATTCGGCGTCATGGTTGTCGCAGGCGTCTGCATCGCCATTTACCGACGGATCCGGCACCGCGGGCCCTCGCTCTTCACACGCTACCCGGACCGCATTGCCATCGTACTCCTGGCCGTGATAATGATTACCGGATTTCTCGTGGAAAGCACAAAGATACTTTCGGAATCGGTATTCAACCGCATGATGAATGATTACTCCCCGGCCGGCAGCCCGGCGGAAGAGAATGCCCTGAAGGCGTACTGGTCACAGGAATACGGTACGTTTTTCCCGCAAGCCGATTTCAGGATAACGCCTGGCCTCCTGGCCACGGGCAAGGAGCTGAATGAGCAGAGTTGTGTATCCTGCCACTCCAGTACGAAAAGCGCCTTCGTATCTTTTCCACTGGCCATGACAGCTCGACCCGCGGCAGCGGCCTTCGAAAGCATGAAGGCTGATATGATGCTATACTATATTCATGTCCTGGCATGTTTCCTTGCACTGGCATATTTGCCCTTCAGCAAGTTTTTCCATCTTGTCACCGATCCACTGAGCCTCCTGGTGAATGGAGTTTCAGACAGGAAACATATCAATCCCGCCAGCGCTATGCCGCGGAGAGCTATGGAGCTGGACGCCTGCACCAGCTGCGGCACATGCAGCCGGTATTGCTCCGTTGCTCCCGTGTACAGGATCATGCACAATATAGGAATACTCCCCATGGACAAGCTGCGTTCCGTGAGAAGATTGGGGAATGGGAAGGTGCTGTCCGCGGCCGACCTGGCCGCCATTTCCGAAGGGGCCTTTATCTGCACATCCTGCAACAAGTGCACCGAGGTATGTCCCGCAGGAATAAACCTTCAGGACCAGTGGTTCGCCCAGAAGGAATTGCTGGCGGAAAAAGGCCACCCGGACCCGCACCGGTGGATTAAGGATTTCAACGCTACGGAATGGTCCGATCTCATGCGCCAGCATGAGTCGTCATGGAAGGAAGTGGACACGGTGAAGGGGCGTTATTACAACCTCACGGACGATTCTGATGTGTTCGCGCCCTGCATCCAGTGCCAGACCTGCACCAACGTCTGCCCCGTGGTGGCGGCCCGCACAGAGCCCAGGGACGCAGTTGATATAACCCCCCAAAAGATAATGAACCTCCTGAGGCTGGGGCTCAACGACCTGGCAATGGGATCCCGCATGGTGTGGGACTGCACCACCTGCTACCAGTGCCAGGAAAACTGCCCCCAGGGGATAAAGGTAACTGAAATAATTTACGAGCTGAAGAACAGGGCCTATGATCACGTAAAGACAATCGATCGCACCGAAAAAATAAAGGGAGAGTCGTGCTGATACCCGCCTGCAAGGCGGAAATCCGGCATGTTAAGGATACAACGAAATGAAATTCGCATTTTTCAAAGGGTGCAAGATTCCCTACTATCTCGAGCAATACGACACGTCCACCAGAGCGGTGCTGAAAACCTTTGGCGTGCGCCTCGTTGACCTCGACTTCAACTGTTGCGGGTATCCCAACAGGGACATCAATTTCGAGGCCTTTGTTCTCTCTGCAGCCAGGAACATGGCCCTGGCCGAAAACAAGGGCCTCGACATTCTCACTCCCTGCAAATGCTGCTATGGCAGCCTGAAGCATGCCATTCACTTTATGCGGGAAAATGATGCGCTTCGGACCGCCATAAACGGGTATCTGAAAAAGGAAAAATTGGAATGGAAAGGCACGTCAAAGGTAAAGCATCTCCTTACCGTCCTCTCCGACGACATAGGACTTCCGGCCATATACGCGAGCATCGCCAAGCCGCTGGTAAACCTCAATGTCGCCCCGCATTATGGATGCCATGCCCTGAGGCCCAGCAATATCGTCCATTTCGATGATCCGCTGGCACCGTCCATATTCGAAGATCTCATTTTTGCCACGGGGGCCAGGCCGGTTGAATGGCCCCGGCGTCTCGATTGCTGCGGCAATCCGCTCCTGGGCAAGAATGATGCTCTGTCCCTGGCCATGATGCAGAACAAGATCGACGACGCGACAGAATCCGGTGCCGACTGTATCTGCACGGCATGCACCTACTGCCAGATACAGTTTGATTCCGTGCAGGCGAATGCAGCCTGCTCCGAGCAGCCGGCATCGATGATGCCTTCCATCCTGTACACCCAGTTACTGGGAATTAGCATGGGGATCCCGGAGCGACGCCTGGGGGTCGATTTGAATAAAATCAAGCTGGAAAAACTGCTGAATATGTAGCTCCCCCTCCTGATTGTTTTTAATAAGGAATATGGATTACTGAAGGCTGTGACGTTCAGGTTTATCACCGCCCCGGTACTCCTTTTTCATGTTGACGATGCGTTCCAGTTCTTCCTCGTCGAAATGGTACTTTTTCGTGCAGAAGGTGCAGGTCACTTCCGCGCCATGGTCTTTCTCTATCATGTCCTCCAGCTCCTCCCTGTGAATATTCAGAAGGACTGCGCTGATTATCTCGCGAGCGCATCTGCACCTGGACTGGACCGGCCGTGATTCGATAACGGTAAACGGCTCTCCACCAAGAATCTCGCCGAGAACCGAAGTGATTTCAGTTCCTTCCCTGAGGCTGGTGCCCAGGTCTTTCACAAGCGAAGTAATGGAATGTTCGACCCGGGTGATAGACTCGTCAGGCGTGTCGGGGAAGGTCTGTATGAGGATACCGCCGGAAGAGGCGATGGTCCCGTCCGTATCAAGGGTAAGGGCGATGATGACGGCTGAGGGGACCTGCTCGGACGCGGTAAGGTAGTACGCAAGGTCTTCCGCGACCTCGCCGGCATGAAGCGGGGTGATGCTCGAGTACGGCTCTTTAAGGCCGATGTCCTTGCGCACGGTAAGGAAGCCCGCACCGATTGTCCGTGAAAAGCTGATCCCGCCGATGTCTTCATCGAGGTCGGGCACGGGATTAGCAGGGTAGCCCCTGATGTTGCCGCGCGTATCGGCCTGGGCGTGGATTTCTCTGATGGGGCCGCTTCCCTCGATTTTCAGGAGGAGGCTCTGATCCGAATCCGGTTTGAGGGTTGCGCTCAGGAGGGTGGCCGCGGTTATAGTCCTGCCAAGGGCGACAGTTGCGTTGGGAGAGGTGCCGTGGCGGGACGTGATGTCGCGTACCGTTGAGAGCGTGGTCGCTGTATAGGCGCGCAGGTTCAGCCTGTCGCAGATCACCCGTTTCAGCACATCCTGTTGCATATTCGTTCTCCGCGTGGGGGTTCCCGGCTTATTTTTCGCCCAGCCTGCGGCAGCCCTTGTAGGGGGAAGAGCAGGATGTGCCGCAATCTGAGGAGCCGGGAGCGCAGCAGGAGGTTATGATACCTTCCCATTTGCTTTCGCGGAGCGAGTAGCGGAGCTTTCCGTAAACGGAGCACTCATATACGGCCCGCACTTTTTCAGCGGTCCGGATCCCGTTGCCGGCCGGTGACTCCCTGAATTCGTCGATCACGAAGACCGTACTCATGACGCAGGTTATGGAGGTCCCGAACGTTTCAGAAGGGAACCGGCTCACGAGAGAGAATTTTTCAATCGTTATATTGTTCTTCCTGAGGCCGTATTCTGCTTCGAGGGCTTTCCTCAGTACAGGCAGTGCTTCTGAATCTGATATCGGCGGGATGGTGCTTTCCTGTGTCATGGTTCTGCACATGGTACCGATATGGCAATCGGCAACATCCTTGCCCCGGTAAACGCAGCCGGCTGTTACGAACGTCCATGTCCCTTTTTCCTGCGCTATGGTCGATCTCATGAGGCATTCGTAGAATGCTACGGTATTCTGTATATCATTTTTTGACACAACCATGACCCTGGCGGTCACCTGGTATGTAGGCACGCAGAGCTTCCAGGAGCCTTTTTTCCCGAGGAGCGTGACCTCCTGTACCGTCACGCCATACTGGGACCCGGCCCCATCAGCTATGAGCTTTTTGGCGGTATCGTCATCCAAAGGGGGGAGCTTGGCAGTCGGTTTGCCGGCAGGCGCCGAGCTCTTCAGGGCTATGTCCTGGAATACCCACTCTGTTTCGAGGCGATAATAGCGCGCTTCATAAATATTTTTCATGATAAGGCCGCAATCGGTCAGGCGGCCTGAGACACCTACGGTATGAAACTGGACAGGAACGCTATTGTCACCCCGTTTTTCGACAGCATTCCGGGCAATGCCGATATAATATGTTTTTAATGTCTTCAGCCCGGAAGGCGAGCTGTATGCTGATGCGAAATCACTCAGAACACGTTTACCCGGTACCGGGGCAGGGCCCTGCACGGTTTTGCCCGTTGCAGCGGTTTTTTGCTTTCGGGGGGCGGCTTCGGGCGATGACGACACGCCGGCCATCATGATTGCCATAATTATAACGGTGAGGATATTGTTTGGTTTCAGCATCGGGTATCTCCCCCTTTTATTTTGAGGCCGGCAGGGGCTCAGGCAATCATGACTGCCGGGATGTCCTCGATCAGATAATCGATATGCCCAATATTGAACGAGCTCTGGAGAAAAGCAATATTTTCCCTGTTGGCGCCAAGATATTCCTCCATGAAGCGTTCCGGGATGCGGATGCTGACCCGATCGGCCCCCGGCAGCCCGTTACCGATATGGCGCTCCATGCAGGCGGTCATTTCATCCCTGCGGACCCTGGTCTTCACAAGATACCCGAATGACGGGTGGTACGGGCCGGCAACGATATTCGGTATCTCTCCGGGCGCAAAGGGATGGATACCCATCCTGATCACGGGTATAAGTAATGAATTGAAAAGAAGAAACATATCCTTGCACAGCTCAATCGCCTCTTCAATGGACAACGGCGAGTAGCGTCCGCTGCGGTAGAGCTCTTCGAGCCCGGTACCCTTGAGAACGACAGCTGGATATAACCGCACTGCTGTCGGGTTGAGCGATGCCGCTTCCGAGGCCGAACGGAGCGATGATTCCCGGTTATCACCGACGAGACCCGGCATGAGCTGTATCACAAAATCGAACCCGTGCATTTTCAGGTATCGGACCGCTTTGTATACGTCATCTGCCGAATGCCCCCTCCCTGAAGCTTCGAGAACGCTGTCATCGAACGACTGGACCCCCAATTCGACCGTGGATACCTCGTATTTTTTAAGGAGCTCGAGTGCCCTGTCGTCTATGTAATCGGGCCTGGTGGAAAGACGGATGCCCTGAATCGTGTTATTCTCCAGGTGACGATGAGCCGCCCTGAGGAACGTTTCCTGGGTTTCCCGCTTTATTCCGGTAAAACTCCCCCCGAAGAAGGCAAGTTCTATGCGGCGCACGCTTTTTTTAATATGGGGTAGATAGTTCTCGATCATGGTGTCTATAAGCTCCGGCCCGGGGACCTGCTTGGTTGAAGTGGATTTCTTCTGGTCGCAAAATACGCAGCGGTGGGGACACCCCAGGTTTGGCAGGAAAATCGGGATAGTTATCTGTTGCTTGGGCATCGGTATCGTTACCTGTGATATTGGACCTGGGTAAAGTTGACGTCTGCTCAACACGTGGTTGTTTTTTTAAAAATTCAAGGATTTTTCACCTGGTTACAATTAAAAAATCCACTCATTATACGGGTTAAAATAAAAAATTCGCAGTGGGGAGCCGTTTATTTCATTGACAATACACGGGGTTGAAAATGTAATGCCTGTCGGATTAAGAAATCCCGGCCTTACCGAGAGGGGAAAGAGGAAAATCGTTTATGCCGACTTACGAATATGAATGCCTTGAGTGCAAACACAGGTTCGACGTGTTTCAGTCGATGAATGACGACCCGGTTGCGACATGCGTGAAGTGCGGTGGCAGAGTAAGAAAACTTTTCTCTTCTGCCGGGATCATCTTCAAGGGATCGGGCTTTCACATAAACGATTACAAGAGCAACGGTGCAGGCAAGAGCTCCCCGGTAAAAAAGGGCGGCGATTCCGAAAGCGCACCAAAGGCCGTCGCGGATTCCTGCTCATCGGCAAACTGTTCAGGAGGGTCAACGGAGCAGGGATAGGCTGAAATCTTTCATCAATCTCCCACTATTAATTTATTCCGTGATGGAGCTCCTTTTTGAGGAGCTTTTTCGCGTCCGGACCTCATTTTTTCAGCTTGCCCTTTCTCATCATCTGGGCCTTTTTCTGCGTGTACAGGCTCATCAGGTATTTTTCTACCGTGAGTATCGCTGGACCCAGGAGCTTCTCGTCCTTTAATTTTTCTCCATACAGCGAATCAGTGAATTCCCGTATGGTTTCGGGGGACTGGGCCACCTCCGGGCTGACCATCAGGTACTCAATGTCCGGTAACAGGTACTGCTGGCTGCGGTTGGGATAGAGAACCCGGCGGGCGTTATATATCGGGATAACTATTTTCAGGTTGAGCTTTCTCGTGTCGTTGATGATGGCCTCGATCTCGGGTTCGTTAGCCGGTAAAAGGTCTATATAATTCGACAATGGGACGATCTTGCCGGTGTGATTCTTGATTTTATAGATGATGTTTTTAGCCTCGCCGGAGACCGATGGCCGGTAAATGCCGGATTCGTCGTCGGACTCGCGGGCTGCTGACCCGGCGGCGGCTTCCTCCTTGCCGGATACGAACAGTGACCTGAAAAAATCTGATATTGCCTCCATGAATGAGCGCTTTCTTCTGGTAGAGCGGTCATCCCGCTCGACGGCCGTTTCCATGGCAAGCCGGTTCTGGTAATTCTCGTATTCCTGTATTATGGTCCTGAGCTTCTGCGCGCCATCCTCCCGTTCGATGATCGGCTTGAGCCTGTCAGGGGATTCAAGGAGGTTCTTCGCCGCATTGCAGAGCAGGGTCGTTTCGTCGAATATGCGCTCCTTCTCGGAATGGCTCAGGGTTGCCAGGAAGTCGGGTTTGTTTAAGATCATGTCATGGAGCTCGGTCAGACGGGGCAGGAGAAACGCGCCATCGATGAGATAGGTTATTCCGTCTTCATCCCTGAAGAGGATGATTTTAAACCGGGCGCCGTTATCCGCCACCCACCGGGAGACCTGCTCTTCAGAGATTTCGTGCACTACCGAAGAGAGTGCGGAGACCGGGCAGATGCGGCTTTCGCGCACGTATGCGGCGATGTCGCCGCTGGCGGTTATCATCGGGTCAATAAGCGTCTCGACCTTGAGAACGCAGGCACGGAGTGAATTGAAATTCTTAACTTCTGTCAGCTCCGCGTCTGACAGGGAGAGATAAATGTCTTGCAGGAGAATGTTAAGGAGGTAATCGAGCTTGGTGTCCTGGTAATCGCTGAAGTCCGTGTTCAGGATCCCGAAATTCTTGAGTCGCCTGAGTATCGGGACGGAATGGTTGACAATAACCTTGTTGATCTTGTCGAGAGACAGCATCTTGAGCACGGACTCGTAGTTGGTCCGGTGAAAGCAGTAATCCTCGGCGGTCTCGTTTCCCTGACGGTCCATGGTGAAGTTTTTGTAGGTGAAAACGCTCTTGCCGAGTTCGAGCTTAATGACCTGAGACAGGAGGGCCCGCTCCTTGGTTTTCTTTAATAACTTGGTGAGGTTGAAAAGCCGGAACTGGCTGATCAGGTTCAGAAAATTCCCCGAGGAAACCATGTTGCGCTCCGCCTGCAGCCGGTTGAAATCGTCGTTGTTGAGGAGTACGGAATATTCCCGGTTCTCGTTGATCGAAAGCTTTTTCGTCTCGGGATCGACCGTGAATGTGAAAGTAATGATGGACCGGACAATGTCAGGATAATTCTTGGTGAGGATGTCCAGCAGGTTGGTAATGATCTTGTTTCGGGCGATTGTGAATGGTATCTTGATGTTCCGGGAGGTTTTCAGATCGTCAATGAGTGCCAGGTGGCCAATGCCGTTATTCAGGACGTTAGTCTGGTAGTTCATTATCTCGTTGAGGACTTCATATATGTGCGGTTCGCGTGCAACGTGGGCATGGAGAAACTGGAACCGCCTGTCCTGGATGTTTTCTTTTGCCATAGCCTTCTACCCGTTAGACTGGAGCGACAATACTAACATTACTATAGAAGAGAAACGTGAATTGATTTTGTCAATACATTTACTTCGTCGTTTCGCCGTGAATCATGGGCACAAAACGTACGTACGTGACTGTTCGCCTAGTGAGCCTGCCGCCCAGCTTCGTTATTATAACCAGCTCCTGCGCGTATTTGCCTTCGGGGGCGACGAGGATCCCTCCGTCGGCAAGCTGGCCTAACAGGGCCGCGGGGATCTTCGGCGGCGCGGCGGTAAGTATGATGACATCGAACGGGGCCTCCTCGGGCCAGCCGGCATACCCGTCGCCGATCCTGACCTCGACATTCCGAAAACCGAGCTCGGCGAGAGTGCGGCGAGCGTTTTTCCCGAGGGGCTCCACGATCTCGATGCTGTAGACCGATTTCGCCAGGAGCGACAGGATGGCCGCCTGGTATCCTGACCCGGTACCGATCTCAAGGACTTTCTCGCTCCCGTCAAGGTCGCATAGCTCCGTCATGAGAGCAACGATGTACGGCTGCGATATAGTCTGGCCATGACCGATAGGCAGGGGATGGTCCTCGTAGGCGCTCGCCACCTGTTGCCCGGGGACAAATCTGTGCCGCTCGACCCTGCGCATGGCTGCGAGCACACGCTCGTCGCTGACGCCGCGGGCCTCGATCTGGTTTCTGACCATGAGATCGCGAAGTTGTTCCATTGACGTTTCTCCTTTAATGCCGCAGGAAACCGGGATCAGCGTTATGACCATTACCACACATGCAATTTTCGATGAAACGGCAATCATCCGATGACTCCTGTATCAGCGGCCGCCGGAAAATAAAATTATTATTGAAATATTATTAACTTGCTGAATATTCGTGCATCATATCGTAAAGAATGCATGATTGCGCCGGCGCAGGTTCCGAGTTTCATGCTTAACCTTTACGCGGCCCCGAACCGGACGGCCAGGGCTCTCTTTTTATAAAATGTAGTACAGTTGGCCATTAATTTCAAGAATTTTATTGAGGCATCCGAATCTTTCTAAAACGGAGCAATATTGTGGCAAAACAAGTTGCGAAAAGCACTGCTAAGAAAAAAGCCAAATCCACGGCTCATAAAAAGCCGGCAGCCGCCAAATCGCAAAAGACCGCCGCGGCGGCCCGGCCCCCGGACAGAGGGAAAAACCCCGCGTACGTGCTTATCATAATGGGGCTGTTAACCGCCCTGGCGCTCCTGTTCGGTAAGTTCTATTCACCGCAGCGTCCCGTTGTGGAAAAGTCTTCCGTGGAAAAGCATGTTTCGGAGAAAAAAGAGGATAAGCGGGAAAAGGATAAGCCAACCAGGGAGGGAGGGGATCGCGAAAGCAAATCTGCCCGCGAGGTGAAAACCGTCAACCAGACCCAAACAAATGAAGTGCCCGAGAAAAAGGAAGCCGAGAGCGTCAAGATCTACTTCGTTGCACTTAACGAAAAAACCGACAAGATGTATCTTGCAGCGGTTAGCCGGAAGGTCGGCAAGCAGCCCCTTCTTGAGAACACGCTCCGGGAGTTGGTCAAGGGTCCTACTGCGGCCGAAAAAAGAAAAGGCCTCCTGACGGCGATCCCGCCGGAACTGAGAATCAACAGTGTGAAAATACGGAACAAAACCGCAGAGATTGATTTCAACAGTGCGATAGAATACGGCGCCGCGGGGAGTATCCTGCTGAACCGGCTGGACCAGATAGTGTACACGGCGACGCAATTCAGCGGCGTCGGGAGCGTTATCATAAAAATCAACGGGAAGGCAAGGCAGACGCTTGGTGCTGACGGACTCTCCATATCCGGGCCGCTCCACCGGAGACAGTAGTGGAAATCCTCGAGATAGAAATCAAGTCATACTGTGACGATCACGCACCCGTGGTCGAGAAACTCAAAGCCATGGGTGCGCGCCCGGCAGGAAGCGAAAAGGAGCTGGACCTCTACCTGAATCACCCGGGCCGCGACTTCAAGGACACTGATGAGGCGCTCCGCCTCAGGCGGACCGGCGGGAGGGTCATCATGACGTACAAGGGACCTAAAATCGGGACCGCAGCGAAGACGCGGCTGGAAGAGGAGGTGGCGGTGTCGGACTTTGAAAAGGCCCTCGCCATACTGAAAAACCTCGGCTTTGTCGAATTCGGATCGGTTACCAAGATGCGGGACGTGTACCGCCTTGGAGAAATGGAGGTCTGCCTGGATACGGTTGAAGGTGTCGGCCGTTTTGTCGAGATCGAGATGAAGGGCTCGGAGCGGGAGCGGATAGAGCAGGAGCTGTTCCGGGTCGCCGGCAGGCTGGGCCTCGAGCGCTTCGAGCGTCGTTCGTATCTTGAGCTGAAATACGGAAATCCCGGGACCGGGAAGAATGCACGGGAATGAGGTTTGCGATGAACACCGGGAAAAAGACCAGGGACACGAAGAACGCCGCGAAGCATCTGGCCGAGCTCGAGAAAAAAAACAGGCAGCTCACGACGCTTATTGAGATTAACACCTATATAGCCAACTCGCTTGAGAAGGACGAGGTATTAAAAAGGATCCTGAACCAGACCAAGGTCCTTCTCAACTGCGACAGGAGCTCGATCCTCCTGGTCGACCGGGCCCTGAACCGTCTCAACTTCGCGATCCTGAGCAGGGACGAGGAGGGCGAGATACTGAAGGATACGAGTCTCAGGATGGGAGAGGGGATAGCCGGCACCGTGTGGCAGAACGGGATACCCATCCTTATCAATGATGCACAAAACGATCCGCGCTTTTCGGACAGGGCCGACAAGAAGGCCATGACTACAACCCGCTCCATCATTGCCGTACCCCTTACGGTGAACGGTGAGATCATCGGGGTCATCGAGGCCATCAACAAGAGCACGGGCGGATTCTCCGACTTTGACCTTCAGGTGCTCCAGTTCGTATCGACGCAGTCGGCGATAGCGATCAACAACGCCGATCTGTACAATATGGCAATCAGGGACGGGATGACACGTCTGTACATCAACAAGTATTTCCGTGAGCGTCTCCAGGAGGAATGGAACCGATCGGTCCGCATGAAGCGAAACCTGGCGGTCGTCATTTTCGACATTGATTATTTCAAGAGCATTAACGACACCTACGGGCACCAGGCCGGTGATCGTGTCATCAAGGAGCTTGCACGCGTGTTGCAGTCGAACTGCCGGTCCATCGACATCCCCTGCCGTTACGGAGGGGAAGAATTCACCGTGATCCTCCCGGAAACCGGTAAGGAAGAAGCTGTGATCTTTGCCGAGCGGATCAGGGGGATAGCCGAGGGCCTCCGCATCGAGTACGAGGAGAGCACGATACGCCTCAGTGTTTCAGGAGGGATAGCCTCGCTGCCGGAGCTGCAGCCGAAGGACTCGAACGAGTTGATGGAGATGGCGGACCTTGCCCTGTATCACGCGAAAAAAAGCGGCAGGAACAGCGTGGCTTATTACGACCCCGCGATCACTAAAAACGGCGTTGCGCTTATCTGAGGCGGAACCCTTTCGTCGCAAGCCCGTCCACGGTCTGCTTCTGGAGCTTCTCGACCTCCTCGGGCGCGAGGGTCCGGTCCTTCGACGCGAACACGACTTTCACGGAAACCGACTTTTTATCCTCAGGGATCGGGCTCCCGGCATACGTTGAAACGACCGATACGCTCTGCACGAGATCCTTGCCGCTTTCCCGTATGATGTCGCAGATTTCCTTTGCGTATACCTGTCGGTCAGCAAGCACGCTGACCTCGAAAGGAACGTCCGGGTACTTCTGGAGCTCGGTGAACACCGTGTCCTGGCGGCGGGAGCCGTACAGGAGGTCTATGTCGATGTCAAAAAGCGCAGCCGCACCGGAGAGGTCGAATGCCGCGATAGTCTCCGGATGAAGCTCGAACACGAGCCCGGCGGCCTGTCTGCCGACTATGAGTTTCATGGCCCTTCCCGGGTGTGCGTAGGGCGGAAGGTCCCTGCTTTCCGGAACAAGGTCCCAGTCCGCTATCAACAGCTTGCGCATGAGGCCGCTTGCGATCTGTTTTGCGGCGTAAAAGAGCGGGTCGCCCGGTTTCTTGCGGTAGACGGCGCCGGTAACCATTGTCCTCTCCGTGGCAAGCTCGGCCGATGAGCGCTCCTTCTTCAGATAGACCCTGCCGAGCTCGAAAATCGAAAATTCTTCGTGGAAACGGCTGTTGTACTTGATAACGTTCACTATGGATGGCACCAGGCTTCTCCTGAGGCGATCCTGCTCGCTGGAGAGGGGGTTGCTCAGCCGGAGCTCCCGGTCCTCGTTGACCCCGAGCTTTGTGAGCGTGTCCTCGCCGATGAAGGAATAACCGCTCACCTCGATCATGTTGAGGTTGCCGGAAAGCACGGTCTTGACCCTGCGCTCGAAAAGACGGAATAGGTTCTTCTCCGGCGGCGCACACGGGACGGCGGGCGCGTTCGGGGTAATGTTGTCATATCCGTAAATGCGGCCGACTTCCTCCACGATGTCTTCCGGTATGGAGATGTCTTTCGTCGCGCGATAGCTCGGCACTTCTATGGAGAGAGCACCGCCTTCAGGCGTCAGCTTGAAGTCAAGGGATGTGAGTATCGAGGTTATCCTCCCGTCGTCGACATTTTCGCCCAGGCGGGTGCGGATGAAATCGGTCGTTGTTTTGATAACAATCGGTTTCTGCTTTACCGGGTAGGCGTCGATTATCGTTGAAGCAGCTTCTGCGCCGGGGAGCACCTGCTTGATGAGATCGTAACAGCGCAGGAGCGCCGGGACGGTCACTTCGGGAGAAAGGGACTTCTCGAAGCGGATGGCCGCCTCGGTCCGGTGCGCGTAGCGGTTCGCGGTCTTGCGGATATTGACCGGGTTGAAACTCGCGGCCTCAAGCACAATCTCGGTGGTGCCGTCCTCGATCTCGCTGTTGCCGCCTCCCATGACTCCGGCCAGCGCGACCGGGCCCCGGGCGTCGGCAATGACGATATCCTCGGGCAGGAGCTCGAAGACGGAGCCGTCCAGGGTCGTAAGGGGCTCCTTGTTTTTAGCCAGGCGGACGATGATTTCCTGCCCGTTCAGTTTTTTCCGGTCAAAGGCGTGCATCGGCTCGCCGATCTCGGCCATGACGTAGTTGGTGATGTCGACGATGTTGTTGATCGGGCGCATGCCGATCGATTCGATCATCGCCTTCAGCCAGTCGGGCGATTCTTCAATGCGTATGCCGGTCACGACAAGGCCGCTGTAACGCGGGGACGCCTCCGGGTTCTCGATGCGCACGGTAAGCTTTTCACGGTCTTTGAAGGTTTTCATCAGGTCGTAGTTTACGATGCTCTTAAAGGGGCGTCCGTACAGGGCGCCGATCTCACGGGCAAAGCCCACGTGGCTCCAGAGGTCAGGCCGGTGTGTGATCGACTTGTTGTCGATCTCGAACCTGACGTCCGCCCGGTGCGGGTAAAGCTCGCTCAGCGGGGCGCCGATTTTCGTGCCGGCGGGAAGCACCATGATGCCGCTGTGATCATCGGACAGGCCGAGCTCGCGCTCAGAGCAGAGCATGCCCTCGGACTCTTCGCCGCGGATCCTGGCTTTCTTGATTACCATATCCTCGCCGAAACGGGTCCCGACCGTTGCAAGCGGCACAATGTCGCCTTTCCGGTGGTTCGGCGCGCCGCAGACAACGCGGATCTTCCTCGTGCCGAGGTCGCAATCGACCAGTGTAAGCTTGTCCGCGTTCGGGTGCGGTTTTACGTCCAGTATCTGCGCGGCGTATATGGTCGCGAAATGTGCGTTCATCCGCTCGATAGAGTCGATTTCCGCGGTCGACATGGTGAGGCGCAGCGCCATCTCCTCGGGATCGATGCCGGTGGTGTCAACCATCTGTGAAAGTATGTTAAGTGAAAGCCACATATGATAGCTCCAGAATCAGAATTGCTGCAAGAAGCGGATGTCGCCGCTCAGGAAATGCCGAATGTCATTTATGCCGTATTTCATCATTATGAGACGGTTGAGGCCCAGGCCGAAGGCGAACCCGGACCACTCGGCCGGGTCAATGCCGCCCATGCGCAGCACATTGGGATGGACCAGCCCGCAGGGAAGGAGCTCAACCCAGCCGGATTGCTTGCACACGCTGCATCCCCCGCCGTCGCAGATGAGGCAATGTATGTCAAGCTCGAAGCCCGGTTCGACGAAGGGGAAGTAGCCGGGGCGCAGGCGCACGGTTACTTCGCGGTGAAAGATCTCTTTTAAAAGCCGTTTCATGACGTAGATGAGATGGGCCACGGTGATGTTCCTGTCGACCATCATGCCCTCGACCTGGTAAAAGGTGTTATCGTGGGAAGCGTCGGTGCTTTCGTACCTGAACACGCGACCCGGCCCGACGACCCGGAAGGGTGGCTTCACCTTTTCCATGGCCCGGATCTGTATTGCGGAGGTATGCGTCCGCAACAGGTTGCCGTCCTCGGTCCAGAACGTGTCCTGCATGTCCCGGGCGGGGTGGTGCTTCGGAATGTTCAGGGCCTCGAAATTGTAGTAATCGGTCTCGGCCTCGGGCCCGTTGTGAATCTCGAAGCCCATGGAGGTGAAGATGTCTTCTATTTCATACTGGATCTGCGATATCGGGTGAAGACGGCCCAGGCGCTCGCGGTCCGTGGCGGTCGGCGTATCCAGCGTTACGTCGATCCACTGGGTGCTGGCAAGGTTCTTCACGCCGCTCGACGCGAGTTCGACTTTTTTTGAGTCAAGAGCGGCCTCGATCTCTACCTTGAATTCGTTGGAAAGCTTGCCCATGGCTGCCCGCTGGTCGGGCTGGAGGGTTCCAAGCGACCTGAGGATGAGGGTCAGCGCCCCCTTCCTGCCGAGGTATTTGACGCGCAGCTCCTCGACGGCGTCAACCGTGCCCGCGCCGCTGATGGCTGAGAGGGCTTCCGCCCTGAGTGTGGTTAATTGCTGTTCCATGGTCGGTGTCTTCCCGGCCGTTTCGCCTCAGGCGGGTGATGTCGGCGTCATGTGAGAAGTTACGTCGGTGTCACCGGCAGGGCGGGACGGCGTACTAAATGAATAATAATAAGAACCAATAGGTTGAAAGGGGGCTAAAAGTCAAGAAGAATGTGATTACTTGTTAGTCAAATCGATGGCAATCTTGGCGGCGCCGAATGCCGGTACCTTGCTCGGCTCCTGCACGGGCAGAAGCTGAAAATGCCCTTTGAAGCCCTTGAGAGCGCGCTCATTCACGACCTGCTTGACAACCGGTAGTATGAATTTATGCGCCCTCGAGACGCCACCGCCGACCAGGATTGCTTCAGGGTTGAAAATGTTCACGAGATTGGCAATGCCGACGCCGACGAATTCCGCGTATTCTTCGAGTATGATAAGCGCCGCCGCGTCCTTGTTCATGGCCTCCTCGAATATGAGGAGAGGGGTGAGGGGTTCCTGCTTCGTGCGTGCCAGTATGGCGGAGCCCTTATGTTTTTTCAGGTGGGTTCCGGCGTTATCTACCATGGCCGTGCCGGACGCATACCGCTCCCAGCAACCGCGGTTCCCGCAGGGGCATGCCCGCCCGTTGAACTCGATGGACATGTGCCCGACTTCCATCGCATTACCGGACTGTCCCGGGTATATCTTGTTGTCTATGACAGCTCCGCCGCCGATGCCGGTCCCCAGCGTGACCATGATCCAGTTGCGGAACCTGCTGACGTTCTCTTTCCACCAGGCGCCTGCGAGCGCGACAGTGGCGTCGTTTTCAAGGTAGACCCTGGCGCCGGTCAGGCTTTCGATGTTCTTGACTATCGGATGATTGTTGAATGACGGTATGTTTGGCGCTTTGAGGATGGTGCCCTTTTCCTTGTCGATGGGCCCCGGGGATCCTATGCCGATTGCTTTGATGTCAATTTTCGATACCGTAGCAGAGGTTGCAAGCGTCTCAATGAGCCTGCCTATGCCCTCGTCGATATCTTTAGCGGTTTTTGGCGTCTCTATCTCTTTGAAGCTGAGCTCGTTTCCCGAGTGATCAGTCAGCACTCCCTTTATTCTGGTTCCGCCAATGTCAATGCCTGCAAACATCATTTCCTCTCTCTGTACTGCCGGGTGCCAGGGCTCCCGGGTGTCAGAATAATATGCGATTCTTGCATCGCCGATCATGATCAAGTAACGAACAGCACTATTAACAAAAAAATTTATCCTGAATTAGTAAAGTATTTTTTCAGGATCTGCTAGTTTTTAAGTCTCCATGCTTCAGGTCGGATTATCGGCGGTGCCTGATAAGTGTCCGGCCCGGAGTTGCGTTATGAAAGTGAGTATACTTCATGGAACTTGTCGGCCAGGTAACGCATAAATGGCCCGACCTGTATTCCGCCGCCGGTTATGTTTTTAACCAGCTCGGCTGATGTATAACGGGATCCGTGGCGGTGCACGTTCTCCCGAAGCCATTCGAGGAGCGCGATGAAATTGCCCTTTTTGATGTCTCCGGGGATCGATGGGCACGCATCAATGGCGGCCCGGTAGAGCTGCGCTGAGAGCAGGTTCCCTATCGTATAGGTCGGGAAATAGCCAAACGAGCCGTGCGCCCAGTGAATGTCCTGGAGGCAGCCGAGCGCATCGTTTGGCGGGACTATGCCGAGATAGTCTTGGTACGTTTCGTTCCACAGGGAGGGGATCTGCTTCACGGATAACGATCCGCCGATCAGCTCCTTCTCTATCTCGAACCTGATGAAGATATGGAGGTTATAGGTCAGCTCGTCCGACTCGACGCGGATAAACCCGGGACGCGAGGTGTTAACAGCGGCGTAGAATTGCTGAAGGCCCACGTCGTCGAGCTGTCCATGAAAATGCTCTTTCAGAATCGGCAGGTAGTGTTTCCAGAACCCGCGGCTCCTGCCGACGATGTTTTCCCAGAGACGTGATTGGGACTCGTGCACGCCGAGTGATATGGGCTGGCACAGCGGCGTTTCAAGCAGGTCCAGCGGGAGCCCCATGTCGTAGAGCGCGTGACCGGCCTCGTGGATGGTGCTGAAAAGGGCGGAGAGGAGGTCGTCTTCCGAATAGCGCGTGGTGATCCTGACATCATAGGGGGTGAAGGATGTGGTAAATGGATGGGCCGAACGGTCCTGGCGGCCGCGGTTGAAATCGAACTTCATGTCACCCAGCACCCTGAGGCCGAAGGCCTCCTGTCTTCCGGTATCGTAAGTGCGGGTGAGGAAGGCGGTATCGGCCGGAGATTTCCTGGCGGTGATCTCTTTTACGAGGGGGATCAGGCCCGTTTTCAGCTCTCCGAAAAGCCGCTCGACCTCTGCCGTTGTCAGGTCCGGCTCGTAAAGGTCCAGCAGGGCGTCATAACGGTGGCCCGTGCTCCCCAGGAGGTCTGCCATGTCCCTGCTGATAGCGACAAGCTCGGACAGGACCGGCGCGAACGCAGGGAAGCTCGCTTCCTCGCGGGCCCTGATCCAGATCGAGTTTGCCTGCGCCGTGGTGCGGGCGAGCCGTGTCACCAGCTCTTCCGGCAGCTTTTTTTTCTGGTCATAGGCCCTTCGCGCGGCCCTGACCAGGCTCGCCTCGATCGAAAAATAATCTGAGCCGCGGGTCTCGGCCTCCGCGTCCTCGATCAGGCGGCCAGTCTCATCCGAGATAAGCCAGCGGTGCGACAGCTCCGACAGGAGAGCCAGCTGTTCTGCCCGGGGCTTGACGCCTTCTACCGGCATGTACGTTTCCATGTCCCAGCTCAAAACGGCAATGGTCTGCTCTATCCTGCTGATACGCGCCCACGCATTATTCAATTTTTCAATCGCCGGTGACATGGCTGGCCTTCCTTTTATAATGTACCTGCACATGATTGATCATCCGGGCAAAAAATCAAGCAACAAAACTGACGTATTCAGCCGAAGACAGACGTGCCAGGAGTGAAAAAATTCAGCGTAGGCGGAATGCGCCTTTTATTTGCTTGATTTGGTACCGTGAAATCCGTTTACTGTCTACCATGAAAAAAATAGATTTGCATACCCACACAACTGCATCTGACGGAATTTATCCGCCCCGGGAGCTTATCGATCTTGCCATGCGGGGCGGCCTCGTCGCCATGGCGATTACGGATCATGACACGGTGGACGGCCTCCCGGAGGCCATGGAGTACGCCGCTTCCGTCGGGTTCAGGCTCTACCCGGGCGTTGAATTCAGCATAGATTACGATGCAGGCTCATTTCACCTGCTGGGGCTCAATATCGATTACCGCAACCGTCGTCTTGTCAAAACCCTGCGGGAGCTTGCCGAGCACCGCGAAAGTCGTTCGTACCGCATCATTGAAGACCTGAAAAAGCACGGCATAGATATCCCGATCGAAGAAGTGGTCAGGGCAGCGGGCGGCGGTTCCATGGGACGGCCCCATGTGGCCCGGGTCATGGTTAACCATGGGTATGCCTCCAATATAAAAGAAATTTTCCAGAAGTACCTGGTTAAGGGAAAGCCCGGATACGTTAAGAAAGTCAGGATCCGGTTCGAGGATGCGATCGGGCTGGTTCGCGAATGCGGCGGTATTGCAGTGGTGGCCCATCCGATCTCCCTTGAATGCAGGGACATGGAAGAATTCGAGACGCGTTTAATGGAGTTCGTCGGCGCCGGGGTCGAGGGGCTCGAGGCCTTTGCTTCAATGCACACGGTGGAGCAGGCGGCTCTCTACGAGGAGATTGCCCGCAGAAACGGCCTCCTGGTAACGGGCGGCAGCGATTTTCATGGTGACAAGGACGAGACGATCGGTTATTACCGTAAAGACAGGCCTATTCCAATAGAACTGCAAAATTCACTGGATTCATTGATCAGGCAGAAAGCAGGGCAGGGCGCCGGTACGCCCTGAAGGCTTACAGCAGAATCAGAAACCTGCCGCAGTGGGTGCACAGAGAGATCCCCTTGCGTTCCTTGATCTGTTCGACGTAGAATGGCGGTATCTCCATGTGGCATCCCGAACAGCTGTTTTTTTCGACTATGGAGAAGGGATTGTCGCGCTTTTTCCGCATGCGCTCGTAGTAGGTCAGCGAGCGGTTATCGATCAGCTTTTTCATTGAATCGATTTTCTTCTCGAGCGATTCTGACTTGTTCCCCTCGTCGAGCATCTTGTAAAGGCTGTCGAGGCGGATGAGGAGGTCGAGATCGGACGAAGGCACGCCGGACAGGTTCTCGGGTTTACCGGGGGCCGGCCTGTCCTTTACCGATATGGACTCGTAGTAGGCCCTGGCCTCTTTTTTCAGAAGGGCGAATATCTTCGCAGGGGTAGGCTCGGCATCGAGCAGCTTTTTTTTCTGCTTGTTGGAAAAGAGCCGGGCCATCATGCCGATGAGATACAGGTACTTGGTGCTCATCTCGGTGGGGAATATGCTCAGGAGTACGTACTTCACCGGCTTTTCATCGATCGACTGGTAATCGATCGGTTTATCCAGCACCCCGAAAATCGAGACGAGGTCGGAGACGGATTCGGTCCGTGCATGGGGAATGGCAAAACTGTTCCCTATGCCTGTGTTTTCAAGGGATTCCCGGTGTATAACCTGCGCGTAATAACGTTCTTTGTTGTTGATGTAATCAAGGTCCTGGAGCTTATCGACAAGCTCCTTGATGACGAGTTGTTTTTCAGTTGATTTTATTTTAACAATCTGGTTTCTCTGAAAAAACTCTTCCAAGTCCATGGTGCCTTCCAAGCGAGTGGAGTGGTTTTATCATGAAAGGTAGATAGAATTCGGGGCGAGAGGATTTGAACCTCCGACCCCTTGACCCCCAGTCAAGTGCGCTAACCGGGCTGCGCCACGCCCCGAGTTACTAATCTATAACAACTTTTACAGAATAGGGTGGAAGTGTAAAGTAAATTTCTCAATTTCTTGCAATAAAACGCACTGTCCCGGGCCGCCCCGCGAGTCATGGAAATGAAAGTGCAAGGGGGACAGTATGATTGAATAATAATCCACGGATGAACACGAATACTGTTGAATTGCTTTATATATCTTGCTGAGGTCACAAGGTACATGGAGAAAAATTATTGAATACGCGCGCACATGCATTACTCAGTGCATCATTAGTGTCCATAAGCGGAACCTCTATACTCCTCGGTGTTATACCGGAGAATGGAGGGATAAAGATAAAATTCCATTATTGTGAAGAATTTATCCTTGATAAAATTCATCCGGACAATAAATGCTGTTTATCCTGACAACCGGAAAGGACGCCATTTACAAATGCTGAAACTGCCTGGCACAATAAACGTTATATCTATCGTCCTGATTCTCGCAGCAGCCGCTCAATGCGCATCCTGCTCTGCCGGGTTCGACAACTCGCGCATCCGCAGCCTTGACATCGAGGCCCGGCGTTACTTTGATGAAGGAGTCCGCCTCTCCGGGGAGAACAGGACAGATGAAGCGATCCAATCCTATACACGATCTATTGAAATTAATCCCGGCGCGGCTGCATACACCAACCGGGCGTCCGAGTATAACCGGAAAGAGCGCTTCGACGAAGCGATTGCGGACGCTAACCGCGCGATTATGATGAACGATAGATACGCGGCGCCCTATTTCATACGGGGCAATTCATATTATCGGAAGGGAGACTATAACAGGGCCTTGAAAAATTATTCCCGGTCGATCATCCTTGACCCTGACCGGCCGGCGTATTATTTTAATCTCGCACAGACCTATACCCGCCTGGGGTTGGTGGACGAGGCGATCGATATGTACGGTAAGGCCGCAGAGAAAGACCCCGGATACATGGCCGCGCATTTTAACCGTGCATGCCTCTACGCCCAGAAGAAAGAGACGCAGAAGGCGCTCGAAAGCCTCAAGCGTGCCGAAGACGCCGGTTTATGCAATCCGGCGCTTTTAAAAGAGGAAAAGTCTTTCGATGCGATGCGGAATACGGCAGGTTTCGAATCGATCGTTGCCCGGCTCGAAAAAAGGTTCAGAAGCGGTCGGGGATGCGAGCGCCTGCCTGTAATAAAGTCCGAGCCGTGAAGGGTGGTCACCCGGCTTCACGCT
>ERZ795056.2204-NODE-2204-length-21899-cov-5.196118_pt1 | contig 21899 bp, 18 predicted proteins | sample MGYA00375140_ERZ795056 | MGnify/ENA primary metagenome ERZ795056 (study PRJEB30185, sample SAMN05720227) | activated sludge metagenome | isolation source: Anaerobic digester | place: USA | collected 2015-03-09 ... | reverse complement strand
TCTATGTTTCTTACAACGGATTACTGGTACACCAGGATACAGTCTGTATCGGGGTTGCCAGGAGTGATAATTACGGAGACACATGGAAGCTTGTCTGGAAAGACACAGAAACAAAAGGAGTACAGATCCCTTCAGCCAATTTCGGCCGCGATCCGCTGAATGAACGGTTTGGCCCGTCCTGGGCTGAAAATCCATTCAGCATTGGAGTCTCTCCCGTAAATCCGGATATCTGTTTCGCAACAGACTTCGGACGTACGGTAAAAACATCCGATGGTGGCAAAACATGGGAGCAGGTTTATTCCAGGAGTATAAACGGAGGCTGGACTTCCAGGGGACTTGAGGTGACCACCGGGTACACCGTTGTTTATGATCCTTTTGATACAAATCATGTTTTTCTTGCACTTACGGATATAGGGCTCTTCGAAAGCACCGATGGCAGAAAAAGCTGGAAAAGCGCTACAAAAAATAATGGTATACCCCGGGAATGGGTAAATACCTGTTACTGGCTTCAGTTTGATCCTGAGGTTGAAGGCCGGGCCTGGGCTGTCATGAGCGGAACTCATGATATACCAAGGCCAAAAATGTGGAGAAGACGTGGTATAGCAGGATATATGGGAGGTATCGTATTGACTGAGAACAGCGGTAAGACATGGCAGCCTGTGAGCGCAGATATAGGGGAGGCAGCAATGACTCATATCCTTATTGACAGGGAAAGCCCGAAAGAATCCAGGACACTGTATGCCTGTGCATTTGGGAAGGGGGTTTATAAATCGGTTGACGGAGGTAAAACATGGAAACAGAAAAACCGGGGGATTGAAGGTTCAGAACCGTTTGCCTGGCAGATATTTAAGAGGTATGTTGACGACGCTTTATTCCTTGTCCTAAGCAGAAGAAGCGAAGATGGAAGTATCGGTAATGTGAATGACGGTGCCGTATATAAATCAATTGATGGGGCTGAAAACTGGACCCGGATCTCACTTCCTTCCGGGACCAATGCACCTACGAGTCTGCTTGTTGATGAACAGGACCCGGCAAGATTGGTCATGTCAGCCTGGGGAAGAGTTTCCCCGGGGCAGTTTACACCTGATACAGGCGGAGGGATTTTTATTTCAGGTGATGAAGGTAAAACATGGAAACAGGTTATGCATAAGGATCAGCATATCGGCGCTATAACCCGTGATAACAGGAATAACAGGTTATATGCCTGCGGCTTCAACAGTTCGGCATATTTCTCGGAAGACAGGGGAGAAACATGGGTTCGGATTAGGGGTTACAATTTCAAATGGGGTCAGAGGGTAGAACCTGATCCGGCAGATCCTGAAAAGATATTCATTCTTACCTTCGGCGGAGGAGTATGGTATGGTCCTGCAAAAGGAGATCAGGATGCTGTTGAGGATATTGTGATGCCTGATCCGAAATTCTGAAGACAGGATTCAATCTTTTACCGGCAGAAACGAAATACCGGCTGTATCCGGGAACAAATTCAACGAATCATTGAGTGATGAGTAATTTTAACGCATTGTCCCTGTAAACCTTTTTAAGTGTCTTATCAGTCAGGGCAAGTCCATACAATGGCCAGTGATAACCAAACAGATCAGTTTCATAAAAGTGTTCATCGGCTGATTCAAGTATCCTGAAGGTGACTCTGTATATCCTTTCATTGAAGGTCATATCCGTACCATAGACGAACCGGTCCTGGTATTTTTCAATGAAATCGTGAACATATTTCGGAATGGGGGCTATCTCACCGTAACGGGCTGAAATATCTGCAAATAAATTCGGATATTTATCGAAGTAAGTGGCAAGTACCGAAAGATCTGCACAGCAATTGGCAAGATGAGCGGCAATAAATATTGTTTTGGGGTGTTTCCTGACTGTATTTTCCAGCCTTTCGAGCATTCCCTCATGTGTTTTTGCTCCGTTCTCCATCTTAACCTCCCAGTTTGAAGCATTCATCAGTCCGTCATTTGTGGAATCCATCTTCTCATACATCCATTTGTCCTCCGAAATATGAAGGTTGACCGGTAATCCCAGCTCGGCACATTTTTCCCATAATATATCCATCCTGGGATCATCGGGAAGCATTATAGTCTTCATTTTCGACGAAGGGGAGATGCCTTTGCCCTTGAACATTACTTCTCCGACACCCTTTGCCCCGGCTTTAAAACATCTTTCAAGTTCTTTGACTGCGGCAGGTCCGTACCCGGGTTGTTCATACCCCGTATAATCAAAGCCACACCATAATTCAAAGCGGGTTCCATACTTTGAATATAACTTTACCAGATCATCGAACCTGGTTCCCGTGGCACCGGTAAAAACAACTGATTTTTCAATGCCGCAGGCATCCATGGCTTTTATCCACCTGACGATCTCTTCGTCGGTCCTGCCATAGACATGTGTATGCATATCGATCGCCTGATATTTTGCTTTCACAACATCCGTTACAGGAATATTGTAGATGGATTTCGGACGGTAATCTTTCAGCTTAAGGTCATTCACATCCTGTCCATAGGAGGGCATATTCACCATGATTGATAATACAATCACGGGGAATAAGGTTTTAAAGTACTTTCCTGTTGTCATATTCTTTATATCTGGTTAAGTAAAATGCTTTTTTGTTCCATCCCTTTGTGATAACCTTTGTGTCCATTGTGGTTAAGTAAGCATGCTTCTATAACCGCAAAGGGCGCTAAGTTCACGCAAAGGACTCAAAGTCGAAAATTTATAACTTAACACTTTGCGATCTTTGCGTATTTCTTTGCGAACTTTGCGGTTGAATAAGCATGCCTGTTTAATCAAACAAAGGCCAGGAATATTTTCTTATTGTCATTCAGAGTAAAGCAGAAGAGTTTTTCTGGATTTTAACAATTGCAGTAACTATATCTTCCATATCCTTTTTTGTTCCCAGGAATACTCTCTGACCCAGTGACAGGCCTGTTTCCCTGTCGATCATCTCATTTACCGGACAAAGATTTTCCTTTCTGTACTTATCGAGTCTTTCCTTTGAATAGATCTTCTCAAATGATCTGTGGCTGAAATATGTTTCAATGAAGGGATTGCTGTGAAGAGAAGAGTCAATGCCATTGCCGAAAGGAATTCCTTCAGCCCTCATTGCATCACGGAATTTTGGTTTCGATAAACCATTGAAATGTTCCTTATCATAGATCATCTGATAAATATAATACCCTCGCCGTGTTTGTCCCGGATATTTCTTTGTCGGCCTGACACCTTTGATTTCCCCCAGGAGTTTTTCAAGATATGCGGCATTTTCATCACGCACTTTACTCTGATCTTCTATACGTCTGATCTGACCACTCAGGATAGCTGCCTGGAATGGTGTCATTCTGAAATTCGATCCCGCGAAAACTCTTCCTTTATCTCTCGGATCCTTTCCAATATGAGTATAGCCTTTGGCTTTAGCCATAAGATATTCATCATTACCAATGACTGCGCCTCCTTCCCCGCTGCAAAGGCTTTTACCTGCCTGAAAACTGAAACATCCCATATCCCCGATGGTTCCAAGTTTTTTATTTCTCCATTCACCCATATGTGCCTGACAGGCATCTTCGATCACGATGAGATTATGTTTTTTTGCAATTGCCATTATCTTGTCCATGTCTGCAGCAGCACCGCCGATATGGACAGGAATTATTGCCCTTGTATTTTCATTTATACGTTCCTCGATCTTATCGGCATTTATCATGAAAGTTTCGGGATCAGAATCTATAAAAACCGGAATTGCGAACAGGTTAAATGTTGAAAGTGCTGTTGCGATGAAGGTGTTAGTCTGGGTAATTACCTCATCCCCGGGGCCGATATCGATTGCACGCTGGGCGGTTTCCAGGGCAGCAGTTCCGGAACTGGTCGCGACACAGTAATCTACACCCATCAGGGATGCATATTTTCTCTCAACCTGAAAGACCCTTTCTCTTTCAATATTGCTGTATTCAGACCATACATTACTTTTAAAGGCATCGAGGTACAGCTGAATATCAGATTCATCATAAATTGGCCAGGATGATCCGAGGGCCTGACCTCTGGGGCGTACCGGGGTGCCGCCCAGCAGTGCCGGTTTATCTGTATCCTGGATGACATTTGTATAAAAAGATGTAATGCCATTTGCAGATAGTGCCGCGCCTGCTATACCAAGTGATGTGTTTTTCACGAATTTTCTGCGGGTAAGTGATTTCTTCTTCATGAACGGTGGTTTATATTAATATCATGCCAAGTTAAATTATTTTGGCTGAACATTAATTAAAACGGATAAAAAGTAATTTGCAGAATGTACTTTCTTTGTCTGGCTCTATTTTCTTATTTTTATAATTGATAACCACTATTATTCATAATGAAAGAAGCAAAGTACATAAGATCAAAATTTTCCGGAGTAATTATATTAATTCTGGTTGTAACTGCATATCCATCCCTGGAGGCACAAAATAGTATAGGATCAGGTCCTGAAGTGATTCCAATGGTTACCGCCCCTCCGGATTCCCTTAATCTTCCAGGATTTTACAGGAAATATCTCAATGCAAACGGAATTGCAATTACAGCTTCCCGGAGAGTCCCCGATTCAGCCTTGGTTCAGGCATGGAAAATCATTTCTTTTATGACGGCAGATCTTCCGGAGGATGTACTTAAAGCAATGATCCGGGTAAAAAGCCGGGTAACCGTCATGGCACGTTATGAAGGAACAACGGATGTGCCGGAACATGCTCATCTGGCTTCCGATACTTCCCTGAACTGGGATGTCAGGGCGCGAGGACTGGGAGGCAGTATCAGAAGACCTCTTACATCCTGCGCCGCAGAAAATCTTCTGGCATATCAGATCGATAAATACCATGCCGAAGATATACTGATCCACGAATTTGCCCATTCCATTCATCTTATCGGGATCCTCCAGGTGGACAGGGATTTCAACTCAAAGCTGGAAAAGCTTTTTCAGCAGGCTGTTGCAAAAGGGAAATATGCCAATACATATGCCAGGACAAATATTTCCGAATACTGGGCTGAGGGTGTGCAGAACTGGTTTAATGTAAATGCCGAAGTACCTGTTCCTGATGGTAAACACAACCGGCTCAATACACGAAAGGAACTAAAGAAATATGAACCGAATTATAATCTCTGACATCTCCTGTAATAGTCTCGGATTGAAAATTACTTTCCGGGAGTATATTTGGGTTTCTAATCAGAGTTCTGACTGAATAACCTTGATCAACCAGTTGGTTAACCAGATATTTTCCTGCTTTTCCGGTACCGCCAATAACTGCAATTCTATTATTCTGTTCCATAATACAATTTGATTTAACTTGTTAATTTCACAAAGCAGCTTCCCTCCCAAAAATGAATACTTATCTACTAACTATAAAGTAAAGAAATACAAAAACAAAGATAGCTCCGAAGGGGACTAAGATTTATTTGACGTCACCTTTTTATTGATGTAACTTTGGAATAAATCTGAATGTGCAAAGTAATTAATTCAATTACCATGACGGAATCAGTATCCTTTCACCGATATATGATTGCTTCCTGTGGCATTTTGGCAGAGCTCTCATGTTTTATTATTAAAATTGCATAGCGATGGAGAATAAACTATTATATACGATTTTTATTTCAGGACGGGTTCAGGGAGTCGGATTCAGATGGAGTGTTACAAAAGAAGCTATGATCTGGGGGATTACCGGTTTCGTTAAAAATTTATCCGATGGGAGTGTTTATATAGAAGCTGAGGGATACAAGGAACAATTAGACGCTTTTGTTGAATGGTGCAGAAAAGGGCCCGGCCGTAGTGTTGTAAAATCAATTAAGGTAGAATCTTCTGCCCCGGTAAATTATAGTGAATTCCGGATTGAAATATAGTGAAAAAAACGGTAACTCTGACCACCTCCCGCCGGTAAAAATTGACCAGCTAAGGACAGAGTTAATCTCATGAATTATAGATAAATATGTAAATGATCATTTTTCCGGCGGAATATGGTCAGGGCGACCGGCTTATGCACTTATTGCAACATTTCCGGGGATTAAAGCTTCTTTTTAAAATTCAGGGGAAGATTTCCAGATCCTGTAAAAGTTTAATTTATTATGTATATTTGCAATATAAATGCAATATTGCATATAATGAAAAAAGTATATTATCACAGAAACATTGAAAAACTTCTTGGAAAAGCCCTTGCTGATTTTTCCGTGGTTGTATTAACAGGAGCAAGGCAAACGGGTAAATCAACAATGTTAAGAAAAATTCTGCCTGAATTCCGGTATATCACCCTTGATGATCCGGTACAGAGGCGAATAATAAAAGAGGATCCCAGATCCGTATTAAACAATCTTAATAAACCGTTGATCATTGATGAGATCCAGTACGTGCCTGAAATATTATCCTATATTAAAATTCTGGTTGATGCCAACAGCAGAAAAAAGGGGTATATCGTACTTACAGGTTCACAACATTTCAATATGATGGCAGGGATTACCGAATCTCTTGCCGGCAGGGCTGCGATACTTACACTTCCGCCATTTTCTGTAACTGAATATAAGGAAGAGAACCTTAACTATCCCGAAGGATGTTTCAATTCAATATTAACTGGTTTCTATCCGGAACCTTTTATTCACGGAGCTAATATTTCTTTGTTTTACAGTTCGTATATTCAGACTTATATTGAAAGAGATGTCCGCCAGATTTCTGAAATAAGTAATATTGATCTGTTCCAGACTTTTTTCACCTTACTGGCAGCAAGATCGGGATCTTTACTTAATCTTAATGAAATATCGAAGGAATGCGGAATTGCGTTTAATACCTCTAAAAAATGGCTGACAATACTTCAGACATCAGGTATTGTCTATTTGCTTAAGCCATATTTCAGAAATATTCCGAAAAGGGTGATTAAAAGTCCGAAACTCTATTTTACCGATACAGGAATTATGTCCTACATTTTGAAATATCAGAATGTGGATACTCTTCTGTCAGGACCGTTATCAGGCAATTTCTATGAAACCTTCATAGTAAATGAATTTCTTAAGTATAAATATAATTACAATGCTGCTTTTGATATTTATTTTTACAGGGACTCAAACGGGAATGAAACGGATCTAATACTTGAATCAGGAGGAAGGTTTTTTCTTTTCGAAATCAAAGCTGTACAAACCCTTAGAATAGAACATACTAAAAATCTCACCAGGCAGCTTTCCCTTTTCCCCGGGAGCAAAGGCTATATACTTGGATTCTATGAAGAAGAGATTGAAATCAGTGAGAACCTGACTATAACAAACTGGACCAATTTATTCAGGATTCTTGAAACCAACCTTAATTCTGACAATTATTAGGCAATCAGAATATCCTTCGTATGTCGGGGCTTCCGGATGTTTTGGTTTTACCAAAGCCGGGATCAACTTCTCGTCCTGTCGTTCTAATTTAAATGTCGTTTAACGAACCGGCATTTGTGTTATGCCTTAAAGATAGAAACACATCACCTTTAATCTTCAGTTTTCATTCACACAGACAGAACCTCAGTAGCTTCTTTTCTCTTATTCCATCAGACCTGGTGAGTCTTGCATTTTCCGGAGGAGTAAATACCCGGTCGGGAAGTTGAAAATAATTCGTTTCGCCATTATGTGTACAAAAACCGGAGCCTCTGACCAGAAGCGTCGGGGGAAATTGACTTTAATACAAACAAACACTGATTTTGATTGTTTCTATAAATAAAGATCTGATTGTTACAAATGATTAAATAATAATAGTCATGAAAACAAACTTAAAACTTTTCGGAAGCGTTTTAGCAGTGTGCATCACAGTTACTGCCTGCGATAAATCTGATTTCACACCACTGCCTGACCAGGAAGATCCGATTGGTGAATCGAAGGGTGATTCTTCTGAAATTAATGACTCATTGGTGCTTGGAGATTTAATTATCAAACCTCTATCAGGCTCTTTATCAAATCTGGTAAGCGGGAATTTTGAAGCCGGCGGAAGAAATTACTATAACTATCAATTAAAACTTGAAAAGTTATATCCTGGTCATGTAGTATATTCAAATGGTGGTGAAAGTCGCGGAGACCTTTCATTTTCCCTGAATATTAAGTTTTATTCCGACCTGGAAAATGGTCCGGTTGATGAAGAATACTCAATAGTATTACTTGAAGATCCTGAACTGTATTATAAAGCTTTGGACAAGAGTTACGCTGTTGATAAAAAGGCAATTGCATTTATACAGGGGGACAGATCGTTTGACCCGAGTCTGATCGGTAAAGAATATGCAGAATATCTGCATAGTCACCTCAATATAAAATCGGGAAGTTTTCACATTAAAAAATCAGACGGGCCGTACCTGGTTTCATTTGAGGGGGAAACTGAAACCGGCGAAAGGGTGAGCTGCACATTCAACGATACAGTATATTTTATTGCTGATAATCAGATTGAAATTTCGGAGGAAGACTTTTCGTTAACAGAAATATCAGGGAATTACATCCGGAAAGGAGGTAAGTTCTACAAGCTTGACGACGGATACTATTATTGTTTTGCACCGTCCTCCTATAATGGAACCGCCATTCAGACAGTTCAGGTGATCACCATAAGGGATTATTACTGGTATGAGAATAATTATTACCGGGATGAAGAGTACTCAGGAATAGATAATCAACATTGGAAATCAAATGCAGTGTTTTTGCAATTTCAATTTGGTAACCTGAACCAGTTTCAGGCAAGAACTTATCAGGTTGCTCCAAGTGATGGCATTCATTCGATTGGTTATGGGCTCGGTGCCTTAAGAAATATTCCATTTGACGGATTTCCAAACGATTCACATTTAATCGGCTATTATCATATTGCCACGGATGCGCCATTTACTTTTACTTACGACGAAGACCCGGATTACATGAGAAATCAGATTGCCCTGAAATCAGGGCAACTGGAGGTAACAAAACATTCTTCTGAATATGAGTTTTCCGGAAGTTTTACAGATGCCAACGGAGAAGAAGTTATTATAAAATTTAAAGCTGCTGCATACCCATGGCCGTTTTAATTGTAGTGAAATGAAAACAGCCGGTGTAACCCGTAACCCTGGCTTAGTACATTCATTATCAACCTGTATTGGGAATTGTGATTTTTGTCTGTGTTTTCAACTCTCAATCTGATTTATATTTTCTGATATTCCAATCCACTCCAAAATAGTTTATTAGTCTTTTTAAATTCCTTGAAGTCAGAAAGTTGCCCATTAATAATGTAAGTAAATTCAGTTTCTCTGTTTCAACTCTTAACAATTTCTATAAACTATGAAAGCGCTGAAAATTTTTTTCAGGATATTCCTGTTAATTGTTGCTGTTCTGATAACCGGCTTTATTGGACTTCTTGCTTATGCAAAGGTTACAGACTTTAAACCTGAAGAAAAGGAGATAATCGGCCGGACTGAAAATCCTTCGGTACTGAAAGATTCACTCAGTATTTCTCTTCTAATCTGGAATATTGGATATGCAGGATTAGATAAGAATATGGATTTTTTCAAGGATGGCGGCACAAAAGTAATTACGCCAAAAGATAGGTACCTTGAAAATATAGATGGTATCGGGGATTTCTTATTGAATAACGACACTATTGATTTTATCCTGCTTCAGGAAGTTGATCGTAACAGTAAAAGAAGTTATCGTGGCGATCAATTTGAAAAAATTGCCGGTATACTTGCAGGTTATAATCCATTCTTTGCAAAGAACTATGATGTCTTTTTCGTTCCCGCTCCACCGTCAAAACCAATGGGTAAGGTTGTTTCAGGAATAGCTGTTTATTCGAAATATAATCCTGTTTCTTCAATAAGATATTCCTTATCCGGGGATATAGGTTTCCCGACTCAGCTTTTCTATCTTGACAGATGTTTTATGGCCAACAGATTTAAGGTTGAGAACAGTAAGGAATTGGTACTAATCAACACCCATAACGAAGCATTTGATGAAGGTGGAAAAATTAGAAAGGCTCAGATGGAAAGACTTAGAGAATTTGTTTTGAATGAATATAATTCAGGAAACTATGTAATATTAGGAGGAGACTGGAACCAATATCCTCCGGAATTTAAACCTGCGTTTTCAGCGAACAGGGTTTTTACCGGTAAAATCGGAAATTTTAACCTCACAGGAATAGAATCAGATTATATGCCGGGGAAATGGAAATGGATTTATGATCCTGCAACGCCATCCGTCCGAACCCTGATGACAGCATATGACCCTTCAACAACACCGACCAGTATTTGTGATTTCTTCCTCATTTCACCTAATATAGAGTTTGTTTTTGTAAAATGCCATCAACTGGATTTTACAAATTCAGATCATAACCCTGTTATAATCAGGGTAAAACTTAGATGAATACAAAAGGTTCTGACTCCGACTGACCAATCAATTGGTTACATCTTTCCAAGGATATCTTTAATCTTATTATAAAGTGCGTCACCTCTGAGATTGGTTGCGATAATTGTTCCCTTTTCATCGAGCAGAAAATTTGCGGGAATTGCAGTTACATTGTAAAGCTTTGCAACCGGGCTGTTGAAGTATTTCAGATCCGATACCTGGGTCCAGGATAATTTATCGTCAGCAATAGCTTTGACCCAAACATCTTTTGTACGGTCGAGCGATACTCCGATAATATCAAATCCCCTTTTATTGAACTCCTGGTATACCTTGATCAAATTGGGATTTTCAAGGCGGCATGGACTGCACCATCCTGCCCAGAAATCAATTAACAATAGCTTTGTGCCCAATTTTGAAGAAAGAGAAACAGGTTTCCCTTCAGAATCATTAAGTGTAAAATCAGGGGCCTTTTTCCCTGGAGTGACGGAAATCGAAGCAGACATCTTTGCAGTTATTTCAGCCATTGCAGGCGTTTTCGCAACAACGGGATCCATTGCATTTAAAATTGACTCAAACTCCTCAGGTTTCATATCCCTGGTCAGGTTGCGGAGCAGCACTGGAGAAACGAATGATCCCGGATTATTTTTAACAAAATCCATCTGGACAGTTTTCATCTCCCTCATTATTGCTTCAGAGGCAAGTTTATATTCAAGTGAAGCTTTTGTCATTTTTTCAATCAGAGGCTTCATTGACCGGTTAAATGCTGAATATTCGTCGTTTGATTTAGACCCTGTAATCCTTGCCTGGCTCAATGAATCAATTTTACCTGTAATGTTTATCTTCGCATTTTCAAGGAAGAAGCTAAAACCCTTTTTCCTGTCAGGAGAGACCAGGGAGACCATCTCGGGATATTCTACCGGGCCTCCCACAATTTTGAATAAACCATCCTTCACGGTTATCGTGTCGAGGATAACAGTCTTTCCGGATTCATTTTTCTGAAGTGTGAATTTCATCCCTTCAGCTCCCTCAATCCTGCCATTAATTTCGTAATTTCCAGCCTGAGAAACTGACTTATAAACCAAGCCGGATAGGGAGAGCAGCATCAGAATTGAAATAATTTTTTTCATTTTTAAAATTCTTGATCAATCAAAATATTTGATCTGGCGTTCCCTGTAAATTACAGGTTTGTTATCCTTAATATAGATAACTTTCACATAATTACCTTTATCATCATACTCATATTCAAATCTATAATCCCTGATATCACCATTCTGGTAAGTTTCCTGATGCTGGGTCAGTTTAGTCCCGTTAGCATCGTAAGTGTACCTGTAAACGGCAGTTTGGGATCCTGTACTACTATATACATTAAACACTTCCAGATAGCCGTTATCATTATATATGTATTCATTAATTGAAAGCAGTTGATTTCGGTTGTTAAAAAACTGGTATTTTGTGCGGTTACCATTCTTATCATATTCAATAAGGACCCTTCTTAACTGTAACTCAGTACCGGGGAGATAGTAAATAATTTCTTCCAGATTTTTGCCGTTATATTTTGTTTTGATATTGGCCCGCAGAATGTCATTAATATAGTGCGCTGCTGAAATTATTTTCCCGCTGTCGGCATCTACATCCCAATACTCCAGTAACCGGCCGTTCTCATCAAGCACCCCTTCTTTCAGGATGGTTCCGGATGAGTTGAACTCCTCAAAATAATCTCTGCCGCCAGGTGTTGTTTTCCTATCCTCTGTCGTCAGGATCCTTACTTTCACAATCTTACCGTTTTCCTCCATGGCGAAATAATTGGTTTGTCTGATTTCCATTACTTTGCCTTTCAGCTTTTCAAAGAATGCAAATGGCGTGGTTCCGTAAAGCTGCCCAAGGAAAACAAAATCGTCTGTCGACTCCTAAAAACCGGTATTTTGGACAAATACCGCTATTACCATAAGGAAGAAAAATTTTCTCATTTTAAGTTATTTTCTCATTTTGTTATTTTTTATCATTTCTGAAAGATTATTCTTTTAGGTCAATAATGTAATTTACCAGAGGATGCAATTGCATTCAGTCAAGAAGTATTGTATTCATCCATACGACAGCGCAACCTTTGACTGCGATCTTACAAAGCTGCTTCCCGTTTGACCTATCATTTATCAAATTTACACCTTATTTACACCAAAGTCAATTTTTTTCAATATGTGGCATTATCGGGCTGCCTGAAAAATTGCCTTGAATATGATTGTTTTGTAAATCTGACAGGTAGTTTTAGAATCTCAGAATCATTAAATCCGGACAAATTGTTGGATCAGAAAAATTAAGTCCTTTAAAAACCTCCTTTGCTGCGATTTCTTAAAGAGGTGTATATGTATATGGGTGAATTAAAATTACTATGCGGAAAAATTTTATATTTCTAGATTTTAACATCTGCAAGATTGTTTTTTTTCAATGCTATTCTTATTATTTTATTTTGAATTGTTTTTTTAAAAAGGATCCATTTAATGCCCTGGAATTTTACTATTGAATTAATTACATTTCTCAAAATCCTGTGTGTTATTTTTTTTTGATTATCAAAAATGAAGTTCCCGACTTTTGCCTGGTAGATTGCTGCAAGTACAACTTTATGTATAATATCGTCAGGGATAAAAATTTTTTCAGGCCGGGATATTAATATGCAGGCTTTGGTTTTACAAAACGTGGAACATACACCACAGCCAAGACACCAGCCGGTGTTAACTGCGAATTTTCCATTATTTTTTGAAATTGCATTTATGGGACATTTTTTTTCACATATTCCACAATCATTACACACTGTGTCATCAATTTTTGCTACATAACTACTTGGGGAGACAATAGTACTTATTCCAGTCTTTTTGTATGCATTCAGTATATCACAACAACAGCCACAACAATTGCAGATAACTACTGGTTTATTTTTTACATTATCACCAATCTGCACCAATCCTTTATTAACACATAGGTCCAGAATCTTTAGTGCCTCGGTTTTATTTATTTCCCGTGCAATACCTTCTTCAATAAGTGACCTGGCAACATTCCCAAATGACATACAAACATCCTGCGGGTTGTCGCATGCTTCACCAACATGCTCTTTTTTGTGTCTGCAAAAACATGTTCCAACACTGATAACATCAGCCGCGTCAATTATATGGCTCGATTTCTCATATGATAATATTTCTGAAGATGCTTCTTCAGTCAGGGTTTCTTCATGAACGAATGTTCTTGAAATACCTGGTTTATTACCGCCATATTTTTTTATAAAACCATCATCTTTATTAATGTAATTGGTGTAATGTTCTGAAAGTAATTTTCGATCAAACTTACCATCATTCCTCATAAGGGAAAATTCAAAAAATCCCAAAACCGGAACGGCAAGAGTATATAATTTTGCATCATTGTACACAGTTTCATAAACCAGGCTTTTGCCTACTAATGTTTTTAAAATTGAAAGGGTTTCTTTATCAGGTGTTTCCCATATTTTTGATATCTTTTCAAGTGATGCAGGTAAAAGGGGTATCACCGAACACAGAACTGCTTCTTCATCGGTAAAAAGAATCTTTAATATTTCATAAAACTCGTTGGAATTGTAAGGAGCACTGACATCCTGATCCATCCTTTTATAAAGTGCGTTGTAACTTTTAACTGTTAAATGTCCCATACTAATGTCCTTTAAGGGTCGCTGATAAATCTGCTGGCAGTATCGGGATAGTATATCTAAAGATTATCTATATTATTATCAAAGTTACTTCTTGTTCAGACCAAAGTCAAGTTTCTTTCTATTTGCGGGGAAATGATGGCATTCACAGGATCCACGGGGCAATCCGTCCTTCTTTGACCACTATAGAAGAATGTCTGAAAAGACTCAACAAACATTTAAAAACAGCAGGTATTTAATCCCGGATTTGGGTGGTGGATTTAATCTGCTGATCAGGGTAAATATCTGTGGCTTCAAAGATCGTCATGAACATAGATTTTTAGAATCGTGCAGTAACTAAAAGGATTATTTATCTGAGATTCTTAAATAGAGTGATCTTAGATTTTTATAATATTTTCTATGATTATTTTTACTTTAAGTGCAATGCCCCTATATTGAGCAGTTTCGTCTTTGTCAGGCAGGTAAGAGTCATCTGGATACCTTATACTTACACCAAAGTCAGTTAAACTGCCAAGATCAATATCGAAATTTTTGGCATCAATCTTTTTACACTCAAAAAGCAAGTAATCAAGATCATGAGTTTTTGGAAAATCTATATTATGAAAGACAAGGAATGCTTTAAGGAATTTTTCAACCGCTTGTTGTGCATGAAAACAAATAGTACTGGCATATAATTCAGGTTCTGATTCAAAAAGTTTCTCTATGACCGCAATGTCTTCATTTGCACGGAATAGCCATGTTTTAAGGTAGTCATTCTGGTCTTTTGTCATAGTAGTATGGCTTCTCTCAGTATTTTCCTTACTATATGTCCGGGTAGTTTTTTCTTTTTGTCTACCTCTGATTTGCTCTGTATCAGAATGTCGGAACGAATGCCGATCAATAACAATGATTTTCTGATTTTGGTTCTGATTGGCAGCTTCTCCTTAGGTGAAAGTTTTGTTTTTGTAATCAGGAGAATATCATAATCACTTTCGGTAGATGCTTCATTTCTGGCATGAGATCCAAAGAGAAGTACTTCAGCATCAGGAAGGTATTCGTGAGCAGTATTTTTAATTATTTCGATTATCTGAATGTTATTTTCCATAAGCTTGTTCTCTAATTACAAAGATAAAATTATTTATTTTCTGAACTGGTAGAAGAACAGTGGTAATTACCACCGACCTTTGTTTAAGTTTAAACAGATCAATAGAAAATCCTCAAAAACCTAACTAGAATCTAGCAAGAAATAAAAAACACCTCCCTGGGGAGATGTTTAAGTATTTGATAATCTTGTTGCTCCGTCAGGGCTCCCCGCTTCCGCGAGCTTCAGCGGGGTAAACTTCTCGCCCTGACGTCGCAAAATAAAAATACTGGCTCAAGAACCGGTTTTTGTGGTTGCTCCGTCAGGGCTCCCCGCTTCCGCAAGCTTCAGCGGGGTAAACTTCTCGCCCTGACGTCGCAAAAGAAAAATACCGGCTGAAGAAGCCGGTTTCGTGGTTGCTCCGTCAGGGCTCGAACCTGAACTTTTCTGATCCAGAGTCAGACGTGTTGCCAATTACACCACGGAGCAATTTTAAGGAGTGCAAATATAAATAATCTTCAGGGAAAAAAACAACCGTCCGCAAATTTGTAGGGGCATTGCATGCAATACCCAATAAAAGAAATGCATACAATGCCCCTGCATTAAGTTATTAGCCCCTAAATTCAATTAATAGTGTAATAAATGTTCAGGGCAGGCCTCATGGTCGCTTCAGGATAATCACTTGAAGCAAACCTGAACCCCGGGAATTTCTCTGTCGGCCAGAGCCTGAATAACATCCCGTTCGTTCGTGCTCCTTCCGGAAAAGTTGAAGTTGGAACATAAAGCCTCGTTACATCAACATCCAGGAAATTGGCATTCTTTATAAACGGGGAGATATAAACCTGATTGGTCGGATCGGTTTTCGGTTGTGTATTCCAGGTAACCTTATTTTCCTCCCATGTTTCGGTTATCCTCTGTAAAACAGCGCCACACCATATAGTTGAAGTTGGATCCGTAATGACAGGAAAAACCGCCGGATCGAAGGGTACCGGAATATCAAACCTGAGATGCAGAACAACTTTCCTTATTACTGCTGATTTAGGCAATGCATTAAGATTAAACCATATAAGACTTCTGTTTGAACGCATCACAGTCAGAACAGGTTCGGAAAGAAATGTTGCTTCAAAATATTTGTGATCGCCAAAATTTTTGTCAGGCTCCAGATTGGAGATCATTGCATCCTTACCGCCATCCGGACCAGGCTGAAGGACTAACAGCTTTAATTCACCTCCTGGGCCGATTTTTAACAGGAGAGGATTTGTTGCTGAGGTTGCAAGCAATTCCCTCTGTGTGAACTGATATTTTTGTGGTGAATAACCCTCTTTTTCAACCAGGAAGGTATATAATGAATATCCACCTCTGATTATCAGATGATTTACAAAAGCCTCCAGTTTGAAGCTATAGTGCCATCCGTCAGGTGCATGAACAGTAAGTTTTGCTGTTGTGTACTGAGAAGGAGTTATACCGGTCTGATTCTCCAGCACACAGGCCGTATAGAAATGCAGAGGCTTGATTATCTGCATCCCGAAACCGGCATACCCGAATTCGCCCGGGGTATGCGAACCGACATACAATACTTCAGGGACAATTCTGGTTACTATCCCGGAATTAATTGAAAAGAGAATTGGAAGCGGATCATTTACAAGGTATGCAAGTTCTGAACCTTCAACAGGAGATGCAAATACTACCTCCCCGGCCGGATTGATGATCATGAATTTCGTGAGTTTATACTGGCCGGTCTTTAGCTTTATGGTTTCACTTACATAACCTGTTCCGAAAATATATAAGGGGATCAGACTGTCACTCATTATAACAGTACCTTCCATATCTTCAATTGATACCATTATCTGGTATGCTACATTACCACTGTCGGATGATAAAGCGGATTTTGATCCGTCATCCGGCAGCGCTACAGAAAATTCAGCTGTTCCATTACCTTTATCGAAGGCAGACTTTTCACATGAAAAGAGACCTGAAATGGCAGGAAGGAACAGTATTAACATCAGAAATTTTGAAATAGTTTTCATATTCATTCCATTGAATTGAACATAGAAAAATCAGGTATATACTGATTATCAGGCAAAAATGATGCCAGAGAGGTATTAATAGTCAGGGGAAATACTGTTTATTTGACGAATGGAACCGTGAAGAAGGTGGATAGGGAATTTGTAATTTACGGAAAGGATTGCTTCGTCCCGGTCGGAGACTCGGAATTATTCCCGTTGCTATATTCCGGGACTCGCAATGACGGTAGCCTTCCCGTGGTGTAAGTATTTCTCGTAAAAGGAATGCTCCGTGTAATTTTTCACCCCTCACTCCTCATTCCTCACACCTCATCCCTCACACACCATCACCCACTCTCCCTTTCACCCACTCTCCCCCTCCTTCCGCTCATCGCTCATCGCTCATCGCTCAACCTCACCCCTTGCTTATCTTCGCCCACGTATCCTTTAACGAAACTGTCCGGTTGAAGACAAGGTTTGATGGAGTTGAATCCGGATCGACACAGAAGTAGCCGAGTCTCTGGAACTGGAACTTATCCGGGGATTTTGCTGAAATAAGAGAGGGTTCAAGCTTACAACCTGTAAGTATCCTGAGAGAGTCGGGATTTAGGAATTCCCTGTAATCCGTATCTTTCTGACCGGCCGGATCCTCATGGTTGAATAACCTGTCATAGAGCCTTACTTCTGCATCAATGGCATGGCGTGCCGAGACCCAGTGAAGTGTTCCTTTGACCTTCTTTTCCGATAAATGTTCTCCGCTTTTGGTTGCGGGATCATAGGTACAGGAAACCTCTTCAATCATCCCGGTCTTGTCATTCTTTTTAAATGATTCACAGCGGATTATATAAGCGCCTTTTAGACGGACTTCTGTCCCGGGAGCGAGACGGAAAAATTTATGCGGTGGATTTTCCATGAAGTCATCCCTCTCAATATATATCTCATTGCTGAAAGGGACTTTTCGTAAACCCATTGCCTCATCTTCGGGATTGTTGATTATTTCCATTTCTTCAACCTTATCCTGCGGATAGTTGGTAATAATTACCTTAAGAGGATCGAGTACTCCGAAAACCCTTGGAGTCTTCAGATTGAGATCTTCACGTACGGCATGTTCGAGAAGAGAAACATCATTTATCGCTTCAACCTTTGTATATCCGATCAGATCGATGAATTTCCTTATGGACTCAGGCGTATACCCTCTTCTGCGCAGGCCGCACAGTGTAGGCATCCTGGGATCATCCCAACCGCTTACCTTACCGTCGCGGACAAGGTCAAGGAGCTTTCTCTTGCTCATTACAGTATATGTGAGGTTCAGCCGGTTGAATTCAATTTGCCTGGGTCTGTAGTCCGAGGTCTTCAGCTGATCGATGAACCAGTCGTACAATGGCCTGTGAATCTCAAATTCGAGGGTGCAGAGCGAGTGTGTGATACCTTCAAAATAATCACACTGGCCATGGGCAAAATCATACATCGGGTATACATTCCATTTATCGCCTGTACGGTGATGTTGAGTTTTAATTATCCTGTAAATTATGGGATCACGCATATGCATATTGGGGGTAGTCATGTCTATACGGGCCCTCAATACACGACTTCCCTCTTCAAATTCACCCTCATTCATCCTGTAAAACAGATCCAGATTCTCGGCGACAGGCCTTTCCCTGAAAGGACTCTCAGTTCCCGGCTGGGCCGGCGTTCCTTTCTGGGCGGATATCACATCTGCTGACTGATCATCAACATAGGCAAGTCCCTTCTTAATGAGATCAACCGCAAATTCGAACAATTTTCCGAAATAATCGGAGGCATAATATTCACGGCCTTCCCAGTCAAATCCGAGCCAGTGGATATCCTCCTTTATCGAATCGATATATTCAACTTCCTCCTTGACCGGATTTGTATCATCAAACCTTAAATTGCATTTGCCACCGTATTTCTGAGCCATACCGAAATCAAGACAGATTGCTTTGGCATGACCGATATGAAGATAACCGTTGGGTTCGGGAGGAAACCGGGTATGTATTCTGCCACCATTCTTTCCTTCCTTAAGATCATCAATAATAAATTGCTCAATAAAACTGACGGGAGTTTTAGATTCTTCGTTCTCCGTTATTTGTTCTCCGTTCATCCTGAAAAAATTAAGATTACAAAAATAGGATGAATTTCAAGGAAAAAAAATAAACCGCAAAGATCACAAAGAATTTACGCAAAGGGCGCAAAGATTTAATTAGCAATATTTTTCTTTGAGAACTTTGCGCTTCCTTTGTAACCTTTGCGGTTAAAAAATTACTTTTACTCAGTCTTCTGTTCCGGATTAAGATACTCTTTCAGCGTATTTACATATTCAATGAATTTCTGCCTTCCGAGAGAAGTTATTGAACATAGCGTCTGAGGGTAATTATCCCTGAATTTCTTTGTCACTTCAATATACCCGGCTTCTTTCAGCTTTGTCAGCTGGATACTCAGATTACCGGCTGTTGAGCCGGTCTGTTCCTGTATATAAGTAAACTCGGCAACTTCCGCACCAATAAGAAGTGATATCACAGCAAGCCTCAGCTGTGAGTGAAGAAGGGGATCGAGATCTTTAAACTTTTTCATTATCGACCTTTCTTTTTAGCATATAACCCGGGATGAGATATCCTGTAAGCATGGCAACCGGAACTGCCAGAGCGGATATTTCATTTCCGGTAAAACGTGCTATTATAGCAAATAACCAGAAAGTGATCCCGCCAATTATAAGTGGCCTGAACTTTATAATGAAACCTGAGAGGAATGTTGGTATAGCTGCCAGTGTAAGTATATATGGAGCAACAAATTGCATTTTACCTGATAAAATAATGAACAATACCACCGCTGCTATCAGAAAGGCCATCCAGGTCCAGACATAAATATTGTCAGCATAGGTATGGAATGTAGCTTTCCTGCCTTTGATGTATCCATAAATAAAGGATACAAATACTCCGGGTATCACAAAAAACCAGACAAACCATGGAGATTGGATTTCTGTAAATTTCCAGAGGAGGTACTCTGAAAGACTGCATGCAAGTATCAGCCAGCCCCAGAAGAGAAGATGAAAGCTGCTGTTGCGAATATTTACTTTCGTCTTGTTTATCATATCGGTAATGATCTTAAGACTTTCTTCTCCTGTCATTAATTTTTCCCCGTTTTCCATAATTATTTATTATTTTTATTTAATATAAAAAATATATATAAACATATTGCAAATATAAAGTAGTTTATAATACAAACCAAATTTTTAACAAGAATTTTTTAAATAAAATGTGAATAAATGCCAATGGATTAATTAATAATATTTTAGCTGTCGTAATAAAATCCTTAGCGGCTTTTGCGAAAACCTTAGCGGGCTTTGCGGTTAAACAAGAACTCTTCCTTAACCGCAAAGGGCACGAAGGTTTACGCGAAGAGCACAAAGGGAAGAATTACTTATTTTTATCATCGGATTAATCAGAAAACCTAATATGGGACTTATACAGATAGAAGGAATGGAGTTTTATGCTTTTCACGGGCATTACAGGGAAGAACAGATAGTCGGCAGCAGATTTCTTGTGGATCTTACGATTGAAGCTGATACTGAAAAGCCTGCAGAAAGCGATAACCTGAAAGATGCAGTCAATTACCAGCAGGCTTACGGTATTGTAAAGGTTCAGATGGAGCAGAAATCACATCTGCTTGAGAATATTGCTTCAAGGATAATAAATGCACTTTATTCTGAGATGAATGGGATAAAGAAAGCACGGGTAAAAGTTTCAAAGATGAATCCGCCGGTGGGGGGTAAGGTTAATTCGGTGAGTGTGGTTGTGGAGAGGTAGGCACAGGGGCGCAGAGGCTCAGAGGCTCAAAGGCTCTGTGGCAAAAAAGTTCACTTCACAATAAGAGGCAATGTGGATCTTATCCTCTTTCCTTCGGAAGTGAATCCTTCGGCAACTATTATATATTCTGCTGCTTCATCAGAGGTATAGAACTCAATCTCTGCTGTTTCATCATCCGTAACGATAACATCGGATTTCCAGAAAAGCGTGTTCCTGAAATCCGGGATCCTGCTTAACATTGCTGAATCAGAATCATATGCCGGCGAATAGAAGTCTTCTCTTTCAAGGCATCCTTCAAATACCTGTCTGAAGAATGAATTGGTTTCTTCAAGAGAGCTTAATTTTCCTTTTTTTGTAATGAAGCTGATTATCCCCTCAAATACATAATCAGCATAAAAATATCTTGAATTTATTATCTCAACGCTTTCAAGTTCTCTGGCGCTTATGCTGAGTAATTTGTCGATATCGTTCACAGGTACGCCATCAAGGAGGACCAAAGCCTGGTTATTGAAGATCTGATACGGATTACTGCTGATTACCTTCAGGGCAGGTTGCCTGTCCTTTCTGAAAAGCACTACTTCAGGGATAATCTCCTTAACCACTTCGCGGATGTCGGATAATTCAATAAAGTCACTTATCCTGATAGTCCTTACCGGATTACCGAAGAAATTATGCACCGCAGCAATTGTGTCTGACCGTTTCCCGGGGATTTCACTTTCGTATATTTTGTTTATCTGCATCCCGAAACCGGCATACCCGAATTCGCCCGGTGTATATGAACCGACATAAAGTACTTCCGGGACAATCCTGGTGACTGTTCCGGAATTAATTGAAAAGAGAATTGGAAGCGGATCATTTACCAGGTATGCCAGTTCTGAACCTTCAAGCGGAGATGCAAATACAACCTCACCGGCCGGGTTGATGATCATGAATTTGGTAAGTTTATACTGGCCGGTCTTCAGCTTTATATTTTCACTTACATAACCTGTTCCGAAAATATATAAGGGGATCAGACTGTCACTCAT
>ERZ795056.2202-NODE-2202-length-21901-cov-7.172526_pt1 | contig 21901 bp, 18 predicted proteins | sample MGYA00375140_ERZ795056 | MGnify/ENA primary metagenome ERZ795056 (study PRJEB30185, sample SAMN05720227) | activated sludge metagenome | isolation source: Anaerobic digester | place: USA | collected 2015-03-09 ... | reverse complement strand
TCATCGACGTGTAGCCCGATTCGGTGACGGCGCGCAGCAGCTTGGGGTCGAGCGCCAGGGTCTCGAAGCGTTGCGGCAGGGGCTCAGCGGCGGGCACGGCGGCGCTGACTTCGCCGGCTTCGGCGGTGGGGGTGGTGTCGTTCATTGGTGCACCATTATCCGCGACCGGGGGTTGCGGCGGCTGGAGGCCTGCAGGCACGCCACGGCGCCACCCTAGAATCCCGGGTTTTCACCATGTCGCGGCTGGCTCTCCACCGCCGAGAACCCCGATGAAATTCACTGCCACCCGCCTGCCCGATGTCGTGGTGATCGAACCCGCCGTGTTCGGTGACGCACGGGGCTGGTTCATGGAGAGCTTCAACCAGAAGCGCTTCCATGACGGCCTGGCCGCACTGGGTCTGCCGATCCCGCGGCCCTTCGTGCAGGACAACGAGTCGCAGTCGGTGCGCGGCGTGTTGCGCGGCCTGCACTACCAGTTGCCTCCGCATCCGCAGGGCAAGCTGGTGCGGGTGGTGCAGGGCGCGGTGATCGACGTGGCCGTCGACATCCGCCGGGGCTCACCGCACTTCGGCCACTGGGTGGCGGTGGAACTCAGCGCCGACAACAAGCGCCAGCTGTGGATCCCCGAAGGCTTTGCGCATGCCTTCATGGCGCTGACCGACGACGCACGCTTTCTCTACAAGACCACCGACGTCTACGCCAAGGACTGCGAACGCGCGATCCGCTGGGACGACCCGGCCATCGGCATCGACTGGCCCGCGGGGGTGACGCCGCTGCTGGCGCCCAAGGATGCCAGCGCGCCGCTGCTGGCGGATGCCGAGACGTTCTGACAGCGCGGCCAGCCCACCCATGTCCACTCCCTACGACACCCTGCAGGACCAACTGCGCCAGCAGCCGCGCCACTGGCTGGTGACCGGCGCGGCCGGCTTCATCGGCAGCCACCTGATCGAGACGCTGCTGGCGCTGGGCCAGACCGTGACCGGCCTGGACAACTTCGCCACCGGCCACCGCCACAACCTGGATGCCGTGCAGGCCAGCGTGGGCGCCGAGCGCTGGGCGAATTTCCGCTTCATCGAGGGCGACATCCGCGCGCTGGCCGACTGCCAGGCCGCGTGCGCCGGCGTGCAGGTGGTGCTGCACCAGGCCGCGTTGGGTTCGGTGCCTCGCTCGCTGGCCGACCCGATCACCACCAACGCCGCCAATGTCACCGGCTTCCTGCACATGCTGGTGGCCGCGCGGGATGCGGGTGTGCAGCGCTTCGTGTACGCAGCCAGCAGCAGCACCTACGGTGACCACCCCGGCCTGCCCAAGGTCGAGGAGACGATCGGCAAGCCGCTGTCGCCCTACGCGGTCACCAAATATGTCAATGAGCTGTATGCCGACGTGTTCGGCCGCAGCTACGGCCTGCAGAGCATCGGGCTGCGCTACTTCAATGTGTTCGGCCCGCGCCAGGACCCGAACGGCGCCTACGCCGCGGTGATCCCCAAGTGGGCCGCGGCCATCCTGGCCGGGGAGACGGTCTTCATCAACGGCGACGGGCTGACCAGCCGCGACTTCTGCTTCGTCGCCAATGCGGTGCAGGCCAACCTGCTGGCCGGCACGGTGACCGATGTGGCGGCGGTGAACCAGGTCTACAACGTGGCGGTGGGCGACCAGACCACGCTGAAGGAACTGCATGCGCTGTTGTCGGCCGAACTGCGCCGGCACCGCACGGCGCTGGCCGACCTGGCACCGGTGCACCGCGACTTCCGCGCCGGCGACGTGCGGCACTCGCGCGCCGATGTGGGCAAGGCCGAGCGTCTGCTGGGCTACCGCGCCAGCCACGACATGCGCCAGGGCCTGGCCGAACTGGCACGCTGGTTCCACGGCCGGGGCTGACAGGTCGCTCACGTAGAATCCGGGGTGACGTCGCCATGACGACCCTGCCAGCAAGCATCTCCCCACGCGACGCGCGTCACTTGCCGTGCGCTCGCACGCTGCGCCCATGACCCAGCACACGCGAGCATGAATCTGACCCAATCCCAGAGCACGACCCCCATCGCGCGCGGCCTGGCCGCTGCAGCTGCCGCACTGGCTGTCCTGGCAGGCCTGCTGGCTGGCATGCCGGCCCGGGCCCAGACGGGCGCTGCAGGGCAGGAATCGATCTCGCAACCCGGCGGTCCGGTGCGCCTGCGGCAGCCGGTGCCGGCCGAGATGTCCGTCCGGCGCGCGGAAACCCTGTCGCCGGCCGCGCCGGCGCCCCTGCCACCGGCCAAGCCCGGCGAGTTCGAGGACTATGTGCGGTCGATCGCCGGTGGTGGCGAACTGCGCCGCTTCGGTGTCGACCTGGTGGCTGGCCTGGCGGGTACGCCCGATGTGAGCGACTACAACCCGCTGATCCCGCCCACCTATGTGCTGCGCGCCGGCGACACCCTGGTGCTGACCATGTGGGGCGCGGTCGACGCGGAGATGCGCCTGCAGGTGGACCGCTCCGGCCGCATCGTGATCCCGCGGGTCGGGCCGGTGATGGTCTCCGGCGTGCAGTACGCCGACCTGCAGAACGTCATCAAGGGCCGTGTCGGCCAGGTGTTCAAGAACTTCGACCTCAGCGTGTCGCTGGCCGAACTGCGCGGCATCCGGCTGTACGTGACCGGCTTCGTCGAGCGGCCGGGCACCGTGGTGGTCAACGGCCTGTCGACGGCCATCCAGTCGCTGCTGCGTGCCGGCGGTCCGTCGGCGGCGGGCAGCTTCCGCAACATCCAGCTGCGCCGCGGCGCGGCCGTGGTGGCCACCATCGACCTGTACGACCTGCTGCTCAAGGGCGACCGCTCCGGGGACCCGCAGGTGCAGTCCGACGACGTGCTGTACGTCGGGCCGGTGGGCGACCAGGTCGCCATCATCGGCAGCGTGAACCGGCCAGCCATCTTCGAGGTGCGCAAGAACGAGACGGTGGACGACCTGCTGCGCATGGCCGGCGGCTACAACGCCGTGGCCGACACCTCGCGCCTGACCGTCGAGCGCCTGGTGGACCGCAGCGGTGTGCGCATCACCCAGGTGGAGCAGCCCGCTGCCGGCAAGCTGGCGCTGACCAAGGGCGACGTGGTGCGCGCCTTCAACGCGGTCGACGCCACCCAGCCGGTGCTGCGGCAGAACACCCGGGTGCGTGTCGAGGGCGAGGTGGTGAACCCCGGCGAATACGTGCTGCCACCGGCCAGTTCGATGGCCGACGCCATCCGCGCCGCAGGTGGCCTGACGAAATCGGCCTTCCTGTACGGCACCGAGTTCAGCCGAGACAGCGTGCGCGCCACCCAGCAGCGCAACTACGAGCGGGCGTTGCGCGACTTCGAACTGCAGCTCACCCGCAACGACGCCACCTCTGGCAGCGCCCGTGCCGACGATGCCGGCGGCGCCGGCAACCGGTCGGCCCGGCAGAACCTGCTGGAGCAGTTGCGCAGCGTGCGCCCCACCGGCCGGGTGGTGCTGCAGATGACGCCGCAATCGGCCGCCCTGCCCGATCTGGCGCTGGAAACCGGTGACCGCATCTACGTGCCGCCGGTGCCGTCCACGGTGGGCGTGTTCGGCAGTGTGTTCAGCGCGGGCAGCTACCTCTATTCCAGTGAACGCAGCGTGGGCGACTACCTGCGGCTGGCCGGCGGATCCACCCGCAATGCCGACGATGCCAGCGTGTTCATCGTGCGGGCCAACGGCTCGGTGGTCAGCAGCCTGCAGCGCAGCCGGTTCTTCGCGTCGGGCAACCAGCTGGCCGGCCTGCCCACCGAACCGGGCGACACCATCTTCGTGCCCGACGACCTGAGCCGCACCACCTTCGTCCAGAACATGAAGGACTGGTCGCAGGTGTTCTACCAGCTCGGCCTGGGTGTGGCCGGCATCAAGGCACTGGGGCTGTGATGAGCGGCAACGCAACACAGAACCTGGCGCCCGCCGTGCTGGCGCCCGAGCCTGACGGCCTGGGCCTGATGGACGTGATTGGCGTGGTGCGGTCGCACTGGCTGGCACTGTCGGGGCTGCCGCTGCTGGCCGGCGTGGCGGCCTTCGGCATCGCCTCGCTGATGACCCCGGTCTTCACCGCCACCACCTCGTTCCTGCCACCTCAGCAGGCGCAGAGCGCCGTGGCATCGGCGCTGTCGTCGCTGGGCCCGCTGGCCAGCCTGGCCGGCGGTGGCGGTGGCACGCGCAACCCGGGCGACCAGTACATCGCGCTGATGCAGAGCGCCACGGTGTCGAACCGCATCGTCGAGCAGTTCGACCTGATGGCCGCCTACAAGGCCGAATTGAAGACCGATGCCCGCCGCGAGCTGGAGAGCCGGGTGCGCATGTCGGTGGGCAAGAAGGACGGCCTGCTGGTGCTGGAGGTGGATGACAACGACCCGAAGCGCGCGGCTGCCATCGCCAACCGCTATGTGGACGAACTGCGGTTGCTGACCGCCCGGCTCGACGTGACCGAGGCACAGCAGCGCCGCACGTTCTTCGCCAAGCAGCTCGAGCGGGCGCGCGACGGCCTGACCAAGGCCCAGCAGGCGCTGCAGACCAGCGGCTTCAACCCCAACACCCTGCGCGCCGAGCCCAAGGCGGCGGCCGATGTGTACGCCAAACTGCGTGCCGAGGTCACGGCCACCGAAATCCGGCTGCAGGCACTGCGGCAGACGCTGGCCGACACCACCCCCGAGGTGCAGCGTGAGCTGGCCACCCTGGGCACCCTGCGCGGGCAGCTGCAGGTGGCCGAACGGCCCAGCGATGCCAACGGCCCCGACTACATCGGCCGCTACCGCGAGTTCCGCTACCAGGAAACACTGTTCGAGCTGTTCGCCCGGCAGTACGAACTGGCGCGGGTGGACGAGGCCAAGGAAGGCTCGCTGATCCAGGTGATCGACCCGGCCACGCCGCCGGAGCGCAAGTCCAAGCCCAAGCGCGCCACCATCGCCATCGGCGCCACGGTGGGTGCGTTCCTGCTGGTGTTCACCTGGCTGCTGGCGCGCCGCGCCTGGCGTGGCAGCACGCCGCCCGCACCCACGGCCACCTGAGTCGCCACCGTGCCGCACCTCGGCACGGCCCTGCAAGCCCTGACACCCAACCCGCAGTCCCAGCCCATCGGCGGTCGACCATGCACATCGGAACCCGGAACGTCGGCCCCAACGAGCGGCCCTTCATCGTGGCGGAAGTCGCCCAGACCCATGACGGCAGCCTGGGCAGTGCGCTGGCCTTCATCGACGTGGCCAAGGAGTGCGGCGCCGACGCCATCAAGTTCCAGACCCACATCGCCGCCGAGGAAAGCACGCCCGCCGAGCCCTGGCGTGTGCGCTTCAGCAAGCAGGATGCCACCCGCTTCGACTACTGGAAGCGCATGGAATTCACCCGCGACCAGTGGGGCGAACTGAAGGCCCATGCCGATGCGGTGGGCATCACCTTCATGAGCTCGCCGTTCTCGGTGACGGCCTGCGAATGGCTGCGCGACCTGCGCATGCCGGTGTGGAAGGTGGCCTCGGGCGAGGTGCACAACAGCCAGCTGCTCGACTGGATCGTGCAGACCGGCGACCCGGTCATCCTGTCCAGCGGCCTGAGCCTGACCGACGAGACCCGCGCCCTGGTGCACCGCCTGCGCGCGCAGGGCGTGCCGCTGGCGCTGCTGCACTGCACCACCCGCTACCCCACGCCGCCCGAGCAGGTGGGGCTGAACATGCTGGAATCGTTCCGCGACGAGTTCCCCGACATGCCGGTGGGCCTGTCGGACCATTCCGGCACCATCTACCCGGGCGTGATCGCCAGCTACCTGGGCGCGTCGATCATCGAGGTGCACCTCACGCTGCACCGGCGCATGTTCGGGCCCGACGTGTCGTCGTCGCTCACCCCCGAGCAGCTGGCCGAACTGGTGACCGCCAGCGACGCCGCCTGGCGCATGCGCCAGCACCCGGTGGACAAGGCCGTGCAGCTGGGTGGCCTGGCCAAGGAGCGCAACATCTTCGGCCGCAGCCTGGTGGCTGCGCACCCCATCGCTGAAGGTGAATTGATCGACGAGGCGGCGCTGGCCTTCAAGAAGCCGGGTGGCGGGCTGACCTACGACCAGCGCCACCAGCTGCTGGGCAAGCGTGCGCGCCGCGCCCTGCCGCAGGACCAGGCCCTCGGAGCCGACGATGTCGTCTGAACGCCGGCGCCTCTGCGTCGCCATCACCGCACGCCCCAGCTATTCCCGCATCCGCAGCGCACTGGAAGTGCTGCGCGACAACGGCCAGGTGCAGGTGCAGGTGCTGTGCTCCGGCTCGGCCCTGCTCGACCGCTACGGCCGCGTGGTCGACCTGATCCGTGCCGACGGCTTCGAGGTGGTCGAGGAGCTCTACACCTTCGTCGAGGGCAACGAGCCGATCAACATGGCCCTGACCACGGCCAACACCATCCACCACACCGCGTCGGTGCTGCGCCGCCTGGCGCCCGACTGGGTGATGACCATCGCCGACCGCTACGAGACGCTGGGCACCGCCGTGGCCGCGGCCTACGTGGGCGTGCCGCTGATCCATGTGCAGGGTGGCGAGATCACCGGCAACATCGACGAGAAGGTGCGCCACGCCGTCACCAAGCTGGCCGACGTGCACCTGGTGGCCAACACGCAGGCCGGCGCCCGCCTGCTGCGCATGGGCGAGCACCCCGACAGCATCCACGTCACCGGCTGCCCGTCGATCGACCTGGCGCGCGAAGCCCTGGCCATGCCCGAAGGCGGCGCGGTGCAGGCCGCCATCGACGCCCTGGGCGTGGGCGCCAAGGTCGACCTGCGCAAGGATTTCATCGTGGTGCTGCAGCACCCCGAGACCGACAGCTACGAACAGAGCTACGGCCGCATGAGCGCCACGCTGGACGCGGTGGCCGACATCGGCATGCAGGCGCTGGTGTTCTGGCCGAACGTGGATGCCGGCTCCGACGCCACGTCCAAGGCCATCCGCGTGTTCCGCGAGTCGGGCCGGTTCACCGACGCCCACTACATGAAGAACCTGGAAGGCCACCTCTTCCTGCAACTGCTCAGCATGAGCCGCTGCCTGGTGGGCAATTCCAGCGTGGGCATCCGTGAATCCGCCTACCTGGGCACGCCGGTGGTCAACCTGGGTGACCGCCAGCGCGGCCGCGAGCGCGGCACCAACGTGCTGGACACCGACTTCGACCGCGCCGCCATCCGCGCCGCCATCGAGCACCAGTTGCGCGTGGGCCGCTACCCGATGTCCACGCTGTACGGCGACGGCCACGCCGGCACCCAGATTGCCCACGTGGTGCAGGGGCTTGGCGCCACACCGATCTCCAAGCGCTTCCATGAAACCTGACATCCTCGGCCTGATCCCGGCCCGCGGCGGCTCCAAGGGCGTGCGGCACAAGAACCGCCGCCTGGTGGCCGGCCGGCCGCTGATCCAGTACACCATCGACGCCGCGCTGGCGTCGACGGCCCTCACGCAGGTGGCCGTGACCACCGACGACCCCGAGGTGGCCGACATCGCCCGGCGCGCCGGCGTGCTGGTGGTCGACCGCCCGGCCGACATTGCCGGTGACACCAGCCCGGTGATCGACGCCGTGCGCCATGCCGACGCCGCGCTGCAGGCCCGTGGCCTGCCGGCCGCGCAGGGCATCGTGCTGCTGCAGCCCACCGCGCCGCTGCGCACCGGCGCCGACATCGACGCCGCCGTGGCGCTGTTCCTCGACGGCGGGCTGAACCCGGTGTGCAGCGTCAGCCGCTGCGAAGACAACCACCCGGCACGTATGTACACCGTGGACGGTGCCGGCCACCTGGCGTCGCTGATGCCCGACCTGGCCAGCATGCGCCGGCAGGACCTGCCGGCCGTCTACCACCGCAACGGCGCGCTCTACATCTTCGGCCAGCGTGAGCTGGCGCTGGGCACCATCATCTGCCCGGCGATGACGCCGTACGTGATGGACCAGCAGCAGTCGCTGAACGTCGACACCGAGTTCGACCTGGTGGTGCTGCAGGCAGTGCTGACCCAGCGCCTGGGCGCCCCGGCCAACCCGGCATGAACGCCATCCTGCTGAACGAGCCCGAGGGCTTTCCGCCCGAGGCGGTGCAGCGCCTGGCCACGCTGGGCCCGGTGTACCGCAGCGACCAGCCCTACCCGGCCGAGCAGATCACGGCCGTGCTGGTGCGCCTGCGCGAGAAGATCGGTGCCGACTTCCTGCGCCGGCACCCGGCCCTGCGCTGGGTGGTGAGCCCCACCACCGGGGTGGACCATCTCGACCTGGCGCACTTCGACGCGCAGGGCGTGCAGGTGATCTGCCTGCGCGGCCGCACCGCCTTCCTCGACCACATCCACGCCACCGCCGAGCACACGCTGGCCCTGCTGCTGGCCCTGGTGCGGCGCATTCCGGCGGCGGTGCAGGACGTGGCCCGGGGCGCCTGGAACCGCTACCCCTTCCAGGGCACCGAGCTGCATGGCAAGACCGTGCTGATCCTCGGCTACGGCCGCATCGGCCGGCAGGTGCATGCGCTGTACGCCGCCTTCGGCTGCCGGGTGCTGGCCCACGACGTGGTGCCCGGCCGCGTGCCCGACGCACTGGCGTGCACGCTGGACGACGGCCTGGCGCAGGCCCACATCGTGTCGGTGCATGTCAGCCTGGACAGCAGCACCCAGGGCCTGGTCAGCGCCGCCCTGCTCGAACGCATGCGGCCCGGCGCGCTGCTGGTCAACACCGCGCGTGGCGAGATCGTCGACCAGGCCGCCGTGCTGGCACGGGTGGCCGACGGCCGACTGGGCGGCGCCGCACTCGACGTGCTGGCCGGTGAACCCGCACCGCTGGACAGCGCCACCCAGGCCGCCATCGCTGCCTGCGGGCCGCGCCTGCTGGTCACCCCGCACATCTCCGGCTTCACCGCCGAATCGCTGGGCGTGGTGGAGCACCATGTCACCGACCTGCTGATCCAGGCGATCCAGGGGGCCTGATGCGGCTGGAGATCCTCGCGGTCGCGCTGTCGTTCGGCGCCACCAGCCTGTTCTGGCTGGTGTCGGCGCTGCGCATGGCCGCGGCCGACTACGGCGCCATGATGCAGCTGCAGGCCCTGCTGCTGACCTGCGTGGCGCTGTTCTCGCTGCGCACCCATGACCTGGTCTTCCACCTGCAGGCCCACCATGACTGGGCGCTCAAGGCCGCCTGGCGTCTGGCGCTGCGGCTGGAACTGGTGCTGATGCTGCTGGGCAGCGTGTGCGTGCTGGTGGCCTCGCACTGGCTGCCGCTGGGCGCGGTGGATGCCGGCGGGCCGGCCGGCGCTGCCTGGGTCGCCACGGTGCTGCTGGCCAATCTCACGGTGCTGCAAGGGGCGTCGGCGGCCTATCTGCGGGCGCGGCACCTGGACCGCCGCATCGCCGCGGCCGACACCGCCGCCACCGCCGCCTGGCTGCTGGCGCTGGCCTATGTGCTGCTGACGCCCCGGCCGGCCACCTGGCTGGTGCTGGGCGTGGCCTTTGCCGCCGGCGCGGTGCGCCCGCTGGTGCTGACGGCCCTGGCCGTGGCACCGCACGCCGGCACCGACCCCAGCGCCACCGACACCCCCGCCACACCCGTGCTGGACCGGCGCCGCATCGGCGGCTTCCTGCTGGGCGGCCAGTTCACCAACCTCATCAAGAACAACCTGCTGTCGCTGGAGACCCTGCTGCTGGGCCGCCTGGTGGCAGCCGAGGGGGTGGCGGTGTTCCGCGTGGCCCGCTCGCTGGTGAACCTGTCGACCGTGCTGCTGAACATCAGCTACCAGAAGTCGTTCCGCGCCCTGGCCGCCGAGAAGGACGCCACGCGGCGGGGCCCGATCCTGCGGCGCATGTCGCGCAGCGCGGTCAAGCTGTGGGCGGTCAGCCTGCCGCCGGTGCTGGTGGCGGCAGTGGCCTTTGTCTGGCTGAAGCCCACCGGCTACGCCGACCTGCCCTGGCTGACGGCCCTGGCCGCCCTGGCCGCGCTGCCGGTGGCCCTGCAGCAGCCGCACTTTGCCGGCCTGTCGCTGGACGGTCGGTTCGGGCGCATCAATGCCAGCTACATCGCCGGTTTCCTGGTGCTGGTGGCCGGCTGTGCGCTGGCGACTGCCACCGGCCACATGCACGTCACCATGTTCCTGATCCTGTCCCTGCTGGCCGCCGCCGTGCGCTTCGGCGTGATGCATGCCGGCGCGCGCGCCGCGGAGCCCACGTGAGCCGCATCGCCATCGCCCTGCCCTATGCGGTGTCGATCCGCGACTTCGTCCATGGCGGTGCCATGGCCGCGTTGCTGGCCGACCGCCGCCACGCGCTGACCATCTACACCCTCAACCCCGACTTGCCCGAACTGGCGCCGGCGCGGGCCCTGGGCGTGCCGATCCGGGCGCTGGCAGGCTATGACGACACCCGGGTGGAAAGCCTGATCAAGCGGCTCTACCCGATGTTCTTTGCCGACCGCTTCGCCTACGTGGAGCAAGGCCTGATCGGCAAGCCGGCGCGGCGCCTGCTGGCCAGCGCCTGCGTGGCCTGGCGCAAGCTGGTGGGTGCGCCAGCGCTGCTGCGCATGGTGGGCGGCATGCTGCTGCGCCTGTACCGGCGGCGCCAGCTGCCGCGGCAGCTCGACGCCGACCTGGACCTGCTGATCGGCACCCGCTCGCTGATCAATTCGCTCGACTACGGCCTGATGGCCGAGGCCGCGGTGCACGGCGTGCCCACCGTCACCCTGGCCGGCAGCTGGGACAACTTCACCACCAAGGGCTACTTCCCGTTCCCGGTGCGCAAGACCGTGGTGTGGAACGCCAAGATGCGCGACGAGCTGATCGACCTGTTCGGCGTGCAGGGTGAGCGCATCGCCATCGCCGGCTACCCACGTGCCGCGCTGCTGCGCCAGCACACGGCCGACGTCGACGTGCCCGCCTACCTGCAGAGCCTGGGGGTGCCGGGGTTCCGCCGCTTCGTGCTGTACAGCGCCTCGTACAGCGAGCTCACGCGGGTGCCCGGCGAGGCCATGCCGCTCGAATACCTGGCCATCCGCAAGGTGTGCGAAGCCCTGGTGCCGCAGCTGCCGCCCGATGTGTGCGTGCTGATCCGCCTGCATCCGTTCTCCAAGCAGGAGGACCAGGCCTGCTTCGAAGGCCTGCCGCGCTGCCATGTGTTCGTGCCCGGCCGGCAGGACCGCTATGTGGAGCGCGTGATGGACAACGCCGACGAGCGCCACCTGGCCCAGCAGATCGGCTTGTCGGAATGCGTGGTGTCGATGGCGTCGACGATGTCCATCGACACGATGTGCCTGGGCAAGCCGATCATCAACATCGCCTTCGACCCCGTGCCGGGCCTGCCGTTCATCCGCAGCATCCGGCGCTTCTACGACTACAACCACTTCAGCGACCTGGTGCGCATCGCCCGGCTGCCGCTGGCCCGCGACCCGGCCGACGTGGTGCGCTTCGTCACCGAGTGCCTGGCGGGCCGCCAGCCACCGGGTGCGGACCTGGTCGCCTTCGAACGCATGTACGTCCCCGATTCTTCCAACCAGTATCCGCAGCGGGTGCATGCCGCCGTGGAGGAGGCCCTGACACGATGACCACCACCCCCACCGACGACGCCTGGGACTATTTCCGCAAGGACCCGCAGTACTCCGACGTGCTGAAGGACCGCCTGGCCAAGGGCGTCGAGATGGATTCGGCCAAGGCCATGGGCCACTATGTGGACAGCTGGTGCCAGGGCGACCTGCGCGTGCTCGACTTCGGCGGCGGCCCCGGCCACTACGGCCCGGTGATCCGCAAGGCCTACACCCACGGCAGCCTGCACTACACCAGCGTCGACATCGACGCCAGCAACATCGCCTTCGGCCAGCAGCACTTCCGCGACGACCCCGGCATGGCGCTGCAGGTGGGGTCGGTGCTGACGCCGCGTGACTCGCTGAGCGGCCAGAACTGCATCGTCTCGGCCAACACCCTGCCCCATGTGCCCACGGTGGCGCCGCTGTTCGAGATGCTGGCCGGCACGCCGTCGATCCGCTACTTCGTCTTCCGCATGCTGGTGGGCAACGAATGCGTGCAGATCAAGAAGCACCTGAAGGAGACCGACTTCGACAGCATGTTTGCGCAGGACTTCCAGTTCAACAACATCTACTCGGCCGCCTACCTGCAGCACCTGCTGGGCCGCGACTGGGCACTGGACGTGCAGCCCGATGTGTTCGACGCCGGCCGCCTGGCCGAGCACCGCCTGCCCGAGCAGGACAGCAACCCGTTCTACGGCAACCGGGTGTCGCGCCCGGTCAACGGCATGATCTTCAAGGGCGATGTCTACATGCCCTGGAAGTTCGTGCTCGGGCGGCGGATCAGCGCCCCATGAAGGTGTTTGCGCTGGCCGTGGGTGACCGCACGCGGGCGAGTTCTCGCCTGCGCGTCTGGGACCACCTCGACTGGCTGCGCACGCAGGGCCACACCGTGCGTGCCGAGCACGCCATGCCGGTGGGTGCCCAGAAGATCACGCCGGCGGTGGCCTGGTGGATCCTCAGCCGCTGGCCGGGCTGGGTGTGGTCGCTGCTGTGGGCCGACCGGGTGCTGATCCAGGAATGCCTCCTGCTGGCGCCGGTGCTGTGGCTCAAGCGCCTGGGCACGCGCCGGCAGGTGCTGTTCGACTTCTCCGACCCGGTGGACACCATCGGCCAGGGCCTGCGCAACCGGCTGCAGCGCCTGGGCTTTGGGCTGACCACCGGCCATGCCGACCATGTGATGGTCGAGAACAAGAGCTACCTGGACGACCTGCGGCGGCGCGGCCTGGCGGCCAGCCAGTTCTACGGCCCAGTGGATGCCGAGCGCTATGGCCAGGCCGCGGCCCAGGTGCAGGCCGGCAAGCCCGCCGGTGGCCCGCTGCGCATCGGCTGGACCGGCAGCCCGGGCACGCTGTCGTTCATCACGCCGCTGTTCCCGGCGCTGGACACGCTGGCCCAGCGGCACGCCATCACGCTGATGCTCATCGGCGTGCAGTCGGTGCCCTACACCTTCCGGCACCTGCAGGTGGACCTGGTGCCCTGGACCGAAGCCGGTGAATTCGAGCAGGTGCCCACCTTCGACCTGGGCCTGTTCGCGCTGGACGAGTCGCCCAAGTCGGCGCGACGCGGTGCCGGCAAGCTGTTCGTCTACATGGCCTCGGGCGTGCCCTTCATCGCCACCGACCGCGGCATCGCCCACGACCTGATGGCGGAGTCGGGCCTGGGCTTCGGCGTGCCCACACCGGCAGACTGGGGTGCGGTGCTGGAACGCGCCATCGGCGACACCGCCGGGCGGGCGCACATGTCCACCGCGGGCCGGCAGTACGCCATGGCGCACATGTCCTACCAGCGCTACCGGCAGGTGCTGTCTGCCGACCTGAGGCTGTAGACGATGACCACCCTGTTGGCAGGCCTGGCGATCGTGCTGGCACTGGTGCTCAGCCGCCGCCTGTGGCGCCACCGGCTCAACCCCATCACCGCCGCCGTGCTGGTGTGGGCGCCGGCCTTCGTGCTGGCCACGCTGCCGCGCGAATTCCTGCTGCCCGTCTACAACCATCTGAACAAGGACCTGGGCGTCCCGGCCTTCACGGCGCTGATCGTGTCGTTCCTGACCTTCTCCGCCGGCGTCGTCGCCGGCCTCAGCGTCATCGGCAGCCGCGGCTGGGACCTGCGGCTGCAGCGCAACCAGCTGCGGTTCAGCGACATGCGGCTCGGGCTGCTGTACAGCTTCGGCCTGGTGGTGCTGGTGTACTCACTGGCGACCGCCGGCCTCGGCGACGCGCTGGCGCAGGAGGCCCGCGACGTGGCCGACAGCCGTGCCAAGCTGCACCTGGGCCCGATCAGCTTTGCGGTGCTGTTCCTGGACATCGGCGCCATCGCGTTCCTGGCGCGCATGCTGGAGACCGGGCGCAAGGTCTACGGCATCCCGATGGCGGTGGCGGTGCTGGCCCACATCGCCACGCTGCACAAGAGCCCGACGGTGTTCCTGGTCATCGCCTGCATCTTCCTGTTCCTGATGTACCCGGCCCAGGCCAGGCAGCTGATGCTGGGCACGCGCAGGCGCCGCGTCGCCACGCTGCTGATGGTCCTCAGCCTGCTCGGCTCGCTGGTGGCGATGAATGCGCTGCGCGGCATCGGCGTGTTCCGGCTCACCAGCTTCGAGTCCGACGTCGCCGAGCAGGCCTACATCTACTCGGGCGCCACGGCGATCCTGAACCTGTCGGCCGCCATCGAGGGCCATGTGCCCACCGAGCCGCCGAAGCTGGGCATGCTGCTGGCACGGCCTTTGACCTGGCATCTGGCCAACCGCGACCAGCTCAACGCCACCAAGTACTTCGAAGGCATCAACACCGCCACCTATCTGATCTACCCCTGGGTGGATTTCCGCTGGCCCGGCTTCTTCGTCACGCCCTTCCTGACCGGCCTGGCCATCACGACCCTGCTGTGGTGCTCGCTGCGCAAATCCATCACCGGCCTGGTGATGGGCGCGGTGGCGATGCAGGCGGTGCTGTTCTCGGTGAACACCGACGTGGTCTTCGATCCGACCACCTGGATCCTGATCGCGCTGGCGGCCGTGGCCCAGCTGGCCGCCGGGCAGCGACGGCCGGTGGCCGCGGCCGGGCCCGCGGCACCCTCGCCCGACCCTTGGCTGGGAGTGGCCGGACGACACGCGCCCTAGTGCACGCCGACCCTGGCGCCGGTTCGTCCGGCCCGGGGTCGCGCGGCGCCTGACACGCCCGACCTGCCCTGCGAAGCCCTCCACACCGATGCACCCCGCCTACCGCCCCGAGATCGACGGCCTGCGCGCGATCGCCGTGGTGCTGGTGGTGGCGTACCACGCCTTTCCCAGCCTGTTCCCCGGCGGCTACATCGGCGTGGATGTGTTCTTCGTGATCTCGGGCTACCTGATCACCGGCATCCTGGTGCGGTCATTCGCCGAAGACCGCCACCCGGTGCTGGAGTTCTACAGCCGGCGCGTGCGGCGGATCTTCCCGGCCCTGATCACCGTGCTGGCGTCCTGCCTGGCCGCGGGCTGGGTGTTGTCGCTGCTCGACGACTATGCCGCGCTGGGCAAGCATGTGGCGGCGGGTGCCGGCTTCGTCTCCAACCTGGTGCTCTGGTCGGAGAGCGGCTACTTCGACGGCAGTTCGGAGAGCAAGCCGCTGCTGCACCTGTGGTCGCTGGGCATCGAGGAGCAGTTCTACCTGCTGTGGCCGCTGGCGCTGCGCGTCCTGCATGCCCACCGGCGTGCGCTGCTGGCCACCTGCGTGGCCCTCATCCTGCTGTCGTTCGCCGTCTCGCTGCACCTGACCACGGCCGATCCGGTGGCCGCGTTCTACTCGCCGGTCACCCGGTTCTGGGAACTGCTGGTGGGCGCCGGGCTGGCCATCTGGCAGGCCACGCCGCGGGCCGCGGGCCCGGCCGGCCCGGGTGCCGCCCGCTGGGCCGAGCCCGCCGCCTGGGCCGGCCTGGCCTGCATCGTGGCGGCGGCCGTGCTGCTGACGCCCGACAGGCACTTTCCGGGCTGGTGGGCCCTGCTGCCGACGGCTGGTGCCGCGCTGCTGATCGCCGCCGGCGGGCGCGCGGCGCTGAACCGGCAGGTGATTGCGCAGCGGGCGATGGTGGGCATCGGCCTGATCAGCTACCCCCTGTACCTGTGGCACTGGCCGTTGCTGGTCTTCTACCGCAACAGCGCCGAATCCACCAGCACGGCCGGCACCCTGGCGGCGGTGGTCGCGTCGGTGCTGCTGGCCTGGGCCACCTTCCGCTGGATCGAACGGCCGCTGCGCCGTGTGGCGCGGCCCGGCCGGCTGGCCTTGTGGCTGTTTGCGGGCTGCATGGCGGTCGGTGCGCTGGGCCTGGTGGTCTACAAGCTCGACGGTGTCGGTGCCCGCGCCAAGGTGTCGGCCAATCCGCGGGTGAATGAACAGATCGGCAATGCCAGCTGGGAATACTCCCGCAACGACATCTGCCGCCAGGCCCACCCGACGTACGCCGGCCTGTTCTGCATCCAGCAGCAGGCCGGGCCACCGACGCTGCTGCTGATGGGCAACAGCTATGCCAACCACCTGTATCCCGGGCTGGCCGGCCACCCGGCGCTGCGCGGCCACAACATCCTGAACATCGGCACCTGCGACCCGTCGGGCGTGCTGGGCTCCGACCGCAGCGAATGCCCGCTGCAGGACGCCGCGATCACCCGCAACCCGACGGTCAAGACGGTGATCCTCAATGCCAGCTGGCCCACCTTCGACGACGCGGGCCTGCGTGTGGACACCTTCACCCGCCAGCCATTGGGCCCGCCGAACCTGCCCGACTACATCGCCGGCCTGCGCGTGCGCATCGGATTCATCGCCCAGGCCGGCGCCCGGCCCATCCTGTTCCTGCCCAAGCCCGAGATCCCGTACAACATCCGCAAGTGCTTCGGCAGGCTGGTGGGCGGTGCCTCCGGCCCGCCCGTGTGCCAGCAGGAGCGTGCCGTCTATGAGCAGCAGGGCGCCGTCATCGCCCGCGCGCTCGCGCAGCTGGCCGGTGAATTCCCGACCCTGGCCGTCTTCGACCAGGCGCCACTGTTCTGCGATGCCACCGCCTGCCGCTATCTGCAGGACGGCCTGCCACTGCTGCGCGACAACGGCCACCTGTCGCGCTTCGGCAGTGCGCAGATGGCCGACCGGTTTGTCCAGTGGGCGCGCCAGGCGGCGCCCGAAGTCCTGCGCGAGCCGCCCCGATGACACCCACCACGTCGCTGCGGCTGGCCAACATCTCCGAACTGCGGCTGTTCTTCGCGCTGTCGGTGCTGGTGGCCCACACCATCCAGCTGGCCGGCTTCACCGACCACGACATCTGGCGCCACATCCTGTCGTCGGAAGTGGCGGTGCAGGGCTTCTTCATCCTCAGCGGGTTCCTGGTGCTGGGCAGCTACGTGCGGCACCCGCGGCAGGGGGATTTCTACCTGCGCCGGCTGCTGCGCATCTACCCCGGCTATGCGGTGGCAGTGCTGGTGTTCCTGGGCCTGGGCCTGGTGGAGGCAGCCAGCCATGCGCAGTGGCCGCCGGCCGGGCAACTGCTGCGCTACCTGGTGGCCAACCTGCTGCTGATGAACTTCCTGCAGCCGGGGCTGGACGGCGTGTTCAGCGGCAACGCCCACCATGAGATCAACGGCGCGCTGTGGACGATCAAGCTGGAGGTGATGTTTTATGCCCTGGTGCCGCTGCTGCACCACATCGGGCAGCGCTGGTCGTTCCGCGGCCTGGGCGCCGGCCTGATCGCCTGCGGCCTGCTCTGGCGCCCCGCCCTGGGCCTGCTGGAGGCGGCGGTGGGCCACTCGCTGCATCCGTCGCTGGCCTACCAGCTGCCGGGGCAGCTGCACTTCTTCGGCCTGGGCGTGCTGCTGTTCGACGTGTCGCGCCAGCGCACGCAGGCGCGCGGCAACCTGCTGGTGCTGGTGGCGGCCGCGGCCGGGGCGCTGGTGCTGGGTGATCTGCGCCTGGCCGCCCAGATGCTGCTGCTCAGCGGCTTCATCTTCGCCATCACTCGCCTGCCGCAGTGGCGCACGCCGTTCGAGCGGCACGACCTGTCCTACGGCGTGTACCTGTGCCACTTTCCCATCATCCAGCTGCTGATCGCCTTCGGGCTGGCCGGCCAAGGCATCGGGGTGTTCCTGTGCACCACGCTGCTGCTGGCCAGCCTGTACGCGCTGGCCAGCTGGCGCTGGATCGAGGCACCGGCGCTGCAATTGGCCACGGCACGGCCCCCCACCAGATGAAACTCGGCATCGACCTGCACAACGTCCGCGACGGCGGCGGCGTGAGCTACACCACCAACCTGCTGGCCGCCTTCGACCCGCAGCGCCACGGCTTCGCGCAGATCCATGTCTTCGGCGCCGAGGCGGTGCTGGCGCGCCTGCCCGACCGGCCCTGCATCATCAAGCACAGCCACCCGCTGCTGGCGCGGTCGCTGCCGCACCGGCTGCGCTTCCTGTTCTTCCACCTCACCGACCAGTTGCGCGCGCACGGCTGCAGCATGCTCTACAGCCCGGGCGGGCTGTACTTCGGTGGCTTCCGGCCGTTTGCCACCATCAGCCGCAACATGATGCCGTACGAGACCCAGCACTGGGCCATGTACCCGCTGCTCAGCTTCGACCGCCTGCGCCTGGTGCTGCTGCGCTGGCTGCACACCGCCACCTTCCGGCGCGCCGACGGCATGGTGTTCCTCACCGAGATCGCCCGGCGCATCGTCGGCGCCGCGATGGGCCCGGACGGCTGCAGCCGGCGCGCCGTCATCGCCCACGGTGTCAACCGGCGCCTGTTCAGCCGCGAAGGGCGCGCGCCGTTGCCCGAGGCGGTGTCGCCCGACGATGCGATCACGCTGGTCTACCCCAGCCGGCTCGAGCCCTACAAGCACCAGGTCGAGGTGGTCGAGGCCATGGCGTTGCTGCGGCGCGAATTCCCGCGCCTGAGCATCGACCTGTGCGGCCAGGCCAACGCCGGCTACCTGCCGTTGGTGCAGGCCGCCATCGCCCGAGTCGACCCGCAGGGCGCCTTCATCCGCTACCGCGGCGAGGTGCCGCTGGCCCGCCTGCCCGACTTCCACGAGCAGTCGCACCTGATGGTGTTCGCCTCGTCCTGCGAGAACCTGCCCAACACCATGCTCGAGGCCATGGCCTTCGGCGTGCCCATCGTCAGTGCCAACCGCCCGCCCATGCCGGACCTGGCGCAGGGCGCCTGTCTATACTTCGACCCGCAGGACGCTGCGTCGATCGCCGACAGCATCCGCCAGGCACTGCTGGACTGGCCCGCCACCCGGGCGCGCATGCAGGCTGGCCTGGCACTGGCACAGGCCTACTCCTGGGACCGTTGCGCCGACCAGACCTTCGCCTTCCTGCGCAGCTGTCACGCAGCCCGAACCGATTCCCCCTCCCCCGCAGAGACCTGACACTCCCCATGCAAAAAATCCTGGTCCTGGGTGGCCTGGGCTTCATCGGCCTGGCGCTGTCACGCCGCCTGATCGCAGCCGGCCACGACGTGTGCATCGTCGACAACCTGTCGCCGCAGATCCACGGCGACCTGCCGTCGGTGCAGCCCCCCGACGGCGCCCGCGTGGTGCGGCTGGATGTGCGCCAGCTGGCCGACCGGCCCGACCTGGTGGACGACCGCGACGTGGTCTTCCACCTGGCCGCCGAGACCGGCACCGGGCAGTCGATGTACCAGATCGCCCACTACGTCGGCGTCAACGAGATGGGCACGGCGGCGCTGCTGGAAGCGCTGGCCAAGTGCAGCCGCCGGCCGCGCCAGGTGGTGCTGGCCTCCAGCCGCAGCGTCTACGGCGAGGGCGCCTATGTGGCCGAAGACGCCCCCGGCGTGCTGTTGCAGCCGCAGCCGCGCACCCGCGCCCAGCTCGACGACGGCCAATGGGAGCCGCTGGACGGCCGCGGCCGGCCGCTGCGCGCGGTGGCCACGCCCGAGACGCTGGGCTTCGCCCCCGGCTCGGTGTATGCCGCCACCAAGGCCTCGCAGGAACTGCTGCTGGCCAGCGCGGCATCGGCGCTGTCGTTCCGCAGCACGGTGTTCCGCTTCCAGAACGTCTACGGTGAAGGCCAGTCGCTGCGCAACCCGTACACCGGCATCATCTCGATCTTCTTCAACCGTGCCCGCCAAGGCATGGAGATCCCGCTGTACGAAGACGGCCTGGAGTCACGCGACTTCATCCATGTCGACGACATCGTGCGCGCCCTGGTGCTGTCCATCCAGGCCGACCTGCCCGGCGGCGCGGTGATGAACCTGGGCGCCGGCCAGGGCACCTCGGTGCGCCTGCTGGCCACCGAGCTGCTGGCCGCGGCCAGGCTGGACGTGCCGGTGCAGGTGACCGGCCAGTTCCGCGTGGGCGACATCCGCCACTGCTTCGCCGACCTGGGCGCCGCACGCCGGCTGCTGGGCTTCACGCCGCAGGTCAGCTTGGCGCAGGGGCTGCGGCAGTTCACCGCCTGGGCGGCCGGCCAGCCGGTGCATGAAGACCGCCTGGCGCAGGCCACCGAAGAGCTGCGTAAGAAGGGCCTGGCCAACTGACATGGGCGGCCCTGCGGTCCCTGACAGTGGCACTGGCGCCCCCACGGCGCCGCGCGGCCATGTGCTGCTGGTGTCGCCACGCACCTTCACCTACCACGAGGTGATCTGCGACACCCTGCGGCGCATGGGCTACCGCGTCACCTGGTGGGACGAGCGCGCCAGCCGGCACACGGCCTACAAGCTGGCGCTGCGCCTGCTGCCGGGCATCACCGCACGCTGGACGGCCGGCCACTACCTGCGGGCGCTGCACGCGCTGGCCGGCGAGCAGGTGACGCACATGCTGGTGATCAAGGGCGAGGGCCTGTCGCGCCAGGTGGTGCTGGCCATGCGCCAGCAATTTGCGGATGCCGCCATGGGCTACTACCTGTGGGACGGCCTGGACAACGTGCGCGGTGCCCGCGGCATCGCCGACGTGTTCGACGCCGTCGCCAGCTTCGACCCGGTGGATGCCGCCGCCCAGGGCTGGCGTCACCGGCCGCTGTTCTCCAGTTTTGCCCGCCCCGGCCAGGCCGCGCCGGCACCGGTGGCCAAGTCGTTCGACTGGTGCTTCATCGGCACCCTGCACTCCGACCGCCACCGCGTCATCCACCGCCTGCGCCAGCGCGGCGGCCCGGCGGTGCGGAGCTTCGTGTTCGGCTTCTCGCCAAGCCGGTGGATGCTGGCCGTGCGCCGCCTGACCGACTGGACGCTCTGGTCGGCCCCCCCCGGCAGCCTGTCGACCGTGCCGCTGCCGGCCAGCCAGGTGCAGGACATCGTGGCCCGCTCGGCCGCGGTGCTGGATGTGGAGCACCCGCGCCAGCGCGGCCTGACGATGCGCACCATCGAGACGCTGATGGCCGGCCACAAGCTGGTCACCACCAACGCCCACATCACCGATTCCGACCTGTTCCACCCCTCGCGGGCCCAGGTGATCAGCCGGCAGGCGCCCGCCATCCCGCCGGCCTTCCTGCAGCAGCCCTTCGAGCCACTGCCGGCGGCCCTGCGCCAGCGCTACACCTGCGAAGGCTGGCTGGCCGAATTGCTGGCCTGGGCCGAAGCCGGCCGCGCCAGCCGCCCGGGCGCCGCGCGCCAGCCGCAGCCCGGCCTGGCCTGACCCCACCGCGACGCCCATGACCCTGCTCGCCATCGCCGCCGCCCTGACTGCCGGACTGGCCCTGTCCCTGGTGCTGACCGGGCTGATGCGGCGCTATGCGCTGCAGGCGCAGTTGCTGGACCGGCCGAACGAGCGCAGTTCGCACACCGTGCCCACACCCCGTGGCGGTGGCGTGGCCATCGTGGCCACCTTCCTGCTGCTGGTGACGGTGCTGGCGGCGCTGGGCCAGATCGGCACGCCGCTGTGGGCCGCGCTGGTGGCCAGCGGGCTGGTGGTGGCCACGCTGGGCTTCCTGGACGACCGCCGCCCGCTGCCCGCACGCTGGCGCTTTGCCGGCCACCTGCTGGCCGCCGCCTGGGTGCTGGCCTGGCTGGGGCCGATCCCGCCGGTGCCCATCCTGGGCGTCGCGGTCGACCTGGGCGCGGCCGGAGTGGCGCTGTCGGCGCTGTACCTGGTGTGGTCGATCAACCTGTTCAACTTCATGGACGGCATCGACGGCATCGCCAGCCTGGAAGCCATCGGCGTGGCCTGCGGCGGCGCCTTCATCTGGTGGCTGGTGCAGCCTGGCGCCCCCTGGCCGGTGGCGCTGCTGTTCGCCGCCAGCGTGGCGGGCTTCCTGGCCTGGAACTTCCCGCCGGCGCGCATCTTCATGGGTGACGCCGGCAGCGGCTTCCTGGGTCTGGTGGTGGCGGTGCTGGCACTGTGGAGTGCGCGTGAAAACACCCACCTCTTCTGGGCCTGGTTCATCCTGGGCGGCTGCTTCATGGTCGACGCCACCACCACGCTGGTGCGCCGGGTGCGCCGCGGC
>ERZ795056.2196-NODE-2196-length-21938-cov-7.550382_pt1 | contig 21938 bp, 18 predicted proteins | sample MGYA00375140_ERZ795056 | MGnify/ENA primary metagenome ERZ795056 (study PRJEB30185, sample SAMN05720227) | activated sludge metagenome | isolation source: Anaerobic digester | place: USA | collected 2015-03-09 ... | reverse complement strand
CAGAGCAGGATTCCCTTTTCACGGTGCAGTGTCAGCGAGATGCTGCACTGCGGACAACTGGCGGCGGTCTGGCAATCATCGCAGGTGACATAGGGAGCGTAGCCGCGGCGATTGAGGAAAAAGAGGGCCTGCTCTTCCTTGGAAACGGCCTCCTTGACGGCATCGATCAGGGGCGGCGCAACCAGCGCACCCTGGGGCTGGGCTCTCATGTCGAGGATGATGACTTCCTGTTCGGCATGGGCGGAGATCCGCTCGTCGAGCGGGATGTGCGTGATCTCGCCTCTGGTGGCATGCCAGAGGGTTTCGAGGGAGGGTGTGGCGCTTCCCAGGATCAGGCAGCCGGAGCGGGCGGTCCTCCGGAAGGCAATCTGTCTGGCGTGGTAGCGCGGGCAATCGTCGGCTTTGTAGCTCGATTCATGTTCTTCGTCGATGATGAAGAGGCTGTCCTTTCCGACCGGTGCGAACACGGCGGAGCGGGCTCCGATGGCGACCCGGGCTTCACCACTGGCTAGACGGCGCCATTCCCCGATCCGTTCGGCCGGCGAGAGTTGCGAATGGAGGACGGCGATCTGTCCGGGAAAGATGCTGGCAAACCGGCCGATGGTCTGGGGTGTGAGTGCGATCTCGGGGACGAGGATCACGACCTGCCGGCCCTCCTCTACCGCCATCCGTGCCAGATGGCGGTAGACCTCTGTCTTTCCGCTTCCCGTGACGCCGTGCAGGAGATAACGCCGTCCGGAATTTTCGCGGATGCCCTCTGATATGGCGCGAACGGCCGCACTCTGTCCGGCGTTGAGCGGAAAGAGGCGGGCATTGGCCCCGCTGTCACGGGTCGGTATCCGTGAGACGGTCGCTGTTCCTCTCTTCCCCGGGGGGATCATGGTCGAGAGGGCTTGGCCGAGGGAGCAGAAGTAATACCACGAGAGCCAGCGGGCCAGTTCCAGCGTTTCAGGGGGACAGACTGGTGCCATGTCGACAAAGCGCAGAATCCGCTGGATGGTGGTTCCGGCCGGCAGATCTGCCGGGGGGGCGGATCGTTCATCGGTAATAAACCCGGTCAGCCTGCGACCCGCAAACCGGACCTCGACCCGTCGTCCGGTCAGGGGTGGTTCGGCAGGTTGAAACTGGTCGGGTGGTGTGGACTTCTTTTTCGTCTTGATGTGCGCTTTCCGGATCCGTTGACCGATGCTCCCGTCTTCGGGGATAAAATAGCAAAATACCTTGTCGATTGGAAGGTTGAGGGCAATGTCAACGTAGGGCATCAGTCTGGCTGTCCAGTATCCCGCGGATGCGTTTGAGGTCTTCCCACGCATCCCGTTTGCGTGAGGGCTCACGCAGGAGGAAGGAGGGATGGAAGGTGGGAACAACCGGAATGCCACGGTAGGAGAGGGTCTGGCCCCGCAGTCGCATTACGCCCTCAGTGCCCGAGACCAGTGTCTTGATGGCCACCGAACCGAGGGTTGCGATGAGAGCCGGTTTGATGATGTCAATCTGGGCGTCCAGGTAGCCGCGGCAGTTTGCTACCTCTTCGGGCAGGGGGTTGCGGTTTTGGGGAGGTCTGCATTTGATGATGTTGGCGATGTAGACCTCCTCCCTGGAGATCTGGATCGCTGCCAACATTTTTGTCAAGAGTTCTCCCGATGGTCCGCAGAAGGCAATCCCGTGGAGGTCTTCCTGTTCACCCGGCCCTTCTCCGATCAGCATGAGACGGGCCTGCGGGTTGCCCTGGCCGAAGACGAGCGTATGTCTTTGGGCCGCAATCGCGCACCGTCGGCAATCGCTGAAGGAGAGCCGCAGGGACTCGAGCGCTCTGGTGCGCTCCCCGATCATGTCGGCCGACTGTTGGACGGGTTGCTGATCCTGTGTGGTCTGCGATGGTCTCGAAGCTGCCGTCGCGGGTTCTTGTGCTGTCGGAGGAATCTGCGTCGCCGGCGGAACCTCTCCCCGCAACCATGCTCCCGCCAGGAGGGCGATTTCGTGCAATTCCTGCGCTGCGTTCAAGCCACTCATTTCCCGCTTCCGGAGATCAATCGAGCGAGTCGGAGATCCCGAGACTGGAGGATTCATCCGGATCGGAACCCAGCCCGTCATCACCGATGTACTGCTGGAGGCTTTCGGATTGCGGTGAGGTGTGCATGAATTCCTTCTCTTCAGCGGTCTTGCACTTGATGCATTTGAGGGCGTAGGGCATGATCTCGAGGCGTTTGGGCTCGATCTCCTGGCCGCAGGCGATACAGGACCCGAAGCTGCCGTCGGCGATGCGCTCGAGTGCGGCATCGATCATCTGAAGGGTGGCTTTTTCGTTTTGCCCCATCCCGAAAATCAGGTCTTTTTCGGCCATTTTATAGGCCTGGTCGACAAGGTCGCCCATGCTCTCATCGGAGAGGCCACTGTAATCCTCGTTGTCGCGCAGAAGCTCGGTGATGATCTGCTTTTTCTTTTCTTCAAGGATTTTTTCGTATTTCTTTGTGTCTTTCTTGTTCATGTTGCCCACCTCCGGACGTATCTGTCCCCTACCCCGAATCAAGAGTCCGTACATAGTACGTAAGTATGCCATCAAGGTCAAACAAATTCAGGATTTCGGGGCACTTTTTATCAGGGCGCGAAAATCTGGCTCGGGTCTGCCTCGTGTCGATTTTCGCGTTCTGCGGGCGCTATCAACGCAGGCGCACCTGCCTTGACTGGATACGGGCTTTGGCGCTACATTACTGTGGTAACGGGGGGCTTTGCATGCGCGTCGAACGGATTGCCATCAGCAGCATCAAGGTCGTGGACAGGGTGCGCGATGACTACGGTGATATCGAGGGCCTGGCCGCCAGTCTCCGTCAGGGTGGGCTTGTCCAACCGATAGTTGTCGACGAGAAATTCAGACTGATCGCCGGAGGCCGACGGCTCAAAGCTGCCAGCATGCTTGGCTGGTCCCAGATTGACGCCTGCATCGTGACCGGCCTGACCCCCCTCCAGAAACTGGATCTCGAGGTCCAGGAAAACCTGGTCCGCAAGGATCTGACGGATGCCGAAATCGCCAAAAGCATCGAGATGAAAAAGCGTCTCATGCGTCGGCCCTGGTATGTGCGCCTTTGGGAATTTTTCAAGAGCCTGCTTGACTGGTTTCTTTCCCTCTTCAAGCGGCGCTGAGCGGAGCCGGTCGACCCATGAAGCTGAAGGCATGTTCTCTGGTTTTTTCGAGTCAACTCCCGGAACGGGAGTTTCCCGGCCTTGGGGCGTCCCGTCCACGTTTCTTGCTTCCTTTTGCCGGCCGTTTCACCTACCTCGACATGTTTCTTTCTCCGCTGGTCCGGGCCGGGGTGCGGTCGCATCTGGTCGTCACACAGCAATATGCCGAGATGACGCATACCTACCTCGAGACCGCTTGGGGCGGGGACGAGAACTTCAAGGTTTTTCCCTTTATGCCCGAGACGGGTGAGGTTCCGTTTGATTCCCAGATGTATTCCGTTTTCAAGAGTGAACTGGCTCCCTACGTCTTTTTCGGCCAGGTGGATCACCCCTGCTGGTTCGAGATGTCGGAACTTGTCAGCGAGATGCGGATGCGGGTCAAAGGGGTGCAGCCGGTCTTCGGGAAAAAAGCGGCGGGTGTGCTCCTCGTGGAGCGCGGCGAACTCCTGGATGTTCTCTCCCAGATGGTAAAAAAAGCCGTTCCGACGTCCCGGGTCCTCGAAAAGGCCTTCCAGATCCTCTCCAAGGGGGAACGGGTCAGGCAGCTTGCTGTTGAGGGCTATTATCTCCAGATCCAGAATCTCCAGGAATACATTACCGCCAACATGGCGATCCTCCAGCAGCAGGAGCAGTTCCGGGCACTCTTCACGCGGGTTCCTCTCCAGAGCGGGATCTCCGGCAAGGCCCAAGCGACGATCGAAGGAACCGCTTCGTTCTACCGGTCATCCCTGGCCGACCGGTGTGTTGTCCGGGGCAATATCTACGATTCTGTCCTCTTCCCCGGCGTTGAAGTCGGGAAGAACAGCGAGGTGCGGGATTCTGTCATTCTGCCCGGTGTCCGCATCGGAGACAATGTCCGGATCGCGCGGTGCATGGTCGATACGGCGGTCGATCTGCCGCAGAATATCAAGGTCCATATCGCCGATGGTGTCAAGATCGGGAACCAGAAGTCCCGGGCGGAGAACAGGGAGTACCCCGGCGTTCTCCATGACGGGTTCACATTCATCGGGAGCGGAACAGTGATTCCGAAGGGCGTGGTGATCGGTGGGGGATGCCATGTCGCTCCGGCAACCCCGAAACCGGTTTTCTCCCGGCACAAGACGCTGGCTGACGGCCGGAGTCTCGCAAAATAAGCCGTCGTATCCGCATTCCGGCTGCCGCAGAAACAGAAAACAGGAGTAGAGAGTGATTCGTCATTCAAAGCCGAACATCAAACGGGCCGACCTGGTTGGCGTTCTTGAAAATCTCATTTCCGACAATATTGCCGACGGGTCGATGGTCCGCGATTTTGAAAAGGCGTTTTGTGAATTCTCCGGCCAGCGTTCGGGGAGCGCGGTTGCCGTCGGCTCCGGGCTGGATGCCCTGTTCTTCGGGCTCAAGGCGATGGGGATCGGTCCGGGCGACGAGGTCATCCTGCCCAGTTATCTTCCGACCGCTCCCCTGCATGCCGTTCTTCACGTCGGGGCAACACCTGTCCTGTGCGATATCGGCGCGGATTACAACATCAGCCCAAGCGCGGTTCGCACCCTGATTAACGAGAAGACCAAGGCCGTGATTGTGGCGCATCTTTTTGGCTTGCCCGCCGATATGGGTGAGCTTGCCGGTCTCGGGGTGCCCCTGATCGAGGATTGTGCCCAGGCGCTCGGGGCGCGCTATCAGGGGGATCTTGTCGGCGGATTCGGGAAATTCGCGTTTTTCTCGTTTTATGCGACCAAGATGATCACGACCGGGTATGGCGGGATGGTTCTTTCGAAGGATACACGCCTGACGACAGCGGTCCGCGAGATGCGGACCTATATCGGCAAGGAAGACCTGAGTACCTCGTACAACAGCAATATCACGGATTTTCAGGCGGCCATGGGGATCAATCAGCTCAAACGCCTGCCCCATTTTATCGAGCAGAGGCGCCAGATTGCCGAGACCTACACCATGCGCTTTTTGCAGGCCCACCTCGATGTCCCGCAGAATTTCGAGGGGCGTGAGCCGGTCTGGTACCGCTATCCCCTGCGGGTCAAGCGCAGCCTGAAGGATGCGATCGAGTTCCTCAAAAAAAACACCATCGAAGCCAAGCCGCCCGTCGCCCGGCCCTTGCACCAGATTCTCGGCTTGCCTGCCGAGGCGTTTCCCGAAACCGAAAAAGCGTTTTTGAAGACGCTCTCGATACCGATTTACCCCGCCCTTCTCAACAAGGAGGTGGAGTATATCGCCAAGGTCGTCGCGAGAGTCACCTGAGCTGTGTCGCAGAAGGGCGTGGATTTCTCCGCCGGACGCGACTTCTTCAGATTTGCTGCTTGACAGGGATGATTCTGAATGGATACAATGATGAGTGATGTCTGACTTGGTTGAGGCAGGGGCTGGGGCATGGGGCGCCAAAGAGGGATGACCGAGTTTTGTGTTCTGAGCAAGACGGAAAACGTCCGGGTGATCGGTTCCTGGCTCAAGGAGTTTTGCGAGGCCCGCCATGTCGGTTCGGAGGAGCTGGAGGATATCATCATCGCGACGGACGAGGCCGTGACCAACATCATGATGCACGGGTATCAGGGCCGGACGGATGGCTTGATCGAGATTCGCTGCCGGGTCCTGGATCGCAAGGTCGAGTTGCGGATCAGGGATAACGGTATGACGTTCAGCATGCCTGGTCTTGATACCCTGGTCAACAAAAAGCGCGAGGAGTATCTGGTCAAGGGCGGATACGGGCTGATCCTCATGCACCGCTTCATGGACGGGGTCGAATTTCGGCAGGACGGACAGAGCGGAAAAAACGTATTGTTGATGCACAAGAATTTTTAGCAGAGTACTGTGGTATCTATAAAAAGTCTGGGGGACTTCTCACAATGGAAGAATTGCTTACAAAACAGGTCGATGATGTACTCATCGTGTATCTCAGTGGCCGGCTCGATGTCCATCTCTCGCTCGAGATCGAGCAGGCTGTCAACGAACTCATCGACAAGGGGCATATCAATCTGCTCTTCGATCTCGAAAAGGTTGTCTACCTCTCGTCAAGCGGGTTGCGGATTTTCATCGCCGCGATGCGCAAACTCAAGGAACTGAATGGGCAGCTCAAGCTGGCCAACCTGACGTCATCTGTGAAGAAGATCTTCAAAGTTGTCGAACTGATCGACCTTTTTGATATCTACGATTCCGTTGATGAGGCCATGGCCTCGTTCAAAAAGCAGTAATCTCTCCGCGGGATTCTCCCCGGGGACAAGCGGAATGAAGAGAGAGATTCGCAGTGCGGGGATCGTGCGCCATCCGCACAAGGATTGCCGTGCGTTGACCGAAGCCATCACCTCGCGCCTTGAGGCGCGGGGTGTTGTTGTTACGGTTGTCGATGCGGGCCGGAGTGAGGATGGGGCGGTGGTTCGTCCCGCAATTGACGGGATGGCGCTTGATCTGGCCATCTCCCTCGGGGGGGACGGGACACTCCTCTCGACGGCTCGGCTCGTCTATGGCCGGTCGATTCCCGTCATTGCCGTCAATATGGGGACCTTCGGTTTTTTGACGGCGATCTCCCACGATGAAGTCCTGCGCGCACTGGATGCCCTCTTTGCCGGTTCAGTTGGATTCGAGAACAGGATGATGCTCGAGGCGCGTGTCGAACGGGATTCCCGGACGGTGGTCTTGTGCCGGGCCCTCAACGAAGTGGTCGTCACCCGCCGGGATATGGCAAGCATGATCGGGCTGGCGGTCTGGGTCAATGGAGAATTTTTGAGCGGATACCGGGCGGACGGGCTGATCGTGGCGACCCCGACTGGTTCGACCGGGTACTCTCTCTCGGCCTCCGGCCCGATTTTGATGCCGACCCTTGAAAACATGATCATCACCCCTGTCTGTCCCCACTCTGTGGCTTCACGCCCCTTTGTGGTCGGGGCGGCCGATACGGTCACGATTCAGGTCCGGGCCTTGAACCTGCGTTCGGCCCTGACGATTGACGGACAGGAAGAGATTCCCCTGGAGGACGGTGACGAGATTGTCGTCTCCAGGGCTGCGCATCCCCTGGTCCTGGTGCGGTCCGGTGAACGGAGCTATCTTGAGGTTCTGCGGACAAAACTGGCCTGGAGTGGTGCTCCCTGATTTTTTCTCCCCGGATGCAATACTCGGGGGAGGCGGGCGGTATTATTCTGGAGAGGCAACAAGGAGCAGGCAGATGCTGGAATCCCTCAATATTCGCAACTTCGCCCTGATCGAAGATCTTTCCATCGACTTTGGCCGCGGGTTCAATGTTCTTTCGGGCGAGACCGGGGCCGGAAAATCCATCATCATCGGTGCTCTCGGGCTGATCCTTGGGGGAAAGACCTCCAGCGAGATGGTACGGACCGGGACGGACATGGCCAGTATCGAGGGCCTGTTTTCGGTCTCGCCGGATTCGGCCGCCGTCACGATGCTGGCCGGGGCCGGGATCGACACCCCCTCCGGTGAACTTGTCATCCGCCGGACCGTCAGTGCTGACGGAAAGTCGCGCTGCTTCATCAATGGTGTGTTGTCGAACATGACGGTTCTGTCCGAACTGGGCGCTCTCCTGGTGGATATCCACGGCCAGCACGAGAACCAGTCCCTGCTCAAGATCTCCCTGCATCTTGGCATGCTGGACGAGTTTGCCGGTCTTGCCGGTTCTGTGGACGGGATGCGTGGCCTGGTCCGGGAGCTGGCCAGACTCGAGGAGCAATTGTCCGCCCTGGCCATGGATGACCGGGAGAAGGCGCGTCGTCTGGATCTCAATACCCACGCCATCCGGGAGATCGATGCTGCGGGTCTCAGGGAAAACGAGGAGGCCGAGCTCGAAGAGGAAAATCGCCTCCTCTCCAATTTCGAAAAGATTCATGGGGCTGTCGAGTCGGCCTGCGAGACCCTCGCTCCGGCCGCCGGGGAGGTCCGTTCCGCAGCGGTTGGACTGGAATCCGCGGGTGAACATGATCCGCGTCTGGCCGGGCTTGCCCAGCGTATCCGGGATGCCTGGTATGCACTGGATGACATTACGGACGAACTCCGGGCCTGGCGTGGACGGATCGATTTTTCACCCGAACGGCTGGAGGAGGTCAATGAGCGGATCTCCCTGATCCAGACCCTCAAGCGGAAATACGGGGAGGGTATCCCTGAGATCCTCGCCTTCCGCGACAAGGCCGCCGAGGAAAACGAGTCCATCCAGACCAGTGATCAGCGTCGGGCAGAACTCTCCGGCGAGATCGCGGCCCTGCAGGAGCGGGCTTCGCGGGCTGCCCTGGCGCTTTCCCAGGAGCGGCAGAAGCGGGCCCGGGAGATGGAGACCCGCGTCATGGAGGAGTTGGCGTTTTTGGGAATGGCAAAGACCGTTTTTAAAGTCGATATCCGCTATGTCCGCGATCCGGAGGGCTTTATCGAGGTGCGGGGCGAGCGTATCCGGCTTTTCGAGACGGGTGTGGATCACGTCGAGTTTCTGGTCTCGCCCAATCCCGGCGAGGAGGCCCGACCCCTGCGCAAGATCGCCTCGGGCGGCGAGATGTCGCGCATCATGCTGGCTTTCAAATCCGTTCTCTCGAGCCGTAATGACTGCGAGACCCTGGTCTTTGACGAGGTGGATGCGGGGATCGGCGGCGTGACCGCTTCGGCCGTCGGGAAAAAACTGCGGCAGGTCTCCGGCGGACATCAGGTCCTCTGTATCACCCATCTTCCCCAGATCGCGGCCATGGCGGACCAGCACATCATGGTCTCGAAGAGTGTGGCCGATGGTCGAACGCGGACCCAGATCCGGCATCTGGCCCATGATGAGCGTCTGGCAGAACTGGCGCGGATGCTGGGTGGCGAGGTCGTCTCCGAGACGACGCTCCAACAGGCCCGGGAGATGATCGAGATGGGACAGGGCGGTCCCTCCTGACTGTTGGATCTGTCATGATTGGTTTTTTTTGATGAACATCCTCAGTCCGCTGTCAGGCGGCGGATCTTGGAGCGAGCCGCTCGCGGCCGTTTCCGGCTGCTGTGCCGCTCGAATCTTCCTGCAAAAGCTGTGTCCCGGGAGTCTCTAGGTGTGTTGGCGTCAATCTTTGGTGCCAATTCCGAAAATGCGAATCCGCCGTCAACAAAAATCCGCAAATTTTGGAATTTTTAGGGGTTTTACCCTATTGCGGACCGGGCAGAATCAACCTATGGTTACTGTAACGCGGGGGTGACGAGTGGTTGTATCCGACGAGCGCGAACCGTCGGGTTGGGTGATGCCACGCTCTTCCTCCCAATATTACAAGGAGATGAATATGATCCGCACATTGTTCACCATGGTTGTTCTTTCTCTGCTGATGCTTGTAAGCGCGAACTGCAGCATCGGCCCAGACGTTGTCGGCGTGACCGATGACACCACCGTGGATCGTGTCGTCACGTATACCGAGGATTTTGAAAAATCCACCGCCAGTGGGACATCCTATGTGACCGGCAGCTTTGTCGGAAACAATGGGCTGACCTGGAATTACGTCCAGACCGCCTGGTCCGGCGCCGTGATTGCCGGTTCCAAATCACCGGTTTTGGGCATGAACCGCACCCCTGTTGCCGAAGTGTCCACAACGGTCGCTGATGGTGTCGGAACCCTCTCTTTCAAGTTCAAGAAGGCGTATTCGACAGCGGTCAGTCTGAGCGTCTATGCCAATGATACGCTCCTGGGGACGGTGACAACGACCAAGACAACGACCCAGAGCAAGACCTTTACGGTCAACAAGTCCGGAACGGTCAAGATCCGCTTTGTGCAGTCCAAGACGACAGCCGGACAGGTCTCGATTGATACACTCTCCTGGACGAGCTACGGGACGACAACAAGCTCCTCCTCTGTTTCATCGAGTTCGTCTTCTGTCTCCTCCATCTCTTCTTCTGTTTCCAGTTCAAGCTCCTCGACGGCCGCGACCGGTACCATCAAGATCGCATCGTTCAATATCCAGATCTTCGGTTCAACCAAGGTCGCCCGGGCCAACGTCCTCTATACATTGGCTCACATTGCCACCCGCTACGACATCATTGCTATCCAGGAAGTCGGTTCCAACGGAACGCCGTCCGAATCAACAGCCACAACAGTGATGGATACCTACATCGCCAAGATCAACTCGATCGCTGGTGCCGGTGCCTATTCCTACGTCCGTGGCCACCAGTACGCCTTCGTCTATAAAAACGCCACGATCACCAAAAAGGCCTCGCAGCTCTACAGCGGATCCAAGACCTTTACCTATACCCCCCTCGTTGGCAATTTTGCGGTCAAGAGCGGAAACTTCGACTTTGCCATGCTGACCATCCATACCAGCCCGACGGTTGCCACCACCGAGATTCCCGCCCTGACAACGGCTATGGCCGATGTGCGCACGCTCTACAGCGAGCAGGACGTGATCTGCCTGGGTGACTACAATGCCGATGGCTCGTACTACAGCCCGGGCACATCCGGTGGTGACTTGGCCGGTTTCTCCTCGTCGACTTACGTGACGGTCATCAAAAACGGGACGGATACCACGGTTTCGCCCAATAACAGCTACACCTACGACCGCATGCAGCTCTATACCGCTTCGGCTGAGGACTATGCCGGGGTCAAGGGTGTGCTCAAGTTTGCCGACTACTACACCATCAGCAATCTCGAGGGAACAACCACGACAGTCGGGACAGAGGGTGCTCTCTCCGACCATTACCCGATCTGGGCGGAGTTTTACACGGGACGTGACACAAACTGATCTTCCTCTATCACGAAACTTTGTACAGCAGGGATGGTGACGAGCCATCCCTGCTGTTTTGTACCACAGGAAAAAATCCGTGATTTCCTGTCAAGAAAAATCCGAATTATTGCATTATAGTAAAATAGGTATTTTCCCCTATGGTTCGGAAGTTCGGCGGATCCTATACTCTTGATATACAAACGGGCCTTGGTATGCCGGAAGAAGCGAGCGCGAACCGCGTGGCTGTACCGGGGACCGACACCATCAGGAGATAAAAATGACCCGCAAACTGTTTCTCTTCCTTGCTTTGTCCCTGTTGATGCTTGCAAGCGCGAACTGCAGCATCGGCCCAGACGTTGTCGGCGTGACCGATGACACCACCGTGGATCGTGTCGTCACGTATACCGAGGATTTTGAAAAATCCACCGCCAGTGGGACATCCTATGTGACCGGCAGCTTTGTCGGAAACAATGGGCTGACCTGGAATTACGTCCAGACCGCCTGGTCCGGCGCCGTGATTGCCGGTTCCAAATCACCGGTTTTGGGCATGAACCGCACCCCTGTTGCCGAAGTGTCCACAACGGTCGCTGATGGTGTCGGAACCCTCTCTTTCAAGTTCAAGAAGGCGTATTCGACAGCGGTCAGTCTGAGCGTCTATGCCAATGATACGCTCCTGGGGACGGTGACAACGACCAAGACAACGACCCAGAGCAAGACCTTTACGGTCAACAAGTCCGGAACGGTCAAGATCCGCTTTGTGCAGTCCAAGACGACAGCCGGACAGGTCTCGATTGATACACTCTCCTGGACGAGCTACGGGACGACAACAAGCTCCTCCTCTGTTTCATCGAGTTCGTCTTCTGTCTCCTCCATCTCTTCTTCTGTTTCCAGTTCAAGCTCCTCGACGGCCGCGACCGGTACCATCAAGATCGCATCGTTCAATATCCAGATCTTCGGTTCAACCAAGGTCGCCCGGGCCAACGTCCTCTATACATTGGCTCACATTGCCACCCGCTACGACATCATTGCTATCCAGGAAGTCGGTTCCAACGGAACGCCGTCCGAATCAACAGCCACAACAGTGATGGATACCTACATCGCCAAGATCAACTCGATCGCTGGTGCCGGTGCCTATTCCTACGTCCGTGGCCACCAGTACGCCTTCGTCTATAAAAACGCCACGATCACCAAAAAGGCCTCGCAGCTCTACAGCGGATCCAAGACCTTTACCTATACCCCCCTCGTTGGCAATTTTGCGGTCAAGAGCGGAAACTTCGACTTTGCCATGCTGACCATCCATACCAGCCCGACGGTTGCCACCACCGAGATTCCCGCCCTGACAACGGCTATGGCCGATGTGCGCACGCTCTACAGCGAGCAGGACGTGATCTGCCTGGGTGACTACAATGCCGATGGCTCGTACTACAGCCCGGGCACATCCGGTGGTGACTTGGCCGGTTTCTCCTCGTCGACTTACGTGACGGTCATCAAAAACGGGACGGATACCACGGTTTCGCCCAATAACAGCTACACCTACGACCGCATGCAGCTCTATACCGCTTCGGCTGAGGACTATGCCGGGGTCAAGGGTGTGCTCAAGTTTGCCGACTACTACACCATCAGCAATCTCGAGGGAACAACCACGACAGCCGGGACAGAGGGTGCGCTCTCCGACCATTACCCGATCTGGGCCGAGTTCTACACGGGACGTGACACAAACTGAGTCTGAATCCAGACAAGGTACTTCTCCAGCCCCTGCAGGTCGCCTGCAGGGGCTGATTGTTTTGGACCAAGGGCTTGCCAGGAGAACACGCTCTACCGGGCAGGAGATACTTTGTATCGTCACGATTTCCTGTGCGCACCGACATCCGGGTTGCCGGTACCGTGACGGATGATCTCGCCCCGGATGTAGTAGATGGCTTCCTCGCTGATGTTCTTGGCCAGGTCGCCGATGCGCTCGATGGCTGCTGCGGTCCGGTAGAGCGCCAGGGCTGTCCCCGGGTCTGTGGTACTGGAGCGGAGGCACTCCAGAAGCATCCGATAGAAATCATGATTCATCGTGTTGAGGGTCCGGTCCATCCCGATCACCTCCAGGGCATGGTCCGCGTTTTTTCCGAGAAAGCAGTCGAAGGCATCGCGGATCATCATCGAGGAGTGTTCTCCCATGGCAATGATGGTCTCGATCAAGGGCCGGATCCTGTCCCGCGAGGCCATTTCGATGGATGCCTTGGCGATACTGGCTGCCTTGTCGCCCACTCTCTCGAGATCGTTGTTGATCTTCATGGCTGCCATCAAAAATCTCAGGTCGATGGCGACGGGCTGCTTGAGACCGACGATGGCCAGGAGCATGCCGTCGATTTTGTTTTCCTGGAGATCGATTTCGCGGTCGCTCTGGATGACCTGCAGGGCCAGATCGTTCTGCCCGGTTTCGAGAGCCTGGATCGCATGGATAAGGGCTTCCGTGGCGAGGGTGCGCATGATGGAGAGTTCCTTGCGCAGGACCTCCAATTCCTGATCAAGATGGATCTGCATCGTATTTGTCCTTTCTTTCGGCGCGCTTAACCGAAGCGGCCGGTGACATAGTCTTCGGTTCGTGACTGGCGGGGGGTCGTGAAGATGACACGGGTCGTATCGTATTCGACAACCTCACCCATATAGAAAAAGGCGGTCCTGTCGGAGATCCGTGCGGCCTGCTGCATGTTATGGGTCACGATGACGATGGTGTAGCGGTTCTTCAGCTCGAGGATCAGCTCCTCGATGCGGCGTGTGGCGATCGGATCAAGTGCGGAAGCCGGTTCGTCCATCAAGAGAATCTCCGGTTGGACGGCGATCGCCCGGGCGATACAGAGCCGCTGCTGCTGTCCGCCCGAGAGCGCGAGTGCTGAAGACTGGAGCCGGTCGCGGACCTCGCTCCAGAGACCGACCTGGGTCAGGGTCTCCTCGACAATCCGCTCCAGCTCCAGCCGGTCTGTGATTCCCCCGAGCTTTGGCCCGTAGGTGATGTTGTCGGCGATACTCTTGGGGAAGGGGTTGGAGCGCTGGAAGACCATTCCGACGGTGCGACGGAGTGCGACGATATCCGTCCCGGGCTGGTTGACACTGGTTTTTCCGACGAGGATCTCGCCTTCGGCCCGTGCTCCCGGCACCAGATCGTTCATGCGGTTGATCGAGCGGAGGAAGGTCGACTTCCCGCAACCCGACGGGCCGATCAGCGCGGTGACCTGGTGATCAGGGATGGAGAGGCAGATATCATGCAGCACCTTGTTGCTTCCATAATGAAACGAAAAGTTTCGTACTGAGATGGCGGTTTTCTCTGCATGGGTGTCCGATTCTGTGCTGCCTGTTTTGGTTACAACCGTTGTCATCCGGGTACTCCTTTCAAGTTTGACGTGTGGGTGAAATATCCACTAAAGTCACCGTCCATCGTTGGGCGGAAGAGTGTTCACCAAAAAACTGCATGATTCATGCACCCGCTCCGCTGTGTTGTCTGCGCAATCTGGCCCGGATGATGATGGCGATCAGCGAGAGTCCGAGGATCATCCCGATCAGGACCAGTGAGGTCCCGTAGGCGATCGGACGGACTTGCGAGATGCTCTCGTGCTGTGTCGCGAGAGTGTAGATATGGTAGGGGAGCGCCATGAAGGGCTCGAAGACGCTCTCCGGAAGTCCGGGGAGGGAAAACGAAGCCCCGGTGAAGAGGAGTGGGGCGGTCTCGCCGGCGGCCCGGGCAATTCCCAGGATTCCGCCGGTGATGATCCCGGGGACAGCGCGCGGGAGGACGATGCGGCGGATTGTCGTCCAGCGGGTTGCTCCGAGGGCGAGCGAGGCTTCGCGCCAGGCCAGGGGAACGCTGCGCAGGGCTTCCTCGCTCGCGGTGATCGTCCAGGGGATGGTCAGGAGTCCCAGTGTCAGACCGGCGGAGAGGATCGAGGTTCCGAGAGCGAGTCCGTTGACAAAGAGTGCGACACCAAAAATTCCGTACACGATGGACGGGACTCCGGCCAGATTGCGGATCGCCAGGCGGATCAGGCGTGTTGACCGGTTGTCTTTGGCGTATTCGTGGAGGTAGATGGCCGTCGCCAGACCGAAGGGAATGGAAAAGAGTGTTGTCACCAGGGTCACGGCCAGAGTCCCGACGATGCAGGGGAGGATCCCTCCGGCAGTCATCCGGTCGCGGGGCATATCGCTGACAAATTCCCACGAGAGTGATCCGGCGCCACCGATCAGGAGGTCTGTCAGAATCAGGATCATGATGGAGAGGACGAGTCCCGTTGCCAGGGTGACCAGGATCCGGCCTGTCCGGTCCATCCGTTGTTGCTGTTGTCTGCAGCGAGTGGTCATGATTGCTTCTCCTTGCTCGGTGCGAGCATCCGTGTCTGGCGGCGCATCACGAGATCCGCTGCCAGATTGACAAAAAAGGTGATGGCGAAGAGCGCCAGACCGACGGCGAAGAGGGCGTGGAAGTGTTCCGAACCGACGGGGACTTCGCCCAGTTCGATCGCGATTGTGGCCGTCAAGGTGCGGACGGGATCAAAGATGGAGCCGGGAATGACCGGAGTATTGCCGGTGATCATCAGGACGGTCATGGTTTCGCCGATGGCCCGGCCCAGTCCGAGCATGATGGCCGCAAAGACCCCCGAGCGGGCGGCCGGGAGAATGATCCGGGTCATCGTTTCCCAGCGGCTCGCTCCGAGGGCCAGGGATGCCTCGCGCAGGGCGGAGGGGACACTGCGGAGTGCGTCTTCCGTCATGCTGATGATCGTGGGCAGGGCCATGATCGCCAACAGGACCGAGCCGCTGACGGCATTCAGCCCGTTGGGCCGCCCGCTGAGCCCGGCCATGAGCGGGGCGAGGAGGGTGATTCCGAGGAATCCGATGACCACCGAGGGAATCGCCGAGAGGAGTTCGATGGCCGGCTTGATCCACTGGCTGACCCGCGGCGGGGCGATCTCGGTCAGCCAGAGTGCGGTCAGGATCCCCAGGGGGACGGCCAGGACCATCGCCCCGAGGGTGGTCAGGAGAGTCCCCGCGACCAGGGAGAGGATTCCGTATCCCGGCTGCGAGGATGACGGGTTCCAGCGCTCGCTGAAGAAGAAATCGACCGTGTGCTCTCCGGCGAAAAAGGGGATTGCGTTGGTGACCAGGAGGAGCAGAATTCCCAGCAGGATCAGGATGACCGAACCGCCGACAAGACGGAAAAAAACTTCGGCCAGATCCGGGATGCGGTGGTTTCGGGTTTGTGTTGTCGGCATGCGGAACTCCTTCAGGTCCGGGTCAGGCCGGAGGCACGGTTGATCCGGTGGTGCTCGGGTTGCAGCGGGAAAAATCCGTTGGCCCGGACGATTCTCGCGGCCTCGGAAGAAATGCAGAATTCGAGAAAGCGTTTGAGTTCCGGTCCCGGGGCGCCATTGATGTACTGGTAGAGAGGCCGGGTCAGGGGGTAGCGGGCATTGGTGATGTTCTCCTCGACAGGCAGGCAGGCCCGGGACCGGTCATCCCGGGCAACGGGGAGGGTGCGCAGGCGTTGCCCGGGTCCCTGGACGTAGCCGACACCGACATACCCGATTCCGCCCGGATCCTGTCCGAGGGAGGCGACGATCTGGGCGTTCCCGTTCATCTGGAGGACGCTCGCATCAAAGTCCCCGCCTCCCAGGACGACGGTTTTGAAAAACTCGAAGGTGCCGGAATTGCTCTGCCTTCCATAGCACGTGATTCGTCTGTCCGGGCCGCCGAGTTCTCCCCAGTTCCGGATTTCGCCGCGGAAGACCGCGGCCAGTTGGGGCAGGGAGATCCACCGGACAGGGTTCTCCGGATGGACGATGATGGCCAGCCCGTCGGTGGCAATCACGATTGTCCGGGGTTCAACGCCGTTTTTTTTGGCCAGGCTGCGCTCGTGGGATTTCATCGGGCGGGAGGCATTGGCGATATCGGCAGTCCTGTTGATCAGGGCGGCGATGCCGGTTCCCGAACCTCCGCCTGTGACCGCGATCCGGCTGGCTGGCCGGATGCGCTTGAAGGATTCAGCAAAGTCCGAGACGAGATTGACCTCGGTGTCGGAACCCTTGATGATGATCATGTTCCTGTTGCGGTGGCAGGAGGTGACAAGGATTGCGAGGACTGTGAGGATCAGGATCCGGGACATGGCATGAACGCTCCCTGGGGCTGGTTCTTTTTGTTGAACACCCACGGATTCGTAATGGGCGGCCTGTCGCGGGATGTTCATGAAGAGAGTTTCCGCAGGAGATGTTACAAACGTGTGACAACTGAAAAAAAACTTCTGGATGACTATCTTCAGTCCATGCAGAAGAACGACCGGCCCGGAAAGATCCTGGTTGTCGATGACGAACCGGATATCATCGAGATTCTCTCGTGGAATCTCGGACAGGAAGGGTATCAGGTGGATTCGGCAGCGAGCGGGCTGATGGCGCTCTCCCGGATCGGGAAAAACAGGCCGGATCTGGTGGTTCTCGACCGGATGCTTCCCGGTCTGGACGGGATCGGGGTCTGCGACGCGCTCCGCAAGGATCCGGCCCTGCGCGGGATTCCTGTCCTGATGCTGACGGCCCTCGGGGGAGAGGACGATCGCGTCAGCGGCCTGGATGCCGGGGCCGATGACTATCTGGCCAAGCCGTTCTCCATGGCGGAACTCAAGGCCCGCGTCCGGGCACTCCTGAGAAGAAGCCAACCGGAGGAGGCCGGGCCCGAGATCCTTGTCTGGAAGGTGATCCGCTATGATCCCGTGGAACGGACGCTCGTTTCCGGCGGTCCGGAGCCGGTCGTGCTGACGCCGAAGGAGGGCCGCCTCCTTGACTTCTTTTTACGGAATTCCGGACGGCATATTCCCAGGGAGCGGATTGTGGACTATGTCTGGGAGGATCCACCAGAGGACCCCCGGGCGCTGGATGTCCTCGTGCGTCGCTTGCGGTCCCGGATGGGGTCCGCTTCGGGACTTCTTTCGACCCTGCCCGGGACCGGGTATGGACTTGTGGATGCGCGTGAAGCGGGAGAGGGGACGACATGAGAACAGCCGTCCGTTTCAGACTGGTGCTTGGTGGAGCGCTCTGTGCCCTCCTGGCTGCCGGGCTTGTCTGGGGCCGGCTTGTGGTCCAGGATCTGCTTCTCGAGCGGCTCTCGGCCGGGATGCGGGACTCCCTGATCATCCTCGGGCGGACGATTTTCGGGGACAAACCCGGTTCAATACAATCTGTCCCGGATCTGGTACGGAGTGTGGCCGGACTCGAAGGTATCCGGGTCAGCCTGATCGGTCCATCCGGATTCGTGGTGGTTGACAGCACGATCGAAAACACCAATGTCATGGAGAACCACGGACTGAGAAGCGAGGTCCGGGCCGCCCGAAGCGGGGGATGGGGAGAGGCGATCCGGCATTCATCGACACTCGGATACAGGATGCTCTATGTCGCGATGGAGAAACACGGGTATGTCCTGCGCATGGCCCGGGATCTGCGTTCTGTGGATGATGTCCTCGAGTCATTGGAGCGTACTGCCCTCGCTGCTGGTGCATTTCTGGTCGTTGTGTTTCTCGGGGTGAGCACGGTCCTGGTGCGGACGGTTGTTCGTCCGCTGGAAGCCCTGGCAGAGCGCTCGGTTCGTTGGGGCGAGGGAGAACAAGGTGTCCGGGCAGCGGTCTCTGGGACGGACGAGATCATGCTTTTGGCATCGGCCTTCAATATGATGGCCGGCCGGGCGGAGGACCTGGTTGGAAGGTTGCGTTCGGAGAAGGTTTTACTGGAACAGATCCTTGCCACCATGACCGACTCGATCGTCGTGCTGGATCCTGCCGGCGGGCTGATTCTCTGGAACGAGGCTTTTTGCCGGATGTTTCCCGGAGGATACATCCGGGCCGGGATGCGATACTATGAAGTGATGGATGCGTCCCGGGTGCTTGCATCCATTGAAGGCGTTCTTGCAACAGGGGAGGCGCTCTCCTTCAGCGCGGAACTCCCCCGCAGGATGGAGACTCGGGTCGAGGTCCAATGTCTGCCCCTCGGCGGGAATGCCGGCCTGTTGGTGCTTCTCCGGGACAGTACGGAACGATATCAATATGAAAAAATGAAAGCCGAATTTGCGGCCAATGCGTCGCACGAACTCAAGACGCCGCTGGCCATCATGGATGGCTATGTCCAGACCCTTCTTGCGAGTCCTCAGCCGGATGAAGTGACCCGGATCCGGTTTACACAACGGATCGCCTCCAGCCTCGACCGTTTGCGGGAGCTTGTGTCCGACATCATCCTGCTGAACAGGCTGGAGGAGGGCGGGCATGAACCAAAGATGGAGCAGGTTGATCTGGTCAAAACTCTGGAGAGGATCCTCTCCTCCCTCCAGCCACGGCTGGAAGCCTCCGGGGTCCGGGTTGTACCGGTGCGCATACCGGTCCGGGCCATTGTCCGGGGCAATCCGGCCCTCCTGGATTCCCTCTTTTTCAACTTGATGGAAAATGCCCTCCGCTACAGCCAGACCGGAGGCCGGGTGGAGATTGTGGTCGAGATCCTGACCGGAAGTGTCGAGACCAGGATCCGTGATGAGGGATGCGGATTCTTTCCCGGTGAGGAAGAAAGGATTTTTGAGCGCTTCTACCGGGGGGAAGGGAGCCGGGCCAGGGAGACAGGGGGGAGCGGACTGGGGCTGGCAATTGCCAAGTACATTGTGCGCTACCATGCCGGGACAATCACCGCCAGCAGTCCCGGACCCGGGCTGGGAGCGGAATTTGTGGTCGTCCTGCCTTTCGGCTGAGTGCTGAGGAAAACGAGCTTTGTATACGATGCATGAGTCTGTGTATACGGTGTGGGTTCGGACTCATGGAGAGTCGTTCATCTGCCGGCAAGACATGTCGAAGCGGTTGCCATCGGGCGAAGAAATATGATAGGATGGGCCAAGTATCGTCTGGAGGGGGGCTGGAAAATGCGTGCATCCATCGGACAACGTCTGCGCTACGCTGTCGAGAATTTCATGTCAAAGGGCGGCAAGGCTGTTTTTCTCAGTCTGACCCTGTTGTTTTTGTTGGCCTTGGTTCTTGTCCTCGTGATCCGGCTCTTTGCCATGCATGGCGGAACCGATGCCGGGGCGGCCTTGGATGATACATGGAAAGTCATGACACAATTGATCGATACCGGGACTGTGACGGCCGAGCAGGAATCGGTCGAAAAGATCATCGGGATGGTGGCGACGATCCTGGGTGTGGTGATTTTTTCCATGCTGATCGCCTTCATCACAACGCGTCTGGATCTGATCCTCTATAATTTGCGGCGAGGAAAGAGCCGGGTCCTTGAAACAAACCATACTCTGATCCTCGGATGGAGTGACCGGGTGATGGATATCCTCAGGGAACTGATCATCGCCAACGAGAGCGAGTCGAGGGCCGTCGTCGTGATTTTGGCCGATGCCGACAAGGAATTGATGGACGAGACCATCCACGCCCAGTTGCCGGACACAAAGACGACCAGGGTGATCACCCGGACCGGCTGTCCTTCTTCCCTGCGGGACCTGGCACGGGTCAATGCTTCCGGTGCCAGATCGGCGATCGTGTTGGCGACTTGTTCGGAGTACGCCAGTGACGGGGACAAGGAGATCTCGGATACCTTGTCCATCAAGATCATCCTCGCCCTGCAGGCGATGTGGCGGGGAGAGGACGGGTTCCCGATCATTGCCGAGATCTATGATGCCGCCAAACGGGATCTGGTCAATGCCGACGAGAGCGGGAAGGTCCTGTCGATCGACAGTTGGGAAATCATGGGACGACTCTTTGCACAGACCTCGCTGACGAGCGGGCTCGAGGTTGTGTACAACGAGATGCTTTCGTTCGACGGATGCGAGGTCTATTTTTACAAGGCCGATTGGCACGGAGTCCGTTTCGGGGATCTGCCGGGTCACTTCAAGGATGGCGTCCCGCTGGCGATTCATGACCCGGCCAGTGGCGCCATCACCACCAAGCCTCCGCGGGACCACGTCATGACGGATGGTGAGGAGATCATCATTCTGGCTCAGGATGATTCGTCGATCAAATTCTCAAAAAAGAAGCTCTATTCCCCCAAGCCCTGTCCCGGACTGGGGAATCACCAGAAACGGAATGCAAAACGTGTCCTGATTCTTGGTTGGCATCCGATCGGGAATGTGGTCGTGCGTGAGTATGCAAATTATCTCGGGGCGGGTTCGACTGTCCACATCGTCCATCGTTCACCGGATCAGGGATTGGAAGATTTTGTCCGTGGAGGCGTCGGCGAAGCACTTGCCCTCTCGCTCCGGACCGGAGATCCCCGGCAACTCGAAGTGCTGCAGGAATTGAAACCCTTTGAATATGACACGATTCTGATTCTTTCACAGGACGCCGGGCAGTTTGATGCCGAAAAAGTCGACGGGGATACCTTGATGATCCTCCTGATTCTGCGGAGGCTGGCAGCGTATTCGGAGGACGGCTTCAAGACGACAACCATTCTCACCCAGGTCTTCAACTCCGAAAACCAGGAACTCTTGGCACGGACGGATGCGGACGATTTCATCATCAGCAACCGTCTGATCACGATGATGCTGGCCCAGTTGAGTGAACAACCCGGGATCAAGCGCTTTTATGATGACCTGTTCAGCGAAGAGGGGAGCGAGATCTATGTCAAACCGGCGACGCTCTATTTCGACAGCTTCCCGGTCACCAGGACATTTATTGATCTGATGGCCTGTGCCGATGCGCGGGACGAGATCTGTCTCGGGTGGCGGATTGGCGCATTGCGACGGGAGAGTACACAGAACTTTGGTGTGACCCTTAACCCGCCAAAAACCGCAAGCGTCACGCTGAATGCCGATGATTTCCTCGTCGTCCTCGCCGACGACGCGGGCTAAAACAGGATGTTTTGTCCTGAGCGGGTCCATGGCGAAGTACCCGGAACGCAGTGTAGGGTAATGGACCCTTATGCGAAGGGCTAGGCCAGGAGGGCCTGTCCAGAGCTGCACCACGGCGAAGTACTTGCAACGAAGTGGAGAGTAAAGGCGCACGTCAGCGAAGGGCTAAAACAGGCGAAGTCCCCGCAGGGGAATGTTATGTCTCACCTGCGGGCGTACTTCCGTGATGCACCAGCCGCCACCCGCCCGCAATCCCATGTC